>ENA-OQII01000001-OQII01000001.1-human-gut-metagenome-genome-assembly--contig:-NODE-1-length-53117-cov-5.559898_pt1 | contig 53117 bp, 50 predicted proteins | sample MGYA00242577_ERZ504742 | MGnify/ENA primary metagenome ERZ504742 (study PRJEB26092, sample SAMD00036443) | human gut metagenome | host: Homo sapiens | study: EMG produced TPA metagenomics assembly of the...
ACATATATCGGCTGCCTTTAAAAATAATTTATTCTGCATAATCAGTACCTCCTGTGTTTTGAATATTTATCTCTTCATATACTCTGTACTGGCAGATGCAAAATCGGACATCATTTTCCGAAATTTATCAAATTTTCTTGTTTTTTAATTCTCCATCAGTGTGATTACTGTGTCATGGAGTTTAAGCTCATCGAAAGTAAAGAACCTTTCTGTGGTATCTGTTTTCTAAATGCAGGCAACAAAAAAACAGTCTGCCTTGACGAAAATCACTTCAATCAAAACAAACTGTTCTTCATATTTACTCTAATTTTATTTTATGAGAATAACCGATTTCACGAAATTTGCAGGTGAATCTGGAATATAAACAAGAGAAAAAATAATTTTTAAACTCCATTTGCACTCCATTTGGTCTTTTCGACACCCCGCAAAGCCTTTATTTATGGGCTTTTCCGCGATTTTTCAAGCTACTCAAACTCAATAGTTCCCGGTGGCTTACTGGTCAAATCGTAGAATACTCTATTGACTCCCTTTACCTCATTTATAATTCTGCTCATCACTGTCTGAAGTACCTCAAACGGTATCTCGGCTGCTTCGGCTGTCATGAAGTCCACGGTGCGGACTGCACGGACTGCAACGGCATAATCATATGTTCTCTCATCACCCATGACACCTACTGAACGCATGTTGGTAAGGGCTGCAAAGTACTGGTTTGGCATCCATGATGGTTCCTCGCCGTGGGCCTCTTTGTACTCTTTTGCTGCCTTTTCCACTTCGCTTCTGTAAATCCAGTCTGCATCCTGGACAATGCGTACCTTTTCGGCTGTGACTTCGCCGATGATACGGATTCCAAGGCCTGGGCCTGGGAATGGCTGACGGAATACAAGATAGTCAGGTAATCCAAGCTCCAGTCCGACCTTGCGTACCTCGTCCTTGAAGAGGTTTCTGAGTGGCTCCACGATATCCTTGAAATCAACATGCTCCGGGAGACCTCCTACGTTGTGGTGTGATTTGATGACTGCAGATTCTCCGCCGAGTCCACTCTCCACTACGTCCGGATAGATGGTTCCCTGCGCAAGGAAGTCAACCTTTCCGATTTTCTTAGCTTCTTCCTCGAATACACGGATGAATTCCTCACCGATGATTTTACGCTTGCGCTCAGGCTCTGTGACGCCTGCAAGCTTGCTGTAGTAGCGCTCCTGTGCATTGACGCGGACAAAGTTGATGTCGAACGAACCGCCTTTGCCGAATACGCCCTCTACCTCATCACCCTCGTTCTTGCGGAGAAGTCCGTGGTCTACGAATACGCAGGTGAGCTGCTTGCCGATTGCCTTGGCAAGGAGTGCTGCGAGCACTGATGAGTCTACTCCGCCTGAAAGTGCAAGGAGCACTTTACCGTCACCGACCTGCTCTCTGATTTCGTCGATTGTGTTTTTAACGAATGAATCCATCTTCCATGTGCCTGCACATCCACATACGCCACGGACGAAATTGTAAATCATCTGTGTTCCGTTCTTGGTGTGAAGTACCTCCGGATGGAACTGTACTGCATATAATTTCTTCTCGACATTCTGTGTTGCGGCTATTGGGCAGTCTGCAGTGTGCGCAACTACCTCAAAGCCCGGTGCAGCCTCTGCAATTCTGTCGAAATGACTCATCCAGCATACTGATTCTGATGGCAGATCCTTGAACATCACGCCGTTTGCAGAATATGTGATTTCTGTCTTTCCATACTCTCCAACCTCCGGTGTGATTACCTTTCCGCCTAATTTATGCATCATAAGCTGTGCACCGTAGCAGATGCCAAGCACCGGTATTCCCAGCTCAAACAGCTCTTTCTGGTATGATGGTGAATTCTCTTCATAACAGCTGTTTGGACCTCCTGTAAGGATGATACCCTTTGGATTCATTTCTTTGATTTTCTCAATGTCTATTTTGTATGAGTAAATCTCACAGTACACGTTGCACTCGCGGACACGGCGCGCAACAAGCTGATTGTACTGACCACCAAAGTCTATGACTATGACCTTTTCCTGATCCATGTTTTCCTCCTAATTGTTTATTCGCTATGCTGCTGTTTTATAATCTTTGAAACATCACGTAATTGCTGTTTGCCACACTGTGGTGTAAACAATAACAAAAACATAACATATGTTATCTGCTGCCATCTCATTGATTACGTAAAAGCAACATGTTTTCTTATGTCATTATAGATTACGGAGTGCTTATCTGCAAGCGATTTTGTTAAATTTCTGTTTTGATTTTATGTGCAATTACGTTATAATGAATTATAAACACTTTTATAAGCGGGGAGGTTTCATCATGAGTTTTAAAATAATCACTATAAGCCGAGAGTTTGGCAGTGGCGGTCGCTTTATCGGCGAGCAGATTGCTCAAAAATGCGGCATTGAGTTTTACGATAAAAAAATAATTGAGCATGTGGCAAAGGAGCTCGGTATCTCTGAGCAGATTGTCGCAAACCAGGGCGAATATGCACCTGCCGGAAGTATTTTTTCATATGCATTTGTGGGGCGCGACATCACAGGAGTTTCTCTTTCCGACCAGATTTTCAATATTCAGCAGAAGCTCATCAAGGATATTGCGCAAAAAGAGCCATGCGTTATTGTGGGACGTTGCGCAGACTACATTCTTTCTGACAGGGATGATGTGCTGAATGTTTTTATAGAGGGAAATAAGCCTGAGAAGGCTGCAAGAATAAAAAAGCTCTACCAAAAAAGCGATGACGAGGTCAAAAAGCTGCTAAAGGATGTCGATAAGAAGCGCTCTGTAAATTACCGCTACTTTACCGACAAGGAGTGGGGCAGCAGGAAAAATTATGACCTGGTGCTAAACAGCTCTGTGCTTGGATACGATAAATGTATTGAGCTCATCGCATCCGCATACGCTTAATTCACTTAAGATACAGCTTTCCTGCGGTTAAGAAACCGTTTTCTTATTTTACGAAAAACGTAAATAGAATTACAACCTGTGTGTAATATTAAAAAATACTCCTGCATAAACTGTAACAACAGAATATGCAGGAGTATTTTTTGAAATCATATATTGAGACAAGGGCGGTGGAAATCGCCAACTACATAGTTGAAAACAATGCCACGGTGCGTCAGGCTGCAAAGCAGTTTGGCATCAGCAAATCCACTGTGCACAAGGATATCACGGATGCTGACAGGCTGCTTCGCATTGACCCGGAGCTTGCCGCAAAGGCGCGTCACATTCTCGATATCAACAAGTCCGAGCGCCATATCCGCGGCGGACTTGCCACCAGAGAGAAGTATCTGCATCTGCCTCATGTGCATGCCGGCTGAGTGCATGGATGCTTCTATCCCTGCATTGCCAGGTGCGCCGTTTTCCGTACATCTGAGGCTTTTCGTTAATTCAAGACCTGTGTCACATGACTTGTGAGCACACCGTACAGCCACTTGCCCTCATCACTTAGATCCTCATAGGTAAAGCCGCTTGTCTTATCGCAGGCAGCTGTTAAAAGCGCTGATTTTTCGTCCTTATTGGACAGATTCCAGCACACATAGCTGATGCCGTAACTGTCGAGCAGGCTGATCCAGCTGTTTGCGGAATCTATGTCCACCTGACCGTTTCCGTCGGCGCTGCAGATGCCAAACTCTGATACAAATATCGGCAGTCCGGCGTCTGCCGCCGATTTTAGCTTGTTTTGCAAGTCCTCCTTGTGGGTTTCGGCATAGAAATGCAGTGTATACATGATATTATCATAGCCTGTGACAGGGTCCTTGACTGCCTCATCCACATCCTGGCTCCAGTTAGGTGTGCCTATCAGTATGACTGCATCCTTGTCGTAGCTTCTGATTGACGGAATGACCTCGCTGGCATAAAACTTCACATCTCCCCAGGTCGCACCTTTGCACGGCTCATTACAAATCTCGTAAATCACGTTGTTGTATGAGGCATACTGCTGTGCCATTTTGGCAAAAAATGTCTTTGCCACATCACTGTAGCGGTTTGGATTGCCCTCGTTTAGCACATGCCAGTCGATGATGACATACATGTCGTTGTTGAACGCGTACTGCACTCCGTTTTGCACAAGTGTCTCAAGCTGCTGCCTGTCACCATCTGTGCAGTAGCCACCGCTTTCGTAGGTGTACATGGCGAGCCTCACCACGTTTGCTCCAAAGCTTTTTCAGCGTGGCAAAGCAATCATTGGTCACATACTGTGGATACCACGCAAGACCGTGTGTGCTGACTCCGCGAAGCTGCACCTCGTTGTTATTTTGATCAACGAGCTTGCTGCCCTCCACATGCAGCTTACCGTTTACTGACGGACAGGCAAGAACTGAGCTCTCCTGTCCGTTTTCTGTGGTGAGCTGCTCTGTGTCAGCCACATTCTGATTTTCTGTACTGCTTTGCGTACTGTCCTCAGTATTATTTTCTGCAGAATTCACCGACTCAGTGGCTTTCTCATCCGTCTGTGATTCTGTCTCCTTGTTGCCCTTGTTACCACATCCTGTAAAAATCCCAAGCACCAGCACTGCAGCCAATACCAATGCTATATATTTCTTCATATTGTTATGCTGTCTGACTGATTACTGAATTGATGTAACCTTGTAGTCCTCAGCCTCTACAGTCTCCTTTAATTTCTCATCGGAAATGTCAGAGCTTAATGTCACTACTGCAGTTCCACTCTCATGGCTTACTACAGCCTCACTAACTGCATCAAGCGCCTCGAGTGCCTTCTTTACTCTTGCCTCGCAGTGGCCGCACATCATTCCTTCGATATTCATTGTCTTTGTCATTGATTTTTCCTCACTTTCATTTGGTTTATCTGTTTTGTTTTTCTATCTGATGTTGCTTTTCTGTCATGCTTAGGATCATACACCCTGCACAGATTCAGCCGCAGGGCATTGGTAACAACGCAGAAGCTCGACAGGCTCATCGCCGCCGCTCCAAACATCGGATTGAGCTTCCATCCTAATAAAGGATACCACAAACCGGTCGCAAGTGGAATACCTATTACATTATAGAAAAATGCCCAAAACAGATTTTCGTGTATATTTGTCAATGTAGCACGGCTTAACCGCACTGCTGCCGGTACATCTATCAGGCGGCTCTTCATCAGGACAACATCCGCTGCATCTATTGCCACATCACTTCCCGCGCCAATTGCAATTCCCATATCCGCACGTGTGAGCGCCGGTGCATCATTGATTCCGTCACCAACCATGGCTACCCTGCCCTGTTTTTTTAGCTTCCTTATGACAGCCTCCTTACCATCCGGAAGCACACCTGCGATGACTTCATCCACTCCCGCCTGCTTTCCAATGGCATTGGCAGTCTGCTCGTTGTCACCGGTGAGCATAACAACTCTGATACCCATATTTTTAAGCTGTCTGACAGCTTCCGGACTGTCCTCCTTTATTGTATCTGCAACGGCTATGATACCGCAAAGCCTGTCATCCGCGGCAAAGAACAGAGGAGTTTTTCCTTCCTTTGAAAATTCGACAGCTTTCGCGCGCATATCATCTGACACTTTTACAAATTTGCTGACAAAAGCAAGATTTCCTGCTTTTATCATTTTGCCTGCAAGTATTGCAGTCAGACCATTTCCTACAACAGCGCTAAAATCCGTAACCTCTGCAACAGCGATTTCATCCGTTTTAGCGCGCTCCATAATGGCTTTTGCAAGCGGATGCTCGCTCTTGGCCTCGACTGATGCAGCTATTGCAAGAAGCTTCCTTGACCACAGTGCTTTATCTGTTGATGAGTACGGGGTTAAATCGTCTGCCTTACGATGACACTCACCGGCATGCTTGCCGATTTCCTCAAAAAATGTCTCATCCGGCACGATATCCGTCACCTTCGGCTCACCGCTTGTTATGGTGCCTGTCTTATCAAGAGCCACAATCTGTGTGCGGCCTGTTGCCTCAAGGCTTGCCGCTGTCTTGAAAAGTATACCGCTCTTTGCGCCCTTGCCATTTCCTACCATTATCGCAACAGGAGTTGCCAGTCCAAGTGCACACGGACAGCTTATCACGAGTACCGAAATGCCTCTGGCAAGCGCAAAGCCCACGGTCTCACCGGCTATAAGCCATGCTATTATTGTAATGATTGCAATTGTAATAACCGCCGGCACAAATACTCCCGATACCCTGTCAGCGATTTTTGCAATAGGAGCCTTTGTCGCTGCGGCATCAGACACCATCTGTATAATCTGTGAGAGTGTGGTGTCTTCGCCTACTCTGGTTGCGCGGCATTTTATAAAGCCTGACTGGTTCACTGTGGCAGCGCTTACTGCATCTTTCGGCTGCTTATCCACAGGGATGCTCTCTCCTGTGAGTGCCGATTCGTTGACAGCGGTTGTTCCCTCTATTATTTCACCGTCCACAGGGATATTTTCCCCCGGTCTGACCACGAAAATATCGCCCTTTTTCACTGCATCCACAGAAATTTCCAGCTCCACGCCATCCCTTACAACAGTTGCTGTCTTTGGGGCAAGCTGCATCAGGCTCTTTAAAGCGTCTGTTGTTTTGCCCTTTGAGTGCGCTTCAAGCATTTTTCCGACAGTAATCAGTGCCAAAATCATGGCTGCGGATTCAAAATAAAACTCATGCATATATGACATGACCGCATCCATATCGCCATTCACCTGCGCAGCTGTCATGGCAAAAAGTGCATACACGCTGTATCCAAACGATGCCGCAGAGCCAAGCGCAACAAGCGTATCCATGTTGGGAGCGCCATGAATCAAGCCCTTAAAGCCACTGATAAAAAACTTCTGGTTTATGACCATTACCGCCACTGTAAGCAGAAGCTGCAAAAGCCCCATAGCCACATGGTTTCCATTGAAAAACTTAGGCAACGGCCAGCCCCACATCATATGTCCCATGGAAAAATACATGAGAACAACTAAGAATATGAGCGATGCTATAAGCCTGTTGCGCAGCTTCGGTGTCTCCCTGTCTACAAGCGCATCCTGCGCTGCCTTTAGCTGCTCTAAGCTGTTATTTGCTTTGTCATTTTCTGATTCTGTTGCTGTGCCTTTGGGACTCGCTCCATAGCCCGCCTGCTCTACTGCCTCCACTATCTGCGCATCTGTCGCGCTTCCCTCGACTCCCATCGAGTTGGTCAAAAGGCTGACAGAGCAGCTCGTCACACCATCAACCTTAGAGACCGCCTTTTCCACTCTGGCAGAGCATGCCGCACAGCTCATTCCTGTAACTGTATATTGCTTCATACTGTCTGTATTTCCTTCTTTCTACTATTCGAATCTAACTATTCAGAAGCCTTTTCTAAAATCTCTCAATTCCTGTCACCTTGAAATCCAGTCTTTCTATGGCAAATGTGATTTCCTCATCGCTTAGCTCTCTGGTTGCCTCAACATGTGCCACTCCATGCTTTAAATCCACATTTGCCGATACTCCGCTCATCTTCTGAAGCGAGCGTGTGACTGAGTTCTTGCAGTTCATGCAGTGCATTCCGTCTATGTGCACATCTGCTCTCGTGACTATCTCGCCTGTAAGCTGTACTGTGGCTTCCTCGTCCTCCTTCATGGCTCCACCGCCACAGCAGGCGCCCTCGCCCTTTGAATGCTTTATTGTCTCCTTTAAGCCCACAATCACCAGAGCGGCAATTATTGCTATTATTAATATTGTGATTATTGTACTCATTTTTATACCTGCCTTCTTATAATACTACTTCATAAGCTTCTGCAGTGTGTTCAAAAGCTCATCTATTGTCTCATCCTTGCCGGCCCTTATGTCATCTGCCACACACGTCTTTATATGATTGGCCAAAAGGACTTTATTGAAGCTGTTGAGCGCGGCATTTGCGGCCGCCACCTGTGTGATGATGTCAGGGCAGTAGCAATCCTCATCCAGCATACGCTTGATCCCACGGATCTGCCCCTCTATACGGCTAAGTCTGTTGATGAGATCCTTATATTCCTGCTCTGACCGCTCTTTTTTGCGGTTGCAGCAACAGCATTTGGTTTCTTTTTCTGTCATGGGTACCTCCATTTGTTCTTTGTTCCGCATTATGCATTTGTTTTACATGTCTAACCATACCCCTTATGGGTATCTGTCTTCAAGAGCATTATATACCCCAGTGGGGTATATTGCAAGGGCAGATTTCCTTATTGAGAAATTTTCATGTTATACCATACTTTTATAATAAAAGCATGCAGTAGCTGCTGCTGCTCATAAATAGCTCTGCTTCATATGAATATATACAACGAAAAAGCCGGTACATCATGCTTCCATGAATGTACCGGCTTTAAATACTTAGCAGTCCGTACGGGAATCGAACCCGTGTTTCCGCCGTGAGAGGGCGGCGTCTTAACCGCTTGACCAACGAACCGTGTATTATAATATCATGGTCAAACGAATAATGCAAGTACTTTTTTAAATTTTTTAAAAATTAAAATTTTTCCGATCTCTTTGCCTTGAACATTATCCCTTTAAATGCTTCTGGCTTTAATTCCATTTTCGTCCCTATGTATGCTCTGTGATAATCTATTATATTCCGGCTCCTTATCTCAAAGCACGCGTTCTTATCCTCATATTTTATTTATACGTTTTCCTCTTGAATAAGATTATACACCTCTTTGGTCACACAACGGTCACACAGAGCCCTTTTCCACAGATTTTGTAAAAAGTATACATTAAAAATGCCGAAAGCTGTACAGTTTTAGATAATTTTCGGGATTTGTGCATTTTTTATTCGTTATAATCAACTATTATTTATTATATTTTTTGTATATCTTTTCAAACGCAGGCATGGAGCGCTTTATCATTTCCCTATCCACACAGTATGATATTCTCACCCAGCCCGGACAGCCGAAGCCGTCTGCTGCTACTATGAGCACATCCTCCTCCTTTGCCTTCTCGCAGAATGCATTGCTGTCATCCTCGAGTGCCTTTACAAACATATAAAAGGCTCCGTCCGGCTTGAAGCAGTGATAGCCTATCCTTGTGAGTCCCTCGTACAGAAGGTCTCTGTTTTCTTTGTAGGCATTGATATCACCGGTTGCCCCCTGGCATTTTACTATCATCTTCTGGAACAGGCTTGGTGCACACACGTAACCGAGTGCTCTTCCCGCACCACAGACTGCTGCATACAGCTCTGCCTTATCGTACACCTCATCAGGCACGAGGATGTATCCTATTCTCTCTCCCGGCAGTGAAAGTGACTTGCTGTATGAGTAGCATACCAGTGTGTTGTCGTAATATTTGGTCACAAACGGTACCTTGATTCCGTCGTAGACTATCTCCCTGTACGGCTCATCTGCGATAATGAATATCGGTCTTCCTATCTCCTTAGACTTTTTCTCAAGGAGGTCTGAGAGCTTTTTGATGGTCTCCTCAGAATAGACTGTGCCGGATGGGTTGTTTGGTGAATTGATTATGACACCTCTGGTGTGCGCATTGATTCTCTCCTCAAGAGCCTCAAAATCTATCTGAAAATGCTCTGTGTCTGCAGGCACCTCTACAAGCCTTGCTCCTGCTGCATTCACAAATACCTTGTACTCCGGGAAATATGGCGCTATGGTAATAAACTCATCATATGCGTCACTTGTCAACGCACGAAAGCAGATTGACAGCGATGCAGCTGCTCCCATTGTCATGTAAAGGTTGTCCGCATTAAAATGTGTGCCGTGTGTGTTGTTCAAAAATTCAGCTATTGCCGCTCTCGTTTCCACGTCTCCCTGTGCTGAGGTGTAGCCGTGCAGCGCAACAGAATCATAATCTGTCACAAGCTCCTTTATTGTGTCGTTTACTACCTGCGGAGCCGGTATGCTCGGGTTTCCTATTGAGAAATCATATACATTTTCCTTACCTACAATTGCTGCTCTTTTTTTACCATACTCGAAAAGCTCCCTGATTGCTGAGCGCACGCTTCCGAGCTGGTACATGCTTTCGTTTACTACCATTTTCTTGTCTCCTTATCTCTGCTTATGACATACAAATGTCTTTATAAACATCTCTTTATACACATATTGTTACCATTCATGACCGTTTATCCTGATATGAATGCCTCCATCCCGGCACGCTTCGTCATCTCAATATGCTCCTTAAGCTCGCGGGCTGACATTCGCAGTGCCCCCAGGCTCATGACCGTCTGCTGCTCCAGTCCGTCCGAGGTTGCCACTGTTACCTTGTACCTGTCACGTATGCCAAACACAGTCTTTTCGATAAATGCATCGGCTGTCTCGTCCTGCTTTGTATACACAACCTCTATGTTGTGGAAGGTCTCTCTCTTTCCGGCATTGCCCTTCACCTTGTACGCATCAAACACCAGCAGCAGATGACAGCCCTTATAGCCCTGGTAATCCGATAAAACATCCTTCAGCGCATCTCTCGCCGAATCGATGTTTATGCGTGAAAGCTCCTTTAAATCCTCCCATGCAAATATTATATTATATCCGTCAACTATCAGGTACTCTTCCCCCGGGGATTTCTTCGGATAAATCGGATTGCCGTGCTTATCATGCTTTACGGTGCGCGGTTTACCACTTAGACCTTCATACTCATTTTTCTTTTTGCCTGACCATTTGCGCCTCTGATCCTCTGCGATATCGTTTTTTGCCCATGCCAAACTCCCTGGCATAAACATCTGCAAGCTGCGCATCAAGCTCCACCGATGACATACCTGAAACAGCTTTCTCAAAGCTCGTCCTGCGGCGGTTTCCGGCAAGCGCCTGCGCATCCTCCGCTGAAAATGCATTCTGCGTGCGGGCACTCGCTGCAAGTGCCTCCTCAGACTCATCTCCGTGGTAGACATACGGCAGGTGCATATGCTCCGGGACCTCATCCCACGGCACCACGTAGCCTGAGCCGTGCGCACAAAATACCGAGCCTGTCGGATTGCGGAAATCCTCCTCGCTGTCATAGTGCATCTGCGCAATCACCTCCGCAGGATTGTGACACTCATCATAACCCCACAGCTCCAGTGTCAGGTGCCCGAGCCCCTTTGTATACGCATGCACCAGACTCACATAATCCTGCATTGTCGCAACCGGTGCCTTTCCTGTAATTGTTGCCATCTCCCTCGCAGCGGTTGTGGCAAACTGCGGGCTCTCGGCTCTTGCAAATCTCTGCTCCAGATCTGTCATTGCACGGCCGACATACTCCATCGGCACCTGTAGGATAAAGCTGTAGTACGGCTCCAGCAGCACGCTCTCTGTGGATTTAAGCCCCTGGCGGATTGCTCTGTATGTAGCCTGGCGGAAATCGCCTCCCTCCGTGTGCTTTACATGTGCTCTTCCTGTAAGAATAGTCACCTTCACATCGGTAAGCGCTGAGCCTGTGAGCACACCCCTGTGCTCCTTTTCCTCAACGTGTGTGGCTATGAGGCGCTGCCAGTTTTTGTCGAGCACATCCTCACTGCAGGTGGATGTGACTGTGATTCCGCTGCCACGCTCCGCCGGCGACAAAAGCAGATGCACCTCTGCATAGTGGCGCAACGGCTCAAAGTGTCCTACTCCCTCGACAGCCCTCGCTATCGTTTCCTTATATACAATGCTGCCCGGTCCAAACGTGACAACAACACCAAACCTGTCCTTTATGAGACGCACAAGCACCTCCATCTGCACCTGTCCCATGAGCTGCACATGGATTTCCTTAAACTCCTCCACCCACACTATGTAAAGCTGTGGGTCTTCCTCCTCAAGCTGCTTTAGCTTTTCCATAAATGCCGCCGGATTTACATCATCCGGCAGAATCATCCTATAGTTTAGTACCGGTTCAAGGATTGGCATATTGGACTGCTGCTCAAACCCGAGCCCCTGCCCCGGAAATGTCGAGCTAAGACCTGTGACAGCAACTATCTCACCCGCCTCTGCCACATCAGCTATCTCATATTTTTCACCGGAATACTTTCTTATCTGATCGATTTTCTCAATCAGAAGACCTTTCGCCTCGTCACCGCCATGCGCTTTGTACTCTATTTTGTCCCTGACTCTAAGACAGCCTCCGGTAACCTTTAAAAATGTCAGCCTGCTGCCTCTGTCATCCCTGCCTATCTTGTATACGCGGGCAGAAAATTCGTCAGGGTAATTTCTTTCACACATAAACCTCGAAAGTCCCTGAATCAGCGTATCCACTCTGTCAAGCTTAAGTGCCGAACCGTAAAAGCATGGGAACACCTCCCTTTGAGCCACCGCCTGCGCAATATGCGCATCTGTAAGCTCTCCCGATTCCATAAATTCATCTAAAAGAGGCTCGCTGCACATGGCAAGCTCCTCAAATAAATCCTGTGAAGAAAAATCCACGCAGCCATCACTCAGCTCGCTCTTTAGCTCTGCCTGCACTTTCTCCGCATCCGTGCCCTGCATATCCATCTTGTTTACAAAAATAAATGTCGGCACGTTATAGTGCTTTAAAAGTCTCCACAGTGTGCGCGTGTGCCCCTGCACTCCATCAGTTGCGCTGATTACAAGTATTGCATAGTCGAGCACCTGAAGGGTACGCTCCATCTCTGCCGAAAAATCCACATGCCCCGGTGTATCAAGCATGACTACATGCCATGTACGAGCTGTATCTGCCGTACGTGCTACATCTGCTGTACGTGCTGTATCTGCCGCATTTGTGCCACGCGAAATATCAAGCCTTGCCTGCTTTGAAAAAATGGTTATTCCACGCTCTCGCTCCTGCGCATCGTTATCCAAATATGCGTCCTGATGGTCCACGCGCCCGAGTGAGCGAATCTGCCCGGTGCTGTAAAGCATGGCCTCAGACAGGGTTGTCTTTCCCGCATCTACATGTGCGAGAATGCCTATTGTAATGTGATTGTTTGTCATTTTCTGCTCCATTTATGCCTCAATCCAAGAACAGAGACACCTGTGGATGTCTCTGTGTCAGCCTTTATATCATAATCCGTCGATTTCCTAAATTATAGCATTTTGTGGTTGCTCTGTCATCTTTTTTCTTGATTGACAGCGGGACATAAAAGGCTCCGCTTAATTGACAAATATTTATTCCATACATATAATGTGATTACGGAAATTTTTGAATGGTATGGAAATAATGCGAGGATAATATGAACAAAAAAGAAGTATTGGAACTAAAACGAAGATTAAAAAAAGACCAGGCAACCTTCAGTCGTCTGGTCGGCTGCTACGTGGACTGCAACCATGAAAAAGTCTGCAAATTCGGTGGCAAATTTCTCACTCTGGAGGAGGATGAATACTACAAATATCTGGAGATTTCAAACAAGGTGCTTTCCGGCACTCTCGGAAACAACCTGCTCAATCTGCAGTTTCCGCTTGAGGAGGAAGAGGTCGGAGGCCGCCAGCAGATTCTCATGGCGCTTCGCGACAGCGAGCTTAATGATGAGACTCTGCTCGATACATACTATGATCTGGTCATCGACACCTACGATGAGGCCGGGAACTATCTGATTCTTTTGTATCTCGACAGCTACGATGTCATGACACGTACAAAGGACAACATCAACGTGGATGAGTCCGAGGAGGTGTACAAATACATGCTCTGCGCCATCTGCCCTGTCACACTTTCAAAGCCGGGCCTTGGCTATCTGGAAAAGGAGCAGCGTATCGGAGCCCGCATAAGGGACTGGGTGGTCGGTGCACCTGAGACAGGCTTTTTATTCCCTGCCTTCAACGATAGAAGCACTGACATACACTCCACTCTTTTCTATACGAAAAATACCAAGGAGCCTCACTCTGAGTTTATGACAAACGGCCTCGGCTGCGGTGTGGAGCGCACAGCTACTGAGCAGAAGATGGCTTTTCATTCAATCGTCAGAAACGTGCTAGGTGCTGAGGACGAGAGCACGGATGACAAGCTGCTTGATATCCAGCAGAATCTGTCCGAGATGGCCGATGACTACGCTGAGACTCACGATGATGACGATGATCCGTTCATTCTCGACAGCGAGGCTATGAACAAGGTGCTTAGTGACTGCCATGTCTCTGAGGAAAAGATTTCACGCATTGAAAAATCCGTCAATGAGGCCTTCGGTGACAAGCCGCCTATCGCAGCCAATGTCATTGATTCAAAGGCTCTTGCAGCTAATGAAATCCGCGTGGAAAAGCTTGCTCTTGAGAGCCAGGTCGGCGATTTAACTCTCGAGCTCAATGAAAAAAATGCACAGCTTGAGGAGAAGGATTCTGTTATACAGGAGAAAAATAATCAGATTGAGGAGCGCACCTCACAGCTTCTTGAGAAGCAGGAGGAGATTGATAATTACACTGCCCAAATTAAGACCTATGATGTGGTGCTTCATGTAAAGCCTGAGAAGGCTTCACAGATTCATGCGCAGGTCATCAATGGAGAGAAGTGTCTCGTCATTCCTATGAGGGAAAATGAGAATGCGACCATAAATGGGGTGAATACAAATCTGTAGGGACGCCATCGCTTATGTGGCTTCGCATATTTAGGCTGTGAAGACCGGCCTAGCATGCAGTATATTCCTCAGAAAAATATAAAATCAGCCACGACATCATTTGCGGATAGTTTATTGATAGTTTGCTATGAATTATCGTATCCACATTTTATGGAACGCCGTGGCAGTTCATATTTTTCTTCGGAACACACTGCATGCTCTCCGGTAAATTTAGGGTACTTATGCGAAGCAATCAAGTGACTTATCTCACTATTTAAAAAAGGGCGTGTGAAAAACCTTCGTTTTTCACACGCCCTTTATAATGTTATTGCCTATGAAATAATGTCCTTTTATAAAGGCACTCTCGTAATACTTACCGGTTTACCAGCTCAGCACCTCATGGCCATCCTCTGTGACGAGTACCATGATTTCCCACTGGGCTGATGGAAGTCCGTCGTCAGTGTATACTTCCCAGTTGTTCTTGTCATCTACGTAGATATCGGCCTTGCCCATGTTGACCATTGGCTCGATGGTAAATATCATGCCGGGTGCCATGACCATGTCGGTGCCGCGCTTGGTGTTGTAGCCTACCCACGGATCCTCGTGAAATTCAAGTCCCACTCCGTGTCCACCGATTTCACGCACTACTGTGTAACCGTTTGCAAATGCATGGTCGTGCACCGCCTGTCCCATATCTCCGAGGAAGCCCCACGGCTTTACCTCTTTGAGTCCAAGCTCCACACACTCCTTTGTGACTTCAACGAGCTTTTTCTTCTCAGGGCTTACATTTCCGATACAGTACATTCTTGATGAATCCGAAAAATATCCGTTTAAAATTGTAGAACAGTCTACGTTTATGATGTCACCATCCTTTAAGATGACGTCCTTTGAAGGAAATCCGTGACAAACCTGCTCATTTACTGATGTACATACGCTGTAAGGATAACCCTCATAGTTGAGCGGTGCAGGGATGCCACCCATGCTGGTGGTCATATCATAGACTATTTTATCAATCTCTGCTGTGTTCATACCCTCGTGGATATGCTCTCCTATGTAGTCGAGCACTGCGACATTTATCTTGGCGCTCTCCTTGATTCCCGCTATCTGGTCAGGTGTCTTAATGATTGAATGGCTCGGTATCTTATGATGTGCCTCAGCAAGCTTTTCAAGCTTCATATCAAATGCCGCATGACAGGTCTTATATTTCTTTCCGCTGCCACACCAGCAAGGGTCATTTCTTCCAATTTTTGTTGACATAAAATCTTCTTTCTAGTGATCAAGAGTAACGTTTCCCATATCGACTCTTTTCCACACTTTTTCTTTTATTTTATAGTTATTTTTCTCCAGCAGCTTCTCATATCTGCCTCCCGAGAAATCATAATCCGTTATATCTGCATTGTCAAGCCCTGCATATATTTCCTGATATTTCCGGGCTATTGCAGACTTTTCCATGGACGAATAAATATCCTTTTTTTCGACTCCAAGCTTCTTTGCACCATCTATATCAGACAAATCATACCAAAAGTCCTTCTCGGAATTTTTCAAAGCTGCTTTCTCGTCGTCAGTAAGTGTAATTCTCTCTTTTTTGGCCATCTCATAAAAAATCTCATCGTGAATGGCCATGGACATAGCTGCTTTACGCGCTGTAACACGGACAAATTCACCGTTTGTGTGGATATTCCAATACTTGTTTGGATTATCGGAATCATACACAAGAGCCTGCTTCTCGACATTCATCTCCTCATATGCCACATAAAATGCCATATCGCGCAATGTCAGCTCTTTCCCATTCACGGTAACAGCCACGTCTTCCAGATGCTCATTGTATACAATATTCTGCTTCATATCATGATAATTATATGCATACACGCCGGCTATGACAGCCAGCACTGCAAGTATAATTGTTGTGATGTGTTTTCTTATTTTGCGCAAAGCTTTGCAACCACCTGATTTATGACCTTTCCGTCAGCCTTGCCCTTGAAATGCGGCATGACTGCCTTCATTATCTGTCCTTTGTTTCCTGTTGCGATTACATCCGAAAACTGCTCTGTGAGCTCCTTTTCTACCTCTTCTGCCGACATCATTGCAGGAGCGTACTCCTCAAAGATTGCATATCTGGTATTGTACTCATCAAGCAGATCTGTTCTTGTGGCAGGGCATGTGTCAATCTGCTCCTTCACAGACTTCATTTCCTTAAGAATGACCTTATTGACAAGCTCCTCCGGTATATTGTCTCTGCAGCCCTCATCTATTGCCGCCTTTTTGGCTGCCGATACAAGTGAGGATATAGCATCCTTTCTTACCTTGTCTCTTGCTTTCATTGCTGCAATCATGTCTTTTTGTAATTGTTCCATCTGCATGGCTTGTTCCTCCTGCTTTTCTTACTTTATTTACAGGCTTGCTAGTTCGTTTTGTGCGAATTGGTGCCGTCTGCTTCTATAATACACCTTATATGCGAAAATTGCTATCGTTTATTGCAAGGAGTTTTTGACGGTTACTAACATTGGGTCGTGGCGTAAGACGCGGACATGCCACCAGCTGCAAGGGGCTCTCAATGTGCTAACGCTATGCTGTCAAGAGGCTGTACGAATTATGCCTGTATGGTTTTCTATGCTCGACGAAACCGGCTTTTATGCGCCGTCCATGGCGCATAACACCTTGCCCTGCCGTCCATGGCAGGACATTTCTGGGTTCCATGTGCATAATTCTACAAACTCTAAACAGCTCCGCTAGTCGCTTATTGAGAGCCCCTTGCAGCTGGTGGCATGTCCGCGTCTTACGCCCCTTACTTTATTGGTAACAATTCAGTACTTTGTGGTAAAAATAAAAAGAGCCGGTAAGTATAATAAATATACTTATCGGCTCCTAACCTTCCTATACAAGACGTCGTATAGCAAGTATTGTATGACACTGTACGCTTCTGTTTGCTGTGATTCCTGCCTTTGTGGACTGTGCCTCCACTATAACACCACCACCTGCATATATAGCTACATGTCCCGGATATACCACTACGTCTCCCGGCTGTATATTATCGAAGGATACGGCCTGTCCCACAGACTTAAATGCCTGTGAATATCTCGGTGTGCTGATACCAAAATGTGCATATACCTCATGTACAAAGCCTGAACAGTCTACACCGTTTGTAAGACTGTTTCCACCCCATACATATGGATTGCCCACAAACTGCATAGCGTATGATACTACAGAGCTTCCTGAAACTCCTGTTGAAGCACCCGGGTTCTTTCCACCGCCTGCTGCATAGTCACTGGCAATACTTCCGCCCTTGCCGGCTCCACCACCATCATAGCTTGAACTGCTTGATGAGCTGTTCGCTCTGGCAGCGGCTGCGGCTGCAGCTGCTGCCGCTGCTTCCTGCTCCTGAATGATTTTGCCCTGTGCCGTAATGATATTCTGATAATTATCTGCCTGCTGCTGTGCCTGAGCTATCTGGCTTGCATACTGCTCCTTCTGGTTTTCAAGAGCTACTATAGCCGCCTCAACATCTGCCTGCTGCTTCTCATAGTCATCCTGCATGGCTGTGAGCTCATTCATGTCGTTGTCAAGCTTAGTACCAATCTCCTTCACCTGCTCAACTGCTGCCTGATAAGAATCCATAAGAGCACGATCCGAATCATATACATCTGACACGTACTCTATACGATTGAGCATATCTGTGATACCATTTGACTCAATAATTGCTGTCCAGATATTGTCTTCAGCGCTGTTTTCATACATGAACTGTATACGCTTCTTCATGGCGTCATACTGCTCCTGCTGCTTTTCCTGAGCTGCTGCAAGATCCTTCTGATTCTGCTCTATCTCTGCCTGTTTGCTTGTGATATCTTTCTGAAGCTTCTTTTGTGCTGCAAGAATCTCATCAAGCTTTGCAGATTTATTCTTTATATCATCAGCAGTAGTCTGCTGCTGATCCTTTAGACCATTAATCTCATTCTTCTTATCCTTGAGATCCTGCTCAGCCTGTGACTTCTTCTTCTCTGCATCCTTCTGCTTCTGTGTCTTGGCATATACCTTCTCAAGTCCACTGTTTATGTATCCGCTAAATGTAGTGCCCTCTACTGCCGGTCCTGTAAAAACAAGTGCCGATGTTAACACAGTACATATAGCACGTGTCCATTTCTGATTCATTTTATTCCTCCTGTAATACGACGGTCAGATTGACCTTTCCTTCCACAATTTACAGTCAATATACATTCGGATATATTATCGCACAAAATGAATCTTTTTTCCACACCTTTTTGTAAATTTACAGAATTTTCCACATTTTATATAATGATATGATTAAAAGGTCAAAAGGTATTTTGCCCCTAATTTATGATTCACATGCGCGCTATTATAAGTCTATCATCAGGTTTGATGCTATCTGAGGTCAGAGCGTTTATTTCCATTATGTTTTCAACAGTGGTGCGGTATCTTTTTGCAATGTCCCACATTTTATCATCCTTCTGCACTATATAGCCAACCAGAGCTGCTTCCTCTTCAGTATCAGACGCTATTTTTTCCTGCTCCACCGATGTTATGACTGACACTTCATCCTGCTGCAGGGCAATAGCGTTTATGCTGACAACACCCTTAATTTCATATTCGCTGTTGTCGAGTAGATTGACCTGCACCTGGTCTACCTGCAGATTTACCTCGCAGCAGGTGTTGGCATCCATGCCGGGTATCTCAACAAACTGTTCAAACGGCACAGAGTCTGTATGCATCTCTATCGGACAGCCATCATCCTCCACAATATTCGCACAGTTCACCTGCAATACACCTGACACAATAATTCCTGTGTCTGCATTTTTTATCTGTGCAATAGCGGCCTGTGTCTTTGTACCGCATATTCTTAAAATTCTCTTTTTGCTGTTTTCTCTGTACAACTGCTCCAAAATACGGCATTTTGTATCATTTTTCATAAGAAGGCTGCATACCTTCATATTTTCAAACACAGGTTTTACCGGACATGATACGCTGTACATGTCATTGAGCACCTCTACTGTTTCCTCACTCCAGACCTTTCCATCCACCGCAAGTGCTGCCTCAATCGAAAGCTGCCTGAGCTCTCCGTCGTAATCATTTTCCGCCTCAACCTGATGCATGGCAGGCTGTGTGCGAAGCCAGGCAATATTTCCGGCATTATCACCCTCACAGCGTATTTCATTTGAGAACCCCTCCTGCACCTCAAAGCAGCAAATTTCCTGTTCTTCGCTCAGATACACTATACACGCATGGCACTCGCCTGTCAGTGTGATATGGTCACGCTCGTATGTATACTCCAGATTTCTCATATCAACAAGACTTGATATGAGCTTGCATATATTCGGCTTGGTCTTTGGCAAGGTGACGACATTTTTAATTCTGACAATATCCCTTACAACACTGTCAAGCTTAAGCACCTTCATCTGCCCCATAAGCTGCTCCACGTCCTTGTCATCAATCCTTTGTGCAACCTCAAGATTTTCTTCCTTCTCTCCATAAAGCTCCACGCTTATAATGCCTCTGACCGAGAGTTTTCGCGAATTGATAACCCCAACCGTAAGCTCATCAAGCCCGGTATACACACGAACCGTATCCTTCTCGCAGACTCCTTGAAGAACAAGCTTCTCCTGAAACGGTATTGCATCCTTTATATGCTCCACCCTGTTTCCGCCGATATTTTCCTCCGACTCATCGCCTTCAAAAACTTCTTCTCTCGTATACAGCACTTCAAATTCAATGCTTCCACTCAGCCAGATATTCTCGCCTGACGCTTTTATCTCGTCAAGCTTTACCTGCCCGTTCTGACAAACCACTTTGGAAACATCAGGCTTATTGTCCTTTATGACATAATCCCTGTCGAAGCCAACCTGCGACATATCCTTTACCTTTTCTATGCATTGTCTGATTTTTTGTGTAATTAACTCCATAAAAAATACCCCACTTCAAATATGTATATAAAATACATATTCAAGATGGAGTAACTTTATGCAGATGCAAATATTTAAATTCATGATCATTATAACAAAGATGTAACATCTTTACTTCATGATACTAGCAAAGCTGCATCCTTATATCTTTTGTAATCACATCAGTGTAGGTGAAAGATAAGAGCTGTGGCGGATTCTGCTCAAACTCATCATCTATCAGAACCGTAAACACACTTGGGTATGCCTGCTGAATAACACCCTCCTGAATGTCAACCTTGTTGCGGCCAAGATCCTGCTGGATTTTTACCCTGTTGCCACACTGCTGGTGAATCGATGCTCTGACTTTTCTAATTTCTGTCTGTTCCATTTTAAGCCTCCTTATTGTGGGTATGCCCACTGGCACATAACTATAGTCCTCATGGTAACCAGTATTGTAACGACGTTGTCATATATATGAAATCAATCTCTGTATAAATATAAAACAGGTCAAATTAATCAACAATTATATCAATCAATATATTTGAATATATAAATATGTCACCACAATATCTAGTAACTTTACTATAGCAAAGTATCGCAGTGATAGCAATAGGGCATTAGTACTGATTGTCAGTTTTTTCGCAACTTTTAACACAATTTACGAAATTTTCACTCAAACACAACAGGCATTTCACTCAATTCCGTCTTTATTACTATATACGGATAACTCGCCTGATTGCTGACCTTCTCGCCCTTATCCGGGGCTATCAGACGCGTATCAAAATACATTGCCTTATCCTTAACATAAAACTGGTTAACCGTAATACTGTAGCCACCTGTCTCCTTTGTGCCAAAGCCTTCCGCTATGTATAAATATTCATCATCCTTGTACGTCAGCTTCATCGCCTTTGCCTTGTTTTCATTTATCTGCTTTTTAAACTCCTCCGGGATTTCATCCCCGCAGATCACCGTGTACTCAACCATCCTGTCACTCTCCGTGCCTGAAATATTTGCGCGACAGCCCGAAATCACTGTCGTTTCCAATATAACAAGCACACCTGCAGCCACCACCAGGATTTTTCTCAATTTTTCTGACATTTTTTCCTCTCTTTCTTATCATATCGCTTATGATATGATATAATATCAAATATTGAACTACAATTTATATAGAGTATGAAAAAGAGAGGTCAAATATGCGTTCAGTTTTAATCGTAATATTCGTATTTTTCTATCTGCTGCTCGGTCTTCCGGTGCTCGGAGCCATGTGGATAATACACAAATTTGCCCCGGCATGGGCCGATATGGCACAGCTTCGCCTGGTACAGTGGGCTTTCCGTGTCATCATATTCCTAAGCGGAGCAGACATCGAATTTATAGGGGAGGAAAATGTGCCAAAGGACGAGGCTGTACTATATATAGGAAATCACCGTAGTTTCTTTGACATCATAATCACCTACTCCAGATGTCCACGCCTGACCGGCTACATCTCAAAGCAGAGCATCACAAAAATACCGGTACTGGGTCTCTGGATGAAGCGCCTGCACTGCCTGTTTTTGGACCGGGATGACATCAAGCAGGGACTAAAGGTTGTGCTTGCAGCCATAGATCAGGTCAAATCCGGCATCAGCATATGTGTATTTCCTGAGGGCACACGCTGCAAAAACAAAGATGACCTGACAGAGGTACAGTCTTTCAAAGAAGGTGCTTTCAAGATTGCCACAAAGAGCAAATGCAAGATAGTGCCAATGGCAATCATGGGAACAAATGAAATATTCGAGGATCACCTTCCATGGGTCAAAAAGAGGCATGTGGTTATCCGATACGGCACTCCTATTGATCCGGCAGCACTCAGCAAAGAGGAACAAAAGCATCTCGGAGCTCATTGCAGAGAAGTGATTGTGGATATGCTTCATGAAATGGTATAGCTGAAAAACCGCCCAGTCGGGCGGTTTTTCATATTTCTTCTTCAAATTCCTTTAAACTATTAAATTTTTATTCTCATCAGCTATTTTTTACTTCAAAACAAGCACCGAATACGCCGGCAGCTTTGCCGTTCCATCCTTATATGATGGTGCTTTCTTTGTAGTCTGAAGCATTGCAACAGCATCATTTACTCCAAGCGATGACACATCCACACTTGCTTCATCCTTTGATGGATTAAATATAAGCACTGCTTTCTCACCATTGTACTCTCTTGTGAATATACACACATTATCATTTGACAGATCCTTTTCAAAGGTATTTGTACCTCGTGCTATCTCCGGGAAAGCATTTCTTATTGATATTGTCTGCTTCACAAAGTTGTAAATAGAGTATGGATCCTCCATCTGCTTATCCAGGGTATCATATGTCTGCTCGGTTTCTTCTGCATTCTGAGGTCCCACACACATTCCCTTAGCTTTTGAATCCCCGCTCCATCTCATGGCAAGACGCTTCGTCTCATCATTGGCTGTGCCTCTCATGCCGATTTCCTCTCCATAATACAGAAAAGCATTTCCGGGCATAAGAAGATTCATAGCCTGCGCCATCTTGGTTTTCTCCTCGGCATTATCTCCGTTGTAGTATCCTGCGCTGCGTCCCATATCATGATTTGTATAAAAAGGTGCATCAATGTATGAGTCTGTATACTTCTTTATCTCATTTTCCACATCAACCAAAGCATTGCCGTATGTGCTGGCACCATGATTTGCTGCACCATTTAACACCTTTCCAATATATCCATCCTGCTGTGAAAAATCAAAGTTGAACATACTGTCAATTCCACTCTTATAGTACTTCGCATACTCTCTGTATGTAGTCCAGCCCTCACCAACCATATAAGCATCGGCCTTTTTGCTCTTCACATTGTTTACAAGCCATGTGAGGTCATCTATAGTCTCAGTCTGGTTATTATTATTGTAATAAATCACAGCATCCAGTCTAAAGCCATCTACGCCGTGGTCAAGCCAGAAGGATGTAACCTTGTCAATCTCCCCTCTTACAGCTTCGCTCTGCAGGTTAAGGTCAGGCATGCTGTCTACAAACTGTGACTCGTAATACCAATTCGTGCCCGGCAGCTGGTTGTAGCCTCCGGTATTGGTTTTGCTAAAATTATAGTAATCAACATAAGGACATTCCGAAGAATCCGGCTCTGCCCCATCAGGAAGCGACTTGATATAATCTGCAGCCGCCTTAAACCACGGATGCTCGTTAGATGTGTGATTTATTACAAAGTCAATAATCACATTGATGTTTCTCTTGTGACACTCCGTAATAAGCGCATCAAAATCATCCAGAGTACCATACTGCTTGTCAATATTCATATAATCCGTAATATCATACTTGTGGTATGAAGGAGAAGGCATAATAGGCATCATCCAGATTTCATTGCAGCCAAGTCCCTCGATATAGTCAAGCTTCTCTGTAAGTCCCTTTAAATCCCCAATGCCATCACCGTCACTGTCAAAAAAACTGTATACAAACACCTCATAGCAGGTCCTGTAATTGTCCTGAATCACATTAGGATCATTTTTCGCATTCATCTGCTCCATAGCAGAAGGCTTGTACTCCTTCTTTGCTGCCGTCTCGGTATTCTTTCCACCCGCAGCACACCCCGCAAGCATCGACACCGCCATAGCTGCCGTCAATGCCACAGCAGTCAACCTGCCCGCCAATCTATTCACAGCCCTGCCGACCATATTGCGGCCGCCTATTTTATTATTAATCATACGCACTCCTTTTCTTAACTAAATTCTGAGCCAATTTGTAACTGCAAGAACCACTACATATATTCGCAAAACTGCACAATACTCGTACTTTATCTACACTCCGTTTCAGTACACGCTAAACAATCGTCCATTGGATGTTTTGCGCCGCTGCAACGCAGCCAGCATTACTAATAAGTGTGTAGTTGACTCCATTCTCACATCTTCCACAAAGTAGCAACAAACTTAGCACACGGTACCCTCCGGCCGGAGGGTACACAGTGTGTTCCGAAGAAAAATATGAACTGCCACGGGGTACCATGCCCCCACAAACAAGCCACACACCTCATCTCTCCAAATCCAAGCAGCGAAGAAAGCCCGTGGCTGACTTCATATTTTCCTGAGGAATATACTGTGTGCCATGCCGGCACCCCACAACCTGAAAGTGCTAAGTTTGCCACACACCCCAAAATTTGCCATCAATATAAACCAAAAGCCGCCGCACAAAAGTGCAGCGGCCTAAATAAAACCAAATTAGCCTTTGACAGCTCCTGTAAGTCCATCCACGTAGAATCTCTGCATGATGATGAAAAGTATTGAGATAGGTATTGATACAACAACTGCAGCAGCAGCCCATCTTGTGAACCATCCGTTTATAAACTCTTTCTCAAGCATGTTGTAAAGGAGAAGAGATACTGTCCAATACTTGTCGTTTGGACCAACGATAACCTTTACAAATACGAAATCAAGCCATGGCGCAAGGAATGCTGTAAGTACTGTATATACTACGATTGGCTTACTGAGTGGCAGGATAACCTTGTAAAATACCTGGAACTGTGTACATCCGTCAAGGATAGCCGCCTCAGTAAGAGACTTAGGCACAGTATCAAAGAATCCCTTTGCGATATAGAAGCCTGTTCCTGCTCCTGCTGAGTATATGAGAATCAATGAAATTCGAAGCATACTGCCCTCTGTAAGTCCGATAGCCTTTAAGATAAAGTATACGGCAACCATTGACATGAAGGCTGGGAACAATCCAAGAATCATAGCCAGATTCATGAAAGGCTTACGCATCTTAAATCTCAGTCGTGACATACAATACGCAACAGAAAGTACAAATACTGTTGAAATGATACATGAGAACACTGAAATAAACAGTGTATTAAAAAATGCTCTAGGGAAATTCAACAGTGTAGTCTCTGTGAACAGCCTTGTATAGTTGCTAAATGTAAGGCCATGTGGGAAGAAGTACTTTGTATAAGCACCACTCTCAGCTCTAAAGCTTGTCATAATAATCCAGAAAATTGGGAACAGCCATACTACAGCAAGTATTCCAAGAATGATATGAACAAGGGAATTCTTTGCTACTTTCTTAGCACGTCCGGCAGACATAGGTCTTTTTGCTTTTGCTACACTACTCATTACATGAATCCCTCCTCATCCTTGTATGATTTTGTATTTCTGTATGTAACAAGCGCTACGATAGAAAGTACAACGAATGTGAGGATACCGATAACGGCACCGATATTGTACTCCTGATTATCAATAGTCAGCTTGTACAACCATGTAACCAGAAGGTCCGTCTTTCCTGCACTGTCTCCGACAGGTGTAGGCTTTCCTGCTGATAACAGGTAGATAACGTTGAAGTTGTTGATATTTCCGGTAAACTGTGTGATGATATATGGTCCCATGATAAACATGATATATGGGAGTGTGATCTTAAAGAAGATCTGTGCTGCGTTTGCACCATCAATCTTGGCAGCCTCATAAAGCTCTGAAGGCACATTCTGTAATACACCTGTAACCTGAAGCATGGTATACGGAATACCTACCCAGCAGTTGATGAGAATAACAGAAACTCTCGCCCACATAGTGTTGGTCCAGAATGGAAGCGGGTTATCAATCCAGCCCCACTCCAAAAGCAGGTTATTAACAGCACCCTGTGGCTGGAACATCTGTCTCATTACAAGGAGTGATACGAACTGCGGTACCGCAATTGAGATAACAAAGCATGTACGCCAGAAAGCCTTGCAATGTGTCTCTTTACGATTGATAACGATAGCAAGAAGGAGTCCAAGGAAGTTACAAAGGAAGGTTGCAAATACAGCCCAGCAGATTGTCCATCCGAGTACTCTCCAGAATATCTTACCAAGCTTACCACCAAGTCCAAGCACCTGTCCGAATGAGGCAAAGCCTGTCCAGTCGAACAATACCAGATGATCACCCTTTACTGAATAGTTTGTAAAAGCCATTGGAATCATGAACAGCAATGGTAAAACTGTAAAAATAAATATTCCCATAAGTGGGAGAAACATAAGTGTCTTATGTAGGTTTTTATCAAATAAATCCTTGACATCTTTGCCAAAAGAATTGATTTCTTTTCCAGCTTTTGAAAGGCATTCTGCCTTATATCCGCTCTTTAAATTCTCGCACCACATGTAAATAAATAATACTGTGATGGCAATTGTTATGACGCCATATAACAGTAATAATACTGACTGGTCGCCTGCAACATATTCATAAATCTGCTTCTGCTCATTAAATACCTCTTCCTGTTTTCTCCAGCCAAGTGAAGGCAGCATGGAAATGTAATAAGCACCAGCGCTAACCATATATGCTATATATGCAATCTCTATAGCAAGAAAAATCAGACCCTTTATAATCTGCTTATGAGCCATATTGGCAAGACCCATTACGAGTGCCGATAGCTTAACTGTAGCTCCGCCTTTTGTGAGGGCATTGCCAACAGTATACGGAGTAGCAAATTCCGAAACTTTTTTCTTTTTGTTTGCTCCTATCATACTTTTCCTCCTGGCATGCATTATATATGCCATTCCTTTAAACTAATTTATTCCAAGATTCCGGCTACCCGGAACCTTGGAATCATAATCTGATCTACTTAATTATTTAAGAGAATCATTAAGCCGAGTATTGAAGTCCTCTGTCTTCTGAGCTGCATTGTCCTTTGTAATCTGGCCTTCTGCACCGTTCTGGAAAGCATCACCGAATGGTGTAGCTGCATCCCAGTAACCTGCCATATCAATGATAGGCTGTGCTACTGAACAATCAGATGAAACCTTAGCCATAGCTGCTGCTACAGGATCTGCTGCGATTTCCTCGTTTGTTACAAGATCTTTGTTTACAGGAGCCTGTGCTCTTAACTTGAAGTGAGCAAGCTGTGCATCCTCACTTCCAAGGAATGCTGCAAGCTTAACTGCTACTTCCTGGTTCTTGCAGTTAGGGTTAACACCGATAGCCTTAGATCCTAAGAATGCCTTTAACTGGCAGTCTTTTCCACCAATATTGATTGTAGGAAGAGCTGCAACACCAACGTTCTCCTCACCAAGATTCTCTTTAACTGCGTCATAGTTCCAGTTACCATTGAAGTAAGCGTTTACTGAACCATCCTTAAGTCCAGCAAGACCAAGTGATCCCTCATTGTTATCCATTACGAAGTTTGGATTTGCAAATAAATCTACGATGTAGTTTGTAACTGCTACTGCCTTATCTCCGCTGAAATCATATCCGGCAGCCTTGTCTGTTCCGTCTCCGAAGATTGTACATCCGTTTGCTGCATAGAATGCATTGAGATACCAGCCGTTATCAAATGGGAATGAAACCTTACCCTTTGTAAGCATTGTATCAAGGCTCTTTACATCATCCTCAGAGAAAACTCTCTTGTCATAGTACATGAACCATGTGTTTGATGTATAAGGAACTGCGTAGATGTCTCCATCATATGTAACAGTTGCTGCCATAGCCTCTGAGTTAGATGTCTTAACATAATCTGCTGCCTCTCCACCTAACTTAGCAATAGCATTAGCCTTAATTAATGGCTCAAGCTGATCGTTTGCAAACATGTAAACATCAGCTGCTGCCTTAGGATCCTTTGTAACAACGTCCTTTGCATCACTCTCAGATGATGTAACATACTTGAACTCGATGTTGAAATCAGGATTTGCTTTAGCAAATGCCTCGCACTCTGTCTTGAGCCAAGCACCCTTTGCATCATCTAAATCCTCTGAAGGTCCCATTACTGTAATGGTCTCCTTACCGCCGTCCTTCTTGTCGGCTTTCTCTGTTCCATTTCCATTGCTGCTTCCGCATCCTGCAAACATTGTTGCTACCATAGATGCGCAAAGTAAAGATGCTAATACTTTCTTCTTCATATCTTCCTCTCCTTTTTGAATATAAAATGTAAAAAAGTATATATATAAATTGCCGTGCAACTTATATCAAATTAATTATCTGCGGTAAACCACCGCAATGTTTCTGAACCAGGCTCTCTTTTCATCGTCCAGTCTGTGTGGCTTGCTTGTCATGCGCCATCTCCAGTTGTGTCCGACTGTCGAAGGATAATTCATCCTTGCCTCATTTCCAAGCTCTAATATATCCTGCATCTGGACTATCGCCAGCTCTGCGGTGCTGTGATACAGCTCCCTGATAAGAGCATTTGGAACCTGTGATTTATTTTCAATATTCAGATACTCATACAGATAAGCAAGCTCATAATCTGTCTTGTCACTGAATGAACCAACTATCGTCTCATTGTCATGTGTGCCAATATATGCAACTACATGTGAATCGGTATAATTGTGTGGCAGATATTCGTTTGTCGGATCACCATCAAAAGCGAACATCATGACCTTAGTTCCCATCCAGCCCGATTTTGCAAGGAGCTTTTTCACTCCCGGTAAAAGGCTTGCTGATGTATAATCATCAGCCACTACATTAACCCCTTCAAGCTCTTCGTTAATTGCATTGACAAGCCTGCGTCCCGGTCCCTTGAACCATTTCCCGGATAGGCTCTTATCCTGTCCGTACGGTACCGCATATGCTTTCACAATTCCTGCGAAATGATCAATCCTGACAATATCAAAAAGCTCTCTGCATACACGCATTCGCTTTCTCCACCATGAGAAGTTGTCCTCCTTCATGGCATCCCAGTCATACATCGGATTGCCCCACACCTGTCCGCTCTCTGAATACTTATCAGGACCGGCAGCTGCAACATACTCTGGTGTATCGTTTGCGCTCATCATAAAGAGTTGCCTCTCTGCCCATACATCTACGCTGTCATATCCTACATAAAATGAGATATCGCCTATTATGTAGATGCCTTTTGAGTTAGCATAATTTTTTAAATCCTCCCATTGCTCGAAGAATTTATATTGACAGAACTTCCAAAAAGTAATTGTATTATAATTCTTTTTTTGGTACTTTTCAAGCGCAACCGTTTGCGGATTTCTATACTCGCTTGGCCACTCGCTCCAATTTTTGTATAAATTGTCGGTTTTCAGTGTCATAAATAATGCATATTGTTCAAGCCACTCCGACTGTTTTTTTACAAAATCCTGAAACTCTTGTGCATTTGTATCAAATCTTTCAAACGCTTTTTGTAAAATCCTGCATCTGTTCTGATGTAATGCTGCATAATCAATTTCTGATTCGTCTGTGCCCCAGTTATACCCCAGGATTTCTTCCTTCTCTAACAGCCCCTCATCTACCAGCTTATCTAAATCTATGAAATAGATATTGCCCGCACAGCCTGATGATGGTTGATATGGACTATCGCCAAATATGGTGGGGCCAACCGGAAGAACCTGCCAGTACTTCTGTTTCAAATCACCAAGGAGATCAACAAAATTGTAAGCCTCTCTCCCAAGAGTACCTATACCATATGGTGACGGCAGACTCGAGATTGAAAGAAGTATTCCGGAGCCTCTGAGATTTTCTCTGGCCTCCAAATTACCATTCCTCTTTCCTAAAATTTTCTATTTTTTTCGTATCTGAGATTATTTTATTTCCTATTGTCAGATTTGTCAATCTTTTTAGTGGTTTTAAACTCATTTTTGCCATTTTTCACGTAATTTACATTCATTTTTTGGTAGTTATTACCACAGTTTCAAAGATTTTTTTCGAAAAATTTATTACAGAAAATATTGCCTATTTCTGATAGTAAATGTATAATTTAATTATCACATAAGAAAGGACAAATACTATGGCTACTATTAAGGATATTGCCGCCCGGCTGGGCGTGTCAATCAGCACTGTTTCAAAGGGATTAAATGGTGCCAGCGATATAAGTGAGGAGCTTCGTCAGACAGTTTTAGACACTGCTGTCGAAATGGGCTACAGCACAAAGCGCTCCAGAAAGGTAGAAAACCGCAAGCTGGCTCTGTTTATTGAAAATATGAACTACGAGTCTATCGATGAGTTCGGATATGATGTAGTGCTTGGCTTCAGGCAGAATGCTTTTAAGCACAAATGGGACGTGGACATCATCCCTGTCACACCTCAGCTTCAGGCAGAAGAAAAATACGATACATATATATTAAAGAATGGCTATTGTGGCGCATTTCTGGTAGGTTTTGCTCTTCACGATGAATGGATGCAGCAGCTCAAAAACACTACAATGCCTACCGTTTTGTTTGATAACTATATAGAAAACAATCCCAATGTAGCCTATGTAGGCACCGACAGCTACGAGGGCATTGACATGGCTGTAAAGCATCTGCACAATCTGGGCCATAAAAAGATTGCCTTATCAATGGTTCTCTTTTTTCCCTGGTTTCGGATCAGCGTCAGGAAGCCTTTGAAAACTCTATGCGCAATGCCGGTCTTGAAATCTACCCGGAGCTCATGGGACACGGCTACTATATTCCTGAAACCGCACAGTATTACGTTTCAAATTTTATTGCAGCAGGTGCCACCGCTATCCTCTGCGGAAGCGACACTATAGCAAAGGGTGTTATCTCCGAGTGCCAGCTGCACGGCTTCAATGTGCCAAATGATATAAGTGTGGTCGGCTTTGACGATGTCAAGTTTGCCGCAGCCCTTACCCCTCCTCTTACCACTGTCAGACAGGAGTGTAATGATCTGGGCCGCTGTGCATATATTATATTGAATTCGCTCATTCACCATATTCCAATCAGCCGCACACAGCTACGTCCAAGGCTGATTGAAAGAGAATCTACTGCACGAGTTTCCACCGCACATGCTGCTGAGGAATAGCCTGCATATATACCACCTTCCAAAGGAGGCAAAATTGTTCAAACGCAAACATGTAACCACTTTAATTACATATTCGCTGGTATTTTTCAGTGCAATCTCCATGACAGCCTGTTCTTTTTCGGATGTCTCTTATCTATTCAAGAGTCCCGCACAAAAGCAGGCTATTCTGCACAAATCACCTGCGTTTTGGGAGGATGCCACAAGTGTTAAAGGCAGCAGCAACCTGTCTATCCTGCACAATGTCGCCTTTGAGGGGCAGCCGTACAATGATACAAGACAGTTTGGTGATAACATCCTTATGGTAGGACAGGGCAGCTACAATAATTCCATCATAGAGACCGATGATCAATCCGTTAAGTATTCATTTGATGTATATAATCCCTGGTCCAATGAAATCACGGCAAGCCTCACTCACGACAAAACCGACTGTGATGACTACATGATAAAAGGTGACCGACTCTGGCTCATTAATTCCGATGCCGGCATGGCAACAATCTATGATAAGGATTTAAAGGAGATAAAAACCTGCAAATATAATCCTGAGGACTATGATGGCAATTGCGATACATCAGATTCTGATGATGGCGATGTGCCGAATCCCGGCAATTATTATGATGCCTCACAGATTGCCACCTCCGCTGACGGAAAATATGCTCTCGTGTCAGGTGTCACACCCGATACCTACAAATATGCAGTCTCTGATATAAGGCTTGACGATAACACAGTGCTTTCAACCTACGAAGGACAAAGTTTTTCCATGTCATGTGTCGACTCAAAGGGCTTTGTAATCGAGGCAGATACGGCCAACAATATTTGGAACTATCATTCATCCGATGGAGAAAACAGCTTTTTTTCACTGCCGGATGTGGTGGATGTAACTTTGGCAGAGGATGGTGACATGCTCATACGATGCCAGGATTTATCCTCGGACAACATCATCAGTTACTATAAATATTCACCCGCCACCGGTGTCAGTTCATCCTTTTCATACAACCTGGCAACACGAAGCACAGGCAAAATGTCCGACAGCTCATCAGACTCTGCGGCAGCCGATACCAAGACCTACTGTTCTGCCAACTCGGTATATCTGCCTGATGCAAACTGTGTGATGATGCTTTTGTACACAGCGCAGTGCAACCCGGAAATTCTCATCTGGTCACTCGACAAGGGCAAGAATGACAGCAAAGCCGAAATCACGTCATACAATGACTGTGATACACTGCTACAGGCCTTACGCGATGATGGCTCATATGTATCCCCATATTCTGCCATAGACCCCGCTGACAGTACCGATGAAAATCAGGAAGCTACGGAAGAGGCCGGGAAGGATTCCGAGTACAATACATACGGCGATGAGGTCACTCTGATACCTGACACCGCGTCATATGACTGGGGTGATTTATCCGACATAAATGCACGTATCACAGCCCTTGAACAGAAATACGGCTTTTCCATATATTTCGGGCCTGAGGTGCCAAAGAGAATTGATTACTACGATATCCATCAATTCAAGAACAAGGATAAGCTGTCGATCGCTCTGGATTCGCTTGAGGAAATACTTGACTGTTTCCCTGATGACTTTTTCACACAGCTGTGTTATGGCGATATAAGAGGCATGCGAATCTATCTGTGCGGTGATATTTCATCAGGCCACTCAGATATGATAAATGAGCCAAGTGGATTCGTAAATATAATAAACAACCACAATGTAATAGTTCTAAACTGCAACTACAGCTGGGATTTCAGCTACACTGTAGGCCATGAGATTTCCCATCTGATTGACCAGAGGCTTACATTCATACACACCTACGATGAAAAGAGCGAGTTTTCTGAGGGGAAATGGAACAGCTTTAACCCTGACAGCTTCTCTTATGATGATAGCTACGCAAACTACAATCCGGATGATCCATCGAACCACATATCCGGGTATTTCATTGATTCCTACGGCATGACCTTTGCAACAGAGGACCGCTCTGAAATATTCGGAACCGCGATAGATGATTATATTAACGGCATCTATGATGATGCAAGATTCACAGATGATTCGCCGATACGAAACAAGCTGGACTACTACAGCAGATGTATCCGTGATGGCTTTGATACAAAGGACTGGCCTGATACGATGGCGTGGGAGTCTGTGCTTACCGACACCGGGGCGCAGACCGATTAAATGATAATTTCAGAATAACACAAAAACCTCAAGTCATACGACTTGAGGTTTTTTAATGGGCAGAGATGGATTCGAACCATCGAAGCAAGTTGCAGCAGATTTACAGTCTGTCCCCTTTGGCCACTCGGGAATCTGCCCATGTATTCAATTACGATACTTGCATAGTTTATCACAATAGATGTGATTATGCAAGCATATTTTATCGTAACCAAATTATTTTCTTTAATACGTGGATTGCGCGCCTTGGACGATACTTTGGTGGGGGATTGATGCCCTCGCTTTCGCTACGCTACGCTGCTAAGAGTCTGTAGGAATTATGCTTTTAATCTTTCTATGACTGACGAAACCGGCTTTTATGCGCCGTCCATGGCGCATAACGCCTTGCCCAGCCGTCCATGGCCGGGCATTTCTGCTCCTCTAAGCATAATTCTGACAGACTCTAAGCAACTTCGCTATGCGCTCCAGTAAGGGCATCAATCCCCCACCAAAGCACCATCCCGGGCACACAATCCCTTACTTTGTAGCTATAACATAGAAATTAAAAAAGACAGCCTACGATCGGCTGCCTTTTAGGAGAAGGTATTTTTACTATGGGGTATAGCAAAAACTATATAATGTATTGGGGGGTTTTTACGGTTATTATAATATCACGGTTATAACGATAAGTGTTCACAAATTGCATAAAAATCGTGGTTTGTTTTTATGCAATTTGTATAGTTCTTTAGTCATATTCAATATTTTTCATATAGTCATTCTGCACAAAAGTATAGCTATTTTTTAAACATTATGTTCAACTGTTGTTTTGCTGTCCTCGTCAAACAGTGCTTCAAACTCATCTCTTGTGATTTTCTCCTTCTCAAGAAGAAGTGCTGCACATCTGTCAAGCACATCGCGGTACTCTGCTATCATGCTCTTTGCCTTGTCGTACGACTCGTCGATGATGCGCTTTACCTCGGCATCGATTGCCGATGCTATGCCCTCGCTGTAGTTCTTTGCATGGGCGAGGTCTCGTCCGATGAAGACCTCCTCCTCATCATCGGCATAGCAGATAAGACCGATATTGTCTGACATACCGTATTTGGTAACCATCTCGCGCGCAAGCTTTGTAGCCTGCTTGATGTCCTGTGATGCACCTGTGGTGATATCGTCAAACACAAGTTCCTCTGCGACACGACCGCCTAAGTCTACTACGATTTCCTGAAGCATACGTCCCTTTGTGTTGAACATCTCATCCTTCTCAGGCAGAGGCATGGTATAGCCTGCTGCGCCTGCTCCTGTAGGGATAATTGAAACTGTGTATACTGGTCCCACATCCGGAAGCAGATGGAAAAGGATTGCATGCCCTGCCTCGTGGTAGGCTGTGATGCGCTTTTCCTTGTCAGAGATGATACGGCTCTTCTTCTCAGCTCCGATACCAACCTTGACGAAGGATTTTCTGATATCATCCTGTGTGATATATTCTCTGTTTTCGCCCGCTGCACGGATTGCTGCCTCATTCATCAGATTCTCAAGGTCTGCACCTGTGAAGCCTGCTGTAGTCTGTGCAATCTGCTTTAAGTCTACATCCTCTGCAAGAGGTTTTTTCTTGGCATGGACACCTAAAATTTCTTCTCTGCCGCCCACATCCGGTCTGCCTACTACAACCTTTCTGTCGAAACGTCCCGGACGCATGATAGCAGGGTCAAGTATATCCACACGGTTTGTGGCTGCCATGACGATAATGCCCTCATTGACACCAAAGCCATCCATCTCGACAAGCATCTGGTTCAATGTCTGCTCACGCTCGTCGTGTCCGCCGCCCATTCCTGTGCCACGGCGTCTGGCTACTGCATCAATCTCATCGATAAATACGATACAAGGCGCATTTTTCTTGGCATCCTCAAACAAATCTCTCACTCGTGAGGCTCCGACTCCGACGAACATCTCCACGAAATCAGATCCTGAAATGGTGAAAAACGGTACCCCTGCCTCTCCGGCTACTGCCTTGGCAAGGAGAGTCTTACCTGTTCCCGGAGGTCCTACAAGAAGGACACCCTTTGGGATTCTTGCTCCAAGTCTGGTGTATTTTCCCGGATCACGAAGGAAATCAACTATCTCTGCAATCTCCTCCTTTTCCTCCTTTAAGCCTGCTACATCGGAAAACTTGATATGGTTCTCCTCCTGTGTGGTGAGCTTCGCACGGTTCTTGCCGAAGTTCATCATCTTGCCACCGCCGCCCTGTGCTGCTGCGTTGTTGTTCATCACTGCAAAGAGTATGAACATGGCTCCGAATACCAAAAGATACGGAAGCAGTGTCATAATCCAGCTCTCAGCCGGAACATCCGCAACTGTATAGTCGGTGTACCCTGCTTTTGTCATGGTCTTTTCGATATTGTTTACATCTGATACATAAAGCACCTTTGATGTGCCATCCTTGAACTTCACCTCCAGACTTCCTGTCGGTATCTCCCTGTTTTGCACTACCTTTACGCTCTTCACCTGATTCTTGTCAAGATCCTTCTCGAACTGACTCTGTGTGTAAGAGTTTGATGTAGCCCCGGCGCTCAGCCAGTACCAGATGCAGATTACTGCAAATACAATGATAATGTATACGCCTATTCCGCGCATACCGCTTTTTTGTTTATTCAATTTACTTCTCCTTTTTATTTTATTTCGCCCTCGACGAAGCCGATGTAAGGCAGATTTCTGAACCTCTGATCATAGTCAAGGCCATAGCCTACCACAAACTTATCAGGAATCACAAAGCCCACGTAGTCTACATTTACATCATCAACCACACGGCGCTCAGGCTTGTCCAAAAGTGTACAGATTGTGAGACTCTTCGGGTTTCTTTTGGCAAGGAGCTTTGAAAGCCTGCTAAGAGTATTTCCCGAATCAATGATGTCTTCTATGATGATGACATTCTCTCCCTCGATAGAATGCTCAAGGTCCTTTTTAATCTTGACATCGCCTGATGACTCTGTGCCTGAGCCATAGCTGGATACCGACATGAAATCCATAGTCATAGGCAAATCAATTCTCTTTGCAAGCTCAGTGGTAAAGAATATTGAGCCCTTGAGTATGCAAATGAGATATACTGACTGTCCCCTGTATTTTTCTGTGATTTGCGCTCCAATCTCTGCGATACGCTTATTGAGCTGCTCCTCTGTCAGGTAAACCGAAATATCATATTTTTTTGAAAAATCCATTTTGTTTTCCTCCGTAAAATGTGATCTTAAGTACTTTTCCTGTCTGTTGTGTGACAAGTGCGCCACAGCCGGATCTGTATCCGATAATGGCATGCACCAGTGATTCATGGGCTATGAGCCACAGCCCCGCTCTCTGCTGTGCAGGAATTTTATCACCTGTAAATACCTGCTTCAGCTTCTTATGATGGCCCTCGTCATCCACAATTATATAGTCACCGGCTTTTCTTGTTCTTATTTCAAAGCCTTTCTTCATCTTATCATAATCAAACCATTTCGTATATGGTTTTTTGGGAATTTCGTCCATTTTACCATTAAAATCTTGTATACAAAGTGTGACATACGAGCCATCTGCCGAAAGCTTTATGTTTTTTTTGCTCTCCCGTGGCACTCAGTGCCTCAAGCTCTTTTTGCGTAATGTGAATTTCTTCTTTTTCATCGTCACACCTTCCGGCGAAGAGTATCACCTCGCCAAATGATTTTTCCGCAATAATTCCATATGGCAGATTGATTTTTCTGCCCGACTGCTGCCCTGCAAGCTTCACAAGTGCACCGATATGCATGCTCGTGATGTCCTTGAGCCGTCCTGACGCCAGATGTATACACTCGCGCGCCACTCCGCTTTTTAATGCCGGATGCAGACTCTCAAAGCGACTGATTTCAAGTATCACCCTGCCTTCTTTTTTGAAACCATGCTGTCACACGCCTCTTTTAGCTGCTCCTCGTAAAAATCATTCATCACCGCAAGCTGTCCTGCGCTCTCATTGATATGCTCTATCGCCCTGTCATTAATCTGCAAAAGCAAAGGAAACACATCATGGCGCAGCTTGTTTCTGGAGTAGGCTGTGTCAGTGTTTGTGGCATCGGTGACAAAAGCCTGTCCGTTTTCCTTCAGATATTCCTCTATCTGTGCGCGTGTTGCTGATAAAAGCGGCCTGATATAGGTGACACCGTTCTTCACAGAAACCGGATGCATGCCGGATAGCCCCTTCGCTCCGCTTCCGCGAAGCATCTGAAAAAGAACTGTCTCTGCGTTGTCCTCCATATGGTGCGCAACTGCAACGACTGCCTGTCTGCTGTTACCCTGCTTTTGGTCTGCTGCATAGGCAGTGGTGACTTCCTTTTCAAACGCTTCATAGCGCAATATCCTGGCGGCCTCCTCCAGTCCGAATCCATGACTTGCTGCATATTGCGGTACGTCCACAGAATGCACATGGCACGGTATGTGAAGCCTCTCGCAGAGATCTGACGCAAATCTCGCATCCTCCCTGCTCTCGGCTCCTCTGATGCCATGCTCCACATGTACTGCCTCCAGCGCAAAATCAAGCTCATCTGCGCACTGTCTTTTTATCTCATTTAACACCAGCAGAAGGCAGACGGAATCCGCACCGCCCGACAGCGCAACAAGCACCGTGCTGTGATTTTTTATCATTTTGTTTTCCAGAATATAATCTTTTGTCCGTCTAATCATTATTTTTCCCAGATTCCTATTGCAACTACCGTCATATCATCCATGGCGTATCCGCCTGTGTCAAGCAGCACCCTGTCCAGAATTTCCTGCGCCATCACGCCTGCATTGTCACTTTTGACGCCTGCGATGATATCCATAAGTTTCCCCTGTCTGTCCTTTACATGCAGATATTCTAGCACACCATCCGTCACCATGACAAGGAAATCGCCACTTTGAAGTGTATTTTTTGATTGTTTACTCTCCTGCCAGACATCGACCCCCGCCGGGAGTGATTCATTTTCTATAACACTTACTTGTTTCCCTGATTTGATAAATGACGGTGCAGCGCCTGTTTTGGTAAGCTCAAGCTCACCTGTGTACATGTCTATCGTAGCAAAATCAACCGTGGAATAGGACTCCTCGCCCGCCGATATGACCATGGCAGAGTTCATCAGCTTTAGGGCACTTTCCCTGCTAAAGCCGGCCTCCAAAAGCTTTTCAAGCAAATCCACCACCAGCGTGCTCTCTGCCTGCGCCTGCTTGCCCGAGCCCATGCCATCGGATACACATACATGATACATGCCATCATCCAGCTGAAACATGCTACAGCTGTCGCCATTTGCCTGAGAGCCGGTCTTCTTTTTGGTCGCCACCCCTGAAAGTGCATAGAACTGATTTTCCTCGTAAAGCACAATAGATGCCCTCTCATCGGATATTATTGAAACTGTCCCATGTGCCTGCCTGAGCTTCACTCCCATGGCGCGTGAAACTGCCTGCACATACTTTGAAATTTCAATCCCACCATCTATCCTGGTGCAGACATCTGCCTTTATACATACCTGCTGCCTTGCGTTCTCATAAATATGGGCATTTTCCACCTGTATACCAGCCTCTTTTGTATATACATAAACTCTTGAAAGACGCAGCCTTCTTTTTTTATCAATACATTTTTCAGCCCTGCACCAACTATCCATGAGCTCTGCCATAGCGTCAAGCTGTGCGGCTATGACGCGTCTGTTTTCCGTGAGACGCCTGTACCAGGCTTCATTTAGCTCAATACGGGCAAATGCCTCTGTGGCGGCTTCCACCATGCGCGTATAGTGCGGGCAGCCATCCACATATCTGTTTTGCACAATTTCCTCTGTTTTCATACGTTTGCGCACTGCATCAGCAAGCATTTTTATACTGTCGGAAATCGAAGCCCCGCTTGTCCAGCACACACTGCAGCCCTCACAGCATGCACAAAGTCTCCCTGTCACCTCAAGCTGTATTTTCTCACTCTCATCAGGGATTTTATCTGCCGTACATTTTACAGCCATGACATTTGCAGTCGAAATAATACCTGAAAGTCCTGAAACTGCTGTGGCAAATGCCTCCTCCCTGTCGGGCAGTAGTCCTGCTATGACCGGGTTTTCATTGTGCTCAAGAGCCCTTAAATATTCGCATGCTCTGCAAAGCGCAAAGGCAATCGAAAACACAACAAGGCTCTCTGCTACCGACAACACTATCTCATCCGTATCCGGCCTTCCCAGAAATGTTACCGACAGATTCATCACCGCCGTGGCACAAGCTGCTACAACGGCTGTTGTCAGACATCCGTTTTTACTGCTTTTTCTCACAAATAGCCTTTCCCCAAAGTAAATCACCGCAATAATAAAGAGATACTTACATATCGACGGTATCGATATAAAGTATCCCATTCCAATAATTAATCCTATGTAAAAAATAATCGTATGCCCACTGCTCAGACAATAAACTCCATACACTGCAGGTATCAGCGGATAACAATCCATCACACACACCAGTGTGGATACAAATGCCATAAGCCCCCACACAGCCTTTTTTAAATTTGCACTCCTCATCTTTTTGCCTCCATCTTTTTGCCTCCATCTTTTTTCAACGATTATATGTGGTCAAAAATGAAGGTTTTGACGAAAAAGCGCAACTATATCTTCAAAAATTATTTGTCCTTTTCCTTGAAGATTATTTCATTGTCATACGCAAGCCCCAGCTTGCTCTTTGCTATATCCTCTATGTACTGGTCACTCTGCATATACTGCTGCATGCTTTCTATCTCATCAGCACGCTCCGATTCTTTAGTGTACTGCTTTTCAAGCTCCGCTTTTTGTGCGGCATATGTAGATTCCTTCTGCTTTAGCTGCACAACCTGAACTACCATAACCACAAGAAATGCTATAACTATGATAGAAACACTTAAAGTTCCGCCCCTTCTCTTTGCACGACGTTTACTCATTATTCCTCCTTAGGTGCTTATCTGAATATCCTGCCAAACATTTTATCTTTTTTTCCGGTCACCTCCGGTACCTTCGAATACGTAATCATGTCTATCTCACCTTCTATATCGGCTTCTCCCTTCTCAAGGTTTAACCTGTTTACGTGAAGATCCTTGCCCTTTAGGTCAAGCATGCCTAGCTCCGTCTCCAAAAGTATCTCTCCCACATCAAAGGAGAGCACATCCAAAATGCCTGTAAAGCTGCCTGTTCTGCGATTATTCAAGATAAGCTTATGACTCTTTGTGCCTGATATTTCTTCCATTTCCTGTCCCTCACATATTTTTTATATGTCCCAAAAACAGCCTCACATATGGCTGCCATCTGTGGAATCACATATGTAAATATATGCCGGGATTCATGAAAATATAACCTATATATACTCAAAAAGATCTTTTGCTTCTTCCTTCTTTGTTGTGTCAAGGAGATTTAACACCTTAACCTTGACTGTCTTTTGTCCAAATGCTATCTCTATTATGTCTCCGACCTTGACATTTACAGATGCCTTTGCCGGTCTGCCGTTTACTGTGACACGGCCTGCGTCACATGCCTCATTTGCCACTGTACGTCTCTTTATGAGACGTGATACCTTCAAAAATTTGTCTAATCTCATTGTTACCTCTGTGTCTTGTAATAATAAATCAATTCATAACTATTACCCTGATTTCAGTGGATATAGTCAAAAATGGGCGGAGCCTTAAAGGCTTCACCCATTCTTCTACTCCGGATAGTCTGACTTATTAGTTAAGAGAATCTTTTAAAGCCTTTCCAGCCTTGAACTTAGGAGCCTTAGATGCTGCAATTGTCATCTCAGCGCCAGTCTGTGGATTTCTTCCTGTTCTTGCTGCTCTCTCAGATACCTCGAAAGTACCGAATCCAACTAACTGGATCTTCTCACCTTTCTTTAACTCCTCAGCAACAACATCTGTGAATGCCTTTAAAGATGCCTCTGCGTCCTTCTTTGATACTCCGGCCTTCTCTGCCATAGCTGCAACTAAATCTGCTTTGTTCATGATAAAATTCCTCCTCTGGATTTTCATAATTTATATAATTCGAGCTATATTCCCAAATTACCTACAAGAATATATATACTTGTTTTTATGGGGTTTGTCAAGGAAAATGCGCTATTTCCTAGGCTTTTATGTACTTTTACCATTCTTAAAACCTTACTTTGAACTTAATAAAGAGGTTAATGTTGAAAGATAATCTGATATATCTTTATTTATCAGACTATTCCCCGAGCTGTCAGATGATTTACTGTCGTTTTCAGTGATGTATGTCTGAACTTTTCTTAACAGACTTTCCACAATAATAATATATCGTATAGTCATTTACTTTTCAATTAAATTCACTATATATATGCATTACTGTTTACACTATGGCATGCAGATACTCCTCGCGCTCCCCGCTTAGCTGTATGAGCTGTGCAAGCTTATCCACATCACGGTCGCATACCCATGACTTGCGCGAGTTGCTATAGTGATTGCAGAGCTTACAAAATTTTTCAGGAAACAAAAGCAGTGCTTGAAGCAGCCTCATTGAGGTATCATCAAGACTTCTTACGCTGCAATAGCTGTCAAGAATTGCATCTGCAACCGCTGTATCCCAGTGATTTTTTTCGAGCATCTTGCGCATATACTCCGCAAGATCAGTTTCCGGATATCCCGGATGCATGGTCTCGAAATTGACAGGGAGCCATCTTCCGGACTGTGTATACACGACATTGTGCTGGTTGAAGGCTCCGTGACAGTATGTCGGAACCAACGTTTTACTATTTTCCAGCTCACACAATATTTCCGCCGATTTCTTCCCCTGTTCTAAGAATCTCTCATAGCATTCATAAAACAGATGCTCAAAAGCATTTGTCTTGCTGCGACGCAGTATGTAGTTTTTAAGCTTTACTATCTGCGCACATTTTCGCTGAGCTTTTCCATGCAGGCTTTCTACCTCAATATCCGAAGGCAGAGGATACTTTTCCAATATATTGTGCAGCTGCGCTAATGCCCTGCTGCCGCCACGCATATCATCTATGCTGTCCGTGCTGCACTCTCTGCCTGCTCTGTAATCCTTCAATATGTATGCGTCCTCACAGTTATCTCGCGATATGATACACTGCTCCTTTGTCTGTGATATCTGCTCCACATCCATACCGTTTCTCTGGATAAATGCCAGCGTATCCCGCAGGGTGCATGCCCTTTGCTCATGCCCTCTGTACGGCACGAGCAGCTTCTGCCCGATGCCTGTGTCACATATATATGCTCCTCTGCCCTTTATTATCCTGCTTACTGTAAGCTCATATTTTTCCAAAGCCACTTCCGGCTGATTATACAAAAAAATCCCCCCTCATATGATTAATGCATCATAACTATTCAGATGCTTTTTAATCATATGAGAGAGGTTATTATTTTATTCGCAAGCTCTTTAAGTTTTTGTGCTTCATTGAGCGATGGGTCATCAAGCACCTGCTCATAAAGCCTGTCAAGGATATCGCCAAGCTTCGGTCCCGGCTCTACTCCCATTTTAATCAGGTCGCTGCCATTTATTTTCAGTTCCTTTTTGGATACACACTGGTGGTCTGCGAGGATTTTCCTGTATACACGCTCATATTCTGCGATGTATTCAAGCTTTTCTTCGCGCCTATACATGCTCTGTCCGAGTGTATCGGCTCTTTTCACCTCAAACAACAGCGGAAAAAGCTCTGTTCCTATGCGGCTCATGGCACGCCTTACATTGCGCTCCGTGATGGCCGGACGATCATCATGCTCTTTTACGAGCTTAAAACAACAGTCTGTAGTCCTGTTATCAAACTTAAGGCGCCTGAGTATCTTTCTTGTCATATCAGCTCCCACAACCGGATGCTTCTTGAAATGATTCTGGCCTTCCTCGTCTGTCGTAATGCACACAGGCTTTGCCACATCATGAAGCAGCATGGTAAGCCTTAGGATTTTGTCCGCTCGCACATGCTCCAAGGTATGAAGCGTATGCTCGCCGACACTGTACATATGGTGCTTATTGTGCTGAGGTGTCTGCATCATCACATCAAACTCCGGCATGAATACCGCTGTGAGTCCAAGCTCATACAAATCTCTCATCATCTGCGGATTGTCTGATGTCAGAAGCTTCACAAGCTCCACCTGGATTCGCTCTGCGCTGACCTTTGACAAGGCAGGGGCAAGCTCTTTTATGGCTGCTTTAGTCTGTGCCTCTATATCAAAGCCAAGCTGGGCTGCAAATCGCACCGCACGAAACATCCTGAGTGCATCCTCACTGAACCTGTCGTGCGCACAGCCCACACATCTGATCACATGTGCTTTTAAATCTCCTATGCCGTCAAATTCATCGACAAGCCCCATCCTATGATTATATGCCATAGCATTGATTGTGAAGTCGCGCCTCTCTAAGTCAAGCTTCAGATTGGAGGTAAATGTGACCTCCTTTGGATGGCGTGCATCCTCGTACTCTCCGTCTATCCTGTAGGTGGTGACCTCATAGCCCACATGCTCCAGCATGACCGTGACTGTGCCATGCTGGATACCTGTGTCTATCGTATGGTCAAATATCGCTTTGACCTGCGCAGGCTTTGCAGATGTGGTGATATCCCAGTCCTGCGGTGTCCTGCCAAGGAGACTGTCACGCACGCATCCACCTACCGCATATGCCTCAAAGCCATGCTCGTAGAGCGTGTCTATTATGAAGTTGACATTCTGCGGTAAATCTATGCGCATCATTGAATTCTCCTTTTTTATTTTGAATGACGCTCGCCAAAGGGGCACATTGCCACAGCATATGACTGTGACACATGCTCTCATAACTCCTTAGTCTGGTGAGAGTAAATACCTCCTGCGGCAGAGCTTATTAGGCGCTAAAAAATCAAACGCGCTTACGCTTGAACGAGTATTTTTTGCGCCAGCTTCAGCCGCAGGTGGCATTAACTCTCACACACGACACGTCGTAAATCGAGCATGCGCCACAGCCGTATGCTGCGTCAATGCGCCCATCCGGCGAGCTGTTTATCATAATAATATACAAAAATAATTGCTAATTCGCGAAATAAATTTTCGTAGACGGATGATTACAAACGCAGGCGTAGCGGTACTACGCCGAGGCTTGTAACATTCGTATACGGGAATTTAGGCGCGAATTTAATATGCCTTACCCCAGTATACAAGTTTGTGCGCCGGCTTTCCACAGCATACGCATACGTCGGAAATCTGCTCCTGGTCACCAAACGGCATACAACGGCTTGTAACTGTTGTGTCCTCTTTGATTTTGTTCTCGCAGGCCTCGTCTCCACACCACATAGCACGGATAAAGCCAGGCTTTGTCTCTGCGATTGCCTTGAACTCATTGTAGTCGTGTGCATCGTTTATATGGCTTGCAAGGAATGCCTTTGCCTTCTCGAGCATGTCATTCTGCATTGTCTCAAGTACCTCTGCGAGCTTCTCATTTACCTCATCGAGTGAGACAACGATTTTCTCTCTTGTGTCTCGACGAACGATAACGCACTGGTTTTTCTCGATATCCTTTGGTCCAATCTCGATACGTGTTGAGATTCCCTGAACCTCCTGTGCTGCGAACTTCCAGCCAGGTGTCTTGTCGGTTGCATCGATTTTCACGCGGAAATCCTTTGAGAGCTTGTCCTTGAGGTCGTATGCCTTGTCAAGGACGCCGTCCTTCTGCTGCTGGATTGGAATGACCATAACCTGTGTTGGTGCAATCTTTGGTGGAAGCACGAGTCCTGAGTCATCTCCGTGAACCATGATGATAGCCCCGATAAGACGTGTTGAAACGCCCCATGATGTCTCATGACAGTACTGTAATTTATTGTCCTTGTCTGTGTACTGGATGCCGAAGGCCTTAGGGAAGCCGTCACCAAAGTTGTGTGAGGTTCCTGACTGGAGTGCTTTTCCGTCATGCATGAGAGCCTCTATTGTATATGTAGCCTCTGCTCCGGCGAACTTCTCCTTGTCTGTCTTTCTTCCCTTTACCATAGGGATTGCAAGGTATTTCTCACAGAAATCCGCATAGAGGTTTAACATCTGTACTGTACGTGCCTCTGCCTCCTCGGCTGTTGCATGAACAGTATGTCCCTCCTGCCATAAGAACTCTGATGAACGGAGGAATGGACGTGTTGTCTTCTCCCAGCGCACTACTGAGCACCACTGGTTATATACCTTTGGAAGGTCTCTGTGTGACTGTACTGTTTTGCTGAAAAGCTCGCAGAAAAGTGTCTCTGATGTAGGTCTTACTGCAAGTCTCTCCTGAAGTGTCTCAAGTCCGCCCTGTGTGACCCATGCGACCTCAGGTGCAAAGCCCTCTACGTGATCCTTTTCCTTCTGAAGCAGGCTCTCCGGAATGAACATTGGCATGTATACATTCTCTACACCTGTCTCTTTAAACATTGCATCGAGATTTTTCTGTATATTCTCCCAGATGGCATAACCATTGGGCTTAAAGATCATACATCCCTTTACAGATGAATAATCCATCAACTCTGCTTTCTTCACAACGTCTGTATACCATTGTGTGAAATCTTCCTCCATGGAAGTGATGGCCTCTACTAATTTTTTCTCCTTAGCCATTGCTTTTCTCCTTTTTTATTTAAATATTCTATGATATACGGGGCGTTTATATCTCATCCGGCCCCTGCACCACGCATAATTTTACTAACATATATTATTCCATAAGCGAGCTGATGTCAATAAGCCTGAAAACCTGTTCTGCAGTGTTTTTCATATTTTTTTGAGCATTTTTGATATCCATAGCCTCATTAAGCGTTGTTGCCCCTCTTATAATAGGGAAAAACGCATCTATGCCTTCTTTATTACATGCCACTGCATCGTCAGTGACACTCCCTGCAAGTGCGATTACTTTACAGCCGTTTTTTCTGCCTGCTTTTGCCACTCCGACAGGCACCTTTCCCATGGCGCTCTGTCCATCAAGCCTGCCCTCTCCGGTCACTACGATATCGGCATTTTTCAGTTCCTTGTCAAGCTGTATTGCGTTTAGCACTATATCTATGCCGGATTTAAGCTCCACGTTCTCAAGTCCAAAAAGAAACGCAAAGCCAAGACCTCCCGCAGCGCCTGCTCCCGGTGTCTCGCTGAAGCTTTTTCCCGCATACTCCTCAACACAGTCTGCATACTGTCTCATCATTTTATCCATCTGTGCCTTTTCATGCTCTTGTACGCCCTTTTGCTTTCCAAAAATGTATACGCAGCCCTGCTCTGTGCACAGTGGATTAGTAACATCACATGCTATTTTGAAATGACACTGCTTCAATTCTGAAGGAACCTTATCAGCCTTGATCTTTTTTACCCTTACAAGCGAGCCAAATACCGGTGGAAGAATATTGTCATCATCATCATAAAACTCATAGCCGAGCGCCGACAGCATTCCTATACCGCCCTCAGTGGTTGCGCTTCCGCCTATTCCGATTATGAAATTCCGACAGCCCTTGTGCACGGCATCCAATATCATCTCTCCCACACCCAATGAGGTCGCTTTCCATGGATCAGGTTTACCTTCAACAAGTGTGATTCCTGATGCTTCTGCCATTTCCATAACAGCCGTATCATCCTCAAGTACTCCATATGTTGCGTGCACCTTTTGTCCCATCGGTCCTGTTACATCAACATGTTCATATGTGCCATTCATGCCCTCTACCAAAGCGGTTACAGTTCCCTCGCCACCATCTGCAAGTGGTCTGACCACCACATCTGCTTTCGGCATTGCCGCCAATATACCTTCTTTACAGGCCATCCCGGCCTGCATGCTTGTCATGCTTCCTTTAAATGAATCAATTGCTACTACAACCTTCATTTTACCATTCCTCTATTTTTGTTTATATGTGGTTCAGTAAGGTATACATCGAATTGCATACATCGATAACACCTTTTTCCTCTAATTGTATTATTTTATCATAATTTTAAAGTCAGGTGTAGTTTCCAAAAACAATTTGAAAGTGCATTTTCATGAAATTTATGCTAGAATAACATGTTGTTATATTATGCTAAGGAGAATTTAGAATGAAAAACTATAAACGAGGACTGACAGCAGGAATCCCGATTGCGCTGGGATATCTGTCAGTTTCATTTACTTTTGGAATTATGGCGGTGTCATATGGACTATCCTGGTGGCAGGCTGTGCTCATTTCGATGACCACTGTCACATCTGCCGGACAGTTTGCAGGCATCGGAATTATGATGCATCCGGGACAGTATTTCCAGATGCTTATTTCACAGATTACTATTAATATAAGATATTCCTTTATGTCGATTTCGGTTGGACAGAAGGCGGATTCCAGATTTAGCGGAATTTCCAGATGGATACTCGGCTTTATGATGACTGATGAAATTTTTGCCGTGGCAAGCCAGGAGGATTCTGTGAGCAGAAGCTTTTTTGCAGGACTTTCAACTCTTCCATACATAGGCTGGGCTGTCGGTACGCTGATAGGTGCTATACTGGGAAGCATTCTGCCGGATAGGCTTATGAGTGCGCTGAGTCTTGCTATTTATGGCATGTTCGTGGCTATCGTGGTTCCTGAGATGAAGAAATCGCGTGCAGTCGTGTTTGTTGTGCTGCTTGCACTCGTGCTTAGCTGCATGTTTTACTACGTACCGTTTTTGTCAAGGATTTCAAGCGGTATCACCATCACTGTTGTAGCCATTGTGGCTGCAGTTATCGGTTCGCTGCTGTTTCCGGTTGCAGATGATACTGATAAGGAATGATTTATTAAATATTTGATAATAAGCGTATAAGGAGATTTTACATAATGAAAAACAGTGTATTTTTTATATATTTACTCATACTCGCGGGCTCCACATATCTGATCCGCGTTATTCCTTTTATCGCAATAAAAGAAAAAATCAACAACAGCTTCGTGCGATCTTTTCTATACTATATTCCGTATGCAGTTTTAACCGCCATGACTATTCCGGCAGTGTTTTATGCTACTAACTGGTGGGTTGGTGCAGCAGCAGGACTTATCGCGGCAGTGATATTTGCATTAAAGGGCAAGGGGCTTACAACCGTCGCCGTGGCTTCCTGTGTGGCGGTATTTATTGTAGAGCTGTTTCACTAATTATTTATTTTCCCACTTGATAAGCCATAACTAAAGTGATAAAATTTCGAACTGCGCGTTTATATTTTTTTAATAAATATTTTACAATTACCGAAAGGATAAATCAGCTCAGAAGTGAAAATGCAAATACCACGATGCCAAGTATTACAAGCACAATACCTGTGGCACGGTTTAAGGTTTTTGCGGATGCCTTGTTTGCAAAGACCGCTGCAATTCTCGCCCAAAGGAGTGTAAATGCAATACATAAAATCAGCACAAACCCGTCCGGTTTTCCACCGATGGCAAAGTGCGAGGCAGCTCCTGTAAAGGCTGTAAATGCCATGATAAATACGCTCGTTCCAACTGCAGTCTTAAGCTCATAGCCAAGCACTGATGTGAGGATGAGGAGCATCATCATACCGCCTCCCGCACCTATGAAGCCACAGATAAATCCGATAAGCACACCGCAGATGATTGACTGGATAGCTCTCTTTTTAGCTGAAACTCCCTGCATGGCCTCCTTTGTTGTCATGACAGGACGGACTATAAACTTGATTCCGAGTAAAAATGTCATAAATACCGAAAAGCTGCCCATTGTTGCTGACGGCACAAGGCTTGATACATAGCTTCCGACAACCGTGAAGCATAAAACCATTACCATCATTATGAGCCCGTTTTTTACATCAAGGTTCTTGTTCTTTCCATATGTATAGGCTGACACTGCGCTGGCAAGTACATCAGACGACAGGGCTATTCCCACTGCCATATAAGGGTCCATTCCCAAAAATGTAATGAGCATAGGGCTTATTACTGCTGCTGCGCTTAGTCCAGCAAAGCCGGTTCCAAGGCCTGCGCCCATACCGGCAAAAAATGTTACTATTATAGTTATTAATGTGCTCATTTGTGTGATTTCCTCCTGATTATTTCATCCATATTATTCTCAAGCTGTTCCATAACAATCGTCAGTTGCCTTTTCTGCTCCTCATCTATCCCTGCAAACAGATCTGCTGTAAACTGCTGCTGTATACGCCTTCCTCTTTCAATGACAGTCCCAGTCCTTTTTTGTACAGACAAGCTCCGTCTTCCTCCTATCATTTTCCACAGGTTTTCTCTCCAGATAGCCCTCATTCACAAGCTTGTCAACATTTACAGACACAAGATTTGCCTTGATTTTTCTTATTTCAACTATATCCCTTGCCGTCTTATATTCCGGATTGTTCGCCAGAAACATGAGTATATCAAAGGCTGTCTGTGGAAGCTTTAGCTCATGACACAGTGGTCTGCACTCATCACTGTAGGTTCGCGAAATTTTCTCTGCAAACTCAAAGTTAAATTTCATATGTGATATTCCTTCTTTCCTTTTCCTATTTTGCTGCTTTGTTATACATTTTTGAATTATTCATTTTTGAACTAATTATATATCTCTCTGTCATTTTGTCAAGCGGTTATTGTAATTTATACCCTGCAATGCTATACTTTTTGAGGCATTTTTTCATTAACTATTATGATATGATTTAACAGTTATATAATACCTTGAAAGTATCCTGCAGTCATGGTATTATATGTAATTGGCGCTTTGTTGCACATTTTAAACACCGGCTAATCTACCGGTGATTTTAATTTTAATAACTAAAGCTTCCTACATATATAATGCCGGAAGTTTAAATTACAATCATTTACAATAGGAGGAATTATGAGTCAGGAAACAAATTCAGCCCCTGTAACAGAGAACAAGATGGGAACCATGCCTATAGGCAGACTTGTCTTTAACATGTCTTTGCCTATGATGATTTCCATGCTCGTACAGGCTCTATACAACATCGTGGACAGTATTTTCGTTGCAAAGCTGTCCGAAAACGCACTCACGGCAGTTTCACTTGCCTTCCCTTTGCAGACACTCATCATCGCTGTCGCAACCGGTACAGGTGTAGGTGTAAACGCGTTGCTGTCAAAGTCACTCGGCGCCCATAAATACGACGAGGCCAACAAAATCGGCATCAACGGTGCCGTACTATATGCATTCAGCTACGTAATATTTCTGATTCTCGGACTTACAATCGTAAAGCCTTTTTACATGAGTCAGATTGGAAATGCTGATGTCGAAATCATGGATATGGGTGTGAGCTACCTGAGTACTGTTATGATTTTTTCATTTGGTATTTTTGCGGAAATCTTTTTTGAGAGGGTGCTTACATCGACAGGAAGAACTATTTTCAGCATGACCTCACAGCTTTGCGGTGCCATCACAAATATCATTCTGGATCCTATCATGATCTTTGGACTGCTTGGCTTCCCTAAGCTCGGTGCTACCGGTGCAGCCGTGGCAACCGTTGTGGGACAGTGCGTAGCCGCCGTTGTTGCCTTTGCCTGCAACCACAAATTCAATCATGAAATCAGCCTGAGCTTCAAGGGCTACAGCCCGGATTTCAAAATCATGGGAACCATTTATGCTATCGGTATTCCGTCGATCATCATGCAGTCTATAGGCTCTATAATGACATATGCCATGAACAGAATACTTATCGGCTTTTCATCGACTGCCGCTGCTGTTTTCGGTGTTTATTTCAAGCTGCAGAGCTTCTTCTTTATGCCTGTATTCGGACTGAACAACGGAATCACACCTATCATCGCCTTCAACTACGGTGCACAGAACAGAAAGCGTATGGTTAAGACAATAAAGGTCAGCCTGATAACCGCATTCTGTCTGCTCTTCGTTGGCTTTGCCTGCTTTGAGTTCATACCAAAGGTGCTTCTTGGAATGTTCAGCGCCTCTGACGATATGCTCAAAATCGGTGTTCCGGCGCTCAGAATAATCGGAGTGCATTTCCTCATTGCATGGTTTTGTATTATCGTCGGCACAGTATTCCAGGCTTTGGGAAAAGCAGTCTTTTCCATGATCGTATCAATCATGCGTCAGCTTGTGGTTTTAATTCCGGCAGCATACATCCTTTCAAAGCTTGGTGGACTTCACGCTGTATGGTGGGCTTTCCCGATAGCAGAGGTGATATCCTTTACTGTTTCGACATTATTCTTAATCAGGATCAACCGAACTATCATCTCAAAGATTCCTGATGGAAGCGATGTGCTGTAAGAAATTTTACTTGCGTATTTTCTTACTCTATACGTATTTTATGGAAAAAGTTCAATCTGCAGATACAAACCTCTTTTAAAAAATGCGATTTTGTAGTAAAATTGCCAAAAAGAAAATGCGATTTTGTTATTTTATTAGGAGATTGCAGTGATATGGAGGACTAAGACATGAAATTTATATCGTGGAATGTAAATGGACTGCGCGCATGCGTCCAGAAAGGTTTCCTTGATTTTTTTAACAGTATAGATGCGGATTTCTTTTGTATTCAGGAGTCCAAGCTACAGGCGGGACAGATTGATCTTGACCTGCCTGGCTATCACCAGTACTGGAATTACGCCGAGAAAAAAGGCTATTCCGGCACAGCCATTTTTGCCAAAAATGAGCCATTATCTGTGTCTTACGGCATAGGCATTGAGGAGCATGATAAGGAAGGACGTGTCATCACACTCGAATATGACAATTTCTATCTCGTAACCTGCTATACTCCAAACTCACAGAATGAACTGAAAAGGCTGCCGTACCGTATGCAGTGGGAAGATGATTTCCGTGAATACCTTAAAACTCTTGATACCAAAAAGCCTGTCGTACTGTGCGGTGATCTGAATGTCGCACACAATGAAATCGACCTGAAAAATCCAAAAACAAACCGCAAGAATGCAGGTTTTTCAGATGAGGAACGTGCTAAAATGACGGAGCTTTTAGGTTCCGGCTTTACCGATACCTTCAGATATTTTTATCCGGATGCCGAGGGTATATATTCATGGTGGTCATACCGTTTTAAGGCACGCGAGAAGAACGCAGGCTGGCGTATCGACTACTTTATCACATCAAAGCGCATCAATGATAAGCTGCAAAAGGCAGCGATCCATACCGATGTGCTCGGTTCAGACCACTGCCCTGTAGAGGTTGATATTGAATTTTAAATTTAAGGTTATGTATTTTTACAATCCCTTATGCAACACCCTCTTCTCGAGCGTCTCCCCATCCAAGGTATACTCAACAGCATTATACGCACCGTTTCTGTATGCAAACGTCTCATTGTCATCCTGATAATGCACAAAGCTGCCCTTGCCCGGATATGTCAGTATGCTGATCTTATCCTCTGTAATGTCCTCTGTAGAGCGGATTTCTCCGTCTGCTACAGGGATAATGGCTCCTGCTTTTATGAATACAGGTACTTTATCAAGTGGTGCATTTGCTAAAATATATCTGCCGCCACTGTATTTTTCGCCTGTGTAGTAATCATACCAGTCGCCATCCGGCAGGTAAACCTCTCTTGCCTCCTTGCCCGGTGCGATCACAGGTGCAACCAGTACAAAGCTTCCGAGCATATATTCATCGGAAATATTTCTCACATGCTTATCTGCAGGATACTCGTATACGAGCGGGCGCACGATAGGTGCTCCTGTCTTTTCACACTCATGTGCCAGATCATAGATATATGGGATAAATCTGTATCTGAGCTTTACTGTCTTTCTGACTGCATCTATCGTAGTCTCGTCAAACTGCCAAGGCTCCTGTCTGCGTGTTCCCATCGCTGAATGATTTCTGAAAAACGGCACAAATACTGCTGCCTCATAAAATCTGACAAGAAGCTCCGGTGTAGTATCACTTCCGAAACCGCCTATATCGCTGCCACACATGGCAAGTCCGCTGACTGACAGATTGCACACCTGCTCGAGTGAAAGTGCTATATGTGCCCAGATGCTGTGATTGTCTCCGGTCCAGCCACCGCAGTATTTCTGGCTTCCGGCATATGCAGCCCTGGTAAGTACAAACGGACGTTTTCCACCATCATTTTTCGCAAGTCCCTCATATGTGGCTTTTTGCCATAAAAATGTCCGTAAATATTGTGAACCTTTTCATGTGCTCCATACTCAAACTGCACATCATCCGGCAGTGGTCCGTTGAAGCTTGCAGGCTCATTCATATCATTCCATATGCCACTGATACCG
>ENA-OQII01000009-OQII01000009.1-human-gut-metagenome-genome-assembly--contig:-NODE-9-length-36889-cov-3.414477_pt1 | contig 36889 bp, 42 predicted proteins | sample MGYA00242577_ERZ504742 | MGnify/ENA primary metagenome ERZ504742 (study PRJEB26092, sample SAMD00036443) | human gut metagenome | host: Homo sapiens | study: EMG produced TPA metagenomics assembly of the...
CCCTAATAACCATATTGGAGCAAAATCAGAACTGTTGCTTGTCGTTCTTTGATTTCCGCAGCAGCTTTGAAAAATCAAAGCCGCCGTTTCTTTTTATCTTCTAATGAAATGACGCGGTATCACTGTTAAAAGCGGCGGCTAAGCAAGCTGCGCTTTCTTGTGTTTCTCTACTTGTTCCACCGTATTCCACAAGGTCGCCCGGTCCTGGTATTCCAGCGGGGCATGGGGCGGCAACAAAATTTCGGAACAGATCACGCCGCCCTTGCGGGTGTAGTCACTGTACTCGCCGTAGTAATCACTGTAAAGACACTCCCCGGCCCGGTAAGCTGCGGCGGCAATGGCGCTCTGTCCGGCGCTGCGTCTGATCTGGCTGACCGTTAAATGATAAAGCGCCATCGTCAGTTACCATCCTGCGGCTGGCTGTGATTTTCAACCGCAAGCCGTACCATGTTCTGAACCGGCTGCCATTCGGCAATGCGCTCCATCAGGGAATAAAATTCCTGCTCGGTCAGTATCTTCACTTCCGGCATGACGCTCTCAATCGCCGCCCCACGGGTAATCAGCCGATGGCTGCGCTGTTTGCGGGAACCGCTGTCCAGATAGGATTTTCGGTTTTCCAGTCGGCGCAACTTTCGTTTTTCCTGTTCCAGTTTGACGGTGTTTTCCTCGTACTCTCTCTGCAATTCTTCCAAAGATTTGCTCATGTTCTCACTCCTTTGCTCTGAAATAAAAATGACCGTATGGATAACGGTCAGGGTGTCGGTATTCGTCTATCAAACCCGATGAAAAGATGCAGACGCAAAGCGGGTGTATCTTTTCATCGGGTGCGCAGGGATAGCCGCTTTAGCGGCGCAAGGGGTGCAGCCCCTTGTACGGAACGAAGTGACGCAGGCCCCCGGATTGCTGATGCTGTCAGCGGTCAGGGGGCGGCTCCGCAGGACGCACGATACATGGTCGTCAGACTATGTATAGAAGTGCGCCCTTTGTTCCAAAGGGATTTCTGCCGTTTCCGGCTCTGCTCCGTTTTCCCTCTTTTTTTCCGCTCCTTTGCGGGAACGCTTGGAAAGATACTTCGGACATTCGATCACGACTGCCCGGAAGCTCTGCTTGCAGTCACGGCGGCATCTGCGGCATAGCTCGTTATAAGTGACACGGCTGCGGTCATTTAAGAAGAAAGACCACTCCAACCGGCGCTTCTTGCTCATTCTCGGCGTAATTGGCTCCTTTCCCCGTTTCTATCCGACATACGCAGATAGACGGTTTTGGTGTAGCGTTTCGGTGTCATTTTCAAGGTTTTTCCCCTCTGTATGCGCCTTTGAAAAGGGCGGCAGTATTCCAGATAGGGAAAGATACCATGCGCTCATTTGTTGCCTTTCGGTACGGTTTCCGTACCCTTTTCCATCCAGTCAAAGAACGCCTTTTTACTGACCTTAATCAGCCTGCCGCTTCTGAACGCCGGAAAACCGGGGGTGTGAACCAGCTCATAGGCGCTCACTCTGGAAATTCCCATAATGCGCCGGATGTCCGCCACGTCCAGCACCAGCGGAAGATCATCATAATTTTTTAATCTCTTGTTATCGCTCATTTAGTTCCTCCCATATTAAAATCAATTCTCTTGCTTCCTGTTGCCGTTCTACCCAAAAGCCGTTATCCTGCCCCATTCCTGCGGCGTTTCCTTGCATTGGTGCGCCGGATGCGTCACTTCTCCTGCCGGTCATATCCCTTTTGGACGGTCATTTACTTGCCAAGGTACTACATGGAACGAAATTACCATGTGCAATTATCATAGCGACTTCTCCTTGACGAAACAATACTTTTACGATACTATGAGTGTAACTGATATAACAGAATTATAAAATTACCATAAGCAAAGGTAGGAAAATAGAATGGAAATGGAATTTGTGCGGCATGAGCCGTGTTATGACCGGATTTTGTTCGTCCTGACGCTGGACAGGAAGAAAATGAAAGAGCGGATTTTAATTGGGGGAAGAATTACAGGTGCGCTTTCGATTACAGGGGGATATGGATGCGGATGTGCTGTGCGATACAACACGCCCGCTTGGAACGTTCCTTGCAGAGTTTGAACATGACCCTGACGGGGAATGGAACCGCTTTGGCCTGGCTCCGCTGAGGGATGCCCTGCACTCAAACCGCTGGAAGCAGCCAGCCTTAGAGCAGGCCGCAGGGGAATTTCTGAAACAAAGTTTGATACCGGCGATCCGCTGCGGATGTATGCTGCGTTCCGTATCTGGAATGGCTATCTGCTGGCAAGGGAACCGGCGAAACGTGCGGAAGCCTGTGACCGCTTCATGGATAAAATGAGTCACTTTACCATGACCTTTCAGCAGAGAAGCCCGCTTCAATTTGACAGCGATAACGGTAGGCCGCAGCCGTTCCATATTTCCAGCCGGATATTCGGCTCCGTACCGGCAGCGGAAACACGGCTTGACCTTTGGTATCCGGACAACCGGCGTACGACAGAATGTGTCGCGGCCTATACCACGTTCTATCCGCTGATAACCTACTATCTGAACCGGCTGAATGATTGGGGGTTGTGCTTCCGAAAATGCAAAGTCTGTGGACATATCTTCCTCGCAAAAAGCCAGCGGTACGAACTGTGCAACGACAAATGCAGAAAGAAGCAGGCACTTCAAAACAAGAGGGAGTTTGACGAGAGGGCAAGAGAAAACAACTACGATTTGCTCTACAAAAACGAGTGCCAGAACTGGCGCAACAAGATCAACAAGGCAAAAAGGACAGCGGGCTTCCCGGCTGACCGGCTGGAAGAAATGCTGACCGCTTTTGAAGCGTTCAAGAAAGAAGCGTTGCAGAGAAAACGGGCTGTAAAAGAAAGAACAGCCAGCCCGAAAGAATTTACGGACTGGTTGTATCAGCAGAGTAGTATTATTGTAGAATTGGCCGAGAAATCCTCTTGAAATCCCTTGCTTTATTTCGCTCAAACGAATATAATTATATCAGTTTTCAAAATCCAAAATACAGGTTCGAGGTGCCGCAAGTGAATGGGTATATAACAGTTCAGGAAGCTGCTGAAAAATGGGGCGTAACGCCGCGTCAAGTTCAAATTCTTTGTAAAGAGAACAGAATTGTTGGCGCTATGCGTATGAGCCGCATTTGGATTATTCCTGAGAATGCTCAAAAACCGACCAATACCAAACGAACTTCAAATAAGACGGGAGGAAAAAAGTTTGCTGCAACGCACTCTGTATAAAAAACAAAATATCGACTTGTCCTCCGCGCCTTGGACAATGCATGAATTCTTTGCCGGAAGCGGTTTAGTCGCCTACGGCTTAAAAGGTATGTTTGCACCAATTTGGGCTAACGATATTAGCGAACAGAAAGCGGCTGTATATGAAGCTAATTTTGGTTGCGAACATTTTGAACTTGGCGACATAAAAGATGTGAATGGTAGGGATTTGCCTTTTGCTCATTTATCTTGGGCCAGTTTTCCATGCCAGGATTTGTCTTTGGCTGGTTCTTTAGGCGGTATTCACGCATCCAGAAGCGGATTGGTGTGGGAATGGCTACGTGTGTTGGATGAGATGGAAAGAAAGCCACGAATATTGACTTTAGAGAATGTAACCGGCTTGCTTTCCACAAATGGCGGCGATAATTATCGGGTTCTCCATATGGCACTTGTGGAGCGTGGTTACGACTGTGGAGCTATCGTTTTAAACGCTTCCCATTTTGTTCCGCAGTCAAGACCGAGGGTTTTTGTTATTGCTGTGCAACATGGATATGCAATCCCGGCGTATCTGACCGGAGATGCCCCTTGCTGGCTGCATAATAAAGCTGCCTCTGATTTGGGTCGGTCTTTACCCGGATGGATTTGGTGGCAAGCGGAGAAACCTCCGCGCCGCCACAGCACATTAAAAGATATTATTGAAGAAGAAACAAAATTTGATAAAGATACTGTCCTGCCGCTTGTTCCAGAACGGCACCAGATCAAGCTAAATGAGCATGACACGGTTTATGCTACGGGCTATCGCCGAACACGTCATGGAGAGCAGCAGCTAGAATTGCGCTTCGATGGTATTGCCGGTTGTTTACGAACGCCAGAAGGCGGAAGTAGCAAACAGTATTTAGTTGTGAAAAAAAATGATGAGATTCATGCTCGCCTATTGACTGTTCGTGAAGCCGCTCGATTGATGGGAGCGCCGGATAGTTTTATTCTCCCCGGTAGCTACAACGATGGTTATAAAGCGATGGGAGATGCTGTCGCAATGCCGGTAGCTCAATTCATAGGAGAAAATTTCCTAACAAAACTTGCGGAGGCCGTATACGATGATTAGTACAGAAGAAAGATTAAAAGCATTTCAAGAGGAAAATAATATCTATACGAAAGGGCCGCTGTCGCTAGTAGTTCAATTTACTCGACTTGTTCAGAACAAGGATTTTCCCTTAAATCCAGACGATTTTCAAACAAGCAGTAAAGGACAGGTTGCTGGACTTGGCGGCGGTAATCTCAAAAAAATATTAAAAGAGCATGGCATTACACAACAATTATCCGCAGAAGGCGGGCGCACCAGTCGCGGAAGTATGGGGTTAATGATAAAGTACGTTGATTTTCTCAACGCATGGAACGAAGAAGAAACTGTTGATTTTTCAATCGTGGAAGAATTTTGGGCGGAACAAGTTAGAGAATATTTCAGAAATCAGCCGTTTGTTTTGACCGCCGATACTTCCAAAACTATTGGAGCAAACTTAGACGAACTATTTGAACAGGCTAAGAAACGTCAGAAACAAAATCCGGGAACGCAGTATTTGGGAACGGTTTTGCAGCACTTAGTAGCCGCGAAATTATGTCTTATTATGCCTGAAAATGCATTTGAGATTCATGGCGCTTCTGTTGCGGACGCGCCAACTGAACGAAGCGGCGATTTTGTTATAAACAACACGATTATCCATTGTACAACAATGCCCGGCGCTTTGCTGATTGAAAAATGCAAGGCGAACTTGCGCGGCGGATGCCATCCTGTCATCATTACAATTTTTGAGCGTGTACATACAGCATTAAATCTTGCGGAAGATGCGGGCCTTGCCGGGCGCGTTGAGGTTTGGGATATTCAGCAATTCCTTTCGTCCAATGTATATGAACATAGCCTTTTTGATGAAAGCAAGAGAAATTCTACGCTTTCAGATATTATTGGTCGTTATAACGAAATTGTTCTTGAGGCTGAAACTGATCCGAGCCTTCGCATTGAGTTTGAGGCGAGATGATTTATCATGGCGGATATTTTTAATAATGAAAAACGCTCTGAAATCATGCGAAAAGTTAAATCAAAAAAGAACAAATCAACAGAACTGCGATTGATAGACATATTTAAACAGAATGGTATTACTGGATGGAAGCGCAATTATCCGGTCAAAGGACATCCCGATTTTGTGTTTCTAAAAGAAAAAGTTGCAGTATTCGTAGACGGTTGCTTTTGGCATGGTCATGATTGCCGAAATACACGCCCGGCAGAAAATAAGGAATACTGGCAAAAGAAATGCGAGCGTAATATGAAGCACGATAAAGATGTGACTGCCATGTTTGAGGCACGCGGATGGAAAGTTCTGCGTATTTGGGAATGCGAATTAAAAAAGAGAAACGAAACTATATTAGTCGAAAAAATTCAGTCAATATTGAGTCGTTCTTCTGAAAGGACACAACGATGACAATTAAAGCTGTTGATTTATTTTGCGGCGTAGGCGGGCTTACCTATGGTTTGCAAAAAGCGGGAATTCCAGTTGTAGCAGGAATTGATATTGATGATTCTTGCGAATACGCTTATACTCACAACAACAACTGCACATTTATTCATAAAAGCGTTGAAGATGTCACAGGAAAAGAAATACGCGCCCTTTTGCGAGGCGCTGACGTTAAAATACTCGTCGGATGTGCGCCATGTCAACCTTTTTCAAGCCATCAAAAAGATAAGCAAAACCGTTCTAAACATAAAGACTGGAAATTACTATACCAATTTGGGCGGTTGGTGGAAGAAACTCGTCCCCACATAGTATCAATGGAGAATGTGCCAGAATTAGAAAAAGAAAAGTTTTTAAAGATTTTGTTTCCACGTTAGAAGGCTTGAATTATATTGTAAATTATCAAGTTGTAAATGTCGCAAATTATGGCGTACCGCAACGGAGAAAAAGGTTGATTTTGCTTGCGTCGCGTCGCAAAGAAATAAAACTTATTGATGCAACACATCAAAAACATCTGACAGTTAGAGACGCTATTGGTAGCTTACCGAGAATTTCCGCTGGAGAGGCAAATGAAAACGATAGGCTTCATATTTCGCCAGCACTCTCTCCTATCAATTTGGAACGAATACAACATTCCGTTCCCGGCGGTACATGGCGTGATTGGCCTGAACGTTTAGTATTAAACTGCCATAAAAAAGAAGGCGGAAAAACTTATGCATCAGTATATGGTAGAATGAAGTGGGATGATTTGTCTCCTACTATCACCACACAATTTATCGGTTATGGAACCGGACGTTTTGGACATCCAGAACAGGACAGGGCGATTACTTTACGGGAAGGCGCTATTTTACAGTCTTTTCCTCCTGATTATCAATTTTCGCCTAGCAATGTTGAAGTTCCGATAAGGAAAATAGCACGCCATATAGGAAATGCTGTTCCGCCTCGTTTGGGCGAAGTGATTGGAGAAAGTATAATTAGAAGTTTACCTAAAAAGAGACAAAAGAAAGCGACGATTGCAAATGAAAGAGAAAGAATACAAACTTAATATTGATCCCCGTATTTTGGAATTATTAGGTCCAAGCCTGTATACAAACATTTATTATGTGCTAGCTGAATTAATTGCTAATGCTTACGATGCAGATGCCCACAATGTATATATCATTGCTAACAAGGATGATATTACCGTTGAAGATGACGGCAAAGGAATGTCATATGCTGACGGCGATATCCAGAAATACCTTAATGTTGCCGCGGTTTCTAGAAATACCGATGCCGAATCTCTAACCCCTATGAAACGGAAGAAAATGGGGCGTAAAGGCGTAGGAAAACTAGCTGCCCTATCGGTTTCTGAGAACGTTCTTATAAAGACGATTTCAAATGGAGAAAAATCAGGGTTTGTATTATCTCGCCATATAAACGACAATAATTTACTTGTGCCGCTCACTGACGAGCAAATTTCTTTCGAAAGAGTATCTGGCAACGGTACTTCTGTCGTTATGCAGAATCCGCAGTACAAACTTCATAGTACATTAAAGGCAATTAAACGCAATTTACTTAAGATATTCCCGTTAGTAAATGAGAAGTTTAAAATTCACCTAATTCGGGGAACGGAAGCGGAAACCATTGAGAACTTTGATAAGGAAATGATTTCAGAACTCTCTACTCTAATTACTTTAGGGGATGAATTTACATATCTTAATGATTTTTTCCAGACGCCATATGGAAATGAAATAGCAGAACTCCGCAAAAATAAACCTTTAGCAACAATGCCCATTAGTATGGATGACAAATCTGGTGTTGAACATACATATAACGTAGAAATCAAAGGATGGATAGGAACTTATACATCAACTCGCGGCAGAAAAGTAGAGTTAACGGATTTTCCTGATAATTTTATTTCTCTGTATGCCAACCAAAAAATGGGCGAATTTAATATACTTCCTGTTGTTGGACAAAATAAATTGAATGAAGTCTATGTCGTAGGTCAACTTCATGTTGATATTTTTGTAACTGACGGAGTTACCCGATATGGCTCTAAGCAATCGTCAAGGATATAAAACGGATGATCCTCGCTATCAGGCGGTACTAGATTATGTTAGAAAAACTTTATTGCCTGATATCTTGAAAATGCGAGATTTGTTTGTGTCTTTGGGCAAAAAGAAAAAGAAGAAAAAAGCTAGAACAGCAACGTCAAAACGAAGCTTCATTTAAAAAGTCGGTAGATACTTTCAGAAAAAACACCGCTAAGAAAGCAGCTCAAAAAATTTCTTCTCGTTTAGGTATTAGTACAGAGCAAGCTGATGAAGTAGAGGCAATACTTTCTGATGAAATAAACACCAACAGTCCGGATATGGGGATTAAAAGCATTATTGATTCTCAAAAGAAGAAATTGCTAATTAGTCAGACATATCGAGACAAGGATTTGGCGGATATTATTTACAATATGTTGGTATTTAACAACGTACCGCCCGAAGATATAATTTATACAAACTGTGATGATGAAGTATCACGCATCCCAGAAGGCGACGTAGGAAAAAGTGGGATATACGACTATTTGCGAGATTTCTTTGTTGATAGTTATTCTACGCAAAAGATTTATGTTATTTTCGTTACAAGTCATAATACGAAAAGTTCATGGGGTGCATTGATGGAAGTTGGCGCAGCATGGATAACTCAAGTTGAGCATAAAATATTTAACATTTACGATTTTCGCCCCGAACATCCTTTAGACGATGAACAGCAATGGCATTCAAGTTCTAGAGATGATGACGGTAATCTTTATATGTCAAAATTGAGCGTAGACATTTTTTGCTCAAAAAAATCGAATATATATGCGATAAATTGGGCTATAAAAAAAGAACCCGTCAGGAAAACAAGGATCATTTGTCAACATTGGTAAAGGTTACACCTCGTTAAATATGAAAGCACGCCCCAATTTTACTAATCAGTAATTTGGGCGTGCTTTTAATATTATATAAGCGTGGCGTTGTTATGTCTGATGCGGTATCTTTAACTATGGGAAACTCCTTTCTCCCATTTCGAAATCGTCTGCCGTACCACATGCAGCTGCTCCGCCAGCGTTTCCTGGGAATATCCTTTTTTCTTTCGCAGTATTTTGATGTTATCACTCAGCATAACTGTGTCCTCCGCGTATTTGATGGGCCTATCATACGACAAAAACTGGCGTTGCGGCAAGCAACAAAAAATAACACGGCAAATTAGGTTGTATTTATCCTAAGATTTATATATACTATAGAAAAAAGTCTTAAGGAGGTACCCAAAATGACTATCGACACAAAAACTTTAATTTCCATTTCCGAAGCAAACCAGAATTTTTCCAAAGTCGCCCGCCTGGTAGACGAATACGGTTCTGCTGTGATTCTGAAAAATAACATTCCAAGATATCTTGTCATCGACTTCAGCAAAGCCGAGCAGGAAACCACTGCATCCGAAGAGGATGTGTTAAACATCTCAAAAACGCCTGATGGAACAAAACAAAGAAGCATACGAGGTACTTGCTAAATGAAAAGACTGAGTAAAAAGCAAATTCTCATGCTGCATACTCAGTTGATTCAGCAAACTGGCGGAAGCGACGGAGTCAGAGATTACAATCTGCTGGACTCCGCTCTCGAAACGCCTTTCCAGTCCTTCGGCGGAGAAGACTTGTACCCCACCCTGCAGGCAAAAGCCGCAAGACTGGGCTATGGCCTGATCAAAAATCATTGTATGATTCTTTCCCCAGCAGATACTGATAAATATCCCTCTTCGTCACCCCGCGATCCTTCGCCACGAGTTTCATCGCTTCTTTTCTTGCAATCCCCTGATCTTCATACCGTTTCATATGATCTTCAATCGAAATCTCCTCAAACGCTGCCTTCGCCTCGTCCTCGATTTCTTTCTGGCTTCGGCCTTCAATCACAAGCACGCATTCCCCTTTCGGATCTTCCTGTTCGTAGCGAGTGATGGCATCTTCAATCGTGGTCTGCCATGCCGTCTCGTGTTTCTTGGTCAGTTCCCGGCAGAGTGTCAGCCGCCGGTTGCCAAGCGTCTCCAGCAGCTCCCGCAGCGTTTTCAGCAGATGATGCGGCGCCTCGTATACGATCATCGTCCGCGTCTCGTTTTTCAGCCGTTCCAGCGCCAGTTTATGTTCTTTTTTATCCGGCGGAAGAAATGCTTCGAAGACAAATCTTCTCGTCGAAAGTCCCGACAGTGTCAGTGCCGTCACACACGCGCATGCGCCCGGCAGGCTTGTCACTTCGATGCCTGCCTCGTACGCCATCTTCACCAGCTCCTCACCCGGATCAGAAATTCCCGGTGTTCCGGCATCCGTGATCAGCGCGATATTTGTTCCCGCCAGCAGCTTCTGCACCAGCTCGCGGCCCTTGTCGTATTTGTTGTATTCATGGTAACTCGTCATCGGCGTATGAATCTCAAAATGGTTCAGCAGCTTAATGCTGTTTCTCGTATCCTCCGCCGCGATCAGATCGACCTCCTGCAGAATGCGGATTGCACGGAAGGTCATGTCCTCCAGATTTCCAATTGGTGTTGCACACAAATATAATTTTCCTGCCATGTTCTTATCTCCCGTCTCCATATAATTCCCGGATGTCCTTTGTATACACGCCCGGCGTCTCATACACAATCAGCGGTTTCTCCACGGTAATTCTCGGATTCCCGCCTTTCATTGCCTCGATCAGCACCATGTTCGGCTCCTTGTCCACAAACGGATAAACGAGCTGCATCCTTTTTGGTTCCAGATGATACTTTTTCAATGTCGAAAAAATCTCCGCCAGCCGGAATGGCCGGTGCACCAGATAGAACCGCCCTTTCGTCTTTAAAACCGCCGATGCCTCTTTCGCAATATCATCAAACGAGCACAGCACCTCATGCCGCGCAATCGTCTTCGCCTCAAGCGCATTCGTCAGCCCGTGCTGCCCCGTCATGTACGGCGGATTGCACGTTACCACATCAAACACTTCTTTTCCAAACTGCTGCGATGCCGTCTTCACATCTCCCTGGAAAATCTCAACATCATTTTCCAGATGATTGTACCGCACACTCCGCTGTGCCATCTCGGCACTGTACTCCTGAATTTCCAGCCCGGAAAAATGCTCTCCGTTTGTCTTCGCCTTCAGCAGAATCGGCACAATTCCCGATCCCGTGCAGAAATCCATCGCCCGCTCACCGCGCTTCACCTTCGCGTAGGATGCCAGCAGCACCGCGTCAATGCCATAGCAGAAAAGGGATGGATTTTGTATCATCCAGTAACCGTTCTGCAGATCATCGAGCCGCTCACCCGGCTTCAAAAATTCTTCTTTTCTATCCAATGAAAATCCCTCCTCCTGCTGACTGCCCAGCGCCGCATCACACAAAAAGAAGCGTCAGTTTTACCCGGCGCTTACTTTTTCAAAATGCATTCCAAATCAATCTTATTCCGGCTGTTTTGCCTCTTCCGAAGAAGCCTGCTCCCCGGAGCTGTTTCTGTCTTTTTTTCTTCTCTTTGCCTTTTTCCTTCTTATGCTTCGGCTTGAACTTGAGCTCTTCCACCGGGCACTCCCGCATTTCCTTCTCATCGTTCACATCCACCAGCACTTTTACGAGCTGACGAAGCACATTCACACCGGAAACCTCACCTTTCATGCCGTCCGGCAGCGTTACGATATCGCCGACACCCGGCAGCTTGCGGTTCAGGTATTCATAGGTTTCCTGCTCGTTTTTCAGGCAACACATCAATCGTCCGCAGACACCCGAAATCTTCGTCGGGTTCAGGGACAGGTTCTGCTCTTTGCCATCTTGATCGAAACCGGTGCAAACTCGGACAGATACGTATGGCAGCAAAGCGGTCTGCCGCAGATGCCGATTCCGCCGAGGATCTTTGTCTCATCGCGGACACCGATCTGGCGAAGCTCGATTCTCGTCTTAAAGACAGCCGCCAGATCCTTTACCAGCTCACGGAAATCAATTCTTCCGTCGGCGGTAAAGTAAAACAGCACCTTGTTATTATCAAAGGTATACTCCGCATCGATCAGCTTCATCTCCAGGTTGTGCGCCCGGATCTTCTTCTGGCAGATTTCAAACGCTTCTTTTTCTTTCTTGCGGTTGCTCTCCTCCCGCGCATCATCCTTCGGCGTTGCAATGCGGATGACTTCTTTCAACGGCTGGATCACCTTGGAATCGTCAACTTCTTTTGGCCCCAGCACAACGAAACCATACTCTACGCCGCGCGCCGTCTCAACGATAACGTGGTCGCCCACGCAGATGTCCAGCTCTCTCGGCGAGAAATAATATACTTTTCCTACGTTTCGAAAACGTACTCCTATAATTGTTATCATGCTATCAGTTTTCCTTCATTGTCAGGAACATAAGCTCCATGGTTAAATCAAAATTAACATTCGCGTTCAGGCGGGCTCTCGCCTTCTGAATCGCCTCTATAATCTTCTCCAGGCCTTCGTATGAGCTCTTATTTGCTCTCTCACGGATTCCATTCAGCTCCTGCTTGAACACAAGGGAATCGACCTCTTTTGTCGCCTTAAAGAGCAGAACATCGCGGAACCATAAAGAAAAGATATCGAAATAATCATCAATATTGTCTTTTTCGGCCGTCAGTTTTTTGATCGTCTCCACGATTTCATACAGCGGCATACTGTCGGCGTACTTTGCCATGCGGAGTGCACTTTCCAGCGTCTCCTCGTATTCCGGAGAACGGGCAATCCGCTCTGCTTTTCCGATATTTCCCTGCGCCAGGGACGCATCAACCTCTGCCTGGTAATCCGGCACATGCATTTCGTTCATCAGATAATCTTTCACAAGCTGGTCTCCCACTGGTTTTAAATTTAACTGCACGCAGCGTGACGAAATCGTCGGAAGCAGCGCATCCGGGTTGTCTGCCAGAAGCATGACAACTGCGTAGGCCGGCGGCTCCTCGATCGTCTTCAGCAGCGCGTTCTGCGCCTGAAGTGTCAGCTTCTGCGCCTCGTCGATGATATAAATCTTGTACGGACTGCTGTACGGCTTGATCATCACATCGTTAATGAGCTGCTCGCGGATTTCATCGATGCTGATGGTGTTCGGCTTTTCATGCTTCACATAAATGATATCCGGATGATTCTGGCTCTGTGCCTTTTTACAGGACGGGCATTCCATACAGGGCTCGACCCCGTGCTTCTCGCACTGAAGCGTCATCGCAAACAGTGAAGCCATCATTTTCTTTCCCGATCCACTCTCTCCGCCAAAAAGATAAGCATGAGATACTTTATTCATCGAAATGGCATTCTGTAAATGCGTTATGATTTCCTGATGTCCTACAACCTTCTGAAAACCCTGCATAAAATCACCCCCTGGAGTTCTTTTGTATTTCTTACTAATACTGCATTAAGTATATCACAACTTTTTCTGTTGTTCCACAAAATTCTGAATTTCGGAAAAACAGTCTTCCGGCGTAGAATTATTGGAAAATCTGCGGACAATTCCAGCTTCCGCAATTTTCTCCTCCGTAAAATCCTCACAGTCCGCCAGGAATCTCCGGCACATCTCCGCGTATTTCGGCTCTGTCTGTTTTCTTTCCCGTTCCAGTGCCCGCGAAAGCCGCAGCCCATCGTCCACCTCGACATACAGCGGAACCATCGCCTGCTCCCCGAAGTATGCCTTTAATTTCAGATACGATTCCAGTGTCCCGATTCCGAGATAATCATGCTTCGCAAGATCAATCTGCCCGTCATCCGCCGTAAAATAATACCACGGCCCCTGCACCGTCGAATACATGCGCTCCTCGATAATCTTTCCGGCCTCCCGCAGTTCCGAAAGCCGTTTTTCATCCACAAAGAAATACTCTCTTCCGTCCTGCTCCCCGCTCCGGATCGGCCGTGTTGTATACAGGACAAACGGTTTTAAATCCAGCGCCGTCTCCTGGATCAGATGCTCATAAATATGATCTTTCCCTGACGCACTTTTTCCCATCAGATAGTAAATTTTTCCCATTTTATCTCTCCCCGAAACACAGATTCTTTATGCCTTAAACCGATATCCAACGCCCCAGATCGTCTCGATATACTGCGGCTTTGCCGTATTAAACTCTATTTTTTCACGGATCTTCTTGATATGCACCGTAACCGTCGCAATATCTCCGATGGACTCCATATCCCAGATCTCACGGAACAGCTCTTCTTTCGTGAAAACGCGGTTCGGATTCTCCGCAAGGAAGGTCAGCAGATCGAACTCTTTCGTTGTAAACTGCTTCTCCTCTCCGTTCACCCACACGCGGCGTGCCGTTTTGTCAATCTTGATGCCGCGGATCTCCACAACATCATTCTCTTTCTTGCCGTTTCCGACCAGACGGTCGTACCGTGCCAGATGCGCTTTCACGCGCGCAACCAGCTCACTCGGAGAAAATGGCTTCGTCATATAATCATCCGCACCAAGACCGAGTCCGCGGATTTTGTCGATATCATCCTTCTTTGCCGAAACCATGATAATCGGAATATCTTTCTTCTCACGCACCTCACGGCAGATCTCAAAGCCATCCACCTCCGGCAGCATCAGATCCAGGATCAGCAGATCGAAATCCTCCTTGATCGCCCGCACAAGACCGGTGTCTCCCTGGTTTTCAATCTCCACCTCAAAGCCCGAAAGCTCGAGATAATCTTTCTCCAGATCTGCAATGGATTCCTCATCCTCAACAATCAGTATTTTACTCATGAAACAGGTACCTCCTGATATTTTCTTAATACAAAGTACATCGTGGTTCCCACCCCTTCTTTGCTGGTGGCCCACACTTTTCCGCCGTGGTCTTCGAGAATCTTCTTCACGATGGAAAGACCAATTCCGCTGCCGCCTCTCGTGCTGTTGCGGGACGCGTCGGTACGATAAAAGCGATCGAAAATCTTCGTCAGATCCTTCGTCGCAATTCCCTTTCCGTTATCCTCAATCTCCACCTGCACAAAATCTCCGACATCACGCAGACGGATGTTGATGACCTTATGGCTCTTGTCCATATATTTGATGGAATTGCTTACAATGTTATTGATGACACGCTTGATCTGCTCCGCATCCGCGATGACGATCGGGTCGTCCTCGAGATAATTAAAGTATGTCAGATCCACATGCTGCGCGTCAAGCTCCAGATTCAGTTCCTCCACGCAGTCATCAAAATAATCCGCAATGTGAATCTTCGAAAACGTATACGGAATGCGGTTCGTGTCAATCTTGGAATAAAACGTCAGCTCATTGATCAGACGGTCCATCTCATTCGCTTTGTTGTAAATGGTGCGGATGTAGCGGTCCATCTTCTCCGGCGTATTTGCCACACCGTCCATGATTCCCTCGACATAACCCTTGACCGCGGTAATCGGTGTTTTCAGATCATGCGAAATGTTACTGATCAGCTCTTTATTCTCTTTGTCAAACTCGACTTTTTCCTCCGCCGTCTCTTTCAGCCGGATACGCATCTCCTCAAAGTCCTCGCAGAGGTCATTAATCTCCGCCACGCCGCACGGTTCAACAGTGAAATCCAGATTTCCGTCTTTGATATTCTGTGTCGCCTTTTTCAGCTGCTCGAGCGGTCCGATCACACCGCGGTAAATCCAGAAGCTCAGGCCCAGACTGGTGAGCACCAGAATCAGCACAATCACGATGCCTAGCTCTTTTACCATGCCCGTAATCTGCGGCGCAATCTGGTCTGTCTTGGTGACGATAAACGCACTGCATTCTTTTCCGTCCGAGTTCTCATAGTCCACCTGTTTGACCATCCACTGTTTTTCATTGCGGAAATAAACGCCGCCCTTCAAATTGGCCCCCGGGTCACCGTATTTCGGCAGCTCATTTTCCAGCTCCTCCGACGACAGCTCCTCCGAGCCATTGTAAATGATAACACCATCCTCGCGCACCGCGATAAACGACTGTTTTTTCTGCAGTCTTGCATTCAGAACAGAGAGATAATTCGTTTCTTCCAGCTTTGCCGTATCCGATTTCGCGGTATCCTCTACTTCGTCGTACTCTTCTGATGTCATCGCATTCAGCAGCAGGGTGTTGTTCGAAATCGTCCGGTATGTTGCGTTCGCAAGACCGTATTTTTCACCGATAATCTTTGCTTTATACCCTACAAAAAGTAAAACGTCAAGGCACACATCACGATCGGAACCAGTATGATGATGAAAAAAGAAATGATTACTCTCGTCCTTAATTTCATGCTTTTCTCTTTTTTTCCATATAAGATCCACCTGTTTTCCAACACATATTTCGTACTTTTGCGCACAAAAAATCCCCAGTACGCAGTCTAAATTTATTATAGCACAACGCCTGAGGATTTTTCATTAACTTAGATGAATCTTTCTAAACTTTCTATAAACAGAAAAGCCTGAAATTAGAGGTATTTCTTCAGGTCTTCTACTTTATCCAGTTTCTCCCACGGCAGATCCAGATCGTTTCTTCCGAAGTGGCCGTAAGCGGAAGTCTGTTTGTAGATCGGACGGCGCAGATCCAGCATTTTGATGATTCCAGCCGGACGAAGGTCGAAGTTCTCACGAACGATATCGGTCAGTTTGTTGTCGGACAGTTTTCCTGTGCCGTAGCTGTCGATCATGATAGAGGTCGGATGAGCGACACCGATTGCGTAGGAAAGCTGGACCTCGCATTTGTCGGCAAGACCTGCTGCTACGATATTCTTTGCTACGTAACGTGCTGCATAAGCTGCAGAACGGTCTACCTTTGTACAGTCCTTTCCTGAGAAAGCTCCGCCGCCGTGACGAGCGTATCCGCCGTAGGTGTCTACGATGATCTTACGTCCGGTGAGGCCGGAATCTCCGTGAGGTCCGCCGATTACAAAACGGCCGGTCGGGTTGATGAAGAACTTGGTGTGCTCATCTACCATGTCTGCCGGAATGATTTCGTCGAATACGTATTTTTTGATATCCTCATGAATCTGCTCCTGGGATACTTCCGGATCATGCTGAGTGGAAAGAACAACCGCATCAAGACGGAACGGTTTGCCGTTCTCATCGTACTCTACGGTTACCTGTGTTTTTCCGTCCGGACGCAGGTAACTTAAAGTACCGTCTTTGCGGACTTTGGTCAGCTGACGAGCCAGTTTGTGTGCCATGTAGATCGGGTATGGCATGTACTCTTCGGTCTCGTTGGTTGCGAATCCGAACATCATTCCCTGATCTCCAGCTCCAATGGCATCGATCTCCTCATCGCTCATATTGTTCTCTTTTGCTTCGAGCGCTTTGTCTACACCCATAGCGATATCGGTGGACTGTTTGTCAATTGCAGTTACAACAGCGCAGGTATCTGCGTCAAATCCGTATTTTGCACGGTCGTAGCCGATTTCGCGAACGGTATCACGTACAACCTGCTGGAAATCAATGTGTGCGTTGGATGTAATCTCACCCATTACCATAACGTATCCTGTTGTAGTACAGGTTTCGCAAGCTACACGGCTCATCGGATCCTGCTCAAGCAGCGCATCCAGAATCGCGTCAGAAATGGCATCACAGATTTTGTCCGGATGTCCTTCGGTTACAGACTCAGAAGTAAACAGTCTTTTTTCCATTCTTTTTCTCCTTTTTTTTCTTTCTCTTCTCTTTTGCTTTTCGTTCGTGGGCTTTGGCTTTCCCTGAACATTTTTTCGTAAAAAAGATCCGCATTTTTAGCGGACCTGATAGTAATGTTCAAATCCCCTTATTGTTCGAAAATTTCGCTCAGGCTGGCACCTTCCCGTACAGACTATTCTGTCTGGGGGTTGCCGTGGTTTCACAGATCCTATGTATCTCCACCACTCTGAATAAGAGAAAAGCAACTGAATTTTTGATTTTGTTTTTTGCTACTCTGATACACTATCGCAAAATACGCCATTCGTCAAGAGGAAATAAAAGGATTTGAGACATTTTCTTACTGTTGTCCCAAACATCCTTTCTTTTTTCTGATTTTTCGGCTGTATCTTCTGTTATTTGTGAACAGATAAGAAAACTCTCCAAAACAGAGAGTTTTCTTATCTGCTGTATCGTTTCTTCTACTCTTCTGCTTTCATCTCGCGGACAATCTTCCGCAGCTTCAGAATCATGGACGGAGCAACAGAAAGCTCATCCACTCCCATTCGTACAAACTGCTCCGTCAATGTCAGATCTGCACCGAGCTCCCCGCAGATTCCTGCCCATTTTCCGCATTTGTGTGCATTTTCCACCACCATGCGAATCATCCGAAGAACGGCTTCATGGTGTGGATTGTAGAAATCATCCAGCTGCTCATTCTGACGATCAATCGCCAGGGTATACTGCGTCAGGTCATTCGTTCCGATGCTGAAGAAATCCACCATTTCCGCCAGACGGTCGCTGATCATCACGGCTGCCGGTGTCTCGATCATAATGCCCTGCTCCGGAATTTTATACTGCACTTCCTGTGCTTTCAGCTCTTCCTCTACCTCTGCAACAATTGCGTAGATTTTTTCTACCTCTTCTGTTGATGTGATCATCGGATACATGACAGAAAGGTTTCCGTAAACGGCTGCGCGGAACAATGCGCGAAGCTGCGCTTTAAAAATTTCCGGCTGTTTCAGACAAATCCGGATTGCACGGTACCCAAGCGCCGGATTTTCTTCTTTTCCAAGATTAAAGTATTCTACCTGCTTATCTGCCCCGATATCCAGCGTACGGATAATCACTTTTTGCCTGCCATGGTCTGCACGGCCTGTTTATATGCCTGAAACTGTTCTTCCTCCGTTGGGAAATCATTTCTTCCAAGATAGAGGAATTCGCTTCGGAAAAGTCCAATTCCACCGGCATCATTTTCCATCACATAGCCAAGGTCACCAACACTGCCGATATTTGCATAGATGTTGATCTTACGGCCATCCGGCGTAATATTTTCTTTTCCTTTTAACTCCTCAAGAAGCTTCTGTTTTTCTGCTTCTTCCTGCATTCTTTTTTCGGTTTCCTTCCGCACATCCTCCTCCGGCTCAAAGATAACCTGACCTGAAAAACCGTCTACAACGGCCGTCATGCCTGTTTTCAGACCGTTTAAATCCATCGGGACGCCGATTAATGCCGGAATATTCATCATTCGCGCAAGAATCGCAGTATGAGAATTGGTAGATCCATGCACAGTCACAAACGCAAGTATTTTTTCTTTGTCCATCTGTACAGTTTCACTCGGACTTAAATCGTCTGCCACTATAACAGATGGTTCCATAGAACTCAGGTCGTTATCTCCCTCGCCGCTTAAATTGCGGACCAGACGTTCGGAAATATCTTTTACATCTGCGGAACGAGCTTTCATATATTCATCATCCATAGCTGCAAACATCTCTGCAAAATTATCGCCGGTTGCTGCCGCTGCATATTCTGCATTTACCAGTTCTGTCCGGATCATGTTCTCCATTGATTCCAGATAGTCCTCATCCTCCAGCATCATCTGATGGACTTCAAAGATCGCCGCACTTGCCTCTCCAACTTCCCGGACTGCCTTGTCATATAGTCTGCCAAGCTGTTTTTTCGAAACCTCCACGGCTTCTTTCACACGTTTTACTTCTGCTTCCGAATCTTCAATCCGGGCTCTTTTAACCTGGTAATCATTTTTCTTCAGAACCGCAACCGGTCCCATAACAATTCCTTTATATACGGATTTCCCCTGAAAATACTGCATTTTTTATCCTCCGAGCGTACTTTTTACAGATTTGCTTCGAAAAACGCTTTCAGCGTCTCAATCGCTGCATCTTCGTCCTCTCCGTTTGCTGCAACGGTTACGGTATCTCCCTGCTTTACACCAAGTGACATCAGCATCATCAGCTGAGTCAGTTTTTTCGTTTTTCCATCTTTTGTGATGGTGCATTCCGATGCAAAATTTTTTGCCTCCTTTACCAGCATTCCTGCCGGTCTTGCGTGGATTCCCAGTTCATCTTTAATGGTATATTCAAATGATTTCATGCTTTTATTCTCCTTCTTCTCTGTCCATAATCCGTTCTATGTGCATAGCGAGATATCCAATTTCGATCTCCTCCATCGGAAGTTTCAGCCTCTTTTCCATCTCCTCACAGATTCGTTTCGCCGCCTGAAAGGCTTTCGGAAACTTTACGGACATGTAGTCATTCATATTTACTTTCAGTTTTTCCCCACTGACCGCTCTTGCAACCATATAGCGGATATGGTTCATCATACGGTTATACGACAACGACATCACATCGATGGTATGCCCGGTGATATGCTCCACCAAAGAAATGCTCTCCCGGACTGCTCTTGCTACTTCCATGGCCTGTGAAACATTTTCCTCCACAATTGCCGAATGAACATGAAGTGCAAGATAGCCGATTTCATGTTCATCAATTTCGATCTGAAGCCGTTCTTTTAAAAGCTCCCTGATACAGGAAGCAACTTTATACTCTTTGTAAAACATCACACGGATATCGTCGGTGAGCGGATTGCTGATCTGCTCACCGTTCTGAATCCGCCGGACAGCAAAATCCAGATGATCTGCCATTGGAAAGACGATGGAACGGTCAATTTTTCCAAATTCCTTTTCTGCCTCGTCAAGCACGGCACTCGCCAGCTCCAGGCTGAGCGGAGAAACGCCCTGTACAATGGTTCTGGCATTTCCTCGCTCCGTCATCTCTGTCAGGGAATAAATGCGGGCATCGTCTCCCGGCTGTACACGCTGTCCCGTTTTTTTCCCAAATGCAATTCCTTTCCCCATGACCAGATATTCCCGGTTATTTTCTTCTTCCACACCAATAAATGAATTGTGGTTCAGTGTTTTTGCTATCCTGTACATTCTTCTCACCCGTTTTTAAGGCACAGCTTACGCGAGAATCTCAATCGCAAATAAAGGATCTCCTGCTTTTACCGGTCCGTCTGCCAAAAGACGGATTCTCTGGTTCTCCTCCAGCTCTGTGCAAAGAACCGGTGACGTAACCGACGGCGCATGTGTTTTCAGATATTCCAGATCCAGCTTCAGCATCGGATCACCTTTTTTCACGGTCTGACCGCTTTCTACCAGTGCCTCAAATCCCTCTCCGTTCAGTTTTACTGTATCAATTCCGACATGAATCAGAAGGCTGACTCCGGAATCGGTTACAAATCCAATCGCATGTTTTGTGTCAAAAACAAACGCGACTTCTCCGTCCTCCGGAGCACGCACATAAGGATCTTCCGGTGTCACAACAGCGCCGTCTCCCATCATCTTTTCCGCAAACGCTTCATCCGGCGCAGTAGAAAGGTCGGCTGCCAGTCCGCTTATCGGGCTGCAGACAGTAATCGTATCCACAACCTTCTGTTCTTTTGTTTCCTGCGTCGGTTCCGCCTCTTTTGGGGTTGGTGTATTTTCTGCTTCCGCATACGTATTCGGAGCTTTTTCCAGATAATCCTCTAAATTTGATTTTATCACAGTTACATTCGGTCCGTAAATAACCTGTACACCATTTCCTTTATGCACAACGCCAGATGCCCCTGTCGCCTTTAAAATACCATCGCTGACTCTCGCTGCATCATGAACAGTACAGCGCAGTCTTGTTGCACAGCAGTCCACATCCGAAATATTTTTCTTTCCGCCAAGACCTTTTGTGATTGCTTCACTCATGGCATCTTCCGATGCCACCCCATCGTTCTGCGCCTCTTTTCTTGCTTTTACATCTGCTTTCGTATAAAGCTTGGTTTCCACATCATCATCCTCACGACCCGGTGTCTTAAAATCAAACTTTTTAATCATGAATTTGAAGATAAAATAATACAGGAAGAAATAAAGAATGCCGACCGGAATCACCCTCATCCAGCTTGTCTTTTCATTTCCCTGCAGAATACCGAACAGGAAGAAGTCCAGAAGTCCGCCGGAAAAGGTAAGACCTACTGCGATATTCAGGATGTGTGCGATCATATAAGCTGTTCCCGCAAGAATAACCTGCACGACAAACAACGCCGGTGCAACAAACAGGAACGAGAATTCCAGCGGTTCTGTGATACCGGTTGCCATACACGCAAGTGCTGCGGAAAGAAGCAGACCGCCTGCTGCTTTTTTCTTCTCCGGTTTCGCACAATGGTACATGGCAAGTGCCGCTCCCGGAAGTCCGAAAATCATAAAAATAAATTCTCCGGAGAAATATCTCGTTGCATCTGCACTGAAATGTGCGATATTCGCAGAATCCGCAAGCTGTGCGAAGAAAATATTCTGTCCGCCCTGCACCATCTGTCCTGCCACTTCCATGGTACCTCCGACTGCCGTCTGCCAGAACGGCATATAAAATACGTGATGCAGACCAAATGGAATCAGTGCCCGTTTAATCAGACCGAAAATCAGCGTTCCGACATAACCGGAGCCGGTTACCAGGCCACCCAGCGCATAAATGCCGTTCTGTACAACCGGCCATACAAAATACATTAAAATTCCCACAAACATATAGACGATCGTAGAAATAATCGGTACAAAACGAGTACCTCCAAAGAAAGAAAGTGCATTCGGAAGCTGGATCCGGTAAAAACGATTATGAAGTGCAGCAACTCCAAGACCGACAATAATACCGCCAAACACACCCATCTGCAGTGACTGAATACCGCAGACAGAAGTGATGGTTCCTTCCAGAACGGATTCTGCAATTTCTCCGTTTTCCAGAATCTGACCCGTAATGGTCAGCATTGCGTTAATCGCTGTATTCATAACAAAATACGCAATAACGGCTGACAGGGCAGAAACCTCTTTTTCCTTCTTTGCCATACCAATTGCAACACCTACCGCAAAAATCAGAGGCAGGTTATCAAACACCGCACTTCCTACTTTGTTCATGATCACCAACAGCGCATGAAGAATTGTGCCGTTGCCGAGCAAGCTTGTCAGCCCATACGTTTCAATTGTGGTTGCATTGGTAAATGAGCTTCCGATTCCCAGCAAAAGTCCGGCTACCGGAAGAATTGCGATCGGGAGCATAAAGCTTCTTCCCACTCGCTGCAGAACACTAAAAATTTTGTCCTTCATTTTTTTACTCCTTGTGTAGTTTATACTTTTTACAAGAAGAGTTTCTGCGGTTTTGCATCTTTTTAGCCGGTCTGTACTCTTTTTCTGAAACAGAGTACAAAAAAGAGACACTAACCCACATAAACAATTCCTGTTATGTATAGTTAATGCCTCCAAAAATCGAGTTACACACTACAACTGTAGTTGAATATAGCACAGATAAATCTCTTTTGTCAAGTCAGTTCTTATGATTTCAGCTTTTTCTTTTTATCCATTTTTCACATTCTTATGCATCTATTTTGTGCACAATAGCTAATCAACATCTTTTTTTTGAAATGTCATAAATTCAAGATCTTCCTGTTTCCATAGTTGTGCAGGCACATGCAATACTTCTTTACTTTCAATATCCTGCCACCGGCCTTCCGGAAGATACAGTTCATATTCATCTCTGTCAAATCCGGGTGAAATAAGCAATGCATCACCAAGCATATAAGACAGATTCTGTATCTTTGCGATTGGATCTTTCGGATATTCCATCACAAGCGGACGAATCATTGGAATACCAGACTGATGACTCTGGCAGGCGGTGTGATAAAGATATGGCACAAGTCGATGTCTGAAGTTAATCCATTTTTTTACTCTTTTAATGCCATATCTCCATACTGCCATGGTTCCCGCGGTGTTTTACCGTGCGCTCTGGATAATGGCATCCACAATCCCATCTGCACAGAGGAAAGGTAATCTTCTATATTCGGACGTTCCTCATTTCCGATATAAATTTGTACCTTTTTAAATATCTTTTTTTACCAACACTGACCGCCTCAGCTTTGAAAGGTAAAAAATAATTCACAATAATAGTAGTAAAATTTAAGCCAATTTTTTCGCAATAAGGTAAAATAAAAGAACGGTACCTTTTATTGCACCGTCCTTTTTGTCAACATTTGTTTTATACTGTTTTTACGCTCTTAACCGGAATTTCTGGATGTCCTTTGCATTATTCACACGCTCAATTTCAGCGCCGAGTCCACGGAGCTTTCCGTCGAAGTCCTCGTATCCGCGCAGAATGTATACAATATCATCCACCACGGTAACACCCTCTGCTGCAAGACCTGCAATAACAAGTGCTGCTCCGGCGCGAAGATCCGGTGCGGAAACCTCTGCTCCGGTAAATTTCTCTACGCCGTCGATGATCGCCGTGTTGCCTTCTACTTTAATACAGGCGCCCATACGTGCCAGCTCATCCGCATATTTAAAACGATTTTCAAAAATACTCTCTGTTACAATACTCGTACCGTTTGCCAGCGCCAGTGTAACCGCGATCTGCGGCTGCATATCGGTCGGATATCCCGGATACGGCTGTGTCTTTACGTGTGTTCTGCCCAGACGTTTGCTTGCGCTCACACGGATGGAATCGTCAAACTCTTCTACGTCGCAGCCAATCTCCTCGAGCTTTGCGGTTGTTGCTTCCAGATGCTTTGGAATCACGTTTTTAATCAGCACATCGCCCTTTGTGGCTGCTGCTGCAAACATATACGTACCTGCCTCGATCATATCCGGTACGACCGCATAGCTGGTTCCGTGCAGGGTATCGACACCCTTGATCCGAATCACGTCGGTTCCTGCTCCTTTGATGTTTGCTCCCATGCTGTTCAGGAAATTCGCCACATCGACAACGTGCGGCTCTTTTGCTGCGTTCTCAATCGTTGTATTTCCTCTTGCCATCGAAGCTGCCATCATGATGTTGATGGTGGCTCCAACGGAAACCATATCCAGGAAAATGTGGCTTCCATGCAGATCTGCCGCACTTGCCACGATTGCGCCGTGACGGATGCTTACCTCAGCGCCGAGTGCGCGGAATCCCTTTAAATGCTGGTCGATCGGACGGCTTCCAATGTTACATCCGCCCGGAAGCGGAACTTCCGCTCTTTTGTATTTTCCAAGCAGCGCGCCTAAAAGATAATAAGACGCACGGATTTTTTTGATATATTCATAGTCAACACTCAGATCACCGATAGTCGATGCATTGATCCGCACGGTATGACGGTCGATGCGGTCCACAGTGGCTCCGATCTCTGCAATTGCTTCCAGAAGTACATTAATATCGCTGACATCCGGCAGATTTTCGATCAGAACCGTCTCATCGGTCATCGTTGCTGCCGTAAGAATTGCAAGCGCCGCGTTTTTTGCTCCCCCAATTTCCACTTCGCCCACAAGAGGATTTCCACCTCTGATGACATACTGTTCCATATATTCACCTCAAATTTTCTTTCTCATAACTTAACGAGTGTGTTTTATCCGAAATAACGATTCAAAGTCTGTTCTGCTGTTTTTTTACACACTCCGGACTCACTGAAACGCACTGCTCCCCGCAGTGATTTTTCAGTCTCCCCTTATCTTAACTCAAATCTAATATTTTTGTAAATCAATTTTAATATATTCCGTACTATTTCCGTTTTTTTCCACCGTTTCCGGTCAGGAATATTCAGAGAAACGTTATATGTAATTTCTAACTTTCAGAACATTTTCCTTATTATTACGTAATATTATGTTTTTGAAAATTCTCCGAATATTCCACCGTTCCTTCTTACATGCCAATCTGCTCGCGAAGTGCCAGAATCGTGCCCTGGATATCCTTTCCGCTCTCATCGACCGTAATCTCGGCATACTGTTCATACAGTTTACTTCTCTCATCGTAAAGATCTTTGAGCGTCTGACCCTCTTTCAGCACAACGCCGCGTCCCTTCAGGTTTCCAAGACGCTTTGCCAGATCCTCATACGACAGCTTCAGGTAAACGATTATTCCAATCTCTTTAAAATGCTCCATCGCCTCTTTTCCGTAAATGGCGCTGCCGCCCGGTGCAATGACGCTTTCATCGGCTTCCAGAGTCGCATTGACCTCATTCTCAATCGCAAGAAAGCCTTCATTTCCCTCATCGGCAATAATCTCGCGCAGAAGACGTTTCTCCCGATGCTGAATCACAAGATCCGTATCAATAAACTCATACCCCAAAGCCTTTGCAAGTATAACGCCAACGCTGCTTTTGCCGGCTCCCGGCATTCCTATTAATATAATATTCCGTTTCTTCAAGTTTTATTCCTCCTGCTGTCCTGTATGTACTCTCGGAATCTTTTTGTTTCCTCTATCTCTGCAGATTTGTTCCGCCCTGCTTCATGATCTGCTCAATCTCTTTTTCGCTGACCACGTTGGCATCGTGCTGAATCATCAGCTTTAAGACGCTTGCGGAAATCGCAAAATCGATGGTTCTCTGCGGCGCAAAATCATGCGCCATCGCGTGAATCAGTCCTGCACCAAACGCATCACCGGCTCCGACTGCCTCAAAGCTGTGTACTTTGTGAACCGGGCTCTCATAGAATTTTCCGTCTTTCAGGTAAATTCCCATCCAGTCGCCGTCCTCCACGGTGTAGAGATTGCGCAGCACGCTCGCAACTGCTTTACAGTTCGGGAACTGTTTCTGAATTTCCAGCATGCCCTCTTTGTAAGACTCGATCTGTTCAATGCCGCGCGACATATCTCCATCATACGCCGGAATGCCAAGCGATGATTCAAAGTCCTCATCATTTGCAATGCAGACATCCACGTAAGACATCAGACGGCGCATGACGCGCTGTGCGTCCTTTGCTGACCACATTTTTCCGCGGTAGTTGAGATCACATACCACCTGAATTTTTTTCTCTTTGCAGAGCATAAGAGCGCTCTCCAGCGTCTTTTCGATCTCGCAGCTGATGGCCGGCGTGATACCGGAGAAATAAAAGAGATCCACGCCCTCGAGCAGTTTTTCCCAGTCAAACTCCTCCGCTTCTGCCATCGCGATCGCGCTGTAGGCGCGGTCATAAACCACGCTCGTCGGTCGGATGTTGGTTCCCTTTTCAAAATAGTAAATACCGACGCGGCCGCCGCCCCGCAGAACACGGGTCGTATCCACACCGAACCGGCGGATTTCATTGATGGCCGCCTGTCCGACCTGGTGCTCCGGCACTTTTGTCACGTAGGAAACATCGTTCCCGAGTGTTGCCAGAGAAACTGCGACGTTCGCCTCCGCGCCGCCGTAACTGGCTTCAAAGGTATCTGCCTGCAGTATTTTCAGATGCTCCGGTGTTTTTAAACGCAGCATCAGTTCTCCGAATGTAAGTATTTTCATGATAAAAATCCCCTCCAGAAACATTTTGTTTTTCACCTCAATACCTTTTTATCTTACGCTGTTTTCTCCCCGGACGCAAGAAAAAAAGACGCAAAAAAGACGGCTTCCTGTTTCGATTCAGAAGCCGCTTTTTCTGCGTTTTCTCTTATTCTTTTACTGCTCCCAGTGTAATACCGGTTACGAAGTATTTCTGCAGGAACGGATATACAATCAGCATAGGAACAAGGGCGATAAATACCTTTGCTGCCTCCAGTGATTTGTTGGAGTTCTGTGCTAACTGCTGATACTGCTCTGCAGTCAGGGTTACGCCTACCGGGATCTGAACGGAGATCTGACGGATGTAGGTCTGTAACGGATAGTTCGTCTCTTTGTTCATTAATACCAGGCCCTGGAAATACTCGTTCCAGTAACCAACGGATGTAAACAGGACGATGGTTGCGATAACCGGTTTGGAACACGGAACTACAATCTGCCACAGGATACGCCACGGGCCGGCGCCGTCTACACGGGCTGCCTCCTCGAGGTCTCCCGGGATGCCGCGGAAGAAGTTCATCATCAGGAGTACGTTGAATACCGGAACAGAACCAGCCAGAACCAGTGCTGCCATCGTATCGATCATACCATAATTTTAACGTGATGAACCACGGAATGGTACCACCATTGAACAGCATACAGAATACCAGGACCCACATCAGGACGTTTCTCGGTTTGTACTCTGTTTTGCTCTTTGCCAAGCGGATAGGACATCATAATCAGGACAACCATGGTCCATACGGTTCCAATCACAACTCGCTTGATGGAAATCCAGAAGGAATTCCAGAATGCGGAATCACCCATAATCAGGCTGTAGGATTTTACGTTTGATCCGATCGGGTAAATCGTTACAAGACCACCCTCAGCGGCTGCTTTTGAAGAAATAGATACGCAGAACGTATACCATAACGGATAAAAACAGCTGAATGCCAGGAGAATCAGGATGATAGCATTTATGACTTTAAACGCTTTGCTGCCAAAACTCTTGCTTTCTATCATAATTTCTGCCCTCCTTAGAAAATCTTGTAATCAGCAAACTTGTAAGCACAAACATAAGAAGTAACAACCAGCACGAAGCTGACAACAGATTTAAAGAGACCTGCTGCAGTAGCCAGCGAGAACTGCATGTTTGTAATACCAATACGGTATACGTATGTATCGATGATATCACCAGTTTCAATAACCAGCTGGTTGTACATGTTGAATACCTGGTCGAAACCTGCATTCAGAACGTTGCCCATTGCCAGTGTGGTCAGAAGAACGATGGTCGGAACCAGTCCCGGGATGGTGATGTGCCATACACGTTTCCAGCGGCTTGCGCCGTCGATTGCAGCTGCCTCGTAAAGGCTCGGGCTGATGCCGGTCAGCGCTGCAAGATAAATAACTGCGTTGTAACCGAACTCTTTCCATACATCAGTTCCGATCAGTAACTGACGGAAGATGCCAGGCATGGTCATCGGAAGAACGGTATCCGTTGCGCCCATTGCGCTGCGGACCGTGTTGAAAATTCCGTTTGCGCCAAGGATATTGGTGATGATGTTTGCAAGGATAACCCAGGATACGAAGTGCGGCAGATATACGATCGTCTGAACCGTCTTTTTGAACTTCATATTCTTTACCTCATTCAGCAGCAGTGCGAACACCAGCGGAATGATGATATTCAGGATAACCTTTGCGATTGCAATAATCAGAGTATTGACAAGTGCCCGTTTTGCATCCGGGATAACGGTCAGGTATTTAAACCATTTCAAACCTACCCACGGAGAGCCGAACCATCCTTTGCTCGGATTGTAATCCTGAAATGCCATTACAATACCAACCATCGGAACGATAGAAAACATGAACAGCCAGATATAACCCGGCAGAATCATTAACGTATAGTGAAAGGAATTTGACAGCCCGAGACGGCCTTTTTTCTTCTTCACGGCAAGCTCCTCCTTTGATGTCATTTTTTTAAAGTAGTGGGGTACAGGCTTTCCTGTACCCCACCCTCCACATCATACATTTACATAAATTACTCAGCCAGGTAATCTTTTACCAGCTCAAGGATCTGATCGCCGCCCTGTACATGCCAGTCGGTGCAGAACTGATCCCACTCGTCAAGGCTCTTCGCACCAGTGATGAACTGAAGGATACTCTTGTCTTCCAGGTCAGAAATCTGGGTCCAGTAGGTATCCATTCCGTCGATGGTGTAGTACAGTTCAGAATAGATCTTGTGATCCGGTTCAAGTGTTGCGTATGGACGATCACCAATCAGCAGTGCATAGAATCTGTTGAACTGTCCGTTGTTGGTGTTGACATCCATATCGGTTACTGCCAGATCTCTGGATCCGTCATAGTCCTCAGAGATAACGTCTTTCAGAGTTGCGGCATCGTTTGCCAGGTTCTTGTACAGACCGTTGAATTTGCTTCCGCCCTGCTGATAATCATCTGCGCTTGCTTCGCCTTTGATGATTCCCATCAGTGCATCATACTCATACTCGCACTCATCGGTAGCTGCCATACAGTTACGCAGCGGATACCAGCCGATTGCTACAGAAGTATCGAAGGTAGACTCATCACGAACGAGTACGTTGTTCATGATAACAATGGCTTTCTTCACATCATCCGATGCGTTTTTGTTTACCATAGTATAAGTGGTTCCAACGTCTTTCATATGAATATTCCACTCACCGTCTTTGGTGTACAGCGGATATGCCTGCCAGTTTGCATTGTTATCGTTACGGAAGGAATCCGGGTTTCCGTATCCAAGGCTCCACCATGGTCCCATGAAGATACCGCAGGTTCCGTTCTTAACATTGTTTGCATTGTCGCCGTTGGTTGTGGTTCCAACCTCCGGGTTGATGAGGCCTTTTTCATACCAGTCATGTAAGGTGGTAAGGGCTTCTTTCATTTCATCTGTTGTAGTTCCCCAGTACAGTTCGCCGGAATCATCTTTCAGAAAATATCCCGGTGTTGCATTGAATGCCTGATATACAGCATCGAAACCGTATCCGTTGTTGGAGGAGTTCAGGAAGTTGGAGTAGGTTCTTCCGCCGTTATCAATACCTGCGATTGCATAATCCGGGCTGAGACCTGCGTCTTTAAATTTCTGAGCTACTTCGCCGAGTTCATCTACGGTCTTCGGAACTTCCAGTCCTAACTGATCCAGCCAGTCCTGACGGATAAAGTACAGGTAAACACCATCGGTATCTACCGATATGTTTGGCAGTGCACAGAAGGTTCCGTCTACGGTTGCATTGTTGATCGCACGTCCTTCGGTAGTCTCGATGATTTCTTTTACCTGTTTGGATGCGTACTGGTTGAACTCCGGCCAGAGGTCTGCAAGAAGATCTGCTCTTGCTGCCTGTACCAGGTAGTTACGGGTTGGTGCAACGACTGCATCCGGAAGGGAAGCAGATGCGATTGCCAGAGATACTTTCTGCTGGAAGTCAGATGCATTACCTGCAGTCCAGTCGCAGACAACTTTGATGTTGTAGTTATCCAGAAGGTATCTGGTGTACTGGTTGTTATCTACGGAATCGCCGTCCGGAAGTGTGGTATCCTTCGGGTCGATCTGATATCCATAATGTACTTCTACGACATGATCAAATTTTGCAAACGCACGATCGTCATTTTCACCCGGTACTGCATCGTCTGCTTCATCAGCTGCTGCAACCCAGTCACCAGAACCTGCTGCATCGCCGGAGCCGCTGTCCGATGAGGTATCCTTTGCTTCATCGCCGCCTGCCGTACTTGATGCTGTTGTGCCGCTGCTCTTGCTGTTTGCGTCAGAACTGTCTCCTCCAGTGCTGCCACATGCTACCAGGCTTACGATCATGGTGCTTGCCAGTAATGCAGAAATTACTTTCTTTTTTCTATTTGGTGTCCTCCTTGTGTATTTACGTTCTTTTTGCGTGCTCCGTTGTTGTCTTTTGTCCAGGCTTACGAAGAATCCATTGTTTTTAATCATACGTTTTGCCTAAAACTTTCACATTTTCGTCACACTTTTTATGCAATGATTACACCTCTTCTCCACCCGTTTGACAAGCATTTTTTATGTATTTTTCACAATTTATTTCGTTTTTTTAATTCATATTGTCGATTTTGTACACTATTTTAAAATTTATAGTCAATCTTGACTTTTTCTTTTTCGTTATTCTTTTATCTATTGACGGATTTTTTGTGCTTTTTCCGTCATTTTGTATATTCCTCGTATTTTCAGACATTTTACCTGCAGAGCCTTCTACCGGCAGTTCCCTCCGAATGCCGGGCAACACAATAAAAAAGAACCTCTTATCTCTCCCCGGGAATACTTCTTTCCGGAAACATAAGAGGTTCTTTTCTTTTTTTGTTCTTTATTCTGCTTTTTTCTTCTCTTTTGGAATAATAATATTCAGTACAATCGCCGCAACAGCTGCCGGAACAATACCGGAGCCGCCGAAAATCAGCTGGATATAATAAGGAAGCTCAGAAGTTGCTCCCGCTGTGGAACCAAGGCCGTAGCCAAGACCCAGTGCAACAGAAACGATCGTGATCTCACGGCTCGTAATCGGCTCTTTTGTGATGAGCTGGATACCGGAAACCAGAATTGACGCAAACATCATAACGGCTGCACCGCCAAGTACGGACTGCGGCATAATGGATACAAATGCTGCAATCTTCGGGCAGAGTCCGCAGAGGATCAGGAAAATGGCTCCGCAGGAAAGTGCCATACGGTTTACGATTTTTGTCATCGAAATAATGCCGACGTTCTGTGCAAAAGAAGTATTCGGGAGAACGCCGAGTGCTGCTGCAAAGCTGGATCCGAGACCGTCGCAGATGATACCGCCGGAAAGCTCGGAATCGGTTGCCTCGCGGTCCATACCGCTCTCTACGCAGGCGCAGATATCGCCGACCGTCTCAACGGTTGTTACGATGAACATGATCGCTACCGGGAGAATTGCCTCCACACGGAAGACTGGTTTTACCTCAGCCAGTTTTCCAAAGCCTGCAATACCAGGGAGTGCGAACCAGGACGCATCTTTTACCTGCTGGAAATTGACAACCCAGGAATATGTATAGGAAACAGTGCTTCCATCCTCAAGAACCGCCGTTCCGGTATGCGGCAGAACCATGGTCATAATAATAGCTACCACGTAGCCGACTAAAATACCGATCAGAATTGAAGCCGTGCTTAAGATTCCCTTCGGATTTGTAAAGTGCTTCAGTGCCAGCGTTACAATCAGAACGACCATGCCAAGGAACAGGTTCTGTATGGAACCGTAATCGTTCGTTCCGGAACCGCCGCAGAGATAATTGATTCCAACCGGAATCAGCGAAAGACCGATCGCCATAACGACGCAGCCGGTAACAACCGACGGGAAAAATTTACGAAGCGGCTTTAAACAGACGCCAAGCACGCCCTCAAACAGACCGCCGACAATTGTCGCACCAAGGATAGCGCCGTACGTCAGCGCGCCCTGTCCCAGCACGGCTGTCACGCTCTTGAATACGCCGAGGAATCCAGAAGATGTGCCCATAACAATCGGCACTTTACCGCCGATCGGTCCAATCGAAAACATCTGTACCAGTGTTACAATACCGGCTACTGTCATTGCATTCTGCAAAAGAGCCGTACGAAGTGCACCGTAGCCCGCATCCGCCGTCAGACCGCACGCTCCCATGATGATCAGAAGCGGGGTAAGGTTTCCTATGAACATCGCCATTACGTGCTGCAATCCAAGCGGAATCGCCTGCTTCAGCGGAATCCGTCCTTCAAAGGTGTACGGGGTTCCCATAGCTGAACTTTTTCTTTTTTCATTGCTTTTCTCCTGCTTTTGTAGATTTGGGCTGCCTTGCCTTTCGGTATGGAATATGCCCTGCACAGCCGGAATTTTTCCGGCAAAGCGTCCTTGTTTTTCTTATAGATACTTATAAGTTTTTCTTTTTAAACAAGTCTTCTTCATAAGCTGTGCTTTTATGTAAAAAGATTATCATGTTTCTTTTTTCCCGTCAACCCGCATCTTGTACAGAATTCCATAAAAAGGAGACACCGGTCTGTGTTCCTCATCTCACAGATCAATGTCTCCTTGTTTTCTTCCTTCAATTTAAGCGTTCTGGAAATCCTCAATCGCTTTTACGGTGCGGTTATATTCTTCCGTCACCTTCTGCATCAGATCATCCGTCTCGGTCTCCTGCAGCGGTCTTAACCGCTCGGTCAGCTCGGCGCTTGGCTCGTACAGATTTTTAAAACCAAGATTCTGGCACACGCCTTTTAATGTATGAGCTGCACGGAATGCAACCTCAATATTTCCGTCCGCCAGTGCCTGGCAAAGCTCCTGATAGCTCGGATCCTGAGGAAATTTTAAAATGATCCGCTGAATCAGAGATTCACTGCGAAGCCGCTGAACGGTTTCCTCGTAATCTGCTCCCATCTGCATGTAGCAATCTTTTAATGTCATCTTCTCTTCCTCTTCCCTGTATGCAAATTCATTACATATTAATTCAAACAAGTTCTTTATCAATACATAAATAATTATATTTCTCGCGCAAGCTCTTGTCAACTTCTGCTTTTCATATTTTTGCATATTTTTGTTTACTATACGCTCTATTTCTGAACATAAAATATCTTTTTCTTACGTTTTTCTTAGGTTTTTATATTACATGTATATTGCATTTATGCATAATAATACAACTCACTCGCATATTCTGTCGTTTTATTCACACGGTACCGCGTGAAAGTCTATTTCTTCTGTCTAGTCTCGTTGCAAAATGTAATGTTTTTTGTACACTGTAATTTTCGTTATTTTTCTGTGTTTCTTCTATCTTTTATGCAAAAAGGGACCCTCGGTCTTAACCGGAGATCCCTTTGGATTTCTCAAAATCAGATTAGCAGATTCCCTGAGCCATCATAGCGTCAGCTACTTTCTCAAAGCCTGCGATGTTAGCGCCCATAACATAGTCGCCCTCATGGCCGTAACGTTTTGCAGCATCAACCATGTTGTGTGTGATGTTGATCATGATATTTTTCAGTTTTGCATCAACTTCATCGAAGGTCCAGGACAGACGCTCGGAGTTCTGGGACATCTCGAGTGCGGATGTTGCAACACCACCTGCATTTGCAGCTTTTCCAGGTGCGAAGATTACGCCGTGCTCCTGCAGATATTTGGTTGCTTCCAGAGTAGTAGGCATGTTAGCGCCCTCGCATACTGCAGTGCATCCGTTCTCAACAAGTGCTTTTGCATCCTCAAGCAGCAGCTCGTTCTGAGTTGCGCAAGGAAGAGCAAGGTCTGCTTTTACAACCCATACGCCGCGTCCTTCGTGGTACTCAGAGTTTGGACGATATTTCTTGTACTCGGTCAGACGGGCACGATTTACTTCTTTGATCTCTTTTAATGCAGCTACATCGATTCCGTCTGGATCGTAAACCCATCCGTTGGAGTCAGAGCAGGTGAGAACTTTCACACCAAGCTGAGTAGCTTTCTCGATTGCATAGATTGCAACGTTTCCGGAACCGGATACACAAGCGGTCTTGCCTGCGATGTCGATGCCGTTCAGTTTCAGCAGCTCCTGGGTCAGGTACAGCAGTCCGTATCCGGTAGCCTCTGTTCTTGCTAAAGATCCGCCGTAGCTTAAACCTTTACCAGTCAGAACGCCTTCGTATACGCCGCGGATTCTCTTGTACTGTCCGAACATGAAGCCGATCTCTCTTGCGCCTGTTCCGATGTCACCAGCCGGTACGTCGGTGTCTGCGCCGATATATTTGCAAAGCTCTGTCATAAAGCTCTGGCAGAATGCCATGATCTCTCTGTCAGATTTTCCTTTCGGATCGAAGTCAGAACCACCTTTACCTCCGCCGATCGGAAGGCTGGTCAGTGAGTTTTTGAATACCTGCTCGAATCCCAGGAATTTGATAATACCAATATTTACAGAAGGATGCAGACGGATTCCTCCTTTGTAAGGTCCGATTGCACTGTTAAACTGTACACGATATCCGGTGTTTACATGAGCCTGTCCTTTATCGTCTACCCACGGCACACGGAATTTGATCTGACGCTCTGGCTCTACCATTCTCTCCAGAAGAGCAACTTTTCTGTATTTTTCCTCGTTTGCTTCAATAACAGGGCGAAGAGATTCCAGAACCTCTTTGACTGCCTGATGGAATTCCGGCTCAGCTGGGTTTTTTGCAACTACGGACTCAATAACCTCATCTACGTATGACATGTTAGTTTCCTCCTTGAAATTTCTCCCTTAATGTAGTGCAGAAAGATTTCTTTAAAAGATCCATCTGCGGTTCTCATCAGCCTTAAAGCGTGGAGAAAATCATTTCCGCACTCTCTCGCGTCTCCGGTGGATTCTCCCGTCCTCCGGATCACTTAATTTTATAAGGTCAACGATTGGTTGATATTATAGCATAAAATATCCGGTTTTTGCAATATTTCACGACTAAAAATTCCTAATAAATCATGTATTTTGTAGTCGTTTTCTAATATTTACCCAGTATTTTGTCGATTTTGTATATTTTTACCGAAAGTACTATAAAATTTCGCGTGCTGATTCTTTAGAAAATAAAGATTAGCTGCGGTTTTTTGTTTTTATATTAGGTGTTTTCGATTTTTTCTTCACGCTCCAGCCAAAGGTTCCCTGCTTTTTCCCGATTCCAAAGTACTCTCCGTGGGAATACACAATCGGTTTCGCGCGGTTCAGATCGAAGCGGCCGCGCTCATCCATGTATGCCTCATCCGCATGGACAGCCACAACTTTTGCAAGAAACATGTGATGCGAGCCCAGTTCGAGCACCTGCTCCACTTTACACTCGATATTAACCGGCGACTCCCCGATCATCGGTGCGGAAATCTCCTTCGCCTCGACTTTCGTCAGTTTCATCTCTTTGAACTTATCCACATCTCTTCCCGAGCGCACGCCGCAGTAGTCGGTCGCATAGCAGAGGTCCTCCGTCGTCAGGTTGATGACGAACGCACCGCTCTCTTTGATCATCTGATAGCTGTAGCGTTCCGGCCGCACCGAGATCGATACCATCGGAGGATTCGTACACACCGTGCCGGCCCAGGCAACGGTGATGATGTTGTCCTCCCCGTTCTTTCCGCGCACCGACACCATGACCGCCGGCAGCGGATACAGCATATTTCCCGCTTTCCATGTCTGTTTTCCCATTCTTATTTCTTTCCTTTCCTCTTTTTCACCCTTTTATGACCGAAAAAAGCGTGCCCCGGATCTGTTTTCAGGCCCGGAACCACGCTTTTTTATTTTTTCTGTTTTTACTGATTCTGCAGCGCCATCATAAATGCCGGAATCAGCTGTTTCTTTCTCGACACAACACCCTTCAGCTCGCAGCTGACCTCGTTGACCGGAAGATCTTCAAAAGCTTTTTCGATGACTTCCTTTGCCCCGCTTCCATAATACAGAAGCTCTGTAGATTCTTCTATAATATTGGTCAGCATAAAGAATACCATCTCGATGCCGTGTTTTCCGCACTCGCTTTCCATCTGCGGCAGAAGCTGTTCCTTGATGGATTCCAGCTCGCCCGCATCGAGGGATGTAATCTGGCCGACACCAAACGTAACATCGCCCATGATGAATTTTTTGAAATCCTGGTAGAAAATTTCTTCCGGTGATTTATCTTTCAGGTTGCTTCCTGCACGGAACATTTCGGATGCAAACTCCGGAATGCTGATGCCTGCAATGTCCGCCAGTGCCTCTGCTGCCGCTTTGTCAAGAAACGTACACGTCGGCGACCGGAACATCAGCGTATCGGAAATGATGGCTGCGCAGAGCAGTCCTGCGATGTTCGGCGCGATCTCCAGCTCTTTTTCCTTATAAATTTCATACATAATCGTTCCCGTGCAGCCCACCGGCTCATTGCGGAACATAACCGGCGCCATCGTCTCAAGTGATCCCAGACGATGATGGTCGATGATCTCGAGAATCTCCGCCTCTTTGACGTTATCGACCGCCTGTGATTCCTCATTGTGATCGACGAGAATCAGTTTCTTTCCTGCATTTCCGATCAGGTTCCGACGGGAAATCGTTCCCACATATTTTCCTTTCTTGTTCAGAATCGGGAAATCGCGGTGTCTCTGATT
>ENA-OQII01000013-OQII01000013.1-human-gut-metagenome-genome-assembly--contig:-NODE-13-length-33528-cov-4.767312_pt1 | contig 33528 bp, 30 predicted proteins | sample MGYA00242577_ERZ504742 | MGnify/ENA primary metagenome ERZ504742 (study PRJEB26092, sample SAMD00036443) | human gut metagenome | host: Homo sapiens | study: EMG produced TPA metagenomics assembly of...
GCTCTTTAAATGATCCGCAAGCCTTTTCACTCCATAAGGTACATGCTTTGAACAAATCAGGTCAATAACACCGGCAGACATGCCCCACCAGTAATTAAGTGCCTTAACCTGCTCCTGTCCTTCAGCCTTGTAGGAGCCCGCCAGTACGCTCTGCAAAAGCTTCTCATAAAATACTCCCCAGTTCCATATAGGCATGGCGAGATTTAATGTCTGATCACCCTGTATCTTGTACAGACCAAAGTATCTCGATGCATCATTCGGAGTAATAATGTCTTGATCTGATACATAATGCAAATCATTTTCCGTCAGAAATTTATCCCTGTCATAGTCCTTGGTCTTTGACCATGCCAGATACACCTTAGCCCTTGGATTTACGCTTGCCACTCCAAGTGCAAATGCGTTGATATTGGCAATCATGCCATATATCGGATAATCGGCAATATACGCAACCCTCTCATTGTCCGTGACAGCTCCTGCAATCATTCCCGCGAGAAACTTCGCCTCATACATACGTCCATAGTATGTTCTGATATAAGGATGAGGCGCATTCAGCGAACAGTTGAGTATGTAAACCTCCGGATGCGCAACTGCCACCTTTAGGCTGTTTGGCATCATCTGCGGTCCCACACAGAAAACTATATCGGCACCTGCCTTTATGATATCCTCAAGCACCTGCTCCACATTGTTCTCATCTACACCTGCCACATATTCTGTCTCCAGCTTGTCAGAAAAGGTTTCATCAAGATACATACGCCCAAGCTCATGCGAATACAGCCACGCAGATGTTTTCGGCTCTCTCGGATATAAAATACAACCTTGAGCTTCTTTTGGGTCTGAGGAATAAGATAGTTTAACAGACTCTTTTTTGTCTGACCTTTTTCGGATCCAGCACCAGATTTATCTTGTGCTTTTCCCCTTCTGCTGCAAACTCCTTCCATGTATTGATGATGTTTTTGTTGTAATCATTCTCAGACATCTCAAGCATGGCATCCATGCCAAAGACCTCCATAAATACTGTAATGGCATCACCCAGCTTGATGTCCAACCTGTCACCGTCCCCGGAAATTATAAACCTTTGAAAAATCAAACATTACCTTCGCAAATTTTTCCTTGGTCTCCTCATCCCATCTGCCCTCTTTTCCGACAAGCGAAAGCAGCTTATCGGCATTGCCAAGCTTCGTAAACTCAACAGAGCAAAGCCCCGTGATTTCATTGAACCTCATATACTCATAGTAAAGCCTCACATCATAATCATCTGAGAGCTTTGGAATCTTTCTGGTCACAATTGCAGGAATCGAAACGGCGTTGAAGTACTTGAGTACACTGACCCTCTTATTGCCCTCAAGCACATAATACCTATTCATGTACTCAAATGCCTTGATTGGATCTCTGATTCCCTCATTCATCTGTGCATCTGACAGATTAGACCACTTCACTGCAAATTCGGTTTCCTCGTCCAATATCGGCATAAAGTTTGCCGCAAATGAATATGTCCTGCCCATGGTGCTTGTTCCTACAACGAAATCCAAAGGCACCTGGACCAGCCCCATATTCTGCTCTGTCTTAATATCTGCCTCTGATAAGATTTCATCAAGTACTGGCAGATAAGGAAACTGTCCTTTAGCTATCCTTGCCCTGTATTCTTTTTTTCCAAGTTTTAATGCTTCTGAATATTCTGTTTCACCCATATTGTAATCTCCTTTTGAAACTATTTTAACATAAATTCAAAAAAATTAAACGTTTCCTTTGATATTTTTAAAACTCTGATATACCGGATGAGTTGTGTAACGTAACAGATATTGTCAAGGTGACATTCAGGCTGACTGTTGGAGATTTAATAGACAATGAGGCAGTTGCAAAGTACAATGAGCTCAAGCTAGATAATATTTACATACAAAACAAGGTCTGTCAGTATAGCTGACAGACCTTGTTTTTATTATATTTTTGTAACCGTTCAGTACCTTCACAGCTGCGCAAGACTCTCAATAGCCTTGTCATCAAGAATAACTTTTGCATGCTCCATAAGAAAAGCCCTTTTATCAGCCCCTGCAATGATATCATCTGCATACTCATCTGCTATGACAGACATCTTTTCAAGCTCATGCTCATCATAGCCCGATAAATCCATGCTCATAAAGTACTCTCCCTCAAACTTAAAAAGCTGTGAGAATGGCATTGGCAGTCCTTTAATCATCTTTGCAAATCTGACAGCCACATCAAATTTTTCAAAAATGAACATTACAACAGACACCATATCCTGCTTTTTTGCAGTTGTCCTGCCTTTTTATTTTTCTCATTCTCTGCAGCCTCGGCCGGCAGCGAATTAAGCAGTCCATTAACGATATCTTTAAGATGCTCCATCATGCCCTCAGTAGCAGGATGTTCAGAAAATGTCAGAGAAAGTGTGTGATCCGCCAAAAAATCTGCTCTCACAGTCTTGATTCCCGAATTAAAATCAGTTCCAAACTCTTCTGAAGCCATGTCAAATATCTGGTTCATGAATTCCTGGGTGCGCTCGCCATTGCTCATAATTTCATCCATTGTATATCCCAGATCATATATTTCTTCTTCTGAAATAACACATTTTATAGTGTGTTCACCTATTCTTGAAAACTCCATAACAAGCTTCACCTACTTTCTTTTTAGCTTTTGTCTGATACGGGATAGTGCATTGTCAATTGATTTGTCTGATTTTCCAAGCATACGCGCTATCGATGTATAATTATTTCCTTCCAGATACAATTGTAGCACTTTTTTCTCCATATTACTCAGTTTATTCCACAATTGTTCCTTAAATTCCTTAAATTTTTCCTTCTCTATGAGAAGCTGCTCAGGACTTGCAATATCATCTTGCAGTATTTCTTCAAACTCCGTACCATCACTGTCACTCTGCGAAAAGGATATATATGTGTTAAGTGGCATATGTTTCTTTCGGTTTGAAGCCTCAAGCGCCGAGCTAAGCTGCCTTGTGATGCATAGCTGTGCAAAGCTGTAGAAAGATGCTTCCTTGTCGCTCTTATAGTCTCTGACCGCTTTAAACAGGCCTATCATGCCCTCCTGAATAAGGTCATCATTCTCACCGCCTATCAGGTAGAGTGCATTCGTCTTTTTACGCACAAGCGGCTTATACTTTTCCAATATATAGTCCATGATTTCATTGTTGTCACCATGGTCATTTTTGTCATTATGAATCCTCATAATAAGCTCTTCATCCGTATATGCGCTGTAATCTTCCACTATATGCTTCCTATTCTATAAATATACAATTCATAATATACACCACTCATCCGCGACATGTAATCTACTTTCCACTCTTAAGTCTCTGTCTGACTATCTCATATGCAAGCACGCCTGTCGCAACTGATGCGTTCAGTGAGTCAATATCGCCCACCATAGGAATAGAAGCTGTCATATCACAATTTTCCTTTACAAGCTTGCTGACTCCGTCACCCTCATTGCCTATTACAAGACCTATAGGACCTGTGAGGTTTAAGTCATACATGGTAGTGCCACCCATATCAGCACATACAAACCACATGCCCTTTTCCTTAAGCTCCTTTATGGTATTTGAGATATTGGTAACCTTGGCAACAGGTGTATAGTTTATCGCACCTGCAGACGTCTTTGCCACTGTAGGGGTAAGTCCCACTGCACGCCTTTTTGGTATGATGATGCCATGTGCACCCGCCTGATTTGCGGTACGGATTATTGCGCCAAGATTGTGTGGATCCTCTATACCGTCAAGTATGATGATAAAAGGCGGCTCGCCCTTTCTTTCGGCATTTTCCAGTATGTCCGAAACCTCGGCATACTCATATGCTGCTGAAACTGCAATGACACCCTGATGCTTGCCTGTCTCAGACATCTGATCAAGTCTTTCCTTTGCAACATAGTTTATGATTGCATCATGCTTTCTGGCCTCTCTTGTGATTGACTTTATTGGTCCGTCCTGACAGCCGTCAAGCACAAAAAGCTTGTCTATTGTCTTTCCCGAACGGAAAGCCTCTAGCACAGCATTTCTGCCCTCTATATAATTCTCATGAAATTTTTCTTTATTGTTGTTATCCATATTTTCCTCTTATTTTGTGCTATATTTCAATTCCTAAAAGCTCCACTCCAAGCTTAGTGAGTGAAACAACCCTCTCAAAATCATCCTTCAGATAAAGATAGCCCATGACCGCCTCAAGCCCTGTAGCTTTCCTGTAATCAGCCATTGTAGCGTTTTTTGCCATGGAAGGTGACTTGGCATTGCGCCCCCTGTGATACACATCACTCTCCTCCTCTGTCAGATGAGGTAAAAGTGCCTCTATCATGAGAGCCTGCGTATGTGCCTTTACTATATTACTTGTGTGCTTATGAAGCAGATTTGCCTTTGTATTGCCTTTTCCCACCACAACTGAGCGGATGACAATATCAAATATGCCATCACCGATATATGCAAGTGTAAGCGGCGAGTATGTCCTTATATCAACATCCTTTATTCCAAACTGTTCCTTAATATATGAGTCTATCTTCATACTATACAAGCTCCCATTTTACTCCCTCTCTGGTATCCTTTATGGCAACCCCCTTTGCCAGAAGCTCATCTCTTATGGCATCGGCTGTCGCAAAATCCTTTGCCTTTTTAGCGGCTGCACGCTCTGCAATTTTATCATTGATAAATGCCTCAAGCTCACTGTCTACAGATGACGCTGCCTCAAGTAAGGCCTTTCCTGATTCCCTAAGTCCCAGATCAAGTACCTGCTCAAAGTCATCGATAAGTGCAAGCTTTGTCCTGTCTGAGATATCAGCCTTAAGCACATCATACACTATGGTTATAGCCATTGATGTATTCAGATCATTTGAAACTGCATCAGTAAATTTCTTCTTAAAGTCAGCAAAAGCTGTCTCATCTATATCACCCTCATCCTTAAGCTCTGCCACACGCTTTGCAATCTTATTGTATGCCGCAACTGCATTGTCGAGCGCATCAAATGAAAACTCAAGAGGCTTTCTGTAGTGTGACTGTAAGCAGAAGAATCTGTAGGCAAGCGGATTGTAGCCCTTCTCCTGAAGCACCGAAACTGTGAGGATTGCACCCTTCGACTTGCTCATCTTGCCGGCTCTGTCATTTAAGTGATTGACATGGAACCAGTACTTGCACCAGTCGTGTCCCAGATAGCTCTCTGACTGTGCAATCTCATTGGTGTGATGTGGGAAAATATTGTCTACACCGCCACAGTGGATATCCACGTACTCTCCGAGATGCTTCATGCTGATGCATGAGCACTCTATATGCCAGCCCGGATATCCGACGCCCCATGGGCTGTCCCATTTAAGAGCCTGGTCCTCAAACTTAGACTGTGTAAACCAGAGTACGAAATCATTTTTATTCTTCTTGTTTACATCCTCCTCGACATCATCTCGCACTCCAACCTGAAGCTGTTCCTTCTCTACTGCTGAAGAAAACACAAAATAATCATCAAGCTTTGATGTATCGAAATATACATTGCCTCCTGCAAAATAGGCATAGCCCTTCTCAATAAGCACCTCCACCATATGGATAAACTCCGGAATACAGTTGGTTGCAGGCTCTACGACATCAGGCATCCTGTTGTGTACAGCCGTGAAATCCTTGAAAAAGGCGTCCGTGTACTCCTTTGCCACCTCCATGACGCTCTTATGCTCACGCTTTGCGCCCTTTAGCATCTTGTCCTCTCCGGTATCTCCGTCGCTTGAGAGATGTCCCACATCAGTGATATTCATGACACGCTTTACATCATAGCCCACATAGCGAAGTGCCTTCTCAAGCACATCCTCCATGATGTATGAGCGGATATTTCCGATATGTGCAAAATGGTAAACTGTAGGTCCACATGTATACATGCCGATTTTGCCGTCAACACGCGGAACAACAGTATCAATCTGTCTTGTGAGTGTATTATAAAACTTGAAATTATTCTCCATTATTTATATCTCCTTTTGGATGATTTATAACTATCCTATTATTTTAGCATGTTTTCCCTATATATTCAAATCAATCGGCCTGACAGCCGTTGCAGCCGCTACATCCGCCTCCTACCTGCATACTTGCCTCATAGAGACCTGTAAGTGAGCAGATTGCCTGTGATGCAATCCCCTCCTCGCGGCCTGTAAAACCAAGCCACTCCTCGGTCGTCGCCTTTATATTTACCTGCTCCTTTGCGATTTGCAACGTATCAGCCACATTCTGCTCCATCTGCTCAATATACGGACGAAGCTTCGGCTTTTGTGCAATTACTGTCGCATCTATGTTTTCTATCACATAGCCTTTTTTTGCAATGAGGTCTCTCACATGCTCTAAAAGCTTAAGACTAGAAATCCCCTCATATGCCGGGTCTGTATCCGGGAAATGCTTTCCGATATCGCCAAGTGCCGCTGCACCCAAGAGTGCATCCATTATCGCATGCAACAGTACATCGGCATCCGAATGACCTAAAAGCCCGAGTGTATGCGGAACCTTCACTCCTCCTAAAATCAAATCTCTGCCCTCAACAAGCTTGTGCACATCATAGCCCATTCCTACTCTCATATATCGTCTCTCTTTCTATCAGATACAACACCTCATGTTATTGTCAACTGTCATTGCTCTGTATTTTAGTTTTTAACTATAGTATACCTTATTTCTTCTGTTGCGCCAAGATATTATTTTCAGTAACTTTTTTCAAATAAAAGACCGCCCCGGACAAACCGGAGCGGTCTTTATTAAAATGGGAATAGTCCATTAAATGTCTTATGCAAGTGCTGCAGTGATGATAGCCATTGAGTAAACCTCTCCTGCATTACATCCACGAGAAAGGTCATTGATTGGAGCATTGAGTCCAAGAAGGATTGGTCCGTATGCTTCGAAATTACCAAGTCTCTGTGCAATCTTGTATCCGATATTTCCTGCGTTGATATCAGGGAAGATAAATGTATTTGCATGACCCGCAACCTCAGACTGTGGGCACTTTGTGCGGGCTACACGTGGTGCAACTGCTGCGTCAAACTGGATTTCTCCCTCGATTGGAAGATTTGGATATTTTTCTCTTGCCTTGTGAGCTGCGTTTCTCATCTTGTCAACGTCCTCGCCCTTTCCTGAGCCAAGTGTTGAGTAGCTTAAGAATGCAACCTTTGGATCGATACCGAAGATCTTAGCACACTCTGCTGATTCTCCTGCGATCTCAACAAGCTCATCCTCTGTAGGATGGATGTTTATAGCACAGTCGCTCATTGCAAGCACCTCATTCTCACCTGTTGCAGATGGACGAACAAGGATAAAGCATGAAGATACGATTGTGTTGCCAGGCTTTGTCTTGATAAGCTGTAATGCCGGACGAACTGTATCTGCTGTTGAGTATGTAGCTCCTCCGAGAAGCGAGTCTGCGATACCCATCTTTACAAGCATTGTTCCAAAGTAGTTGGCTGATGAAAGAATTCCCTTAGCCTGCTCCGGTGTAACACCCTTGCTCTTACGAAGCTCGCAGAATAATTCAACCATCTCATCCATACGGTCAAAGTTCATAGGATCTATAATCTCTGCTCCACGGATATTGAAACCGCTCTTCTCAGCGCTTGCACTAATCTTCTCAGGATCTCCGACAAGGATAGGATGTAAGAAGTTGCTTGCAAGTAAACGCGAAGCTGCCTCAAGGATACGTGGATCCTCTCCCTCTGTGAATACGATTTTCTTTGGGTCTTTCTTTAATATTTCGATTAACTGACCAAATCCAAACATGATAATGTCTCCTTTATGTATATTATTTATTATTTAAAACTATATCTGGTTTCACACCACTGACTATAATATACTTATTTTTCACGAATATCAATAATTGTTAAAAGGTTGTCAAAATGTTCGCGAAAAAATCCAATCCATAATATTTCATGGCACAATAAAAGGAACCGGATTAATATTTTCCGATTCCTTTTATAATGATCACTATTTATTCGTTTAAGGAGTATTTATCATGCAAAACTGTTTACTCTGCAAGTGCCTTAAATGCCTCATCAAGATCCTCAATGATATCATCCACATTCTCAGTTCCGATTGAAAGACGGATTGTGTTTGGCTTGATGCCCTGATCTAAGAGCTCTGCTTCATTGCACTCTGAGTGTGTGGTAGAAGCCGGATGTATAGCAAGTGACTTAACATCAGCTACGTTTGCAAGCAGTGAGAAAAGCTCAAGGTTGTCAATAAATTTCTGCGCTTCCTTTGCTCCACCCTTAATCTCGAATGTAAATATAGAGCCGCCTCCGTTAGGGAAGTATTTCTTGTAAAGTTCCTGCTGCTCTTTATCCTCTGAAATAGATGGATGATTAACCTTCTCTACGAGTGGCTGATCCTTTAAGTACTGAACTACCTTGAGTGCATTCTCAACATGACGCTCCACACGAAGCGAAAGTGTCTCAAGTCCCTGAAGGAAGATAAATGAATGAACAGGTGAAATTGTTGCTCCTGTATCACGAAGTAAAATTGCCCTGATATATGTCGCAAATGCTGCCGGTGCGCAATCCTTTGCAAAGCTTACTCCGTGGTATGATACGTTTGGCTCTACAAGCCATGGCCATTTATCATTCTGTGTCCAGTCGAATTTACCGCTGTCAATTATAACTCCACCAATTGTTGTTCCGTGTCCACCGATGAACTTTGTTGCTGAGTGAACCACGATATCAGCACCGTACTCAATCGGACGGACAAGATATGGTGTAGCAAAGGTATTATCTACGATAAGTGGGATTCCTGCCTCATGAGCGATATTTGCAATTTTTTCGATATCTACTACCTCTGAGTTTGGATTTCCGAGTGTCTCGATTTCAATAGCTTTTGTATTCTCTTTGATGGCAGCCTTGATTCCATCATAATCGAATGGATCTACGAATGTAGCCTCAATTCCGTAATCAGGAAGTGTGTGTGCCAAGAGATTGTATGTACCGCCGTAGATATTCTTTGCTGCAACGATATGATCACCTGCGTGTGCTACTGCCTGGAAAGCATATGTGAGCGCCGCTGCTCCGGAACCAACAGCAAGTGCTGCCACGCCACCCTCGAGTGCTGCAATTCTTCTCTCGAATACATCCTCTGTAGGGTTTGTCAGTCTGCCATAGATATTTCCTGCATCTCTGAGTCCGAATCTGTCTGCAGCATGCTCACTGTTATGGAACACATATGATGAAGTAAGGTAGATTGGAACTGCTCTCGCATCTGTAACCGGATCAGGTGTTTCCTGTCCTACATGTAACTGTAATGTCTCAAATTTTAAATTTCTGTCTGCATAATGTTTCTTGCTCATATTAATATCCTCCTATTAATGATATGTTAATGTTATTTGTTTTTAATTTTAATTCCGGGATGCTGTTCCCTTGAACTAATCATATCATATCATCTTTCTAGGAAAAGTGTTAATACTTATAACTAAGAGCTTGCTATAAATATATTTTATAAGCAATTGTTTTCCAAAACATCAGAAAGCTCTCTAGTAGCTGCACCAACATCCATGTTATTTACAGCATAGTCACATATCTGGCGGTTGCGTTTCTCTGCATCTATCGACAGAATACGCAGTGTCTTTTCTTCTATCGAGTAATCCTGTTCTATGATATCCCGGATTAAGAGCTCCTTGTCACGTGCCACATACACTATTACAGTAGGAAAATGACGTTTCATTGCAATGGCACCGCACATGTCAAGCGGCATCACGACAAAGTGTCCCTTTGCAAGCACCGCCTCTATATCCTCCATTTTGGTGCCATACTGTATTCCGGCGTACCTTGTCTTTTCAAAGAAATCCTGTGCATTGAACTCCTCCTCCGTCAGGTACCTGTGCTTATCTCCGGGCTTGGTACAGTATGTTTTCGGATTCTCAAACTGCTCCATGGCGCACAGGCTGTCTGAGAGCGCTGTCTTTCCCGAGCCTGATGGTCCGACAAGCGCCACAACTGACGGATTCTTTATATTTTTATTTCTATATAATGACGCATTTATTATCTGCTCCACGAGATATACAAACTCTGTGATATTATTGACCGATAACAGTCCTGTCATTTTTGAATTCCACGGCTTTCGCATGAGCACGGGATACGTGGCCGGTGTCTCAAGCACATTGTGTATGGCGTCATCTAAAATTATATCAAACTGCACGAGATTTTTTGCATTGCCAAGTATGATATTTTCTGTCGGAAAATCAGGAAATGCCTCCATTATCTGACTCGCTCTCACTCCCATGAAGCCCGGTGCCACCGCAGTGATAAAATAGACCTCTCCGATATCCATAAGCTTTCTTATCATCCGCTTTGTCTCTTCCGTAGGCTTCTGCCTCTCGTAAAGTGTATTATCCCGGTAAAATTCCTTTATGACAGAGGCTCTGCCGGTATTCTCCCAGGAATCTATATCATCCAGCGCAAGAGGTGGGGTGATATTATATTTTTTGTTTGCCATATCTATGGCTATGCTGTTGAATGGGGCTGTCACATCATCCCAGTCAAGTCCTATTTTAGGTCTTATCATGCTTATCCCTTTCTGTTTCGTAACTATTTATAACAAAAAGACCTGCAACAACTGCAAGTCTTAACAAGTAGCGAGGGAGAGACTCGAACTCTCAACCTCCCGGGTATGAACCGGACGCTCTAGCCAGTTGAGCCACCTCGCCATTATTGATTGATATACCTTTAAAAGGATGGGACCTACAGGGCTCGAACCTGTGACCCTCTGCTTGTAAGGCAGATGCTCTCCCAGCTGAGCTAAGACTCCCATGTCGTCAACCGACTTGTATTATTATATACAGTCAGCTACCTTATTGTCAACTAACTTTTTTATTTATTAAAAAATTTTTAACTATTCAAAAGTCTCTCCACAAGCTTCACGCACTCCGCCGCATCCTTTGAATATCCGTCGGCTCCTATCTCGTCTGCAAAGCTTTGTGTAATGCAGGCTCCACCGATTACCACCTTACTCTTACAGCCCTTTTCCTTGCAGATTTCCACTACATCCTTCATGCGCATCATGGTGGTAGTCATAAGAGCTGACAGTCCGATAACTGCCGCGTTCGTCTCAATCGCCTTGTTGACAATATCCTCACAAGGCACATCCTTTCCCATATCAATCACGTTGTAGCCATAGTTTTTAAGCATAAGCACGACAAGATTCTTTCCTATATCATGAATATCGCCCTCTACCGTTGCAATGACAAGAGTCGGCATATCATCACCTGAGTCTTTCTTCTCAAGCAGTGGCTCGAGATGTTCTATAGCAAGCTTCATGGTATTTGCACTGCCGATAAGCTGTGGCAGGAAATATTTCTTCTGGTTGAAAAGCTCTCCCACCTCATTAATAGCCGGAATCAGGCTGTTATTAATAATCTCGTCAGGCTTTGCACCATCAGAAAGCATTTTCTTTACTTCATCAATTATACTGCCCTTGTTTCCCTTTAAGACAGCCTGAAATACCGCATCCTTACTGCCTGCTGCGCATGTGCCGTTTGAAGCAGACGCATCATTGTCCGACTTTTTCACAACAACAGTCTCATACCGGGCCTTTTCCTCCGCAAGCCTGCTCATGCGCTCGATGTATGCTATATCGCTGTCAGGTCTGTCGAGCAGCATATCCGATGCAAATGCAGCATTCATCAAAAGCTCCTGTGATGGATTGGCAATAGCCATGGTGAGTCCCTTGCATATGGCCATTGTAAGAAACGCTGTGTTCACGTACATACGCTCAGGCAGTCCGAAGGATATATTTGAAAGGCCGCATATTGTAGGAAGTTTTTTCTCATCCTTACAGTACGCAATGGTCTCATAGCACTCGATTGCGGCCTTTGGATTTGCACCAATTGTCGCAACAAGTCCATCCACCACGATATCCTCATGTGCCATTCCAAGCGAAAGCGCCTTGTCATAAATAGTATTTATAATCTGCTTTTTCTCCTCGACATCCTTCGGCAAACCTGCATCCGAAAGCGGTAAAAGTATGAACATTGCTCCGTATTTTGCCGCAAGAGGCAGAAGCTTTTCCATCTTCTCAGTCTCAAGAGAAATGGAATTGATTAGAGCTCTTCCCGGATAAATCTTAAGAGCCTCCTCTATTACCTCCACATAACTTGAATCAATACAAAGTGGACAGTCCACGGTAGATGAAACCTCATATATAACCGATTTCATCATCTCCTTCTCATCGATACCATTCATGCCCATATTGATATCAAGTATTCCCGCACCATTTGTCTCCTGCTCCATAGCCATCTGGCGCACCAGGTCAAGCTTTCCCTCACGAAGCTGTGCCTGCAGCTTTTTCTTGCCTGTAGGGTTGATTCTCTCTCCGACAACGGTAAAGTTGCCATCTAAGTCAATCTCTACATTCTTTCGTTCAGACGCAAGTACTCTTCTATGATGCTCAAGCGGCTTATGAACAGGCATTGACTTTACGGCCTCTGTGAGAGCACGTATATGCTCCGGTGTGGTGCCACAGCAGCCTCCGACAATGGATGCCCCCGCCTCCACAAGCCCTCTCATCGCATCGGCAAACATATCCGGAGTCATCTTGTATACAGTTTTACCATCCTCAAGCTCCGGAAGCCCTGCATTTGGCTTGGCAATAAGAGGCACTGTAGAGTACTCTGCCATTTTTTCAACCAGCGCTATCATCTCAGCAGGTCCCGTCGAGCAGTTCACACCGATAGCATCCACTCCAAGTGACTGCAGCACAACAACTGCTGTCTCAGGCGGTGTACCAAAAAGAGTCCTGCCATCCTCGTTGTAGGTGAGTGTCACCATAATAGGCAGGTCGCTTACCTCTTTTATAGCAAGCACTGCCGCTCTGCACTCCTGAAGACTCATCATTGTCTCAACCACAAAAACATCTGCGCCTGCCTCATCAAGAATCCTCGCCTGCTCCTTGTACACCTCCAAAAGCTCCTCAAACATCAGATCCCCGAGTGGAAAAAGCTGTCTGCCGGTCATCGTCATATCTGCTGCTACAAGTGCCCTATCCCCGACAGCCTGCTTTGACAGGCCAACCAGTGTGGTATTTATCTCGTTAATTTTCTCCTGTAAACCATATTCTAAAAGCTTAATCCTGTTTCCTGTAAATGTAGGTGCATAAACAATATTCGTGCCGTTATCGACATAAGCCTTCTGCAAATCAAGAATCACCTGCGGATGCTCCATCACCCATTCCTCCGGACACACACCTACAGGCATGCCCGCTGCCATCAGGTTTGTACCGGTCGCTCCATCCAGGATAACTATGTTTTCTCTGATATATTTTCTGAATTCTTCTCTTGTCATTTCGTTTCCTTTTCTGTTTCAGCTGTTATTCACTCCACAGTGTAAAGTATTTCAAAGCAAAAGCTATGTGCTCTTCATCCTTGAAATTTGTGAAAATTTATATTATCATTGTAACCGATTTTAAAACACAAAAATCAATAGTCTATTCACCATAATATACTAAAACACTATATTTTTCAAACAAAAGAAAGGATTTCTTATGAAACTTATTGCTTTAGATCTTGACGGAACACTTTTCAACAACAAAAGTCAGATATCCAAGGAAAATATAAAAGCTATAAAAGAGGCAACTGCTGCCGGGATAAATGTGGTCATCTCCACCGGTCGTCCATTCGGAGGGCTGCCGTTTGAGGCAATTAAGGGCACCGGCATCCGCTACGCTATCACTGCAAACGGAAGTGCAATCTACGAAATTGACACCCAAAAATGTCTTTACGAAAACTGCCTTTCTGATAAGACAGCGTTTTCAATAATTGATTACCTGATGACAAAGCGCGTTCATATGGATGCCTTCATAAACGGCTGTGGCTATTCTCCATACAAGTGTCTCGAGGATGCAAAGGATCTCAAAATGCCTCCTTCTATTAAGGAATACATCATGACAACCAGAAAACGTGTAAACGATATCACTGAAATGATGCGCGAAAACAATTACCATATGCAGAAAATGACCATCAATTTCCCAAAGGATGTAAATGATAACTACTACTGCCGCGACGAAGTATTTGAGCATCTGAAAAAAATCCCTGAAATCACGCTCGTAAGCGGTGGCTACGGTAATCTGGAATTCACAAAAGCAGGCGTTGACAAAGGTGTGGCACTTCATAGGCTGGCTCAAATCCTGAATATAGCAGCTGATGAGACAATGGCTGTCGGTGACACCGAAAACGACATGGCTATCGTAAAAGCCGCACACATCGGCGTGGCCATGGGAAATGCAACCGATGAGCTTAAGGCACAGGCTGATTACGTCACCGACACAAACGAAAATGACGGCGTAGCCAAGGCTATCCGCCACTTTATGGATTAATCTCACAAATTTAATATAACGATACCGGTCATATAAGAGTATAATAATTGTTTAGCGCAAAATAGCTGTTTAACACACAATAAATAATCATCTGTCATATATATCCAAAGAAGCACATATACTTCTAAGACAACATATGACAGGTGATTTTTTGATTGTAAAAAAATATTTATCCAATCCACTTGTGACCGGAACTATTTTCCTGACACTTGCCGGTACAACCAGTCGGTTTATGGGTTTTTTCTTTCGCATATTTCTTAATAACGTCATGGGCTCAACAGGTCTTGGACTCTATCAGCTTGTGATTCCACTCATGTCCGTATGCATGTCACTCTGCTGCAACGGCTTTCAGACCGCTACATCAAAGCTTGTTGCCGAAAAGCCTCAAAACAGGCAGATTATACTCATTTGCGCAATAATTATGTCAGCCACCACTGCTCTTTTACTCACAATTATTATGCATTCCAATGCCAACTACATAAGCCTTTGTATTTTAAGTGAGCCACGCTGTACAGAGCTTGTCAAGGCGCTGTCCTTTTCAATTCTGCCCGCTGCTATCCATTCCTGCATAAACGGATACTATTATGGATTGAAAAAAGCAGCCATCCCCGCTGCCACACAATTAATTGAGCAGACCGCGCGCATTGGCACCTGCTATCTGATATACGCAATACTATCTGACGGTGGCAGCTGCTTTAAGCCTGTATACTCTATATACGGCATCGTGGCAGGCGAAGCGAGTGCAACCGTCTTTTCCGTTATCACAATAAAAAAAGATTTCTCATACTTTAAAATATCCGTCAAGAGCCTGAAAACAACAGCCTATGGACTGGCTGCGCTTTTCATTCCTTTATCACTAAACTACATATTGGCAAGCTTTTCATCCTCCGCCGAAAATGTGCTTATCCCGAGAACTCTTAAGCTCTACAGACTATCACCGGCATTGGCCCTTGACATATTTGGAACCATTTCCGGTCTCACCCTTCCCGTGCTTTTATTTCCCGGTGTACTTTGCAGCTGTGCCTGCGTGATGCTTCTGCCATCTGTTTCTGAAGCGAATGCCGCCGGAAAGGATGCAAAAATCACTAAAACCATAAACTCCTGTGCCTTATTCGGACTATGCTTTGGTCTTATCTTTACATGCATATTCTATCTGCTGTCGGATTTTATAGGGGATTTTCTTTTTTCATCCAAGCTTTGTGGATATTTTCTTAGAAGACTGTGTTTTCTGTGCCCACTGATGCACATAAGCGGAATGCTCTGCAGCATACTGCACGGTCTGGGTAAAGCAAAGCAGGTGCTCTTCGTCAATCTGCTCACCTGTGCAATAAGAATCCTGATGATTATGCTTCTCGTCCCCCACTATGGGATAGATGCATATCTGTGGGCTATGCTTGTGTCGCATGTGTTTATGACACTTGCTGTCGGGATTCTCACCTGCCACACAGCACACAAATAAAAAAAGCCTGCACATACTCCGGGCATACCGGAATATGTGCAGACTCATAAAAATACAGATTATACACGTGAAAGGTACTCACCTGTTCTTGTATCAATCTTGATAACATCATCTGTCTCAACAAAAAGTGGTACATAAACTGTATCACCTGTCTCAACTGTAGCAGGCTTTGTAGCACCTGTTGCTGTATCACCCTTGAAGCCAGGCTCTGTCTCTGTAACAGTAAGCTCAACGAAAAGTGGTGGCTCAACTGCAAATACATTGCCCTTGTGTGAGCAAACCTTACACATCTCGTTCTCTTTTACAAACTTGAGAGCATCGCCAACCTCATCCTTTGGTAAGTCAATCTGGTCATATGTCTCAACATCCATGAAATGATAGAAATCATCATCTGCATAAAGATACTGCATATCCTTACGATCAATGTGTGCTGTAGGGCATTTCTCTGTTGGACGGAATGTCTTCTCAACAACACCACCACTGATGATATTCTTTAACTTTGTACGTACAAATGCTGCACCTTTTCCTGGTTTAACATGCTGAAATTCGATAATCTGATAGATGTTTCCCTCGAACTCGATAGTAACACCGTTTCTGAAATCTCCTGCTGAAATCATTAGTTACTTCCTCCTTAAATCGTGCGAGCCTAAGCTCTCTCATTCGTCCATTTTACAATAAAAAGCAATACATTTCAAGTATTTATTTTCTATTGTATGAATTTGTATTGGTTTTATATTAGTTTCTAGCCTCGATATCCGATATCATAGCTATTCTCTTTGCGTGTCTGCCGCCCTCAAACTCGGCTGTCAGATAAGCCTTTACGATATCCTTTGCAAGCTCAACACCTACAATCCTCTCACCAAAGGCTATGATATTGGCATTGTTGTGCTGTTTTACAAGGCGTGCTGTGGCTGTGTCTGAGCAAACTGCCGCACGGATTCCGTTGACCTTATTGGCTGCTATTGAGATACCTACACCGGTACCGCATATCAGTATTCCGCAGTCAAACTCGCCTGACGCCACTGCATTAGCCACCTTCTCACCATACTCCGGGTAATTGCAGCTCTCACTTGAATCTGTGCCGAAGTTGGTCACCTCGTGACCCATGCTCTCAACGTACTCCATTATTGTCTTTTTAAGCTCAACTGCTGCGTGATCGTTTCCGATTGCAATCTTCATAATATATATGCCTCCAAATTTTAAATTATTAGTTAAAAATTATTTATTTACTTTCTTTAAATGCCTCTTGTAGCATGCAATTACAGGCTTTTCAATAAAGCGCTTAAGCACAATCTGTATCTCCTCATGTGGGTCAATAGGTGCTACAAGTATTGATCTGATGCCCGTAAGATTAGCTCCGATGATATCTGTAAATATCTGATCTCCCACAAAAAGAGTGTTTTTCGTATCTGTGCCAAGCCTCTCCATCGCAGCACGATAGCCGGACGGCTTTGGCTTTCCTGCCTTGTAGATATACTTTATCCCAACCTGCTTAGCAAAGCTCTTCACACGCGGCTCTTTGTTGTTTGAGAGCACAAGGCACGAAAAACCAAGCTCCTTAAGGTGCTTAAACAAAGCAATCGCCCGCTCATCAGCAGGCGAACCATGAGTCACAAGGGTGTTGTCGATATCAAAAATGACCCCCCTGTAGCCATCCTTATATAATTTATCAAAATCTATGCTGTATGTCGAGTCAATGTACTCTCCCGGGTATAAAAAACTCATAGTATAAAATTCTCTGTCTCCCTGTTAATCTGTTCATTCAAGGCTGCCTGCTGCATAAACACTATTTGGTGTCAAGCATCTTTTTAAGCTCTGTCATAAATGTGTTGACGTCCTTAAACTCTCTGTAAACTGACGCAAACCTCACATATGCTACCGCATCAAGCTCCTTTAATTTGTCCATAATCAGCTCTCCGATGAGTGATGTAGAGATTTCCTTTTCCTCTCTGGCAAAGATTTCTATCTCGACCTCATCTACAAGCTTTGAGATTGTATCTGCTGAAATCGGTCTCTTGTGACATGCAAGAAGCACGCCCTTTTCAATCTTGGAGCGGTCATACTGCTCTCTGTTGTTATCCTTTTTTATAACGATGAGTGGGATTGTCTCCACCTTCTCATATGTAGTGAAACGCTTGCCGCAATCATCGCACAGCCTTCTGCGCCTGATAGAGCTGTTGTCATCAGCCGGTCTTGAGTCTATTACCCTTGTGTTGTCACTACTGCAAAATGGACACTTCATGCTGTACCCTCCGTAGATATCATATAATATGAAGAAGCAAAATATCTTTGTTTCTCATTATAATACTTCAAATCATCATCTGTATTTAAAAAGACCTATACATATTTTAGTATATCTATACTAATTTTCATTGTCAATATGTTTTGTACTGATTTTGACTTTTTCAGCACTTTTTTGTTTTCAATGTCACTGAATAGTTTCCTTTTATACTATCATAACAGCTTACGCCGCATATCAGACTCACATATATTCACCAATATTATGTCGGGTCCAATTTTCACAATTTTAACCCATGGAATACAATATTCGTAATCCCTGCAAAATATTCCCATATATTTTCCCGGTCCCGGCACGATAATCGCACAGATTTTGCCACAGACCGGGTCAAACTCAAGGTCACGCACATGCCCGATGTATCTGCCCTCTTCCACACTCACAACCTCTTTTTCGCATAAATCCAGAAAACGCATAAAACAGACCTCCCTTGGTCTATCTTATGCGTATCTTTTTGATTTTGTGCTTATAAAAGCGTTTTATTCATAAAATTATACATTAAATCTGAAAAGAATTACATCTCCGTCCTTAACAACGTACTCTTTTCCTTCCATGCCTACGATGCCCTTTTCTCTTGCGGCTGCAAGGCTTCCATTGTCGAGAAGATCCTGATAGTTGACTACCTCCGCCTTGATGAAGCCACGCTCGAAATCAGTATGTATCTTGCCGGCTGCCTGTGGTGCCTTTGTACCTTTCTTTATAGTCCATGCACGGCACTCATCCTCTCCTGCTGTGAGGAAGGAAATAAGTCCGAGAAGTGAATAACTGGCTGCTACAAGCTTATCGAGACCGCTTGACTCAACACCTAAATTCTCAAGGTACTCCTTCTTTTCGTCCTCATCGAGATCTGCAAGCTCCTGCTCAATCTGTGCACAGATAACAAATACCTCTGCGCCCTCTTCCTTTGCCATTTCTCTTACCTTTGCAACATGCGGATTGCTTGCGCCGTCATCTGCGAGGTCGTCCTCTGATACGTTTGCTGCGTAGATGGTAGGCTTTGCTGTAAGGAGATTATATCCCTTGAACCAAAGCTGTGCATCCTCATCATCAGGCACTTCAAAGGTTCTGGCCATCTTTCCGTCCTCAAGATGAGCCTTCACTGCCTCAACAAGCTCAAGCTCCTTTGCAAGTGTCTTGTCCATTCTTGCCTGCTTTGCAATCTTTGCAATTCGCCTGTCGAGAATCTCAACATCCGAGAAAATAAGCTCAAGATTGATTGTCTCGATATCTCTTGCAGGATCTACAGAGCCATCTACATGGATAATGTTTGTATCCTCAAAGCAGCGCACTACGTGTACGATTGCATCTACCTCACGGATATTTGCAAGGAACTGGTTTCCAAGTCCCTCACCCTTACTGGCCCCCTTCACAAGACCTGCGATATCAACAAATTCGATTGTTGCAGGTGTAACCTTCTTTGTGTGATAGAGCTCTCCGAGCTTTACGATTCTCTCGTCAGGCACTGAAACAATACCTATGTTTGGGTCGATTGTAGCAAAAGGATAGTTTGCTGAAAGCGCTCCTGCCTTTGTGAGTGAGTTGAATAATGTAGACTTTCCGACGTTCGGAAGTCCGACGATGCCGAGTTTCATGGTATATATATCTCCTTTAAATTGATTTCATATGTATTTTGTGTATCGGATGTTTGTTGATACAACTATGTAGTGTACCACATTGCAAGAGATTTGTACATAACCTAATGTGCAGGAAGGTTTTCACATTTTATTATTCACTTACCATCTCATCACACTTAATCTGCTCGATATGTATGGCAAGGTAGCCTGTCTCATTGTCCAAAAACTCATGATTTAAGTCCTTTCCAAGCTCCTTACATATATCACCTGCCAGTGCGAATGACTCCGGATAATTTTTCTCGATAAACTGATTGAGATCAACCTTTAATTTTTCTCCGGTCGCGGCTCTTGATACCATGTGGCGGATATGGTTCATGAGGCGGTTGTAGGCCATAGTAGTGACATCTATGTGCTTTCCAATCTTTTCCTCTATAAATGTGGCGCATTTTCGAACTGCTGCCGCCATCTCCATGGCATCCGATACCTTTGAATTGTTTAAGGATGTATGAATATGAAGAGTAATGTAGCCGATCTCATCATCAATTATATCAATTTGTTTTTTATCCTTTAGTATATGGCGTATATTCTCAGCTATCTTGTACTCCCTATAAAACATCACACGGATGTCATCGTTTAAAGGATTGCTGATCTGTTCTTTGTTTTCCATACGCTTTACAGCAAATGCTATATGATCTGCCATAGGAAACAATATGCTTCTGTCTATATGACCAAACTCATGCTCTGCATTATCGAGCAGTGTGTTTGCAATCTCAAGATACTCCGGCTCTATGGATTTTACTATGTCCTTTGCCGGACCTCTGTCCCTTGTCTGGGTCAGCTCATACAGTGAATCCTCTTCCGTTGGCTCGACAGACTGTGTAATTTTCTTTCCAAAACCCACACCCTTTCCGACTATAAGATATTCTCTTGCGCTCTTGTCCTTTACCGCAAGCACTGTATTGTGATTTAAGACCTTTGTGATTCTGTACATATCATTCCCCTGACATTTATTAATGTACTCCTGATAATTTATACGAACTATTTATTATTAACATAACCGGACAATTCAATTATCATGAAGTGTGAATTACTTCTCGTAGGTGTCAACTGCGTAGAGAGGCTCTCCTGCCTTAATCGGTCCGTCTGTGATGAGACGGATTTTCTGATTATCTTTTAGCTCTGTGCAGATGACAGGAGTAGTAACTGATGGTGCGTTCGCCTTTAAGTAGTCAAGATCAAGCTTCATGAGCACATCGCCCTTATTAACATGGCATCCTGCCTCAACCTGTACGTCAAAGCCTTTACCCTCGAGCTTTACTGTATCAATTCCTACATGGATTATCATACCAATTCCTGAGTCGGTTGTAAATCCCAAAGCATGCTTTGTATCAAAAACGAATAAAACCGTTCCATCCTCAGGTGCTACAACTACCCCCTCCTCAGGTGTGACTACTGCTCCGTCACCCATCATTTTGCCGGCGAAGGCCTCGTCCGGCGCTGTTGAGAGGTCTGCTGCTATTCCTGTCATAGGACTTGAGATGATGACTGTGCTTGTCGGCTCTTTTACGTCGCCGGCTTCCTTTTCTGCTTTCACATCAGATTCCTGTGCTTTATCTGAAGCTGCATTTTCGTTCTTTGCTTCATCTTCGCCTGCTGTATTATTTTCTACTGCATCATCCTCGAAATGCTCCTCTGTCACGCTCGCAAGATAATCCTCCAGATTTGATTTAATCACTGTTACTCTTGGTCCATAGATAATCTGTACGCCCTGTCCCTTGTGCACGACTCCTGATGCTCCTGTTGATTTAAGAAGCGCATCGTTTACCTTGTCGGGATCAATTACTGTGATACGAAGCCTTGTTGCACAGCAGTCCACATCTGAGATATTGGCTTTGCCGCCGAGACCTCGTGATATGGTCTGTGAGAGCTCATCTGCTACAGACCCTGCTTTTTCGTCAGAGTTCTTTACGTCCTTGGCAGCTTTTCTTTCATTTACATTCTGCCTTGGTGTATAGCTTTGTCTCTGTGTCGTCATCCTCACGACCCGGAGTCTTAAAATCAAACTTCTTTATTAGGAAGCTGAAAATAAAGTAATACAGTAAGAAATATACTATTCCCACCGGAATCACGAGCATCCAGCTTGTCTTTTCATTTCCCTGCAATATACCAAACAGGAAGAAATCAAGTAATCCTCCTGAGAAAGTAAGTCCTACAGCGATGTTTAAAATATGTGCTATCATGTATGCGCTTCCTGCGAGCACTACCTGTACTGCAAAGAGAGCCGGTGCTACGAAAAGGAATGAGAACTCAAGAGGCTCTGTTATTCCTGTAAACATACATGCAAGTGTTGCAGAAAGTAAAAGGCTTCCTGCCTGTTTTTTCTTTTCCGGCTTTGCACATTTATACATTGCAAGTGCTGCTCCCGGAAGACCGAAAATCATGAAAATAAACTCTCCCGAGAAATATCTTGTGGCATCGGCACTGAAATGTGCGATGTTTGCAGAGTCAGCAAGCTGTGCGAAGAAGATGTTCTGTCCACCCTCAACCATATGTCCTGCAACCTCCATCGTTCCACCGACTGCTGTCTGCCAGAATGGCATGTAAAATACATGGTGCAGTCCGAATGGAATAAGTGCTCTCTTTATGATACCAAAGAGAAGTGTTCCGAAATATCCTGTTCCTGTCACCACTCCGCCGAGTGCATAGATTCCGTTCTGCACTGTCGGCCAGATAAAATACATCAAGATTCCTACAAAAAGATATACCACTGTTGATATGATAGGCACAAATCTTGTTCCACCGAAAAATGACAATGCATTCGGCAGCTCAATCTTGTAGAAACGGTTGTGCAGTGCTGCCACTCCAAGTCCTACGATAATTCCGCCAAACACGCCCATCTGCAGCGACTGGATACCGCATACTGATGTGATGGTTCCATCAAGCACATCCTTTGCAATGCTTCCGTCTGCAAGGATTTTTCCGGAAATCTTGAGCATCGCATTGATTGATACATTCATAACAAAGTATGCTATGACTGCTGAAAGTGCTGATACCTCTTTTTCCTTCTTTGCCATTCCGATTGCTACTCCGACCGCAAAAATGAGCGGAAGGTTATCGAATATGGCACTTCCGACCGCATTCATGATTACAAGAAGTGCATGGAGTATAGTCTTATCTCCGAGCAGCCACTGTAAACCATAGGTCTCAATTGTTGTAGTGTTGGTGAATGAGCTTCCTAGTCCTAAAAGCAAGCCTGCTACCGGAAGGATTGCGATTGGAAGCATGAAGCTTCGTCCTACTCTCTGCAGGACACCAAAAATTTTGTCTTTCATGAGCTTTTCCTCCTATAAATGCAGGGTATGTACCGATTTGCACCTATCATTCTTTTTTGCTCCAGCGACAAAAAGGAGGCACTTATCATACACTAACCCTGTTAAAAGTTATGTACGACAAATGCCTCCCTAAAAGTAACACGTCTGCTTAAGTTTATATCACAGAAGCCTTATTATTTCAACACAATTTTCCTTACGAGTTTATTTTTTGTTAATCATGCTGTTTTTATACATGTTTTTTTGTGAATTATGTCTAATGCTTTTTTCTCCAGACGCCTCCATGTTTCCATCACCATAAAGCATTCTTCCCCCGTGATGCCCTCTGATGAATACACAGCCTTTTGTATGATGCGCATGTACTCGTCCCAGTGGATTCCGCAATAATCCGGTCCGCAGTATTTTTCCTTAAGGTTAGCCAGATAAAGCTCATCTGTCCTGTTTTTTGAAGGATGTCCCAGTCCTTTGTAGATGCGGTTGTTTATCATTATTGCTGCCCTGCTGTAACGGCCTTTTTTCACCCTTTTTGCAAGTCTTGCTTCCCACAAAATATTTCTTCGCCTTTTGATATAAACTATGATGGCTGTAAGTGCAGTCAGAAAAATCACACAGAGTGAGGTTTTTAAAATCACCGGTGGTATATGAAGTCTCGTTTTTGAGTTCTGAGCATCTGTACGTTTATCCGCACCTGACTGTGAACCATAAGCATTCTCACTGCCATCACCTGACTCATATTGGTTTGAGGCACTGTTTGCTGTAGTATCGTTTGCTGTGTCATCATTTTCTGCATCTGTATTTTTTGTATCTTCATTTGCTGCATCTTCATCCAGTTTATCTTCATCTGCCGCAGTATCATTCATATGCTCACTATCATTATAAGCGTCACCGGCATTCGTTTTCTTTCCTTTGACACCAATATAGTCAAACGGATTCTCACCTGTCACATACTCAAAATATCCCGGTGTCATCTCCACCGGAATCCATCCGAAATCATCCAGATATATTTCAACCCAGGCATGCGACTGCGAATCCTTCACCTCACATATATCCTCATCATTTTCACCGGATTTGAAACTGTCCTCCTTTGCACAGTATCCGCTTACATAACGGCATGGAACGCCCATCTGTCTGAGTATCATCGTGCCAGCCGATGCAAAATGCACACAAAAGCCCTGTCTGCTATTTGAGAGGAAATTATCAACTACATCCTTACCGCCTGTTGAAGGAGGATTTTTGCTGTACTTAAAATCCTTCGATGTCAGAAACTGCTGCACCAGTTGTGCTGCCGCAATCCTGTTGGCATCATTTTCTCTTATATCGCCTGTGTACATCATATTGCTTGTGAGCTGTCCTGTCCTAAGAATCAGCTTCGCATCTTTTGCAACAATTCCGTCACCACCCTGCTTTTCAGTATAGTTTTCCATTACATAATCATTGTATGCCACATAGAAATCATTGTTGACCTCAAGAGGCTGCTCCGGCTCAAGGATAGACATTTCCAGACTACCATCGAAAAAACCGGGACACGCCGACACCTCGATAGTCTTTGTTCCTTTATCCTTTGTGATAAAAAAGTCTTCGTCAAAATCTATATCACCCTTGGCATCTATACTGTATGGGTCGATACAGTACGGCAAATAGGTGTATTTGGTGGAAAGCTTCTCCATCGTGATTGTATACTTTTCGGTGGCCGGATTGGTCTCATCATCATAATAGCCATCGAGCAGCGTGGCTAATCCGATTGTAGTCTGCCAGGCTGTCATCCTTGAAGCATCATGATACTCTTTTTCCATCCCGGAAAAATCAGACTTTTTAATCCATCTGCCATTTTCATATGTATCACCGTAGAAGCTTCTCAGATAAATATTAGAAGGTACTCCTGCCTTTGCTTCTATCGTCATCACTGTTTTTTCACTGTAGCTAGGATAGTGATTACTAACCATGCCATCCTGTAAATCAATTCCCACGCTGAAGAATGATTTTACGCTGCCCTCCAAATCCTTTTGAAAGGCAAGCATCTGTGGCTTTTTATCGGCAAGTGTATCAGCAAGAGGTTTAAATGAAAATACACATATGAAAAGTACTGCAGACACCGCCGCCATGTATAAAAACGCCGCCGCTATCCTTAAAGCCTCATTGCCCTGTGCACTGCCATTTGCATCATATCCTGCCACTGTGCGTGCGTTGCCATCTGCGATAAGACACCAGAGTGTACACAGTGTGAGCATAACGACCTCGCTGACACTTGGGCTTTTGCCTATGCACAGCTGTACCACAAGCATAAGCGTTGGAAATAATGTGAGTATGCGTCTTCTTTTAATTTGAACCGCCAGTGTCACCAGCAAAAGCATAACTATAAACGATACAAAGCCAACAAATGCCCCCGCAAAGGCTTTATCTCCCTTTGGACAGACAAATGAAATGCCATAGTACACATTTATCAGCTCAAGATACCTGCCCTTTACATACAAAAAGCCGTCTTTTATATGCTCTGCTGCCTGCCAGTTTGCAATAAACACTCCAAGCACAAATACAAGCAGCAGCCCCGTATTTATCGCATGGCGCACCCATTTTCTTGTGTCAAGCGATGTAAGCCTGTTTATAAAGCCGCTTATCACCGAAAAAATAAACAGCCACACGTACACATAATATGGGCATCTCACATGTGAAACGGTCGTATTCACAACAGACACTGCACACACCGTAAGAAGTACTGCTGCAGCTGCATTGGCAAGTTCAGTAAGCAGGACACCAAGCACTGTAAATGCATTATTATAATCAGGCTTTATCTCATTTGTGTCAGATTTCTGCCATCTGCTTTTCCTAAATGACAATCTCGTTTTTTTCATCCGCTCTGCCAACTATCTCCTCTCCCCTTTTTATCTGAAGTCTTCCGTCCACACTAAGCAGACACACAAGCTTTTCTGCCCGGTACTTTTCCTCATACAAAAAAAGCGCATCATTCTTTGTATCCGGCTTTATTTTAAGAAAACTGTTCAAAAATATGTAAAAGCCCTCCTCGTCATCCACTCTGGCTCTCACAATATCGTTTATGGCGGTATCATACCACGCCACATAATGAGAGCATTTTTGATCCATAAGCGAAAAGGAAAGTGAGACAAGAAGCTTCATAAAAGCATCCGCCTGTCTGCCTTTCTTTATTCCCCTTAAATCTGCTACTATGGCCACCGCACATGCCTTTGGCAGGCTGTTCTCCTTTACCATCAGCTCATCAGTCCTTGCAGAAAGCTTCCAGTGCACACTCTGCAGCCTGTCACCGTTTTGAAACTCTCTGACATCAAACAGCTCCGACGGATCATATCCCGGTCTTAAATCATCATATATATCAGAATCCCCAAAGAAATTTCTTACTCTGTCCGTTATCCTCACAGGAATCTCATCAATCTGCGGCATCACCTCAACATTTGCATATTTTTTAACTCTTTTCGTGACATAAAAAAGCCTTGAAAAATCATATAGCTTTATCCTTACAAGCTCAAATTCATAATTGCCGCATAGGTTTACGCTGTACAAAAAATCACTGCCTCCTGACAGCCATTTTGTACTTTTTTCGCCGGATAAATTATTTTTCACCGTTACACGGTATTTTACACCATCGAAGCCTGCCTCCTTCAGCCGGCAGGAAAGACTCACCCTGATACTCTCGCCCTGTGTGGCGATAGCTATCGGAATGTTTATAGCTGCCACTGCCCGATGCGCCTTTACAAGCAATGCTATAAATGTCAGCACCATAAACACACACATAAAGCAGCCAAGCAGTGCCAGCGCAGCATTACCGTATATCATCGACATATAAAAAACTATTGCCGCAGTAATTATTCCTATCAAAAAACTAATCACGATTACCTGCCTTTTTCACATAAGTTGTCGGCTGTTTAACAGCCTTTAGTATCTCATCTATCACTGAAAGCTCTGATACGTGTGATACTCTCGCCTTGGTATTTAGCACGATTCTGTGCTTTGTCACATCCGCAAATACAGAAACCACATCAGATGGTATGACATAGCTTCGCCCACTCAGATACGCATATGCCTTTGCCATCCTAACACACGCAATCGTACCTCGCGGACTCACTCCAAGCTCAATGTACGGACTTGTCCTTGTCGCATCAACCAGATCCACAATGTACGAGTAAATACTGTCATGGATAAATACCTGCTCGACCTCTCCCTGCATCTCAACAAGTCCCTGTGCATTCATAACAGGCTTTATCGTATACTCATCAGCCTTCACACTTTTGCCCTTTGCGATATCCACCTCTGCATCATGTGAAGGATATCCCATGCTCATACATATCATAAACCTGTCAAGCTGTGACTCCGGCAACAGCTGTGTACCGGCGCTGCCCTTTGGATTTTGAGTGGCCATAACTATAAACGGCTCCGGGACCTTCCTGCTTATTCCATCCACAGTGACATTTCCTTCCTCCATAACCTCCAGAAGCGCAGACTGTGTTTTGGGACTTGTTCTGTTAATCTCATCTGCCAGAAACAGATTACACATCACGGCACCCTCGTGGTACACAAACTCTCCGGTCTGCTTCTGATACATCGAAAAGCCAAGTATATCAGCAGGCAGCACATCCGGAGTGAACTGTACTCTGTGATTCACAAGTGCCATAGCCCTTGAAAAAGCTACTGCAAGCGTAGTCTTTCCCACTCCCGGCACATCCTCAAGCAGTATATGTCCACCTGCCAAAAAGGCAGCAAATGCCTTGATGATACAATCATCCTTGCCCTTTACTGCCTTTTTTACTTCGTCTATCACTAACTGTGCATTATTCATTTGTCTTATCCCCCGGTTAATCATTTTAAACTGCCGATGATCATCTTCATCATCTTATTCATAAATAGCTATATATATTTTACATATTTAGTATCAATATTTCAACTTTTATCACTTAAATTAAACAATTCTTAAAATTAATCATCTCTGCCGCTACACTGTTCCGGTGATGACAAGTGTGCTCTCACCCGGTGTGACAACCCACGCTCCTGTTGTGCTATCCTGTGTGTAGGTTGCAGCCGGAACGGTGATTGCACCTGCAGTGCTCGAAAATGTGCCTGTCGCCTCATTGTAAGTGTAATCTGTAGCTGCAGTCCAGGCTGTGCCGTTTAATGCGGCTGTAAGATTGTTCAAAACCGGAGCAAATGTGTCTGTTATAACCACGCCTGTGGTATTGGTTGCCGCAACGCTTCCGTAGTTTTGAATCCTGAAGGTATAGGTCAGTGTACCGTTTTCCGTCACAGGAACAGGGCTTACTGACTTAGTAATTGCAAGATTTGGCGCAGCCTCGGCATTTACTGTCTCTGTTGCTGTGACCGGAGTGATTCCGGTGCCACTAACTGTAGCAGTGTTTGTGACTGTAGCCTCTATGCCAAGAGGAGCATACTCATTTAACGCTGCCTCATAGATGACAGTTGCATTGCCACCTGCAGGGACATTTATGCCTGTTATGCTAAGAGGCGGTCCCTGGGTTACTGCAGGCGCTGCCTGGAGTGTGCCGTTTGTATAGTATTTTGCGGTGTTATTCACATAGGTTAATGGTACAAGAGTGTTGGTGTTAAAGGTATAAGCACCTAGATTGTCAGAAAGTGTCAGACCGTTTATTGCGGTATTTCCGGAGTTTACGATGCTCACCACATAGGTTATTGTATCGTTTTGATTATAGGTGTTTTTGACTGCTGTTTTCGTAGCAGAAAGCACCTCCAGTATTTCTCCGACTGCTATATTTGAATTGGCTACATTGTTGCCATAACGAAGCTGTGCCTGATTAGTAAATCGTGCCATATATTTTCCATCCTTTCATATATTCAGGTATGGTTTAATATATGACACAAATCTACAAATGCCACAGATTATTTACTGTCCTGTTTATTTTTCTCCACATCAGCCTTTTTGATAAGCTCCAGAAGCTTTTCAAGCTCCTCCTCATCCACGCCGGTGTAGCCTGAAAGCTCACTAAGGCTCGGCTCGAAACCCTTATCGGATTTTAGTTTCTCCACTGCACGGTTTACTAATGAAACCTTTCCTACCACAGTATTCTCGCTCTCATCCTCACCGGTCTGCTCCCTGATACACTCTTTCATAGACTCCTCTATGGCATCCAAAAGCTCTTTTTCCACATCTATCTCATCCCCGCAGCCGCAGAGCTCAGTAAGGCACATGAAAAGTCCCATGTTTCCCTCCTGTACTACGTCCTCAAAGCCCTCTGATGTAACGGCAAGCTTCTTTGCCATGGCAAGCACACTTTTGAGCCAGAAATTTGATATAGTGTGTATCACACTCTCATCACCTGCGAGCAGCTTTTTGTACATATCATCCTGCTCGGCCTTTGTGTAATCAGGTATCTCTTCAAGTTCCTCAAGATACATCCTAAACATAGGTGAATCCGGTATGAGGCTGTCCTCATCTATGTCAGGCTCAGCTTCATTATCCTGCTTATCTATATTATTTTTCCCACCTGCTATGGCATCCATCGAATCGCCTTCTGAGTATATTACATTGTTTAATGCAGCATTTTCAGACGATTCGTCCTCATGTGATTCATCCTCATAATCGCCTGCACTCTCATTCTCCTGCTCATGCGGTGTGATGAGAAATTCAAATACCATATCCTCCTGCGCCTTATTAAGCTCCATATCCTTAAAATAAGACATGATTTCATCTCTGCCTATCGGCTCCGCTGATGTCCTGATAATCTCGGCCACGCTCTGCACTGTCTCTATAAAGGTATTCTGATCTAACATATTTTACACTCTCCTGTCTGATTTCCAAAAAATACGTAACTATATCAATCCCTGTATAAAAATAAACAAAATTAAAAGCGGCAGTATGAACTGAAAATACGGCTTAAGCTTCCTTGAAATCTTAAGTCCTGCTCCTGTATTTGCCTCATCTATATACTTATCAAAGCCCCAGCCCCACTTTGTCACACAAAAAAGCAGATAAACCAGTGAGCCAATCGGAAGAAGCAGATTGCTTACCATAAAGTCCTCGCTGTCAAGCACATCCCTGCCTCCTATGAGGTGCAGATTGCTCCACACATTGTATCCAAGTACACACGGCATACTTGCAATAAGTATTATCACACCATTTATTAGCGCAGCCTTGTTTCTGGACCAGCCAAACATATCAATGGCAAACGACATGATATTCTCAAATACCGCAATAACGGTTGAAAAGCTGGCAAAGGTCATAAACAAGAAGAAAAGACAGCCCCATATGCGGCCTCCCTGCATATTTACAAACACATTTGGCAAAGTGATAAAGATAAGGCTTGGTCCTGCGTCTACCTCCACCCCATAGCTGAAGCAAGCCGGGAAAATGATAAGGCCTGACATTATAGCTACAAATGTATCAAGAGCACATATTTTGGCACCCTCACCTGCAAGAGTGCAGTCCTTTCCCATATAGCTGCCGAATATCTCCATTGCGGCCACACCCAGACTCAGCGTAAAAAACGCCTGATTCATGGCTGCTGTTATTACATTCTTTATTCCAATTTCAGAGACCGCATCCAGATTTGGAACAAGATAGAATTTCACTCCTTCCAAAGCCCCTGAAAGTGTGATACTGTGCACCGCAAGGACAATGATAAGCAAGAGCAGAGCACTCATCATAAATTTACTGATTTTCTCAAGCCCATTCTGCAGACCACGGCTGCACACCAAAAAGCCAAGCACAACCGTAACTATCATCCAGAAAGCCATCTGCTTGGGGTCTGCAAGCATGTTTCCAAATGCAGCTGCCGTGTCATCAGTATTCATGCCTGATGTAAAATCTCCCTTTAGGAATTTAAAGAAATACGCAACCATCCAGCCTGAGACTGTTGTGTAATACATCATGAGCATGTAGCAGCCAAGCATGGCTATCCATCCGTGAATATGCCATTTACTGCCCTCTTTCTCAAGAGCCTTGTAGCTCATCACAGCACTTTTTCTGCTGGCTCGGCCTACAGCAAGCTCCATCGTAAGCACCGGAAGTCCCATGCATACCAGAAATATAAGGTAAAACAGTACAAAAATACCGCCACCGTTTTGACCTGTCACATACGGAAAACGCCATACATTGCCTATGCCTATAGCGCATCCTGCACTTACCAGTATAAATCCCAGACGTGATTTAAATGATTCTCTTTTCATATTTATATATCTCCTATTGTTATTGCGTTACGTTATCACCCTGCTGTGAGCATTGACTATTGCTTTGTGCTTTATTACTCTCCTCAAAGACTCGCAGCTCCTTTATTGCCTGTCCACCCATCAGATAGAGAATACCTGTATTGAATATAGTCATAAGGCCGATTCCTACATCTCCGAGATCCCAGACAAATGTGTATGCCGCGATACCGCCTACAAACAGCATAACAAGAGCCAACACCTTATACATGGTCTGTGAAATCCAGTTATCCCCAAACAGGTACGCAACATTACTCCTTGCATAAAAAAGTATACCAAGGAAGGTGGAAAAGCTGAATAAAAACAATGTGACTGCTATAAAAATAACTCCAAAATCTCCAAGATGATACCTCATAGCTGACTGTAATAAATCCATGCCCTCTTTTCCTGCCACTATATTCTCCGGTGCAGTGAGCATGATCATTGCCGTACAGCTGCAAATCACTATCGTATCTATAAATACACCGAGCGCCTGCGTCAGTCCTGCCTTTACAGGAGTATCGCACTCTGCCGCCGCTGCAGCGCATGGAGCTGAGCCTGAGCCTGCCTCATTTGAAAAAAGACCTCTCTTTACACCGTTCATGAGCACCGCTCCAAAGCCTCCCGCAGCCACCTGCCTGATACCGAAGGCTTCCTCAAATATCCTTGAAAAAACCGATGGCATCATGCCTATATTTTTAATTATGATAAAAATGGTTATGGCAAAATAGCACACCGCCATGATAGGAACAACTATGTCAAGCACCTTTACCGTAGCATTTTTCCTAAGCACTATTACAGCAGCCACTGCCACCAGAATTATTGTAGTATAAATAGGTGGTACGCCAAATGCATTTTCAAATGACGATGTGACAGAATTGCTGATCACCTGACTTATGCCACACCAGCAGATTAGTCCGGATATAGCAAACAAAACAGCTATAATAACATGTTTTTCTTTTTGCCTGATTTATCCTCAAAGTAATGGTGTATGTAATACGCCGGACCTCCACGATAGCCTGAGTACAATGGATCCGGCTCCTTGTGAAGCTGTGCCAGTGTAGCCTCCACAAAAGCCGTGGATGAACCTATAATGGCTGTTATCCACATCCAGAAAACCGCACCTGCGCCTCCCACTGATATGGCAGCCACAACACCAACCAGATTACCCATGCCCACTCTCGTCGCCGTAGAGACAATGAGTGTCTGGAACGTGGACAGGCTGTCCTTATTTTCCTTTTTACCTGTCAGCGCCTTTATCATGTCCGGAAACATTCTGATTGGTAAAAGTCTTGTCCTTACAGTGAAATAAATTCCTGTCGGAATCAAAAGAATTATGAGCAGTGAGATTCCCACGCTCCCACCGCCGGGCAGTGGAATGTGTATCAGATCTCCCCACAAGAAAGAATAAACTTTTTCAATAAGTGCTACTATCATAGTAAATATCGTCCCCTTAGTTTTCATTGCTTCAACGCATTGAAGATGAAGCCAGTATTACTACTATACAATATGAGCAGGAAACTTTTCAATATATTCTGTTTTTTTGTTCTTTTTTTTCTTTCACAAACAGTAATAAATACACTATAAGTCCCTTGCATATGAGATTATAATTTCTTATAATGATATAGTTGAATATTCAAAAGATATACGCCTGGGGAGATAAATAATGATAAAACTAATAGCAACAGATATAGACGGAACACTTGTAAAGGACGGCTCACTGCTCATAGATCCTGAGTACATGTCTGTCATCGACAGGCTCATAGACAAAGGAATAATATTTGTAGTCTGTTCCGGCAGACAGTTTTCAAGCGAATTTAAGCTGTTTGCTCCGATAAAGCACAAGCTTTTGTATATAACAGACGGAGGAACAGTCGTGCGCACTCCAAAGGAAATCCTAAAAACCTATCCTATGGACGAGGATATATGGAAGGGCATGTGCCAGATGGTCCGCGATGAGCTGCCTGCATGCGATTACTTTGCTGCTACTCCTGATTTCTGCTTTGCAGAGGATGGTGGCAGCCCAGTCTTTCACCTGCTTCGTGATTCATACGGCTTTGAGATGCGTGAGGTTGATGACATCACAAGGCTTGACAGAAATGACATCATCAAATTCACTGTTTTTCATCCCGACAAATGCGAAGAGCTGTGTACACCGGTTTTCATTCCGGCATGGAATAAAAAAGCTCACCTGGCAGCCGCCGGCAAGGAATGGGTAGACTGCAACGCAAAGGGTGTCAGCAAATGGACTGCACTCTCATACCTCATAGACAGATTCGACCTGCTTCCTGACGAGGTATGCTGTTTCGGTGACAATCTGAATGATATTGAGATGCTTCAAAATGCCGGTATAAGGCTACGCCCGTGTCAAATGCCCGCCA
>ENA-OQII01000014-OQII01000014.1-human-gut-metagenome-genome-assembly--contig:-NODE-14-length-31995-cov-4.688779_pt1 | contig 31995 bp, 29 predicted proteins | sample MGYA00242577_ERZ504742 | MGnify/ENA primary metagenome ERZ504742 (study PRJEB26092, sample SAMD00036443) | human gut metagenome | host: Homo sapiens | study: EMG produced TPA metagenomics assembly of...
CTGGTAAGGTATGCCCTTTTCATCACACAGCTGACATAGAATAGCAATAGCCTGCGCATCCGTAGCATACGACTGCGAGCACGCCTGCTTGATACAAAGCCTTTTCCCATGACAGGCATATTTGTGATATCCATCTTTCCTTTTTATTAGGATGAAGCGCATGAGCCACATCGACAGACAAAAGCATGGCATCATATATGCTCTCATCTATTTCATTTTCTGAAAGGTCCATATTTCTTAAAATACGCCTGAGCATATCGTGAAGCATTATAGAGGCCGCGCCCTGCTTACTGTTACTTCCAATCTCCTCATGGTCAAAAAGCGCTATGATGTTTATTCCATCAGCTCTGTTTCCATCCTCTATCGCATCAAGAAGTGCCCTGCAGGATGACTGGTTGTCGATTCTCGGTGATGAAATCATAGTGTCATTCACACCGACAAAGCAAGGCTCCTCCATACAAAATGTATTGAGCTCAAAGTCTATGATATCGCTCTTTTCCACGGACAGCTCTCTAGCCAGAAAGCTAAGGAAATAATCCGTGGTCCTTTCATCCTCAGGTATTGAATCAAGCACCGGCATCAGATCCACCTGATTATTTATCCCGACACCCTTATTCACATCCCTGTTCATATGAATAGCAAGATTTGGAATAATCATGACAGGCTTTTTAGACCTATATAGCACCATACGCGGATTGAACACATCCTCACTCTTTATAGCCACGCGCCCTGCCACTCCGAGAGGTCTGTCAAACCATGTGTTTAAAATCGGTCCTCCATACACCTCTACATTAACCTGTGCATATGAGTTTGTCATAAAATCCGGATTTGGCTTTATGCGAAGATATGGATAGTCTGTGTGAGCTGCCGCTATTCGCACCATATCCTTTTTGTTGTAGCCGCTTCCTACAGTAAACGCAAACATGGTCGTATCATGGTGATTTAAGACATACCTGCCACCGCGCACAAGCTTCCAGTCGCCTGTATAATCTATCTCATCAAATCCGTTTTCCAAAAGCTCCTGCTTTGCAGCCTTCACACACTCGCATGGTGAAACAGCCGCTTTTAGTAAATCAAATAATTTTTCCTGTTTCATGGATTGCCTCCTGTTTTCATTGCATAACGCATTTATTCTACCACGGACTTTACAATTATTCCAGTTGAACAGGCTTTATTTTTATGGCATAATCCGCGAATCTGATGTATGATATAATAATCGATAGCTATTCAAAACCACTTAGAACAATCATTCGCTGTCACATACACTGTGGAAAATGAGGAGAATTTATGATATCAATTGAACTGACAGACACAAAGGACTTTATGAACAAGCTGCTTCGCACGGAAATCTTTGACAACTTCCTGCTCCAGGAGGCCGTCATCACAAAGGCAGCCTCATACGTCATAGACGGTCACCTGCAAAAGGGCTTTTACAGCTCCACAGAGCTTGAGGAAAATGGTATAGCTGGCTATAGCATACTCCCCTTTAGGATGCTTCGCACAAACTGCTTTGACCTGATAAAGGGCAGACAGACTCCATCGTCATTCAAGTTTGTCTTTCTGCTTTCACCTGAAAACATGGAGCACACCCTAAGCAGTCTACACTCTGCTTTCACATTGTCTGATATCAGTGGTTTTTTCATAAATATCAGGTATCAGAATAAACTTCTGACTCTGACAACCGGAATATCCTACAATATTTTTTCAGCGGATAAGACATTAGACAGTGAATGGGATAAGCTTGTAATGAAATTTTTAGCAAATAATGACATAAACTTTAAAGAACTTTGACTTTATTGCTTTACATCTTAAACCTGTTATGCTATTCTAACGTTAGTTGCGTAAGCAGCATTATTATTATTTGGAGGTACTTTCGATGAGCAAAGGTACAGTAAAATGGTTCAATAACCAAAAAGGTTACGGATTCATCACAGCCGAGGACGGAAAGGATGTATTCGTACATTTCTCAGGACTTAACATGGAGGGCTTCAAAACTCTCGAGGAAGGTGCATCAGTAGAGTTCGATATCACTGATGGCGCTAAAGGTCCACAGGCAGTTAACGTTGAGGTAGTTAAATAATTTTGACCACCCAGGCAATCTAGTTTCTATGTACCTTTTTCTTTATTATATATTTAGGTAAGATGATAGTTACAAAAATGTTAATTGGGGAATAAGATATAAGAATCATGATTAAAAAAGAGAGTTCATTTTGAACTCTTCTTTTTTGCGCTTTTTTATTTGAATGATTTTAGTTGTTTACACGATGATGAGACATCGGTGAGCTTGTGGTGAGTGGTAAAAACGTGTAACCGTTCGCCTGTCCCCACTGGATGATTTGCTCGACCGCATTGACACTGAAATCCTTTATGTCGTGCTGCAATACAACTGATACGTTGTGGCTCTGTACTCCTGAAATGACATTCTGCACTACCTGTTCCGTGCTGATTGGCTTATTATTTGCATCTCCGCTCGATACATTCCAGTCACAGTATAAAAGCCCTCTTGCTGTCACATCATTTACGAGCTGTGTCATAATGCCCGGACAGTAATCCTTGCTCACAGTATTTGACGAGCCACCCGGGAATCTGATGATTGACGCATCATTTCCAGTCTGTGCCTTTATGATACTGTTCATCTGCTCAAGGTCATCAAAGAATGCCTGCTCACTTGTATATATCTGGTCGTATTTGTGGCTGGCAGAGTGGATAGCCACTGTATGGCCTCTCTTTGCCTCCTCTGCTATCAGGTTCTGATAGTCAGGATGAGTATTTGTAACAAAGAAGGTGACCTTTACATTGTATTTATCAAGTAAATCTAAAAGTCCCTGTGTATACTTTCCGGGACCATCGTCAAAGGTAAGATAAATAATCTTGTTGCCCGGATTTACCGTGTCTGCCGTGGCAGCCGGATCATACACACTTACCACTCTTGTAGCTGTAGCCTTATTTCCTGATGAATCTGAGACCTCATAGGTCACAGTATACTTTCCTGCCTTATCCTTATCTACCTTATCTCCTGATACCTTGACACTGTCTGTGATGTCTCCGTCACAATTGTCTGTTGCCGTGTATCCCGGATCACTGTACTTATCACCCTTTTTAACTGACATAAAATCATCACCCGAAAGCTTTATCTGCGGTGCAGTGCTATCTGTGACATGCACAGTCCTTTTGACCTCGCTCTCATTCTTTGACGAGTCAGCGACACTGTACTTTATCTCGTAGTCTCCCGGCTTTGAAGTATCGACAGCTCCTGTGACAGATACCTTGCCTGTCAGATCCCCATCATAGTTGTCTGTTGCCGTATATCCCGGGTCACTGAACTCGCTGCCTGCCTCTACAGTCATCTCTGCATCGCCATTTAATGTAATCTCCGGAGCCTTCTTATCCCTCACCTCAACCTTGATTGTCTGTGTCGCAGTTTTTTTACCGTATTGAGCAGTTACATTTATCTCGTATGAACCTGTCTTTGTCGCATCGACATTACTGTCTATAGTACATTTTATCTCTTTTCCCTTCCGATTTATAAGCCTGCCTCTGACATACGCCTTGATTTTTGGTGCCTCAAACTTTTTGCCATACTCAACAGTAATACCGTTTTTGAACTTGCTGCTGAACTCAATATGTGAATCAAAGCATGTGATATACACTATAAACGCCACCACCAGAACTATTGCAGCCGTAAGTATGCCGATAATCATCTTTTTATTTTTGTCCATTTTTCCAATCCTCTTTAGCATTTTATAATTATTCTCTCTATATTATTACTCAAACCTGATAATATTATTTCAAGCAGTATCTATTATAGCGTTAAACAATCTTTTTTGCTACTGCAAATTCCTTGAGAATTTCTTAATGTTGGCTTCATATATTTCAGTTATGTTACAATTGTTTCTTTATCATGAATGCCTCCGGTGCAGTCTTAATAAGTAATTAATTTATTTAATATCTTTGTTACTATTCAGTTCTCAATATGACTAACCACATATCTTTTTGCACATATTCGCAATCACAAAAATCCCCCGAACAAGTCGGGGGATTTAAAAAGCTTATGCTGTAACAATCATTTTATTACTGCTCCTTACGGTGCATCTCAAATGTCTCCATATGGTAGTTGGCGATGTTGTCACGAATCTTTCTGTCATCTGCTCTGCTTAAGAGATCATCACGGAACTTCTTGGTAGTCACCATGTCATTGTATGAGCTTGGTCCGCCTACGCAGCCGCCCTCACATGCCATTCCCTCGATGAAGTTCTCAGGAAGCTTGCCTGCCTTCATGAGGAGAAGTGCCTTCTTACACTCTGCTGCTCCGTTTGCCTTGCAAACCTTGCAATCAACATCCTCGCCTTTTTCCTTCATGCTCTCGATTACGGCTGCTGTAACTCCGCCTGAGTTTGCGAAACGCTTACCGTATACTGAACCCTCCTGGTATGAGGTATCATCAGCCTCAAGCTGTACACCCTTTGCCTTCATAATAGCACGAATCTCGCTGAAGGTAAGTACATAGTCTGCATTGCCCTCTATCTTCTGATCATGTACCTCTGACTTCTTGGCAACACATGGTCCGATGAATACTGTAACTGCATCAGGATCCTTTGCCTTGATCATTCTTGAAACTGCACACATAGGTGAAACAGTTGTAGAAATCTTGTCAGCAAGCTCAGGATAGTGCTTTCTAACCATATTTACAAATCCAGGACAGCATGATGTAACCTTCTTCTCTCCTGCCTCATATGCCTCAAGCCACTCGTCAGCCTCGTATGCTGCTGTCATATCTCCTCCGAGCGCTACCTCAACAAAACCGTTGAAGCCAACTGCCTGCATAGCTTTCTTCCAGCTGTTCATAGTGATATTTGCGCCAAACTGTCCCTCTGCTGCAGGTGCAACCATAGCGTATACATGCTTGTTCTCTGACTTGATTGCATCGATTACATCTACGATGTATGTCTTTGATCCGATAGCTCCGAATGGACAGCTGTGGATACACTTACCACATCTGATACATTTGCTCTCATCAATCACTGAAATGCCGTACTCATTGTATGTAATGGCGTTTACAGGACAAGAGAACTTACATGGTCTCTTTAAATGAGCGATAGCGTTGTAAGGACATGCCTGTGCACAGCGTCCACACTCCTTACACTTCTGTGGATCGATATGTGAGCGGAGACGTCCTGCCTCGATTGCTCCGAACTTACATGCATTGATACAAGCCTTGCCAAGACAGTTCTGACAGTTCTCAGTAACTGTGTAGCTCGAAATCGGACAATCCTCACATGCTGAGCTGATTACCTGGATGATATTGCCGTCATCGTTTGCGCTTGGTGCTTTACCCTCTGCAAGTCTGACACGTTGACGGATGATTTCTCTCTCCTTGTAGATACAGCAACGGAACTGAGGTGTCGGTCCCGGAATAAGTGTAAATGGGATGTCATCTCTGATCTCATCGAGGTTACCTGCAAATGCAGCCTTTGCGACCTCAAGCAAAACTGCATGTTTGATTTTGATTACGTTTTCGTCAGCGTACATATTATCTCCTTTTCCTTAAAATAAATGTATATTGTTACCTAATGATTTACATACTTAGAAGAATCATTACATCATGTGACACTTCCCATATCACATGAGCTGATTCCTCTAAAAAAATGCTCCTAGTATTTATCTACTAGGAACATTTTACAAAATTTTTTAAACTTTTTCTACCCTTGTATTCATCAAAATACAAAGAATTGTATTTTTTTCACAATAGCAGTGATTTCAATAAGAGTTACTCATGGCGCAGTGCATCAATAGGATTCAGGTTCGCTGCCTTGTATGATGGAAGCATACCGAATATGATTCCGATTGCCATTGAAAAAAGCACCGCAAGTATAGCTGCTGCCGGACTTATCGCTGTCGGCGTGCCGTTTAGCATTGAGATGACCTTAGAGAGTATCACTCCGACCAGCACTCCGACTAAGCCTCCAAGGCTTGTGAGCACAACTGCCTCTGTGAGGAACTGTCCAAGTATTGCTCCCTTTCCCGCTCCGATTGCTTTTTTAAGTCCTATCTCTGAGGTACGCTCTGTGACTGACACAAGCATGATATTCATGACGCCGATACCACCGACTAGCAGTGATATTCCGGCAATCCAGATGAGCATCATGTTGGTTGACTGGCTGAGCTGCTGTATCTGCTTTGCCTGCTCCTGTAAATCCTGTGCCTTGTAGGTCACATCAGAGCCGTCTGTAACATTTAAATTGCTGTTAAGTATCTCCTCAGCAGCCTTTCCCACTGTAGCCATGGTATCCGTGCTGTCTGCCTTAAGCAAAAGGTTCTGCGGCTCATCATAACCAAATATAACCGGCCATGTTCCGCTTGGCACAAATACATTGCCCTGGCTGTCATCATGGGCATACATATAGTAATCATCCATTGAGTTTATTACCAGGTCATAGCTGTCCTTTTCCGTGACTACACCGACTACTGTAAACGGATATCCCTGTATCTCTACTGTCTTGCCGAGCGCGCTCTCTCCTGAAAACAGGCTGCTCTCCACGCTCTCATCAATAAGAGCCACCCTGCGTGCATTTGCATAGTCATTCTTTGAGAAGCCTCTGCCCTTCATGACTACATAGCTTGCAGTATCGAAATATCCGTCATCGACACATGTTATATTGCCGCCCGAAAGCGCCGTGTTCAGATAATAGACTGCATTGGAAGCCTGTCTTGTACGGTAAAGAGCTGCATTTTTCACATGGTCGAGCTCCTTTATGCTGTCAAGTGTGGCAGCCGATACCTCAGTCACTCCCGCCGGCGCCGTTTCATATGATAAATCCATATCATAGCCATCCTTCTGCAGTGTGACCTTTACGTTATTACTTCCCGAACCTATGAGGTTCTTTTCTATCTGTTCGTTTGTGCCCTGAATTGTGGAAACAATCGCAATAATTGCTGCAATTCCGATGATGATTCCAAGCATGGTCAGAAACGAACGCATCTTATGTGACCAGATTCCCCTAAAGGACAATCTAATATTTTCAAGCATCTTTAATCCTCCCTGCTAAACTAATACATACCATCTTCCGACACCTTGGTTTTCTCGCCCTCCCTGACTCCATACGGGAATGCGATATAGTCATCATTTGTCAGACCTGACTTTATCTCCACATATGAGCCCCAGAGCGACTTGCCTGTTTTGACAGACTGCTTTTTGAGCTTTCCGTTGTCATCCTTGTATATATATGACTGTCCGTTCTCGGTTCTGACATATGACTTGTCGATATATAGTCCGCTGTCAGAGCCCTCCGATGATGTATCTATGGTCAACTCAAGTGAATCGCCCTTTTTGAGATTCTGCGGATTCTCAATGTATGCAGTGTACTCATAGAATGAGGAGTTTGGATTGCTGTCTCCATAATAGTTTACGCTGTCTGACGGCACATTGCTTATCTCGGATATCGTGCCCTCATATGTATCACCTGTCATGTAGTTGACTGCTGATACGCTCTGTCCTATTTTTACCGTATCCAGATCCAGCTCACCGATTGTTCCGCTGATATACAGTCCTGATGCTCCCGAAAGCTGCAGGAAAGGTGTACCGTCCTGCGGTGGATTGGCAGGATCACCGACTGTTGTCACAATTCCATCCTTCTTTGCATATACCACGCCATCCTCAAGCTCGCTCTGCAGTTCCTTTAAATCGGCCTGTGCAATTCTCTTTTGTAAATCAACATCGGCAACACTTCTGGTCTGCTCCTTTATGGCATCCTTAAGCTCATCTGCAGTGTATGTCTTTTCTTCTGCCGCGGTATCAGCTTCTGTCTGTGCGGTCTGTTCTGTGGCACTGCCTGTTTTGGTACCTGACGGCTCACTTCCTTCTGTATCATCAGAAGAATCTCCTGCTGTAATTGTGCCTGCAAGGAAAAGCTTTATCTCCTCGCTGTCATCATAGCTGCCAAGCCTATCTCCTCTTACGATAAGCTCCATATCAGGTGCGTTAGCATCCCCTATTACAAACCGTGCTACAGCGCTTTTATCAGCGAGTGTATTCAAAAGCTCTCCCGATACATATGAAGCCTCTGTGCATGTAAATACATAAGGATCGACCTCTGTACCGCTTCCTTTAGCCACTGACAGATCCGATATCACATCATGCTCTTCGTCAGGCTTTTGCTCAGGGGCAGACGGCTGTGTGTCAGGCTGTGGCTCAGGTGTAACAGGAGTCTCGGGCTGCTTTTCAACCGGTTTAGTGTTCTTTAGCTTGTCAAGCTTCTGCTTTTCCGATGCAAGCTGGTTCTCAAGACTCTGTATCTCAAGCTGCTTCATCTCAACCGAGAGGGAAAGACTCGTCACATCATATGCAAGTAGCTTATCTCCGGCCTTTACCTGCTGATCCCTTTGTGACATAAACCTCTGTCACCTTCTGTCCATCCTTTAAATTGATTGTCTGACATGCATCATCACACACCATTCCCTCACTGGTCATGGATGTGTAGTCGTTTGTCTTGCTGATCATTGAAACACTCATGACGGAAGCAAGACCCTTGGAGTTCCTGTAATAAACAACTCCTGTGATGCTTCCCGCTGCAACTGCAACTACAAGGACAGCTATTATAATGATCTTAATTCTCTTTTTCTTTTTCATTACCTGCCTCCTGTCCTTCCTCTGTTATCTCGCCGTCTATGATGTGGACGATGCGCTTTGCCTGCTCGGCTACCTTTCTGTCATGTGTAATCACGACAACCGTCACACCGGACTCATTAAGGCTCTCAAAGAGCTCAAGCACCTGCTTGCCTGACTTTGAATCCAGAGCTCCCGTAGGCTCATCCGCCAGCAGAAGCTTTGGATGATTGACCATAGCTCTCGCTATCGCCACTCTCTGCTTCTGTCCTCCTGAAAGCTGTGTTGGCTTGAAATCAGCTCTGTCTGAAAGCCCTACACGCTCTAATGCCTCCATACCCATCTGCCTTCTGCCTTTTTGCTCACACCGGCATATATGAGTGGCAGGCATACATTGTCCAGTGCACTCTCTCTCGGCATGAGCTGGAAATTCTGGAATACAAATCCAATTGTATCCCGTCTGACTCTCGTAAGCTCCTTTTCCTTAAGCTCACTGACAGGTCTGCCGTCAAGTATATATGTACCCGATGTTGGCAGATCAAGACAGCCCACTATATTCATGAGAGTGGTCTTGCCGGAGCCCGACGGTCCCATGATTGCCACGTACTCTCCCTCCTCAATCTGGAGTGAAACATCCTTTAAAACCGGCACCACGAGCTTATCCTGGTCATAGTTTTTATAAATATGCTGGAGTTCTAGAATCATCTACTGTACCTCCGCGTCACCTGAACCGGTGGCATCTGCAGCACCTTCGTCCATTGTGCCATCGTCCATTGTGCCATCATCAACAGGACCGCCCTCAGTGCCCTCAAGCATCTGGTCATCAAGAGCTTCTGTACCCATATCGTCATAGACTGAATCTTCACCACCGCCATTTTCAACGTACTCTTCCCATGTCTGTGCCGGCTCACCCTCATAAAGATCATCAGATGCCCATACTATATAGTCATCCTTTGTAAGCCCTGACTTGATTTCATACATCATGAGATTCTCGTCATAATCTCCAAGCTCAACCTTTGTCTTCTCAAGCTTATCCTTTTTATTAAGTGTCCATACATATGCATCATCGCCGTCCTTTACGACATAGCTCTCATCAATCCAAATACCATCCTTCACCTGCGTCTGTCCGAAATCCGGCTCCACATATACATGCTGTCCTAAAAGCATGTCGCCTGTGCCTGTAAGCTGCACATAGAAGTTGTACTTTGATGCCTTCTGCTCGCTGCTTCCATCATCATACATGCCGGAATTGCTGTTATCAGTCTGCGTATTCTCAGTATCAACCTTGCTGATGGTACCCTGCCATGTCTTTGACTCATCAACTCTCGAGCGCACTATAACTGCCTGCCCCTCTGCGAGTCCACTGTTTAAAAAGCTCTGCTCATCAATTGTGCCCTTTACCCTGTAATCACCGGTGGCAACGATTGTCATAAATGCAGTATCTGCTGTGTCTGCACTCTGATTCTCATTGATTTTCTTTACAACACCAATCATTGTGCTGTTTACAGTGGCATTTTTGATGCTCTCATCATACTTTTCTATCTCTGCCTTCTTCGTGGCAATATCGTACTGAGTCTGCTTCTGCTGTGTCTGCGCCTGCTGAATCTGCAGTGTATAGTCAAGCTGCTGATCCTTTGGCGCTTCCTTCTTTTCCTTGGTGAGCTGCTCTATCTGTGCATCATAGCCGGAAAGCGTATTGTTTAAGCTCTCAAGCTCAAGCGTGGCGCTTTCCTTTTTCGCAGCAAGATCCTTTGTATCATAGGTAAAAAGAGGTGTGCCCACCTGTACCTCATCCCCCTCTGACACAAGAATATCCTTTACCTTTTTTCTACTGTCAGCCTTGTATATCCATGGTATCGGCTGCTTCCACGACACCGCTGTACTTGTCAGTACTTCCCGCCTGATACATGACATCAGCGACCTTGTTTGCATAGACTCCCGATGCCTTTGCTGCATTCTTTCCCTTTGTCATTGCAATGACAACAGCTGACACAATCACTGCTATGATAAGCACAGCTGCAATCACTGAAATGATTATCTTTTTCTTTTTACTCATTTCGACCTCCCGGTTTCTTATAATTAATTGATTGATTATGAATTAATCATACCAAATATATATTGCATCTGTCTTTTAAGATTTTTTTAATATTTTACTAATAAAAAATGGAGGTTAGTATGGAAATAGCATTTAGTGAGAAAATTTCTCCACAGCTGTCCGCCGCCCTGTTGTCCACCCCTTATGAGCTTGGAAAAGAGGGAGGGCTTTCAAGCGGCTATCTGCCGGAGAGTGATAGCTGGGAAGTGATAGTAAAATATGTCGGTGACATAGAAAAAATAAAAGAAAAGTATCCTTCTGTACTCATCACGAGGCTGCTCGGAAACTATGCGGTGCTCGTAATTGAGAAATCACTTGTAAATACCGTTGCCCTGTGCGATGAAATCATATATATGGAAAAGCCAAAGCAGTTTAACTACGATGTGTACGAGGGCTCTCAGGCCTCATGCATCACTCCCGTACACACCAATCCATATAATCTGACCGGAAATGGTGTGCTCGTAGGCATTATCGACTCCGGAATTTACTATGCCCATCCGGCTTTTATACAGGATGGTGAAAGCAGAATCGCCTATCTGTGGGACCAGACTGTTTCCGATGATTCCTCACACAGTGATATCATCCCTTTCGGCACCTTATATGACCGCGATACAATCACCAAAGCCATAAATGCAGAAAACAGCTTAGAAATGCAGCGTATCTGCCCAAGCATCGACATATCCGGGCACGGCACTCATGTGGCAGGAATCGCTGCCGGAAACGGTAATGGTAATGAACAAAACACAAAATACCGCGGTGTTGCTTATGAAAGCACTCTTATAATCGTAAAACTCAAAACCTCAGGCGGTGCCAGCTTTCCCACAACCACGCAGATTATGCTGGCAGTAGACTTTTGCATAAGAAAATCAATCGATATGAACATGCCTATCGCCATAAACCTAAGCTTTGGCACAAGCAACGGCTCGCACAGCGGCACATCACTGCTTGAAGCATACCTGGACTATATAGCAGGAAACTACCGCTGCGCTGTCTCAGTCGGCTCAGGTAACGATGGAGCCGGCTTTGGTCATGCAAACGGCAGCTCGTATCCTGCCGATGCAGAGCTTGCGATAGGCTATCCTGAGCCGTCTCTTTCCATTGATTTATGGAAAAAATACTGGGATGAGATACAGCTGCGCATTAGTGCACCAAATAATGATATGCTTGAGATTCCCGATACAATTACCAATCAGGCAAAGGGCTTTACATACAGATACAATCTCGATGGGACAGACATATATATAACAGGCGGCGGTCCCTCTCCCTACTCTCCTTTTCAGGAAATATTCATTGAACTCATGGGATCGGAATACATCTCACCCGGCATCTGGAAAATATCACTTGAACCTATATCTGTAAAGGACGGCTCATGGGATATATGGCTGCCGTCAGGTGCTCTGCGCAATGCACAGACCTCATTTATCCATGCATCGCCTGATATCACCCTGACCATCCCCTCAACCGCTCAAAATGTCATATCTGTCGGAGCCTATGACAGCCGAACAAACCGCACAGCCGCCTTTTCCGGCCGAGGCTATACCTGGGCCTTTGACAGTATAAAGCCTGATATCATTGCGCCCGGTGTAGACATTATTTCATGCTCAAACACCGGAGGCTACACTTCAAAAACAGGGACATCTATGGCTGCACCGTTTGTGACCGGTGCGGCTGCACTTCTGATGGAATGGGGAATTGTGCGTGGAAATGACCTCTATATGTATGGCGACAAGCTTAAAGCTTCTCTCATAAAAGGTGCCGGTGAAAATGTATTTACAGCTGCCTCACGGGCTGTCTCTGAAAACAGCTCCAAAAACACAAAATACCCCAACCCTGTTACGGGCTGGGGTACATTGTGCTTACTGGATAGTATTCCTTAGTGGAAGCGCTATTCGTATACATGCTTCTGATGCTTCTTTGCATCTGCCTTATTCTTTTTCTTCAATGGATGCTTTGGGTTTTTATCCATTATAATCGCTTCCTTCCGTTCGTTCTGACTACGTTATACACCTGCAATCAGCACTTGTCAAGTAAGAGTGCTATTTTTAATCAATTATTTATATTTAATACAAAATCGCAATCATTTTGATGTCGAAGCATCGATTTGTATGCACAATTATTGACAGTTTGCTAAATTTAATTATTATCTCTTCATCACACTCTTTTTAAACACAGTCATCGCAATTCAAAAAATACATCATTACATAGCTGCCAAATATACAAAATATGCCGCATAGCAAAGCAGCATCACCACTCCACATGGCTTTCTAAGCTCTTTATGTCTTATCGTACCGCCCCACAGGAGCACACCGCACAGGATTGCCACAACTGTATCAATCACAAACCTGCTCTCAAACGGTACCGGACAAATGAGAGCTACTGTTCCGATTACAAAGAGTATATTGAAAATATTGCTGCCAACTATATTTCCAATCGCTATACCGGCATTTCCCTTGCGTGCTGCTGAAACAGATGTAACAAGCTCCGGAAGAGATGTGCCGAATGCAACGATTGTCAGTCCGATAAAGCGCTCACTCATGCCGCAGGCTCTTGCTATGGTCGTGGCACCGTTTACGACAAACTGGCTTCCAATTACGACGCATACACCGCCCAGCACAATAAAGAACAGACATTTCCATACCGGATATAGCTTTACCGACTGCTCATCACCGCTGTCATTGCCCTTTTTGCCAGAATATACAAATAAAGCAGATATGCAATAAATAAAATCCACAGTATAACACCCTCAATGAATGTGATTTCATTACCTGTCATTCCCATCACGAGAAGCACCGCTGTGATAAGAAGCATGTACGGTATCTCGTATTTGAAGGTGGTTTTTTGTATGGCTACATTTGTGATAAGTGCCGTCACTCCCAGGATTATAAGGATATTTAGTATATTGCTGCCGACAATATTGCCGACTGTAATCCCCGCATTACCCTTTATTCCTGCAGTGATGCTGACTGCAGCCTCAGGCATCGACGTACCCATCGCCACAATCGTCAGTCCAATCACAAGCTGCGGAATACCAAATTTCCCGGCGAGCTCCGCCGCTCCATCCACAAACACATCCGCGCCCTTCACCAGTGCTACAAAGCCTGCTATAAGCAGTAAAATTGCTACAAAAATCATAATTTTCCTCCTTCTGCTGTCCTTTTTAAGGATGCATGATTAATTGATAGATACATCTATGTCTTATCAGCAGAAGGCTTTTATATACAAAAAAGGCGACACTTCTGCTGTATAAAACAACAAAAGTCTCGCCATTTAATCACTCTCCGGATTGCTGCCATATATGTATGATATGTATGAGCAATCGTACTGACGGATAAGTAAGCACTCTCGTGCCGGCTACTCCCTTTCACTTATATACTATGATATGTCAACGCAGTGTATTCGTCAAGAGAAAGTTTTTCTTGCCTTTATCACGCTAACGTGGTAGCATGGTTACTAAATAAACTATTAAAGAGGTACTACAAATGAAAACATCCGAAATTATTGTATTTATCGTCTATCTGCTGTGCATGCTGGGTATCGGTATCTTCTTCTTCGTGAAAAACAGAAACGGCGGAGAAAAGACCTACTTCCTCGGCGGACGTGAGATGGGACCATGGGTTGCGGCGCTGTCAGCCGGAGCCTCAGACATGAGTGCATGGGTACTCATGGGACTTCCTACTTCTATCTATGCACTGGGCTTAGGTCAGGTATGGATTCCTGTAGGACTTGCAATCGGCTACACTATAAGCTGGCTGCTTGAAGCACCGAGACTGAGAAAATTCTCTATTGTAGCAAACGACTCAATCACCATTCCGCAGTATCTGACCAACAGATTCCTGTCCAAATCACTTGCACTGCAGGTAATATGTGCAATTGTGTTTTTGGTTGCATACACTATTTATGCGGCATCAAGCGTAAAGGCATGCGGTACTCTTTTCCACACTGTAATAGGAATGGATCCACAGATTGCCATGTATCTTGCAGCAGTTGTCATCGTAGGCTATACCTTCCTCGGCGGCTTCTCGGCTGTATGCTGGACCGATTTTTTCCAGGGCATGCTCGTGCTTGGTTCTATGTTTATAGCACCGATTTTTGCAGCATTTATGCTTGATACATCATCTATGTCATCACTCCCGGGCGGTTACTTAAATCCATTCTCAAGCTGGCAGGATATCGTGTCAGGACTGGCATGGGGACTTGGTTACTTTGGTATGCCACATATCATCATCAGATTCATGTCCATCAAATCACAGAAGGATTTGAAAAAATCAGCAAAAATAGGAATCACATGGACTCTGCTTATTGTATTTTTTGCAACCTTAATCGGAGTAATCGGAAGACTTTTCCTTGGCTTTGACGAATCAATCAATGAAAACTCTCTTGTTTTCATCCAGATTGTAAGAAAGATTTTCCCGGGTGTTATCTCAGGTATACTCCTCTCAGCAGTGCTTGCCGCTTCCATGAGTACCGCAGACAGTCAGTTGCTTGCTGCTTCATCTGCTTTCTCGAGTGATGTGTACAAGCCTGTCATCAGAAAAGGTAAGGCAAGTGACAAAGAGATGATGTGGACCGGCCGTATTGTCGTTCTTGGAATCTCTGTTGCAGCACTCATCATCGCATCAAACCCTAATGCCGGCTCTATCATGGCACTTGTTTCCAATGCATGGGGTATCTTTGGAGCTGCCTTTGGACCTGCAATCATGCTCAGCCTCTTCTGGAAGCGCTTTAACTTCAAGGGTGCTGTTGCAGGAATCATAACAGGTGCTGCCGTTGATATATTGTGGTATGCATTCCTCACATCAACCGGAATCTACGAGCTGCTGCCGGGATTTGTTTTAGGACTTATCGCAGCCGTTGTTGTGACACTTTGCACAAATGAGCCTTCAAAAGAGGTTTATGAGCTCTTCGATAAGGCTCAAAAATTTGATGAGTAATTGAAATAATTAATCATTTAAAAACATAAGTAAAACCGTCGTACCCTGCCATTTACGGCCCGGTACGACGGTTTTATTTTTCTTATTTAGGTTGTGCTTTTAGAAACACTGCTATGCCTGCTCCTTTTTGCGGTTCGTAAGAGCTGCGATTGATACGCCAAGACCTGCCATTGCGATAACAAGCCACATATACATATTGCTGTCATCTGAGGTCTTTGCTGCGCCTGCAGCAGCTGCTTTAGTACCTGCATTGGTATTTACCTTTACAAAGGCAAATGTGCCTGCTCCCGGTGTAAGAGCCTTTGCAGGCTGTGTGGTCGGTGCTGTTGTTGGTACTGTTGTGCTGCCTTTGTTGGCATCATCCTTGTCTGTGCCATTATCCTTATTTTCATCATCACCGGTATTACCATTATCGGCATCACTCTTGTCAGCTGACTTTGTCTGATATAAGTATAGGTCATCAACTGTTCCCCAGCCACCTTTTGCACTCACGATACCGACAACAAGTGTAACTTTGGTTTCTTTCTCAAGCTTAAATGAAACGCTTGGAGTCTTCCAGTTTTTCCAGCCTGTAAGTGTTACATTGTCACCCTTTGCAATGATATTGCCTTCTGAATCCATAACCTCAGCATAAAGCTCATCTCCGTCGGCTCCCTGTCCTACATACTCAAAGATGTACTCGCCTGAAGCAAGTGTAATAGCTTTATTGTAAGTAATGGCAGCCTCGGTCTTATCTTCTCCACCATTGTACCAGTGAGCACATGCTTCTCCTGACTTCTTATCATCCTTGGTGGAAGAAACTGAATCGACAATCTTGTTATTGACAGTAAAATTATCAGCCTTTTCAAAGCCTGCATCCTCTGCATCTGTAATGAGATTTTTCTGCTTTATAACTACTGTACATTTTGTTATACCCGATGTCTTATCTTTATAAGCACCACGCTCGATTTTTCTGCTGAATTTAACAGTTCCCTCTACAGTGTATGTTCCTGCCTTTGAAAAATCAATTCCCTCTGTATTCCAAACAACGTTCTCTTCAACCTTTTCGGTATTGTATGTCACATTAACTGTTTTGGGAAGCTCTATCTCTTTTCCTGCCTCTCCTGTGACATTTGCAGTTTCTATATCCTCAACTCCGATTTTGGTTACCTTTGCACCGGTCTTTACGTAATTCCACACCTTAAGGCCTGCTGTTGCTGTTCCATCCGGATAAAACATTGCCTGGTTGTCTACAGCAGAACCTCCATACCATTTTCCTGCATCTTTTGGATCATACTCACCGCTGTAGCTTGATGCCCAGCCTGAGCCCTTTTCCTCCCAAATCTTTTTATTTGCTTCATATCTTGCCGCTGCAGTTTCCTCTGAAAGACCTGTGGTATCTCCAACTGTAATCCATGCCGGCTCCCAGTAATATACACCAAGTCCACCTGCTTCATTTACAGCATTGATGAGATTTCTCATGAAAGTAGCCTGTCCCTGCACAGTGAAAGGCTCTGTGGCATCTGCCGAGTCATCATTATTTCCCTCACGAACAGTATTTCCATGACCATCTGAATCATCAAGTGTATATGCATAGCTTGTTTCTACAACCATTGCATCCTTGTTGTGCTTCGTCTGAACATAGCTGAGTTCTTTCTTTAAATTGCTCAGTGTACCATGCCAGTATGGATAATAGCTTGTTCCAAGAATATCATAATTTACATTATATTTTTCAAGATTATCTGACCAATTTGTAAGTGTATTCTTCTGTGGACTTTCCACATGGATCACAACCTTTACGTCACTGTTGTAATCCTTAACACCCTTTGATCCTGCGGAAAAGAGCTTGCACATGGCTTGCATATTTGTTTCACCTATAAAACCGCCTGTTGTCTCGTTTCCAACCTGAACCATATCAACAACATCCTTTGATGCATCAATTGTATTTAATGATTCGTTGATAAACTTTTCTACAGCTACGGCCTTCTCATCAACTGTATAGTCCTTCCATGCCTTAGGCACCATCTGTTTACTCGGATCTGTCCAGAAATCTGAGCAATGAAAATCAACAAGCATTTTTATGCCTGCGCTGCGGCATGCATCAGCAATTTTCTTTGCGGTTGCCACATCGTTATTTCCACCACCATATCCGTTTCCGTTTGAATCATATGGATCATTCCATACTCTGACACGGATATGGTTTATGCCGTTTTCTGCCAGGAATTTGCAGAAATCTGTCACGTTGTTAATTTCTTTTCCGCTATAATCCTTGTATACAACACCACTGCCTAATTCTGTTATAACAGATGAAATGTCCATTCCCATTATGAAATCAGAGGACAAATCCTTTACCTTTGCAACAACAATATCATCATTGTCTACTGAGGTATCAATTTCCGGCGCCTTTGATGTAATGGTTGTACATACAGAACCAAGTTCATTGTCATTTGCATCCTTAAGCTGGGCTACAACATAATACTTACCGGCTGACTTTGTTGTGTAGGCTGCTTTAAAAGTTTTTCCGGAACCATTGTCATTTTCTAATGTTCCGTCACTCAATCCATCTGTGTGATCATTCCATGTATCAACCCACCACCATAAATTTACTCCCTCAGGAAGTTCACTTATTTCTTTTCCATCATAAGTAATCTTTGCTTCAAGATTGACTGTATCACCATTTTCTACGGCTACTTCAGTCTGGTTTACTGAAATTGTGTAGCCTTTCTTGTTTTCTTCGGAAGAGTCAGTATCATCTGATTTTGTTTCATAAAGCTTTTGAAGCTTGATATTGTCAATATCGCCCCAATAGCCATTCGTAACCTCTCCTCCAATACATATATCAACATCTTGTACAGCTTCAATTGTAAATTCATCGGTTGTAACTGTTTCCCAATTATCCCAATCTGTTGTAGCCGGAAGTTCTTTAGCCTGTTCCAAATATTTCACATACAGACCTGATTTAACATCTTTTTGTCCATCCTGATCAATTGAAATCCTATAGGTTCCCGGCTCAACATTCTTGATTGTTTGAGATAGCGAATTGTCCCCAGTTATGTCCTTTATCTTTGTAAACTGAGTTGTATTATTTTTCGCCCACTCATCTTTTGTGACAAATAGTCCACTTCCCGTTGACTTAGTCCAACCGGTTATACTTCCATCCCCATTTATAGACGACTCAAAGTCTCCATTCACCACATACTCTGTGTCTACCCACTTTGCGGTATTCTCTGCTGCCTTAACCTGCTCTGTACCCAAATCCGCCACAGCGCTCTGGCTTAAAAGCATTGCAAACACCAGTCCGGCACTTGTTATAGATGCCATTTTTCTCTTCCTGCTCATATTTTCCTCCTTGTTTTTATGCAGTGGTAAATGACTATCAAATTGATAAATATCAAAGCCATTAAGCCACTGTCATGCACCTTCTCAAATTGCATGCCGCGCATGATTTCATCTGTTCCATGCGCAACAGCGCAATCGGTTGCAATAACTATATTTACAGTCTATACATTTATTGCGTACGTTTCAATTGACATAAATGACAAGTTATTTATGACCAATTTAGCAAAAATACATCAATTTAATATTTGTAAATATGGGAAAATATACAAAAATTCAGATTGTTCAAACGGTTATTCAAGAAATGACATTCACATTGATTTTGTGGAAATTTCACAATACTTTTACGCGTTTAGAAGTATAATAATTTTTTATGCAAGCTAAATATATTAATATGCATCATAATTTTTAGTTTTTTTATAGGCAAATTGCCAGAGTCCACGGTACTATATATAAAAAAGCCGTACAGCAGCTTTTTAATTTAATGTCTGTCAACGCACCACCAAAAAAACCTAGCATTATCTGCTAGGTTTTTTATCGAAAGTAATGCCTCCATTACTTAGCGCCCTTAAGGGCATCTCATTTGTTGTGTGCATTATACTACTAATTAATAAAAATGTCAAGGAAATTATAAAAATATTTTGTTTCAAATAAATCTATATTCCATTTTTATAGTCTCCGCATCCCATTCGTGCTAATATTTTATTATATACTGTTTCCCCTTTTTATTCCCATACTAACATATATTTTAAATTTTAATGTCCGTAAAGGTTTCTTTAATGCAGATACGTCAGTAAAAAAGCTTAATATTTTAATTGAATCAAATAATTTTAACACCGAATCTGCATTTTTAGGTGTTAATGAAAACGAAGCAATTAATAATGCATTAATTCGATATCTTTTTTCAGTCCGAAATCTATTAAGTAGCGTCGTATGTGCACAGTTATTTCTAAGACATAATAAAATATCAATCATATTTAAGAACGGGGCACGTTTTGATAATGGTAAATTAAAATCATTTAAAACATCTTTAAGAACATCATCTTGCAAATAGTGCAACAGTCTTAATATTTCACCAAATGTAAGAGTCTCTATTGCAACCCAAAATGGCACAGCGATGTTTCTGTTGTAAGTGCCATCACTATTACGATAAACAGCAACCCCTGAAGGTGCTACGTAATCATTGTCTAAATAAAATGAAATATCAATATGATCATTTCTATCTACTAAATTAGATAGAAAAAATGGTTTAAAAAGACAAAACTTATCAAAATCTTGATATATCTTTTGATTTTGATAATTAACAAATGGATATGCTTCAGAATAATGACAATATGTCGGTGTCCCAGATTCTTTGTTTGCAGGGTTCATAAAATTAGACTTATTTGTATATTGCATTGTATCCGTTAATGAAACACAATGATGCTTACAAAAATTATATGCTATTGAGGCTTTTAACTTCTCTTCAACAGAATCCAAGCAATTTGAGTAATGTCGATGAACAATGGTCTTTGGTTTGCACTGTAACCAATATTCCTTACTAACTTTATAAAAAAGGTGCTGTCCTTACCGAACAGCTACCTTTTTTTATTTCTTCATGATTAGATGGAATATTTTCTTCACCATTTCCTGTTATCCAGCATATTCTAAACGAATATTGTAAATTATCAATAATGTTCATTTCTTTACCATTTACTAAAATTTTGTCTATATCACTCTCACTAATTAACCCCCAATCTATCCACTCATATCCATTATCCTCATATGCGCTGAATAAATAATTTTCATTATCTTTTCTTATAGATAACTCACCACTAATTCTTAATACATCATAGGACAACAGCTTTTTTTTCATAATAGCACACGCTACATTACCATTTTCATTTACAAAAAAGACTATATACTTATCGTCAATGTGAGCTTGCGCCAAAAATTCATTTGCTTTTGTCTGTGCAGTTGTTCCATTATGAGCCTTCATATATTTATAAGGCGATTTATAGCTTGATAAACATAGTGCAATAATACAGGTCAGAAAGATAACAGCACAAAAAGATATAATAACTACCTTTCTCTTTTTCTTGTTATTTGTCAACTAGATAAGCTCCTTTCTTATCACCGTGATTATATATACTCTAACTGCTTGCCATTTCCATGCAGAAGCTCTTTCTCAATTTCTTCTTTCCCACGAATAACACAAGCATAGGTTAGAACTTTTGGATTGTCCGTTGCAATTCCCACCTCTTTCCCGATACATTTCAGAATACAATAATAACTTTCGTTAAAATCTTCAATATCCGTAAATGAGGTTTCATAGTCAACGCTTCCGTCTGCGTACTCCTTGCGAATAATCGCAATGTAATATATCTCTTTTTTCAGAACACTAATCTCATTCTCAAGTGCATTCTTCTGTTTCGTAAGCTTTTCAGATGTCCTGGCACATTTCTCATATTTTTCTGAGAATTTCTGCTTATAAAGCATTGCATTGTTTACTTCCCTGAGACGTGCATACATATCCATTTCAAATTCTGCTTTACGTCACTCCACGTCGAACCTGTCATATTCGCTTTGCAGCTTTGAAAGCTCGTCTGTACGCTCTTCTAAGCCAATATTCCAGATTTCCTCATTAGTCATAAACAATAACCTCCTTTAACTTCTACAGATGAAGCACTCGCTCTTTAATCTCCTGGGTTCTTCCCTGATTCCAGAACTGTGTGCCTATATAGCCGCATGTACGGCGGGCTACACTCATCTTGTTCTGGTCACGATTGCCACAGTGTGGGCACTCCCAGATAAGCTTGCCTGAGCCCTCTTCCTCTACGATTTTGATTTCTCCGTCGTAGCCGCATACCTGGCAATAGTCGCTCTTTGTATTCAGCTCTGCGTACATGATATTGTCGTAAATGTACTGCATTACTGAAAGCACTGCAGGGATATTGTCCTGCATGTTTGGTACCTCCACGTAGCTGATAGCGCCACCCGGAGACAGCTTCTGGAACTGGGACTCAAACTTTAGCTTGTCAAATGCATTAATCTGCTCTGTTACATGCACATGGTAGCTGTTTGTAATATAGTTCTTGTCGGTAACACCCTTTATGATACCAAAGCGCTTCTGTAAGCACTTCGCGAACTTATAGGTGGTAGACTCAAGCGGTGTGCCATATATACTGAAATCGATGTTTGACTCCTTTTTCCACTGCTCACATGCATCGTTTAAGCGCTGCATTACCTTAAGTGCAAACGGTGTTCCCTCTTTTGGCTCTGTGTGTGATACTCCCTTCATATAGCGTACACACTCACAAAGTCCTGCATAGCCGAGTGAGATTGTTGAGTATCCGTTAAATAATAATGGGTCTATAACCTCTCCCTTTTTCAGACGTGCAAGTGCTCCGTTCTGCCAGAGAATCGGTGCTACATCGGATTTGGTACCAAGAAGCCTCTTATGTCTGCACATAAGTGCTCTATGACACAGCTCAAGTCTCTCATCAAGTATCTTCCAGAATTTTTCCTCATCCTTTTCTGATGAGCATGCCACATCAACGAGATTTAAGGTGACAACACCCTGGTTGAAACGTCCATAGTATTTACGCTTGTTTGGATCAAAGTTCTCGGCATGTGCCACATTGCCCGCTGTCTGTGAGCATCTGTCCACTGTGAGGAATGAACGGCAGCCCATGCATGTATACACATCTCCGTCCTTAAGCTCCTTCATGACCTTCTCTGAAATATAGTCAGGCACCATTCTCTTTGCAGAGCACTGTGCCGCGAGCACTGTGAGATTCCAGTACTTTGAATCCTCTGTGATATTATCATCCTCAAGCACATATATGAGCTTAGGGAATGCCGGTGTGATATATACACCCTTTTCGTTCTTTACACCCTTTATTCTCTGGTGCAGCATCTCCTCAATGATTGCGGCAAGATCTGCCTTTGTCTGCGGATCGGATACCTCATTCAGGTACATGAATACTGTGATAAACGGTGCCTGTCCGTTTGTAGTCATGAGTGTGATGACCTGATACTGAATCATCTGCACACCACGGTTGATTTCCTCCTTGACACGGAGCTCTGCTACCTCGTTGATTTTTTCTTCATCTAAATCAAGGCCTACGCTCTCGAATTCCTTTTGCACCTGCTTTCTGAACTTCTCACGACTGACCTGTACAAATGGTGCCAGATGTGCAAGCGAGATACTCTGTCCACCATACTGTGAGCTGGCAATCTGTGCGATAGCCTGTGTAGCAATGTTGCAGGCTGTTGAAAAGCTCTTTGGTGTGTCAATCATAGTCTCACTGATTACTGTGCCGTTCTGAAGCATGTCCTCAAGGTTTACAAGACAGCAGTTGTGCATATGCTGTGCAAAATAATCTGCATCGTGGAAATGGATAAGCCCCTTCTCATGAGCCTCCACTATATCCTCAGGAAGCAGGAAACGGCGTGTGATATCCTTGCTCACCTCACCTGCCATATAGTCACGCTGCACGCTGTTTACAGTAGGATTCTTGTTGGAGTTTTCCTGCTTTACCTCCTCGTTATTGCACTCAAGAAGGCTAAGAATCTGCTGGTCCGTAGAGTTTGACTTACGAACGATGGCTCTCTTATATCTGTAAGTAATGTAGTTTCTGGCTACGGTAAAGGCACGCTTGTTCATGAGCTGGTTCTCCACCATATCCTGTATCTCCTCAACGCTTGGAGAGCGCTTCATGTTCTCACATGCAGTCTCCACGTTGCTTGCAATTTCCTCAATCTGATCAGCAGTAAGCTTCTCATAGTCTAGCACTGAATCGTTTGCCTTTCTAATGGCAGCTACTATTTTGGCTGCATCAAATATGTCCTCACTGCCGCTTCGCTTGATGATTTTCATGTAAATTTCTCCTCTCTGTATACTATATTTCATATAATGTAGTGTACTATATATAGTGTTGTTATTCAATACACATACTATATATATGCATTTTATCATGTGTAATGGCACAAAATATGCAGCTATAAATGAGATGTAATCATTAATTCATGTCACTGCCCTGCAATGTAAAGCGGGCTTTTCACCAAACAATTACGATATAGCTACATATAAAATGCCATATTATTTAATACAAATCTGTGCATCTGTCTTTTGATGACAATCTAAATTATACAAGATATTGTTGCTATGTCAATACGCTCAACAATATTTTGTAGCATTTTGACTTATTGCACAAAAAAAGCCACAATATTTATGCTACTTTTTCAACTCTGTAATTATTTTGTTACTTGTTAAGCTTTTCCATATTGTCAATCACTCTGTCCAAAAAGCCAAGCATCATGTTAAACTCCTCCTTAGAAAAGCCTTCGTGCATGGCTTCCTCTATTACCATTATATTTTCCCTCACCCTGTTTTCGTGGTCCAGTGCTTTTTGCGTCAGCTCAATCCTTTTAAGCCTTGCATCATTTTCCATAGGTGTGCGCGCAATATAGCCGTTTTTTTCAAGACTTTTAAGCATATTTGTCACTGTGGCTCCTGACAGATGAAACTTTGCTTCGATATCCTTTTGAAATATATTTTGGTCCTGATTATCCATTATATATCCAATCATCATACCCTGGCTTCGCGGTATACATTCTGTTTTACTGCACCTTTTTCTGTCAAAATATCTGTCTATGCTCCTGCTGATGCGGTTTATCTTGTGTCCTAAGTATTTATCCGGTGTAAACTCCTTCATATCTGAAATCCTTTCATAGATTTTTCTTGACAATAAAAAAAGTATATCTATAATATAGTTAGCACACTAACTAATTAAATGCAAGTATTTTTTTAGTTAACCACATTACCATAAATGTGGGAAGTTTGTTTTAATCAAATATGAATATAAGAAGAAAGGACAAAACATATGTTAAAAACACTAGGTGCCCAAATAAAGGAATACAAATGGGCTTCGATTGCGACACCTGTTTTCATGCTGCTTGAGGTGGCTGTGGATACCATAATCCCTCTTCTCATGGCATCAATCATCGACAACGGTGTCAATATGGGCGACACAAGGCATATCTATATCATGGGTGTGTGGATGATTGTCGCAGCACTGTTTGGTCTTTTGACAGGATGTCTCGGTGCAAAATATGGTGCAAAGGCCGCCATGGGCTTTGGAAAGAATCTGCGTGCTGCAATGTTTCGCAACATCCAGACCTTTTCCTTTGCAAATATCGACAGATTCTCATCCGCGAGTCTTGTCACACGTATGACAACCGATGTGACCAACATCCAGAATGCTTACATGATGCTGCTTCGCATGGCTATGAGAGCCCCTTCATCCATAATATGTGCGATGGCTATGTCATTTTTCATCAGCCCTCGCCTTGCGACAATATACTTAATCGCTGTCATTGTGCTTGGAGCTTTACTGCTTTTCATCAGCAAGGCGGCCATGAAATACTTCGACAGAGCCTTCAAGCGCTATGATGACCTGAATGAAAGCGTACAGGAAAACGTATCCGCTATCCGCGTTGTAAAGGCATACGTCCGTGAGGATTATGAGAAGAAACGTTTTTCAAAGGCAGCACAGAATATCTACGACGTATTTGTGAAGGCAGAAAGCCTTGTGGTATACAACTCTCCTCTCATGCAGTTTACAGTGTATGCCTGCATCCTGTTAATAAGCTGGCTCGGAGCTCATATGGTGGTAAGCAGCACTCTCACTACAGGTGATCTGATGGCTCTTCTCACCTATTGCATGAATATTCTGATGAACCTCATGATGCTCTCCATGGTGTTTGTAATGATTTCACTCTCACTCGCATCCGCAAGACGAATCAGCGAGGTATTAAATGAGCAGAGCACACTGCACAATCCAAAGGAACCGCTTTACGATGTGCCTGACGGAAGCATAAGCTTTAAGCATGTAACCTTCAGATATTCAGACACCGCTGAAACTCCGGTTCTGTCAGATATAAATCTAGACATAAAATCCGGTGAGACCATCGGCATCATAGGAGGAACCGGAAGCTCGAAATCTTCCCTTGTAAACCTGATAAGCCGTCTCTACGACACAGACACCGGCTCTGTAATCGTCGGAGGCCACGATGTGCGTGAATACGACATGGACACTCTCAGAAACAAGGTAGCTGTCGTGCTCCAGCAAAACGTGCTTTTCTCGGGCACCATACTCGAAAATCTGCGCTGGGGTGACAAAAACGCTACCACAGATGAGTGTATTGAGGCCTGCAAAATGGCATGCGCCGATGACTTTATCGAGTCCTTCCCTGACAAGTACAACACCTACATAGAGCAGGGCGGAACCAACGTATCCGGTGGCCAGAAGCAGCGTCTGTGTATCGCAAGGGCTCTGCTTAAAAAGCCAAGGATACTCATACTCGATGACAGTACCTCGGCTGTAGATACAGCAACAGATTCAAAAATCCGTGCTGCCCTCGCAAAAACAATACCGGGAACCACTAAGCTCATCATCGCACAGCGTATCTCATCAGTCATGGATGCTGACCGTATCATCGTGATGAATGACGGAAAAGTGGACGGCTTTGACACTCACGAAAATCTGCTTAAAAATAATGAAATCTACCGCGATGTTTACGATTCCCAGACAAACGGCGGAGGAGACTTTGATGAAGGAGGTGCTGCCTGATGCCAGGACCAAGAGGACCACGAGGTCCAAAACCCAAAATTAAAAATCCCGGTAAGCTTTTTGCGCGCCTCATGGGATTTATTTTCAAGAAATATTTACCTGCCTGCATAATTGTTGTGATATGTATCTTTGTCAGTGTACTTGCAAATGTGCAGGGAACCATGTTTACCAAAAATTTGATTGATGACTATATAGTACCACTGCTTAAGACAGGAAATCCCGACTACGGACCACTCCTTGCAGCAATGGGAAGGGTCGCCGTATTCTACGGTATCGGCGTCATTAGTACGTTTGCATACAGCAAAATAATGATCTACGTATCACAGGGCACCATTAAGAACCTGCGTGTTGAGCTCTTTTCCCATATGCAGGATCTGCCAATCCGATACTTTGACTCACATGCGCACGGCGATATCATGTCAATTTATACAAACGATATCGATACACTCCGCCAGCTCATCAGCCAGAGTCTTCCGCAGATACTTAACAGTGCTATCACTGTTGTGAGCGTTTTTGTTTCAATGGTCATATTAAATATTCCGCTCACCATACTAACTATCGTGATGGTAATCGTAACAACAGTCGTGACAAAGAAATTTGCAGGCTTCTCCAGCCGCTATTTCCTTGCACAGCAGCGCGACCTCGGCAAGGTTAACGGCTTCATCGAGGAAATGCTCAACGGCCAGAAGGTAGTCAAGGTATTTACCCACGAGCAGGAAAATATTGAAGCCTTCGACAAAATAAACGATGAACTCTTTGAAAGCGCTTACAATGCCAACATGTACTCCAACATGCTCGGTCCTGTAAACGCACAGATTGGAAATCTAAGCTACGTGCTCTGCGCTCTTGCCGGCGGTGTTATGGCTCTTTCAGGCTTTGGCGGTCTGACCCTTGGTAAGCTTGCGAGCTTTCTGACCTTTAACAAGAGCTTTAACATGCCTATCTCGCAGGTCAGCCAGCAGTTCAACAGTATCATCATGGCGCTTGCCGGATGTGACCGTATCTTCTCACTGCTCGACGAAACGCCTGAGACTGACGAGGGCTATGTCACACTGGTAAATGCTAAGGAAGAAAACGGAAAACTTACCGAAACCCATGAACGCACCGGCTTATGGGCATGGAAGCATACTCATCAGGCTGACGGCTCTGTGGACTACAAAAAGCTTGAGGGCGATGTGGTATTTGACGATGTGGATTTCGGATATGTGCCTGAGAAAATTGTACTGCACGATGTGGATCTTTTTGCAACACCCGGTCAGAAGATTGCCTTTGTTGGCACCACCGGAGCTGGAAAGACTACCATCACTAACCTTATCAACCGCTTCTACGATATAGCAGACGGCAAGATAAGATATGACGGCATCAATATAAACAAGATTAAAAAGGCTGATCTGCGCCACTCTCTTGGCATTGTTTTGCAGGATACCCATCTTTTCACAGCTACTGTCATGGAAAACATCCGCTACGGCAAGCTTGATGCCACAGATGATGAAGTATACGCAGCTGCCCGCCTGGCAAACGCCGATACGTTTATCCGCCAGCTTCCTGACGGCTACAATACTGTACTGACAGGTGACGGTGCAAACCTAAGCCAGGGCCAGCGCCAGCTTCTAGCCATTGCGCGTGCCGCTATCGCCGATCCTCCTGTGCTCATCCTCGATGAGGCTACAAGCTCAATTGATACACGTACTGAGCGTATTGTTCAGGACGGCATGGATAAGCTCATGCATGGCCGTACTACATTTGTTATCGCACACAGGCTTTCTACTGTCAGAAACAGCGACTGTATTATGGTTTTGGAGCAGGGACGCATTATTGAAAGGGGAAGTCATGATGAGCTGATTTCAAAGAAGGGAAAGTATTATCAGCTTTATACAGGAAAGACTGCTTAATTCACTAGACTAACTACGAAAACCTGGAGACCGGGAATACGGCAGAGGGCACACCCTCATGTGCGCTAACATGAGGGTGTGCCCTTAATGCCTACCTGGATCATCTTCATTGCTTCTATTGCTGTCTTATGACTTTCAGGCGTTACGCAGGCGCAGGCATTTTCTATTACAAACACCTCTGCGTCTTTACAAAATGTCTTTGCAATCGCCACGTTACTTATTACACATATTCCTGTGCAGAATCCGCAGAAATAAATCTCTGTATCGCTGTTGTCATATCTCGCAAGCAGTTCACCAAGCTCTTTGCTGCCAAAAGTCGGCTTGTCAATATAAGTAATATAGTCACAGTCAACTCCACGCTCCTTCATTGCATCTTTAAGACGAGCGTCTACTTCCCATCCGTTTGTCCCTTTAATACAGTGCGTTACCGGAAGCTTCTTTCCTTCCTGAGTATTCAGATAGTTTTCATCATGCGTATCCCTTGTGAATATCACATCATCATATTTTCCTGACCTGATTTCCTCTGCAATAACATTTGTTGCCACGTCACACTCTTTGTTTCCAAGAGCTCCTGTAATAAAATCATTCTGTGCGTCCACTACTACTAAAATTTTCTTTGCCATAATTATTTTCTCCTTTATGATAGGAGCTTTCCTTTCCATCTTTGAAAGCCTTCCAAAAGTCCTGCAACTGGTCGGTATTGGAAAATATTTTATTTCTGAACCACTCCTGTATATGCAGCTTAAATACCTCTTTAATCTCCTTGTTCGGAATTACAAGGCTATATTTTTTGTCCTCACTTTCGAAATACCAACATCCTTCTCCTGCATAAATGCAATTTATTCCGGCAATTGTATTTATGCAGCCTGTGAATAATCCATAAAAAATTTTACTTGCGATATGCTCTGCTATAACCAATCCTGTTCTATTTTCTTCTGTAATTGTATAAACATATCATAATACTTTTCTTTGGTTTGACGTATAATATCCATTGCAATTGCCTGATTATATGCGTGTGCAACATTATTTCTCGAAACCAATGCATCCAGCCATAATTCTTCATCACTAATCATTCCTGCCTTGTAAGCTGTTTTTAAAATTGTTCTTGGCGATCCTGTTGCACCCTCCGCATAACCAAAATTCTCTAATAATTCTTTCATCGCCTTCCATGATTTGTTACAAAAACTAGATTTCATATAAGCCAACCATGCCAGCAATTTCCACATTTCCATATGGTTCTTTATAAGAAAAATATCGTTTAAATTGACTAATGCTGCCTTAAAATTCTCAAATTTTTTCATATAGCACTACCCCCTCTCTTTTTACTTGTATTCCAACAATTCTTTTCTTACCAGGCTTATCCAAATCCACTATATCAAATTCCAACAACGTTGAAGTTGTTTCGTCTACATCCAAAATAAAATGACTACTGCTACCACCGCAAAAAGCCAGATCTATATCACTTCGCTCTTTATAATCACCTCGCGCTCTTGAACCAAAAAGAATTACTTTTTCAACACAATTCTTCTTCGCCAGCTGGATAATTTCCTGTAATACTTTACATTTTATTCCTGTTTTTTCAAAGGTACTATTTACATCCATAAATGCTCCTATATTACTTCATTTATTCTTCCTCTTTAATCACCTTTAGGAAACGCTTGACCTCCGCCCATGCACGCTTGGACTCAGGGAAATTGAGGTATCCCATCTGGAACACATGAAACATCCCCTCATACACTGACAGTCGCACCTTAACACCCTGGATTCTTGCCTTTGCAGCGGCCTCTACCGAGTCAGATAAGAGCATCTCTATCGAGCCTACCTGTATGAGCATTGGTGGAAAGCCTCTGAAATTACCAAACAGCGGCGATATGTATGGATCCATTTTATCGTGGTCACCGGGATAATCATTCACGTAGATTAGACTGTCCCTTGTGTTCCCAAACAGTGGGTCCTTTTCGTAGTTTGTCTCATATGACTCTCCGCCTGCTGTGAGGTCTGTCCATGGTGACATGGCTACTATTCCTGCCGGAAGCGGCATGACGTGGTCTCGAAGATACATGGTGAGGCACATTGCAAGTCCTCCTCCCGCTGAGTCTCCTGCCAGCACAATCTGCGAGCCAAACCAGCCCTGTGACAAGAGCCATTTATAGCAGGCTATGGCATCCTCAAGTGCTGCCGGATACGGGTGCTCCGGCGCCACGCGATAGTCAGGCGTGAGCACTGAGCAGCCTTCACTTACCTCATTATAAAGGCCTGCAAATACATAATATGCATTGCGCACTGCCCCCATATATCCACCACCATGCAGCTGCAGTATCACACGCTCTGTATTTGGGTTTTCCTTTGAAGATAAAAGCTTCATAGTGAAACCGCCCATATCTATATCCTCTGTTACAAAACAGTCCGGAACAAGCCATGCAGGTTCCTTCATGCGCTTCCTGAGCTCTCCGGATTTTATTTTTTTGCCGATTGCAAGGTCATTTGTGATATGTCCCATCAGATTAGCAAGTATTTTTCCCTGTATACTGACTTCTTCATCTGCCACAGCTGCATTGCTATGGACTTTTTCCACATGCTCACTTTTCATGGCAGATAATGAGTTCTTAAAGGTCTTTTCAAGCTTATTACCCAAAGCTCCTATTATTCCAGTTTCATTATCACCATTACTATCGCCGTTTTCAATTTCCGGATGGTAGTTTCCCATCTCTTCATCCTCAAACATATGCGAATTTCCTATTCCATGAAAGCCTATCATATATGAAATCTCCGTTTCAGCTCTGTTCTGGCTCTTTTGTCACCGATAATCAGTGTTCCGAGAACAAAAACAGCGATGCGCCCATCGCTCCCATTGCCAGATATGGGAACCATATGACCTTGACTGCCACAAGTATCATCGCAATCACGCTCATCAGCACAAGAAAAAGCTGCATCATCATGTAGCTCTGCCAGTTTCTTATGTTTACTATCATAAGTATAATTGTTGCAAGAACCATCGCCAGTATGGCGCTTGGGAAAACAAATGTAAGTGCCCAGCCACTGGCTCCTGTGAGCAGGTCTATGCCCTCGAGAAACAACACCGTGAACACAAATGTGCTTACAATTTTAAAAATATATCCGTTTCTTCCGACTATTGCCAGACGCAGCGTCACATTCGCATAGATTACAACAAGAAGCACTATAAAGCTCCAGTTTATCTCATGGTCTGTCATGTAATCAACAGTTGTCAGCACAATCTGTCCTACTATAGACAGAAACAATATGATATTTTCCAGTAATCTGTATTTTCTTGATGCGCCCTTGACGTCAGGATATCTCGTACCGTTGTCATGGCTTGCTGTACTATCTGCCCTCTTTGCTGCACTATCTGTATCGTTTACGCACTTATCCGGCACATCATTATGCTGTTCAAAAACCCCTTCAGTGCCCTGATGATTGTCCGATGACAATTCAACCGGTGCCACAACCTGCTGGCAGAGCGGGCATTTATCTGTATTGTCTGCAATATACACACCGCATTTCATGCATTTAGTCATAATACTCT
>ENA-OQII01000019-OQII01000019.1-human-gut-metagenome-genome-assembly--contig:-NODE-19-length-29999-cov-4.566517_pt1 | contig 29999 bp, 31 predicted proteins | sample MGYA00242577_ERZ504742 | MGnify/ENA primary metagenome ERZ504742 (study PRJEB26092, sample SAMD00036443) | human gut metagenome | host: Homo sapiens | study: EMG produced TPA metagenomics assembly of...
ACCTGTGGATTCAATCAGTATAAAGGATGAAAAGGATGTGAAAACAAGCTCATTTTTTACTGTGTACAATAAATACTTTCAGGCCGACAATTGAACAGGCAGATAATAATTAATAATAGACAGGAGCATATAATATGGACTGGGAATTTGACATCCTGTATGCAATTCAGAGCATCAGAACACCGTTTTTAGACAAGCTAATGGCGTTTTTATCTACCATCGGAAATGCAGGCGCATTGTGGATTGTGATAGGTGTAGTGCTTTGTATTTCAAAAAAATACCGCCGTGGAGGCATGCAGATGCTTTCGGCAGAGCTTTTGAGCTTTATAGTGGGCAATCTGATAATAAAAAATATGGTCGACAGATTGAGACCATGTCAGATAGATGAGACTGTCAGTCTTATTGTAAAGATACCGTTTGACTCATCATTTCCTTCGGGACACACGTTAAACGGCATAACAGCGGCAGTGACACTTATGTTTATAGACAAAAGAATGGGAATACCGGCGATTGTACTTGCGGTACTTATAGCGTTTTCACGTATGTACAACTTCATGCATTTCCCAACGGATGTCATGGCAGGAGCAGTGCTTGGGGTGGTATCGGCTGTGTTTGTGAACTTTTTGTTTAAGAGAGCCGGTAATTAATAAAAAGCTGTACACATGCAGGTCTATGAAACCTGCATAGTGTACAGCTTTTTTTATGAGATGTTAACAGTAAAATTACTTTGTTAGATTACTTTGTGAGAAGAAGCATGATATCATTACTTCTCTTTACAAATTTAGTCATCTGGTCAACTGAAAGCGGCTGATTAGAAAGCATTGCAAGGTCGTAAAGCTGCTCAGCAAACATTGGAACGTGCTCAGAATCCTTATTGTCTAAGATGTACTTCACAAGCTCGTTGTTGGCATTTAATGTGAGTGTCTGGTCAGCAGCAAACATGCTTGGATCCATTCCACCCATGCCTCCGGCTGCGTACATCTTCATCATATCCTGCATACGTCTGCCCTGCTCTGAGAGTGTGAGCACAGATGCTACATCTGCGTTCTTAAGGTTTTCTACCTTTACAGTAAGCTTGTCGTTGTTCAAAGCCTTCTTGAATACCTCTGAGAGAGTAGTGGTTGCCTCTGTGAGGTCTGCACCGGATTCATCCTTGAGAGACTCTGTGAGGTCGGCATCTATTCTCATGAACTTGTAGTGGTCATTTCTCTGCTCAAGCTGTGTGATGAACGAGGTATCGATATTATGGTCAAGAATAACAGCGTTCATGCCCTGTTCCTTGAACAGCTTGATATACTGACCCTGCTGTACTATATCTGTGACATAGTAAACTGTATTTTTCTCAGGCTCCTTGTTTTCATCAGTATTGTCAGCTTTCTTTGTATCATCAGAAGCATCGGTACTTTCCGCATCTGTTTTTTCATCTTCCGCAACAGGTGCGAGCAGCTCAGGAAGAGTCTGATACTTGTCATTGATATCCTTGAAAAGAATATAGTCGTTTATCTTGTCGCAGAACTTCTCGTCCTTTAAGCAGCCAAACTTGATGAATGGGCTGATGTCATCCCAGTATTTCTCATAGGCTTCCTTATCTGTCTTGCACATACCGATGAGCTTGTCAGCTACTTTCTTGGTGATGTACTCAGAAATCTTCTTTACGAAGCCATCATTCTGGAGAGCAGAACGTGATACGTTAAGCGGTAAATCAGGACAATCGATAACACCCTTAAGGAGCATCAAAAACTCAGGAATGACCTCTTTGATATTGTCTGCGATAAATACCTGGTTGTTGTAAAGCTTAATAGTTCCCTCGATTGAGTCGTACTCTGTATTGATCTTAGGGAAGTAGAGGATACCCTTTAAGTTGAAAGGATAGTCCATATTCAGGTGAATCCAGAAAAGAGGCTCCTTGTAGTCTAAGAATACCTTTCTGTAAAACTCCTTGTATTCCTCGTCAGTACACTCATTCGGGCTCTTGGTCCAGAGTGGGGTTGTATCATTAAGCGGAACAGGGCGCTTAACGATTTTGAGCTGATCCTTTGCAGGAGATACCTCCACCTGCTCCTTCTCGCCCTTGTCATTTTCTTTTTCCTCGTACTTGGCGTCCTCATGGATTTCCTCGATGACAGTGTCAGTGTCACGCTTGTCGGCCTTGTCTATTGTTTCGTACTCCTCAGGAGCATTTTCCTTTGCAAGGTAAATCTCAGTAGGCATGAAAGAACAGTACTTTTCGATAACCTCACGTGCGCGGTACTCGTTTGCGAACTCAAGACAGTCGTCGTTTAAGTAGAGAGTAATCTCTGTTCCGACGTCGTCCATGTCGCCATCCTCCATGTTGTACTCTGTGCCACCGTCACATGACCAGTGTACAGGTGTAGAGCCCTCTTTATAAGATAGAGTATCGATTGTTACCTCGTCGGCTACCATGAATGCTGAGTAGAAGCCGAGACCGAAATGACCGATAATCTGGTCATCATTTGACTTGTCCTTGTATTTCTCGATGAAGTCTGTAGCACCTGAAAAAGCGATACGGCTTATGTATTCCTCAACCTCATCAGCTGTCATACCAAGACCGTTATCGATAATCTTTATTGTCTTTTCGTCAGGGTTTACGAGCACCTGAATCTTGCCCTTGTAGTCTGCAGGAAGGGAATATTCACCCATCATGTCGAGTTTTTTGAGCTTAGTGATGGCATCACAGCCGTTTGAGATGAGCTCACGATAGAAGATATCGTGGTCTGAATATAACCATTTCTTTATAATAGGGAACAGGTTGTCGCTGTCAATTGAAAGATTGCCGTGTTTTTCTGTCATTTTTACACACTCCTTGTTTTTATTTTACATTTACGCCGCGGTTATGGGCTGTGAAGTTGCGGTGTAGCAGCCAATAATTCCTCAGAGAAAATATGAAGTCAGCCACAGGATTTTGTATGGATAGTTTGTGGCATGCTTTTGGTTGTGCCGCCTTGTCCGGTAATGGAACCCTGTGGCAGTTCATGTTTTATCTTCGGAACAACTGTCTGCTACCCGCAATTTAGCTTGTTTCCGCGAGTGTAGGTCATTTAATATTTGCAGTAAATTAGCTTGTTTTATAAGCATAATAAAATAATAGTTCGCATTATCGGAAAAGTCAATAGAAAATTAGCACTCAAAAATAGTGAGTGCTAACAAAATAACAGAAAACCGCATGGATTGGGCATTTTTGGAATTGTGAAAAGTTTATAAACTTATTTTTCACTGGACATTGTGGCGTAAAAATGCTAGGATTTATTTTATAATATGATTAAAGGGTCAAAAGGTATCATCGATGCATGCTTGCATGCAATTCGATCTATACCTTAGTGACCCGCACTATGATATAAGGAGACTGATATGTTACAGACAGGTATTAAAGGTAAGAAAGAGATTACAGTGACTTTGGATAAGACAGCGAAGGTTATGGGAAGCGGCACGATGGATGTGTTTGCTACTCCGGCTATGATTGTGCTGATGGAAAATACAGCTTTTGAGAGTGTTGCGTCTGAGCTTGAGGAGGGAAGTGGTACTGTCGGTACTGCGCTTGATATCAAGCATGTTTCGGCTACACCGGTTGGCATGAAGGTGACTTGTGAGTCGGAGCTTGTGAAGGTGGATGGTAGAGCGCTCACTTTTTCTGTAAAGGCTTTTGATGAGGCAGGACTCATTGGTGAGGGTACTCATGAGCGTTTTATAGTATTTGAGGAGAAATTCCAGAAGAAGGCAGATGACAAAGCAAAGTAGACCGGATTTAGATAGTAAAACACCGGAAATCAAAACGGAGAAACGTAAGGCCGTAGGTGGTGATTGTAAAGAATCTAACATCGAAGGAAAAAGTACGAGGAAATACAGCAGAAGATGGGATATCATTGTGACAGCCTTTGATTTTGTGACCAATTTTTCAGAGAGCTCTATTTCTGCATACGCAGGGCAGGCAGCTTTCTTTTTGATGCTGTCGTTTTTCCCGTTTTTATTGTTTTTCTTTTCGCTGCTGAGCTGGACACCGCTTACAGAGGCTGATTTTTTGATGTGGGCGAGCTCGTTTATTCCGGAGTCGTTTGGTGACATCATGAAGGATCTGGCAAGTGAGGTGTATGCCAGCGGCACAGGCAGGCTGTCTATTACGATGATTACAGCCGTGTACTTAAGCTCAAAGGCTTTTATTTCGTTTCAGCTTGGGCTTGACGATATGTACCATGTGAAGGAAAACAGAAATTTTATTTTGCGGCGCATATATTCGGTGCTTTACAGTATCGTTTTTGCACTGGCGCTCATTTTTTTACTGGGTATCATGGTGTTTGGAAATATGCTCAGGAAGATGTATTTTTCAAATGTTCATCATATAATTGGAAGTATAATAGGCAGTGTGGTCGATTATCGTCTGGTAATCTGCCTGCCGGTGCTTATTTTATTTTTCTGGGTGATTTATGTGTTTCTGCCAAACAAGAAGCGTAGGGCAAAGTATCAGCTGCCGGGAGCGGTATTTGCGGCTGCTGCATGGATGATTTTTTCTGGAATCTTTTCTGTGTACGTGGATAAATACAATAATTATTCTTCATTTTATGGCACAATGACAACTATTGCGCTTATAATGGTATGGTTATATGGTTGCATGTATGTGCTTTTTCATAGGCGGTATAATAAACCGCACATGGGAGGAGCGTATGGAGGCAAAAAAATATTATAAATATTAAATTCGGAGGCTTCGAATATATGGATAATAATAAAGAAATGATAGAAGGGCTTGTATCACAGATACTTGACGATTATCATGATGACAAAATCATAAATCAGCAGGCACTATTTTCACAGCCAGACAAGGAGGCTGTTTGTGATCTGCTCTCAAAGCTTATTAAGATAATGTATCCGGGCTATTTCAAGGGCACGAGCTTCAGATATTACAACCTGGACAGCCAGATTGCTGTCCTTTTGGAGGATATCATGTACAATCTGCGCAAGCAGGTGGTGCTTGCCCTGCCGCAGAATCCTAAATACAGGAGCTTATCACATCACGAGCTTGTCAATATGTCTGAGAAAATCAGCAATGATTTCTTTAAAAGGATTCCAAAAATCAGAGCTTTGGTGGAGACTGATGTGGCTGCGTTTTTTGACGGAGACCCTGCAGCCTACAATTACAATGAGATTATCCTTTGCTATCCGGGACTGCTTGCAATCACTACAAACCGTATAGCCCACGAGCTGCATCTGCTTGGAGTACCGCTCATCCCGCGTATGATGACAGAACATGCACACAGCAAAACCGGTATAGATATCCATCCGGGTGCCACTATTGGCAAGAATTTCTTTATAGACCACGGAACAGGCATCGTGGTAGGTGAGACCACTATTATCGGTGACAATGTCAAGGTATATCAGGGTGTGACTATCGGAGCACTTTCTACCAGAGGCGGTCAGAAGCTAAAGGGTGTGAAGAGACATCCTACTATTGAGGATAATGTCATCATCTATGCCGGAGCTTCGATACTTGGTGGTGAGACTGTCATCGGAAGAGGTGCTGTCATCGGAAGTAATGCATTTATTACTTCATCTATCGAGCCGGGGGCTCGTGTGAGCATCAAAAACCAGGAGCTTTCCATCAGAACAGGAGAGCGAAAGGAGCTTGTGGCCAGCGAGATGGAGACGGATCCGAGCTGGTTCTACGTAATATAATATTATAATATACTTTTTTGACTGAGGTTGGTATGCGCCCCGGACACTTGGTGTCTGGGGCGCATTCTATTAGCCACAACTGAAAAAAGTAAGAAAAATCTAAAAAATATTATTGACATCTAAGTTACGTTAGAGTATACTAACAGCCGTAAGAGCTACCAAATGATGTTTTTTATCATTAAAGTCGTGAAGAAAAGACGTGAAAAGAGGTAAATATGATGCCATTATCAATGAGTGGTGCCGGGGAGGCACAGATAATCAAGAAAATCGGCGGAAAGGAAGAGGTGAGATCTTTCCTTGAGAAGCTGGGCTTTGTAGTAGGCGGAGAAGTGACTGTCATCTCAGAGATAGCCGGCAATATGATAGTCAATGTAAAGGGCGCCAGAGTAGCAATCGGCAAGGACATGGCAAATAAGATCATGGTCTGATAAACAATGTAACAGGCATGGATATAGCATGTATGACATATATAACACATACAACACATGCAGCAATGTGCTGTATAAGCTGTAATCATTTAAGATTTAAACGACTTTGTATATGATATTATGCAAACGTTTATATAAATTTTTTAAACAACAATAAAATTAAAAAAGGAGTAGTCAGCATGAAGACATTAAAGCAAGCCAAAGTAGGCGAGACAGTCAAGGTTGTCAAGCTCACAGGCCAGGGCGCAGTCAAGAGACGTATCATGGATATGGGAATTACTAAGGGTGTTGAGATATTTATCCGCAAGGTGGCACCGCTTGGCGATCCGGTAGAGGTGACAGTGAGAGGCTATGAGCTATCACTTCGTAAGGACGATGCCTCTATGATAGAAGTAGAGTAAATTTTTTTTGCCTATAGGTTAGCAAACACAAACTATAGGCAGAATGAGCAAACAAAAATAAGGAGATTAAAACATGGCAGTAAAAATTGCTCTCGCAGGAAACCCAAACTGCGGAAAAACAACACTGTTCAATGCCTTAACAGGTGCCAATCAGTATGTTGGTAACTGGCCTGGTGTTACAGTTGAGAAAAAAGAGGGAAAGCTTATAGGTCACAAGGATGTAGACCTGGTGGATTTACCGGGTATCTATTCACTTTCTCCATATACTCTCGAGGAGGTTGTTGCAAGAAATTACTTAATCGGAGAGCAGCCTGATGCGATTATCAATATCGTGGACGGAACAAATATCGAGCGTAATCTGTATCTGACAACACAGATTATCGAGCTTGGCATTCCGGTACTTATGGCTGTCAATATGATGGACATCGTAAGAAAAAACGGAGACAAAATCAATATCAAGGCACTCGGCGAGAAGCTTGGCTGTGAGGTTGTTGAGATTTCAGCTTTAAAGAAGACAGGAATCAAGGAGACTGCAGAGAAGGCAATCCAGATTGCAAAGTCAGGTAAATCCGTTCAGAGGGTACATCACTTCGCAGATGATGTGGAGTGCACAATCGCAGGCATCGAGGATAAGCTTGGTCTTGCAGTAGCAGAGAACCAGAAGAGATTCTTTGCAATCAAGCTTTTAGAGCGTGACTCAAAGATTTCTGAGGTATTAAAGAGTGCTCCAAACGTAGACGCAGAGATTAAAGCTCTCGAGGACAAATACGATGATGACACAGAGAGTATCATCACAAACGAGAGATATCAGTACATATCTTCAATCATCGGCTCATGTGTAAAGAAGGCACGCGCCGGAAAAGAGACAGTATCAGACAAAATTGATAAGATTGTTACAAACAGATTTTTGGCACTGCCTATTTTCGCACTTATCATGTGGGCTGTATATTATGTTGCAGTATCATCACTCGGTGGAATTGTAACAGACTGGACAAACGACACACTCTTTGGTGAGTGGATTCAGCCGGCAGTACAGACATTCATGGAAAATGTAGGCTGCTCTGAATGGCTCGTATCACTTGTAGTTGACGGTATCATCGGAGGTCTTGGTGCACCTATCGGATTTGCACCACAGATGGCTATCGTATTCTTATTCCTCTCAATCCTTGAGGACTGCGGATACATGGCACGAGTAGCCTTCATCATGGACAGAATCTTCCGTAGATTCGGTCTCTCAGGAAAGTCCTTCATCCCATTCCTCATCGGATCAGGATGTGGTGTGCCTGGAATCATGGCAACACGTACTATCGAGAACGAAAAAGACCGTCGTATGACAATGATGACAGTAACAAATATCCCATGTGGAGCAAAGCTTCCTGTTATCGCACTCATCGCAGGTTTTATCATGGGTGACGGCTGCTGGTGGATGGCACCTCTTATGTACTTTACAGGAATCGGCCTCACAATCATCTACTGTATCATTTTAAAGAAGACAAGAGCATTTGCAGGAGAACCTGCACCGTTCGTAATGGAGCTCCCACAGTATCATATCCCTTCAGTAAAGGGTGTGCTGTTACACGTATGGGAGAGAGTATGGGCATTCATTAAGAAGGCCGGAACAATCCTTTTCCTCTGCTGTGCAGTTATGTGGTTCCTTTCAAGCTTCGGCATCCAGGATGGCGCATTCGGACTCGTTGACACAGAAAACAGCTTACTCGCAGTAATCGGATCTGCAATCGCAGTTATCTTTGCACCACTTGGATTCGATACATGGCAGGCAGTTGCATCATCACTCTCAGGCTTTGTGGCAAAAGAGGGTATCGTTTCAACAATGGGTGTACTCGCAGGACTTGGAGAGGTAGAAGAGTATGCAGTAAGCATGCATGATCAGTTTGCAGCATTCTTCCCAACAACAATGGTAGCAGTATCATTCTTACTGTTCAACCTGTTTGACTCACCATGTCTTGCAGCTATCTCAACAACTGCAAAAGAGCTTAACAACCGTAAGTTCTTCTGGTTTACAATAATTTTCCAGAACGTATCAGCTTACTGTGTAACACTTATGTTCTACCAGATTGTGGGACTTTGCATAGGTGAGGTAGCCTTCAACTTTTGGACAGTAGTTGCATTTGTACTCCTTGCAGGTGTATTATACTTATTGTTCAGAAAAGACCCTAATAAGGCAACAGTAAAGAGCTCTTCATTTGCGGCATCAAACGTGTAATAGATGTTTAAATGAGAATCAATTTGGAATTTAACACAGCAGACCTCATAGCAGTCATAGTTCTTCTATGCCTGCTGGGGCTTGCCGTAAAGATAATAATAGGATTTTTCAAGGAAAAGAAATAACACAGTAGTATAATTAGTAGCATTTGTAGTAATAGGAGATGATGACATGCTGGCTGATATCATTGTAATTGCAATTCTCGTAGTGATAGTTGCACTTGTAATCAGGACAATAATCAAATCAAAGAAAGCAGGCAAGAGCCTGCAGTGTGGAATGGACTGCAGCCATTGCAAGGGCTGTCATTAATCCACGGCATGGTGTGTATGAAGTACAGGATGGGCATTTCATGGAAAGAACTCATCTGCCGTTTAAGCTGCATCTGCCGGCATCGGTAACGATAGGAGGATGTATGTCGAAAGAAGCAATAGAGCAAAAAGAGGTAATCGTTGGCAAGCTAAAGGACAGCGGGTGCAGGATTACAAAGCAGAGACTTATTTTGCTTGATGTAATCCTCGAGGGCGAGTGCGGAAGCTGCAAAGAGATTTATTACCGGGCATCGAAGATAGATCACTCTATCGGGACTGCTACGGTGTATCGGATGATCAATACGCTCGAAGAGATTGGAGCGATTGACCGCAAAAATATGTATAGAGTGCAGGTGTCATAAGCCTGGTTTTATAGGAATTGTAATTTTTAGAAAAATCCGCTATACTAGAATGAGTATAGTGGATTTTTTTAGTGGAGGCTTTTATGATGAACACGATGAAGTTACCGGTCGGAATCGATGATTTCAGAAAACTGCGGGAATCAGATTTTTATTATGTGGACAAGACAAGGCTCATAGAGCAGATATTACAAAGCTGGAGCGAGGTGACTCTTTTTACAAGACCGCGCCGCTTTGGAAAAACTCTCAATATGAGCATGCTTAAGAGCTTTTTTGAGATTGGTACTGATAAATCGCTGTTCGATGGTCTGTATATTTCGGGGAATAAAGAGCTTTGTGAAGAATATATGGGAAAGTATCCGGTCGTTTTTCTTTCACTGAAAAGTGTTGAGGGTACATCATTTGATGAGGCAAGATACAGGATTATTGAGCTTATCAGCAGGGAAGCAGAGCGATTTAAGTTTCTTAAGGATAGTGAAGGGCTTTCTGAAAATGATAAAAATCGCTATAATGCAATTATTTCAGTGAATGACGGAAAATATGCCATGGACGAAAAGCTCCTTATATCCAGTCTGCAGGTTCTGTCGCAATTGCTGTTTACACACTTTGGACGTAAAGCAATTATCATTGTAGATGAGTATGATGTCCCTTTGGACAAGGCATTTCAGAATGGATACTATAATGAAATGGTCTCACTTATCAGGGGAATTTTTGGAATGGCCCTTAAAACCAATGAATTTCTGCAGTTTGCAGTCCTTACGGGCTGCCTGCGCATATCCAAGGAGAGTATTTTTACAGGTCTTAATAATTTTAGGGTCATGTCTATTACAGATGCGAGGTTTGACGAGCAGTTTGGTTTTACGGACAATGAAGTGAGAAAGCTGCTCGAGGATTATAATATGTCCATGCATTACAATGATATAAAGGAGTGGTATGATGGGTATCACTTTGGCAAGGCTGATGTTTACTGTCCATGGGATGTGATCAATCATGTGGATCGTCTGTGTGATGACAGCGATATAAGACCACAGACATATTGGATAAACAGCAGTGGAAACAGTCTGGTGAGAAGGCTCATCAGTAAAGCTGACTCATCAACAAAGGATGAAATAGAGCGCCTTATTGCAGGCGAGACAATTGTAAAGAGCATACGACTCGACCTGACCTATGATGAAATAGAAAGCACTATAGACAATATGTGGAGTGTGCTATTCACCACAGGATATCTTACAAAGGCAGGAGATGTAAAGATGCCGGATAGCGAAAGCTATGCATATAAGCTTGTAATTCCAAACAAAGAGGTGAGAGAGGTATTTATCCTCCAGATACAGGAATGGTTCAAGAGTGTGGTAGCAAGTGATAATGATACTATGAAGCTTTTATCAAAGGCAATTATTGATAAGGATGAGACAAAGATTGCAAAGCAGCTCAATATTGTGATGGGACGTATGATAAGCATACTAGATACAAAGGCACCTGATGATATGAAGGAGAATTTCTACCATGGACTGCTTCTTGGCTTGCTGCGAGGAAGTAATCCGGACTGGCTAATTAAGTCAAATCGTGAGTCGGGAGACGGTTTTAGTGACATAATGATTATGCCGGAAAATCCGGATGCAGGAATTGTAATCGAGGTGAAGTATGCAAGGAATATAAAGGAGCTTGATACGGCCTGTGAGATTGCCATGGCACAGATTAAGGAAAAGAGATATGATGAGGCTCTTCGTAATGAAGGCAGATGTGATATTATAGCGTATGGCATTGCTTTTAGCAGAAAGCGTTGCAAAGCATTGGGGGAGAGGCTGTGATATATCAATAGGTACAATTTTTATAATAAGTGAATTAATGAATTGTATAAAAAGAGAACGGCAATAAGGATAGCACACTGAGAATTAAAGATTCTTAGTGTGTTTTTTGTTGCAATTAATTGAGAATAAAAAGTGTAAAAATGGCAAAAAAATACTTGACATATAGGTATAAGTAAGATATATTTAACTCAGGTTAGAGATAACTAACACGAAAGGAGCCAAAATGTGCCAGGAAGTATTTCAGATTGCTATGAGCATGGATTTAAAGAGTGTGGAAATGCAGCTTGCCCTCCAGTGTGCCCCACTAATTACAGGAGCGAGAATTTCAAATATGCTCATGATAGACAGCGCTGATGAGAGTGCCATGAGAGTGATTCTGAGAGCTTCCGGGATATCGCATTTCAGGCTCGCAGCAAGGAATGAGAAAACCGCCTTCCTCTTATTCCGCAGGAGCCTCTTAGAAGCATATCTGAATAATTCAGAGGCTTTGGACATACTAAAGAAAGCGGGATATGAGGATTTTTCATTCGGCAAGATATTACTTAGATTCAAAAAACACTACGAAGCATATCTGAATGACGAACACAAGCAGTTTCCGCATGAGATGGGGCTTTTGCTTGGATATCCGATAGAGGATGTGAGAGGCTTTATAGAGCATAACGGATGCGGCTGCCTGTATTCAGGATACTGGAAGGTGTACCGCAACGTACCACTCAAAAAGAAGATGTTTGAGGATTTTGAAAAGGCGAAGGAAAGTGTCATACAGCTATTGGCCGAGGATATAGATATGAGGCTGATACTGGAAATATATAAAGAAGAACCGCAGCAGATTGCGGTATAGGAGGAATTAAAATGAGCAAAATCAGTGTAGTTTATTGGTCACAGTCAGGCAATACAGCAGCAATGGCAGAGGCAGTTGCAAAGGGCGTCACAGATGCCGGAAAGGAAGCAGAAATCGTATTCGTAAGCAGTGCTTCAATAGATGAGCTTAAATTAGAGACAGCATTCGCACTCGGATGCCCTGCAATGGGTGCAGAGGTACTTGAGGAGGGCGAGATGGAGCCGTTTGTCACAGAGCTTGAGGGCTGCGTGGCAGGCAAGACAATCGGTCTGTTCGGTTCATACGGATGGGGCGATGGCGAGTGGATGCGCGACTGGGTAGAGCGAATGACAGCAGCCGGAGCTACAGTAGTAGGCGGCGAGGGTGTTATCTGCCAGGATGCACCGGACGATGATGCAAAGACAGCCTGCGAGGAGCTTGGAAAGAAGCTGGCAGCGGTATAAGCAAATCAGAATTATAGCGTGGCCGCGACAACATGAAAGGCCACGAAAAACATATTTTATCTCCGCAAAGTATAAACTTTGCTCCTAGTGTAAATCTGGGCCGGCGAACTTCCCATTCGCCGGCCCGCTCTCTTTTTTCATGATATTTTGCTATTGCCTAATCAGAAAGAATATAAAAAAAATTACGCAGATTATTACAATCTGCGAAAATACACCTCTGTTAAAAACAACTAGATACATAATAAAACTTGAGTCGTTTATGTCAACTATTGTATCTTTTTTGTGTCTTTTTACAATTTTAATAAATATCAGGTTGAATTTTATATATTTTTAGTTTTTAGATAGGTCAAAAATTGTGGTCAGAAATAAATTAAATTATATTGACATTATATATCCGATTTGGGTATAATAACAAAAAAAAGTAACCAAATTGGATATATTTTTATGGGAGGTTTGTTATTATGAACATTAAGGAAATACGAAATACTACCGGCCTTTCGCAACGTAGTTTTTCAAAGATGTTCAATATACCAATAAGTACATTGCAGAAATGGGAGCAGGGAGAAAGCTCGCCTACTCCTTATATTATAAAATTAATTGCCAACCAGTTACCGATAGAAAATGATAATATGTATAAAATTGAAGATAATAACGGTAAGATTTATTATTATAACAGAGACGCTGGGTATTTAATTGATTCAATAGGTACAAAAATCAAGATAGGTGAAGATCTTGATGGTGTAAAGGAAAAAAATCTTTCATTATATGTGGCTGATTTGTTTGAATCCTATTATGAAATAGTTGATAAATTTAATCGTGACTGTAGACTTGATAAAACAGAAGATATTATATGGAGTTAATATATGGCGAAGAAAATAGCTAAAGAATACTATTTAATGCATAAAGATATACCTGTTTGCCTGATGGAGCTGACAGAAGGGGGAACTCTCGGAAATTACAGAAAAAATGAAGCAGCTCTTGCCCACTTTCCTATAGGTGGACAGATGAATGATATGAAATTTCATGATTGGTGGAAGGACAGAGCTATTCCTAAGACGAGGCACGGAGCTAAGACTGCCCTGCAAAGACTTGGATATTCTTCAACAAACAGTGCTTTGGTAGATAATTTGGCCTTAAGTTTGTCGGATTGTTATTGGATTAAACCTCGTGGTGAAGATATCGAATGGAAAGATGTAAATCTGTTTACAAATGATTTCGTAGATACATTTGGTGAAATAACACTAAACAAGGACAATTTACTTGATTTAAGGAAGAAAACAAAATTTAACTGCGCTGCTTCACAGGGAGAACTTCAGAAAAAATGGTGTATTGACACTTCAGGCCGCAGATATATGATTAAAGGTAATTATGGAGAATCATACCAGCAAAGTATAAACGAACTATTTGCAACAGAACTTCATAGAAAACAAAAATTTGAAAATTTCACAGTATACACTCCCACATTGTTAACAGTAGAAGGTGGAATTGAAGGACTTGGATGTCTTTCATACGATTTTTGCTCAGAAAATCTGGAATGTATCAGTGCATGGGAATTATTGCAATCAGTCAAGCTTAAGCAAAATGAATCATATTATTATCCATTGAAAAAGGTCTGTCTTGGTTTGGGAATAAAAGAAGAAGAGTTTGATTATTTTATGGATTATGAAATAATGACTGACTATCTCATTTCAAATACCGACAGACACATGAATAATATTTCTATAGTTAGAAATCCTGACACATTAGAAATACTTGGATTTGCACCTATATATGATTCCGGTAATTCTATGTTCTATAATATTCCATACGAGCATCTTGGTTCAATTCGTATTGATGAGATAAAGACACATTCTTTTATTTCTAAAGAAGTACGGCTTCTATCATATGTAAAGGATAGAAATATTGTAAATATTGATAAAGCAGAAATGGATTTTAGTTTGTATAAAAAGATTTAATCGAACGTCATATGCGTATCCCAAGGCTACAAGCATTATATGAAAAGAAACTCACAAAGCTGAGAGCATTCCAAAATGGTAAAGACATATGGAAAACAGATAAATATTAAGTATTTCATTCCTCTTCTATTGAAATAAATAATCACAAGGAGGCATACATTATGTCAAGAAGAGGAACCAACATCAGAAAGAGAACCGACGGACGCTGGGAGGGGCGTTACTACATAGTAGACACAGCCGGCAGTAAAAAGTGCAAATCGGTATACGGCCACAGCTATAAGGAAGTAACAGAAAGGCTGCTTACAGCAAAAGCTGCTTCACTTAATCAAACAGCAGCCCCAAAGCAGTCCGCTATCACCGTAAAAGCAGTCGCTGAGAAATGGCTTGAAAGTATAGCATCCAGCCGGAAGTGCTCTACCATTCAAAAGTATTCTACTATATACAATAAATATATCAAACCGAACTGGGGAGAAAGCGTCATAGATGAGTTAAATCAGAATGAAATACTCAAGGAGTTGCCTGAGACAGCCGGTGAGAGCGTTACAAAGAGCATACTTTGTATATTCAACTCAATCCTTGCATATGGAGCTGCAACATATGGCACCGGAGAAATTCATCTGTCGTACAGGTCAAAGCGTTCATCCGTCACATCCTCAAACAACATAAATACAATCAATACAACAGACCAGCAAAAGCTAACCGAGTATCTTCTTACCGAGCTTGATATCTATAAGCTCGGTATTTTATTGTGCCTTTTTATGGGGCTGCGTTTAGGAGAAATTTGTGCCCTGAAATGGGAAGATATCGATATGATTAGTCGCACTCTGCATGTCAATCGCACAGTGCAGAGACTTCCGGTAGATACGGTACACACATCCGATTCATCACAAAATAACCACACAGCCACGAGAAAGACTTCTTTATATATAGATTCACCAAAGACTTCAAATTCACTTCGTGAGATTCCTATCCCGGACTTTATATATGACAAGCTGTCAGATTATCATAACACTTCAATGAAAGGTGACTCTTATTTTCTAAAGAAAAATCAGCCTATGGATCCCCGCACTTATCAGAATAGATTTCATATCTATATAAGAGAAGCAGGTATCGGGAATACTCACTTTCATGCATTGCGCCACACCTTTGCCACAAATTGTATCAGCAGCGGCGCCGACGCTAAGAGTGTAAGTGAGATTCTTGGACATTCCAATGTAAATATTACATTGAATCGCTATGTGCATCCAAATCTGGAGACCAAGCGCTCCGCAATCAATTCTATAGTTATCCCATAAATGGTCAGAAAAATGGTCATATTTATATAAAATGCTTATTTTATACATAAGGGAGGTTGGATTTCGCAGATTGTAATAATCTGCGAAATCCAACCTCCCTTTTAATGTAGTGTTTCACCCGGAGGCAGCAAATGAGCATACATCTTTACAAGCACAACGAAGATGCATACAGAGCAGTCGAGACCATGCTGGAGGAAAAGCAGATGGCAGCCGTCATCCATCCGACAGGCACGGGCAAGTCGATGATAGCTTTCAAGCTCGTGGAGCAGCATCCGCACAAGCACTTTCTATGGCTATCGCCAAGTGAGTACATCTACAAGACACAGCTTGAAAACATAGACACACAGTTCTCAAACATAGAATACATGTCATACAGTAGGCTCATGAAGCATGAGGACAGCATAGACACCCTGCACCCTGACTATATCATACTCGATGAGTTCCACCGCTGTGGAGCCGCAGAGTGGGGCAAGAGTGTAAGAAAGCTTCTGGAAGCATATCCGAAGGCAAAGCGCCTGGGACTCTCAGCGACAAACATACGCTATCTGGACAACCAGCGCAATATGGCAGAGGAGCTCTTTGAGGGCAACATAGCCTCAGAGATGACACTCGGAGAAGCAATCGTGAGAGAAATACTTCCGGAGCCTAAATATGTCATAGCCATGTATTCATACAAGAAAGAGCTCGAACAACTGAAAAAACGAATCGAGGGCTTATCAAACCCGGGACTTATATCGGAAAACGAAAAGCTTCTAGAGCAGCTAAAGCGTGCACTCGAGCAGGCAGACGGACTCACAGAGGTCTTTGCCAGACAGATGACAAAGCCTGATGGCAAATACATAGTATTCTGCTCAGGCAGAGAGCATATGGATGAGATGAAGGCGCAGGCGGCCGACTGGTTTAGCAAGGTGGACAAAAAGCCACACATATACACAGCGTACTACAACGATGCGTCGACCGGTAAAGCCTTTGCCGAATTCAAAAAGGACACAGGAAGCCACTTAAAGCTCCTCTACTGCATAGACATGCTGAACGAGGGCATACATGTGGACGATGTGGACGGAGTAATACTGCTTCGCCCTACGGTGTCACCAATCATCTATCTGCAACAGATAGGCAGAGCACTGTCAGCAGGAAGCAAAAATCAGCCGGTCATATTTGACCTGGTCAACAATTTCGACAGTCTATACTGCATAGACTGCCTGAAAAACGAAATGCAGGAAGCCTTTTTGCTGTATCCGGACACTCATTCGCCAAGAGAGCACTTTGAAGACAGATTCCGCATTATAGACGAGACCAAGGACAGCAGGGAAATATTCATGCGCCTGCAGGAAAATCTGGGAAGTGCCTGGGATACATACTATGAGGCAGCAAAGCAGTGGTATGAGGAAAATGGAAATCTCAAGATACCAAAGAGCTATGTCACTGGGTCAGGCCTCACACTGGGAGCATGGATAAACACCCAGAGGCGTGTGAAGTCAGGCAATATATCCGGAAACCTCACCTGGGAAAAGATACAAAAGCTAAATGATATAGGCATGATATGGGATGTCACGGACTCAAGCTGGCAGGAGGTACTGGAAGAGCTGAAAAGCTACCGCAATACCTATGGTAATCTGGACATCAAGGCCAAATATGTATCGCCTACAGGCTTTAGGCTTGGCTCATGGATCAACAACATGCGCTTCAAGGTAAAAAAGTACGGCATAGAGCAGGCACTCACCGATGAGCAGAGAAAAGCACTCGAGGAGCTTGGCATGATATGGGACCACAACAAGCAGAAGTGGGAAGAGTACTACAGCGCAGCCAAAGCCTACTACAAGGAGTATGGAAACCTCGAAGTACCTGCAAAGTACGTCACAGCAGACGGCATACCGCTTGGACGGTGGCTGTCAAACCAGACCAATAGCCACTCAATGACAGACGAGCAGCTACAGCGCCTGCAGAGCATAGGCTACAGGTCAGAAAGCAAGACCGCTATACAGTGGAACAGAAAGTTTGAGCTTGCGAAAGCATATTACGAGAAAAACGGCAATCTAGACGTGCCGGTATCATATTCCACAGACGGAGTGAAGCTGGGACGCTGGATATCAAATATCAGATGCAAAAGAAAAAACCCGAAGGCCAGCGGCATGGTGCTCGACACAGAGCGCATAGCAAGGCTCGACAGCATAGGGATGAACTGGAAATAGGGTAATCAAGAAATACAGGGAGACACAAAAATGTACAGAAAGAAAGGAAGAGGCTGGACAAAGCATATAGATTTCATGCTCTTAGATGTCCTGTGTATGCAGATAGCATTCATAGTCTCATACATATGGCGCTTTGGACTTGGCAATCCATACATAGATAAAGACTACAGGATACTGGCAGTAGCATTCCTGCTCATAGATTTCTTCGTGGAAATAGTATCCGATGCCTTCAAAAATGTATTGAAGCGAGGCTATCTCGATGAGTTCATAGTTACATGTAAGCATGTGGTATTTGTGGAAATAATAACAACCTTCTTCCTGTTTACCACACAGATGGGTGAGATATATTCGCGTATGTCTTACTACATCATGATTCCAATATATATTCTCGTGTCGTACTTAGGCAGAATGGTGTTTAAGAAAATAATTAAAAAAAGAGGCTTTGCTTCATCAAAAGAATCACTCTTTGTCATAGCACCGGAAAAGCTCCTTAGGGAGACACTTCAGGGACTTAAGGAAAATGGTTTTGGATATACACAGATAGTGGCAGCGGCAACAGATGCCGACCTGAATGGCAAAACAATATGTGAAATACCAATAGTTGCAAACCATGACGGGATAGTGGACTACGCTTGTGAGGAATGGGTGGACGAGGTGCTTATCCCACCGTGTGCGGAGAGCGAATATCCCTACGAAATGGCAGACATATTCTTGGAGATGGGAATAGCTGTTCACAGAGGCATCACCAAAAACAAGGTCATGGCAGGCAGTTTTAATCAGATAGAAAAAATAGGTGACTACACAGTCATCACAGCCAGCTTGAACTATGCGAGAACAACACAGCTTCTTGCCAAAAGAGGCATGGACATACTCGGAGGGCTGGTCGGATGCATCATCACCTTGATAGTGACGATATTTGTGGGACCAGCAATCTATATAGCATCACCGGGACCAATCTTCTTCGCACAGGAGCGAATTGGCAGAAACGGCAGAAAGTTCAAGATGTACAAATTCAGAAGCATGTACATGGATGCCGAGGAGCGAAAGAAGGATCTCATGGCACAAAACAAGGTGAGCGACGGAATGATGTTTAAGATGGACTTCGACCCGAGAATCATAGGCAATAAGATACTGCCGGATGGAACAAAGAAAACCGGCATAGGACAGTTTATCAGGAAGACATCAATAGATGAGCTGCCGCAGTTTTGGAACATCCTCAAAGGAGATATGAGCCTTGTAGGTACTAGACCACCGACACTCGACGAGTGGGAGAAGTATGAACCACACCACAGAGCCAGAATGTCATTCAGGCCGGGACTGACCGGGCTGTGGCAGGTGAGTGGCAGAAGCAATATCACGGACTTTGAAGAGGTCGTGAAGCTGGATACCCAGTATATTGAGGAGTGGAGTGTGAAGGGGGATATTAAGATTATTTGGCAGACTGCCGTAGGAGTATTAAGAAATGATGGCGCAATGTAAGGAAAAACTTAATATTGCTATGTTTGGGCAAAAAAGAATTCCATCAAGAGAAGGTGGAGTTGAGATTGTTGTTGAGGAACTTTGCACAAGGATGGTTGCCCAAGGACACAATGTGACTTGCTACAACAGAGGTGGCCATCATGTAAGTGGTTCAGAGTATGATTCAAAAACGACTTAAAGAATATAAAGGAATAAAGCTTAAGACAGTTCCAACAATAGAAAAGAAAGGTCTTGCGGCTGTTTCATCCTCTTTTTTTGCAGCATTATGTTGTGCTTTTGGTAAGTATGACATTGTTCATATCCATGCAGAGGGACCAGCTTTTTTCTCATGGCTTCCAAAGATGTTTGGAAAGAGGGTTGTGGTTACAATTCACGGCATAGACTGGCAGCGTGAGAAATGGAAATTAGGGTTTGGCTCAAAATTCATCCGGCAGGGTGAAAAGAATGCCGTAAAGTATGCGGATGAAATCATTGTGCTAAGCAAGGGCGTTCATGACTACTTTAAAGATACCTATGGTAGGGAGACTCACTTTATTCCCAACGGTGTGAATCGACAAGAGATTAAAGATGCAAAATTCATAACAGAAAAATTTGGTCTAACAAAGGATTCATACATATTGTTTCTTGGTCGTTTGGTGCCGGAAAAGGGCATTCGATATCTGGTTGAGGCATTTAAAGATGTCAAAACAGATAAAAAATTGGTTATCGCTGGTGGCTCTAGCGATACGGATTCTTTTATGGCGGAATTGAAAGATCTGGCAAAGGATGATAATAGAATCATTTTTACCGGATTTGTTCAGGGACAGATGCTTGATGAATTATATAGCAATGCTTATATTTACACATTACCTTCTGACCTGGAGGGAATGCCCTTGAGCCTGCTAGAAGCTATGAGTTATGGCAATTGCTGTCTGGTTTCGGACATTCCGGAGTGTGCAGAGGTTGTGGAAGATAAGGCATTGATTTTCCAAAAGTCGAATGTAGAGGACTTGCAAGAAAAATTGCAAAATGCCTGTGATCATCCTGAAATGGTTATGGAAATGAAGAAACAGGCAGCTGACTTTATTTGCAAAAAATATAACTGGGATGATGTCGTAAAGGAAACGATGAAACTGTACAGGAGAAAATAAGATATACATACGATTTGGCTCGACTGCTCGTTGATATGAATCAAACCGAGAAATACGGCTACTATCATGCAACCAACGAGGGAGGCATGGATTGGAACAATCCTGAAATTGGCATTGAATGGCCGGAGTTGAGGGGCGAGTACAAGGGCAGTGCAAGCGCAGAGGGCTATACGCTGAAAGATGGTACTGCGCTGAAGCTGAGTGATAAGGACCAAAAGTGGCTGGGACTGAAGGAGACTTTTAAATTTTATAATGTTACATAGTCATTTTTAATAAAGCGACTGGATCTGAAATAAAAAGACAGCCACGATTTGAAAAATGTCTTTCATAGTGAGGAAAAAAATGTCTGAATATCTGATAAAAATTATAAATCGAGTTATCGGAATTCTTAAAATTCTGTGCTGGAAAATTTTATATGGGAGTCGCTTTCATTCTGGTAAAATGACTTTCTTTTATCCAGGATGTCATTTGATGATTGAAAAAACAGGAAGCATTAATATTGGCGATAATTGTTTTTTTAATCGTGATTGTTCAATGACATCTCTGGGCGAAATTAATATAGGCAATGATTGTATATTTGGGGAAAATGTTAAGATATACGATCATAACCATAGAACTGATGCGACAAAAGGCCCTTTCAGAAAACAAGGTTATGTTATTGGACGAGTTGAAATTGGATCTAATGTTTGGATTGGAAGTGATGTCTTAATCCTTCCTAACATTAGAATTGGAGACAACGTCATCATTGCGGCCGGTGCGATAGTTACAAAAGACATTCCAGACAATGTGACTTACATACAAAAGAGAAACAGTGTGGAGGTGCCAAATGGAAAATAATCTCCGATTTAGTATTGTTGTACCGATTTATAATGTTGAAAAATTTCTTGATCAGTGCATAACAAGTGTCCTAAGCCAGAAATATGATAATTATGAACTGATTCTTGTGGATGATGGCGCTACCGATGATAGCGGCAAAATTTGTGATGCTTATGCTTTGAAGAATGATCACATTCGAGTCATACATAAAGCCAATGGGGGATTAGTTAGTGCTCGAAGAGCTGGTGTAATGGTTGCAAAAGGTGAGTATGTTGGATATGTGGATGGAGATGACTGGGTAGCTGATAATTGGCTTGCAGAAGTTGATAAAGTGATTACGGAATCTCATCCGGATATTGTGGAATATAATGCGTTTAAAAGCACAGATGGAAAAAATATTGAAATGAAAACCTCGCATTTTAGAGGATTCTTTGACGAGAAAGAAGTCAAAGAAAAGATTATTCCATGTATGCTTTGTGACAAAGATCAAAGATTTTACACGTTCGGTGTTTTGCCAGCTGTATGGTCTAAAATGATTAAGACCGAAATTCTAAGAGATAATCTTTGTTCTGAAGACAAGATTACTTTTGGTGAAGATGTTGCCTGTATATACAACAGCATATTAAAATGTAAATCCTTTTATGGAATCGACATTCCAGTATACTATTATCGACAAAACAGTCAATCTATGACAAAAGCGTATGATGCGCGGCGATTTGAAAGACTAGAAGTCTTATTTGCTTATCTAAATAAGAAACTGCTACGGAATAATAGACAACTGAAAAGTCAATATGATAACTATATTTTGTTCTGTGTTTTTTATGCGTCCCTGAATGAAGCAAAGAACAATACTAGTTTCAAAGAAATGGGAAAGAAATTTGAAGATGGATTAAAAAGACTTGATTTAGAAAACTTCGTCAATGAAACAACCATAAAGATTGGTATTCCGTGGAATGTGATGCTTTATCTCATAAAGAAGAAAAAGTATAGAATGTTGATGGTATTATGCAGAGCGATTGTTAAAGTCAAGTATTCATATAAAGCATAAGGAAATGATTATGAAAAAAATTTGTTTTATAACACGCCATGCAATTGTAAATTATGGCTCTTTTTTGCAGACGTATGCTACACAAAAACTATTTGAAGACTACGGATATAATGCGGAAGTTTTGGATTATGTTCGAGAAGATGAAGAGTATCATAATGTGACAGAACTACTGTTAAAAAAATCCAAAAAATGGAATCGGAATACTTTTACTAGACTTATATATAGAATCGTTCAATGGCCAGATCACTATATTTGTGGAAGAGCATTTGAAAAGGAAAGAGCCAAATATCTGAATTTGAGCGAGCGCATTACAAATCTGGTTGCAGATGCAAGCAAAATACCGACAGCTGATATTTATTGTACAGGTAGTGATCAAGTTTGGGGAGAAATTGCTCAAGATGATGTAGATCCTATGTATTTCTTGAGTTTTGCTCCACATGATGCGAAAAAAATAGCCTTTTCTGCTTAGTTTAGGAAAAGAAAGTTATCCGAAAGAAAGAATTGATAAGTTCAAAGAATTATTACGTGGATATGACTATATAACTGTGCGAGAAGATAGTGCGGTTAATATAGTAAATAGAGCTGGATATGAGGCAACACAGATTCTTGATCCAACAATGATTTTTGGTGGAGATAGATGGAGAAAACAATTGCTGCCGATACATGAAAAAGGATATGTGTTGCTTTATCAACTTAATGCCAATCATGAAATGGATGAATATGCAAAGCAATTTGCGGATAAAGCGGGGTTAAAATTGCTTAGAGTTTCTGTTGAGGCTCATAACTGTATGCGAGTAGGAAAATTTAAGCTGTGTTTATCGCCGTTTAAATTTTTATCATATATTGCAAATGCAGAATATATGATTACAGATTCTTTTCATGGTACTGCTTTTGCAATCATGTTTAACAGGCAGTTTGTCGAAGTATTACCAAAAGAAAAAATTGCGAGAAATTTGAGCGTTTTGAAACAGTTTGGACTAGAAGATAGAATCTTAAATAGTCTTAGTGATTTTTCCTATATTAATCAAAAAATTGATTATTTGGTAGTGAATAAAAAACTCAAGGAAAGTCAGGAACTGGCGGCACAGAAACTTAAAGAAATGATGGATGAAGTATAAAATATATGTTTGCGAGGAAATGATGAAGAAAATATCAGATTATTGTTTTTGTGCAGTATGTGAAACATATTTTACAAAGCAGATGCAAGATAATGGCTGTACAGTGTTACAAATGTATAAACCAATACCAAAGTTTTTTAAAGCTTTGCGGAAGCTGCATTATAAAACAAAAATTCCAGGGTTTAGAATATGGTTGAACGAATTACCCAAAAATATAGACAGCAAAAAAGTGTTTGTAGTTTATGCAAGTGATTATGCAAGAGAATATGTAAAGATGCTGCGAGAAAAGACAAATGCAGTTATATACTTTTGGTATAATAATATTATCGAGACAGACGGTATGTTTCACGATAATTTAAAGGTGAAGAATTTGATTCCGTCATCTTTTGATGAATCAGACTGTGAACGATTTGAGATGTATCATAATACGCAGTATTATTTCTCAAGCATTAATTTGCCCGATGTCTCAATATGTTATGATGTGAGCTGTATATGTAAAGATAAAGGGAGAGGTCCCGTTTTATTAAGGCTGGAGAACTATCTAAACTCACTTGGTTTAAGAACATATTTTCATATTTGTAGAGATAATACCTCAAATGAAAACAGTGGCATAGATTATAAGCCACAGATTTCCTATGACGAAATTTTGAAAATTGTGGCACAGTCCAAAGTGATTATAGATTTAACGCAAGAGAAACAAAGCGGTTTAACACTTCGTCCATTAGAAGCAATTTTCTTTAAAAAGAAGCTAATAACAAATAATGTAAATATAGAAAAATGCAGATTTTTATAATAAGAATAATATTTATGTTATTGATACAGAGAACATTCAAATACCAATAACATTCTTTTCGTCACCGTATGAAGAAATCGGTAAAGATAATATATCATATTATGACTTTAAACAATGGTTGTTTAGGTTCGACGATGCAATCCTAGGAGAAGAAAATGATAATTAACGGTGGAATTGTTACATACAATCCGGATATTGAAAAATTGAAAAAAAATATAAGTCGCATTGCAGGACAGGTTTGTAAACTGGTTATAGCGGATAATGGTTCTAAAAATATAGAGGATATCAAAAGGCTTGCGGCTGCTTTTGAAAATGTAAGTGTCATACTGAATTATGAAAACTTTGGAATTGCTAGAGCATTAAATCAGATAATGAAATGGTCTTCTAACAATGGAGGAGATTGGACGATTACTTTGGATCAGGATTCAGAGTGCAGCGATTGTATTATAGACTTGTATAAACCATATCTTAATAAGGAAGATGTGGGAATGCTAACTTGCAGATACACAGATCGCAATCTGAATGAAGAAAATGTTGTATACAACAGTGATTGTGAGGAAATTGATTTTTGTATTACATCTGCCAGTTTGTTAAAGAATGAATGCTGGAAAAAAACAGCGGGATTTGATGAATATCTTTTTATTGATAAAGTTGACAATGATATATGTCTTAAACTCCAAGAAAATGGATTTAAGATTATATGTGTTAATAAAGTTGGCTTCACACATGAGGTGGGAAAGGCTAAGAAAATCTCATTTTTGGGAAAGAAGTGTATTATATATAATCATAATGCATTTAGAAGATATTATATTGCACGAAACACAGTATATATTGCAAAAAAATATAAAAATATAAGCTTTATACACGAATTACTGCATTTGCTATTTTATTCGCTGATAATTGTAATTTATGAAGATAAAAAAATTGAAAAATTATCATCAAATATTAGAGGCTGTGCAGCAGGGTTATTTCATCCAATTAAGGAAATTGATTATACAAAGTCTAGAGTGAATTTTTTCCTTCCCTCAATACTTTTATCTGGAGGTGTTAGAGTTGTATTAAAATATGCGTATCTGTTATCAGATAAAGGCTATGATGTAAAAAATTTATGTTCCCGTTGTTTCTTATATGTTAAAAGAACCCTCTATTAAGGCTCGAATTTTACAAATAAGAAACACATTGGGGAAAGTTTACCATTTGTGCCTAAAGAAGGACTTTAAGAGTCTTGAAGCAGGAGAATGTATAATACCTGTCTTTAAACTGAAAAACAAATACATCCGAGATGCGGAATTTGCAATTGCAACAGCGTGGCCTACTGCCTATGATGTAAATCGTTTGAAGCAAATTAAAGGCAGGAAGATTTATTTTGTACAAGATTATGAAGTGTGGGATTCGGAAGCAGCAAAAAAAACCTATGATATGCCACTATTTAAAATAGTTATTTCAAATTGGATCAATAAAAAACTGAAAGAGCAAAGAAGCAAGACTGGAGTAATAGTTCATAATGGTTTAGATTGTACAAAGTTTTATCCTGATGATACAGTTCCAAAACAGCGGAGTGATATCGCAACAACTAATTGCTTGATGTTGTATCATAAGCTGGAAAAAAAAGGTGTACATGATGGTGTGAATGCATTTGAATTTGCTCGCAAAAAAGTGAAAAACTTATCGCTTGAACTGTTTGGAATGGAAGCTCCAGTAGGAATGGAAGATTATGCTTTTCATAAATCACCCAATGTAGAAGAACTGAGGCGGCTATATAATTGGGCAGATATTTTTATTTTTCCGAGTAAAAATGAGGGATGGGGGTTGACTCCCATTGAGGCAATGGCATGTGGATGTGCCGTAGTCGGAACAAATACGGGGTGTATGATTGATTTAGGAGTGAATGAAAAAAATGCATTAATTGTGCAACCTGAGGATGTTGAGGGTTTGAGTAAAGCAATTGTGAAGTTGGCGGAAAATCCTAAATTACGAAGTGAAATAGCTCGAAATGGGTTGGAAACTGCAAGAATGCTTGATTGGCATAACGCGACTGAGTTATTTGAAAAATGTATGTGGGAGGCCTTGATATGCTATGACACTTGATAAGAAAAAGACAATTTTTTTTCTGTGGGATTTATGTTTAATCTTTAAAACCATGTGCGCCTTTTCTGATACATCCATAGCTAGTAAGGCGTATTTGAGTTATCAAGTTATAGTCGCCTTGATTTTTTTCTTTACATTCATTCGGTGTATTAAAGGCTTTAGAGAAAATCTCGGAAATAAAATAATATTTTGCAGCCAATTCTTTGTGATTCTAGCGGTATATGGTTTAATAGTTTTTAATCCTGCATTATCACAAGAAATAGGACAACAAATAAAAGCAATGTTATTCTTTTATACTGCTAGTGTTTCCATGACACTTTGCTTAGAGTCGGTGGAGGATCAATTAAAATTTCTAAAACACAGTTATTATTCGATAGGAATTGTGGTATTTATCGCTTTTGTGCTATACAATGATAAATTTCGATTTATTCTGAATCTTTCGAATTTATTTTCAAGAGATTCTCGTTATCGATGGGAATATGGGTTTTATCACGCTAATTTTGTTGGTAATATTACTATATGTTTATTGCTTTTATCTTTCATAATTAGTCAAATAAAAAGAAAATTAATAGCAGAGTGGCTTTTAGTAAAGTATTCTGTGTAGGCATTAATACTATATCAATTTGTATGTTACTGGCTAGCGCATCAAGAAGTAATATGCTTGCGATTATTGTATTGGGGTTGGCTTTTTTATTTGCTAATATCAATGAATGGTTACCAATAAAAAGAAAATATACAGGAACCATTCAAGGTCTTATCATTATATTGATCATTATGTTGGTATTATTTTCTGGGTCTGATAATATGTATGATAGTCTATTTAAATTAAGCAATAGAAACTTGAACTTTACTATTAATATTCCTTCATTGATAGCTAGTGGAAAAGTGCTGTTTGGAATAGGATATGTTGATGCAGGATTATTTGGCTCAAATAAATTACCAATGGCAACATGGTATGTCGACAATTCATATTTATATGTGTTTTTAACAATGGGAATAGCAGGAATTGCTTGGTTTATAGTCCTTTTAGCAAGACTTTTTCTTAAAATTAGAAAATATGATAAAGCATTTGGTTTGAACTTCACATTCACATGTGTGTTTGTTACATACATGTTTTTAGGCATGTCGGAAACATGTATTTTTTATCCGACATTCGTGTCTAGTTTTGTTTATTTTGTTGCTTTTATTTCATGCTGTTTTATTAAAGATAATTGTGATGAGAGTACATGAATAAATTGTAACATGATGCGTAAAGAGTAAAATACAATGAGTAGATAGGAAATAATATGAAAACAGTTTGTAATGAAAATCAATGCACAGGCTGTATGGCGTGTGTGGATATATGTGCGAAGAACGCCATACACATTGTTGATGCTATTGATGCTTTTAATGCAGTTATTGACGAGGGCAAATGTGTTAATTGCGGTATGTGCGAGAAAGTATGTCAACAAAAGAATGTACCTCAATTACGCTCGCCAATTATTTGGAAACAAGGTTGGACGTATGATGATAAAACTCGAATGAGGTCTGCATCCGGTGGAATTGCGACGGAACTGGCAAGAACATTTATAGAAAAAGGTGGAAAAGTTTGTAGCTGCCTTTTCCGTGGGGGGAACTTTGTTTTTGATATAGTAGAAGATGTAAACAGATTAGATTGTTTTGCTGGGTCAAAATATATTAAAAGTAATCCGATAGGCATTTATAAGACTATAAAAAGAGAACTCGCTAAGGAGACTGAAATTCTTTTTATAGGATTACCTTGCCAAGTTGTGGCTTTAAGAAATTATGTTGGAGATTCTCTGAGTGAAAGGCTTACTACTATTGATTTGATTTGTCATGGGACACCATCACCTAAGATTTTGGATATGTTTTTGAAGCAATATGGTGAGGATATACATAAGGTGACCTCTATTGATTTTCGGGTTAAAGGAAACTTTCAAGTATCGGAGAAAACTCGAACAATTGCGACGCGCGGTGTATGTGATAGGTATATGATTTCATTTCTAACTGCACTATCGTACACGGAAAACTGCTATAGTTGTAAGTATGCACAAGAAAAGCGTCCGGGAGATATTACATTAGGAGACTCATGGGGAACAGAACTTCCAGAGAATGAGTGGAAAAAAGGTATTTCACTTATATTGTGTCAAACAGAAAAGGGAATAACTCTTTCGGAGAGTGCAAATGTCAAAATTGTCGATGTAAATGTTGACAAAGCAAAAAGTCATAATCACCAGTTGGAGCATCCGTCAAAAGCACCGAAATCAAGAGAAAAATTTATCAAGCATATAAAACACGGTATGAAGTTTAATCGTGCGGTTTTGCTCGCGCTTCCGAAAGATTGTGGAAAACAAGCAGTAAAAGAAATTTTAATCAAGTGCAAGTTATTGGCTCCTGGGGGGGGTAACGTATCAAATTAGTGTGAGTGATTAATGTTTGATAAAAGATGTTGGGATAGAAGATAATTTGGATTTGAAAATTAAATGGAAGGAAGTGTATAAAGAAGAATGAAGAATATGCCATTGATATCAGTCATTGTACCCGCATATAACGTGTCAAGTTCTATTGCAATGACACTTGATTTGTTGCAAAGACAAACTTATGATAACTTGGAGATAATTTGTATTAATGACGGTTCTACTGATTCCACTCCCGATATTATTAATGTATTAAAACAAAAGGATTCAAGAATTGTACTAATAAATAAGGAAAATGGAGGCGTTTCTTCGGCAAGAAATATTGGCTTGAATAATGCGCATGGAGAATACGTGTGTTTTTTTGACCCTGGAGATGAAGCTGATTCTGATTTTGTTATGTATTTATATAAATTGTTATTGAGTGAAAAAGCAGATTTGGCAATTTGTTCATATAACTTCAAAATGGAAAATGGACAAATACTGGACAGAAATCGGTTCTATGAAATTGTGGATAAAAATACGATTTTTAATCAAGAGGAAGCATTAACAGAAATTATAAAAGTCTATGGTAAATTTTGTGGTCATGTATGGGATAAATTGTTTATTAGGAGCAAAATTGGAGCTATTCGCTTTGATGAAAACATCCACAATTGTGAAGATACATTGTTTGCTGTGCAATATATCAAGAATTGTCAAAAAGTTATACTTGGACCAGAAGTGCATTATGATTATATACAAAGTAACACTAGTGTGACGCATGGTAAATATTCGTACAAGTTTCATTCAGGACTTTGTGCATGGCGTAGAATAATAGCAGAACTTGATAGTTATGTTGAACGAGAACTACTAAATAAGAACATGAGTGTATTGGTGACAACGTACTCACGAATGGCATGGAAAAGTTTGAATAGGGAAGAACAAAGAAAGTATAAAAGGGATTTTATAAAGTTAATGAATCAGTATCATTCTTTTTCGTCAATAAAGCAACTGATAAAAAGGATAATATGTAAAGTATACTGGCTAGCTGTTTAAAAAGAAAATTACATGGCGTAGTTTATTAATGTCGGTTTATGTAAAAATTGTGGAAGGAGTTGAGAAAAAATGAGAAATCAAAGATCTATTGGTGTCAATGCAGGACTCAACATGATTAGAACGGCATGTCAGGTGATTTTTC
>ENA-OQII01000025-OQII01000025.1-human-gut-metagenome-genome-assembly--contig:-NODE-25-length-27629-cov-2.592030_pt1 | contig 27629 bp, 34 predicted proteins | sample MGYA00242577_ERZ504742 | MGnify/ENA primary metagenome ERZ504742 (study PRJEB26092, sample SAMD00036443) | human gut metagenome | host: Homo sapiens | study: EMG produced TPA metagenomics assembly of...
TGCCAACAGAATATTCTCTCCACACAAAATTGCGGTAATTGCCTGCTCCCAGACTTCTTTTCCATAGTAAAATTGTTCCAGTTTCGGAATTCTTGAACCATATTCTTGTTCTACCGGGTATGTTTCCCTATATTCTGTTATCTCACGGATCAGCTCATCTCTGATTCCAAGTTCTCTTAATTTTTCCAGCAATTTCTAAGGCTCCCTTTCTGAAATGTTGTTATTTATAGATATACACTATCCACTTCTCCATATTTTATTACTTAAAAATACACGAATCAAGGATTTTCCCTTTTTCTTACAAACTGCAGGAATTTCTTCACCGCTACCGAAGCATTCTTCTCATTCTTTACAGCGATCACAATCTCCCGGTGCAGCTCCGGTTTCAGACTTCTTGTTACGATATGATAATCGCATCTTTTCATCACCAGTTCCGACAGTATCCCGATTCCCAGCTCGTTTTCCACCATAGACATCACTGCATAATCGTCCCCGGAATAATAAGAAATGTGCGGTGCGATCTTATTCTTCCTGAAATGCTCTTCAATCTCCTGATTGCCGCCCTCCTGAAGTAATATAACCGACTCGTCTTCAAATGCTTTTAATGGAATCTCTGTTTTTTCTGTCATTGGATGCTTTTCTGGAAGAACGGCCAGCATTTCATCCGTCATAATGTCAATGGTATCATAGTCCGTCCGCACCGGCCGGATCAGGAATCCGAAATCTACCAGCCCCTCAGCAATCCACTGCTCGATTTTGGAATAATCTCCCGTATGCAGTTCAAAATCAATTCCCGGATATAATTTTCGGAATTCTTTCATCACCCCCGGCAGATAGTGACACGCAATACTGCTGAATACCCCATGTCATCTGAAGTTCCGCTTCCAGAGACTTCACAATCTGTGTGACTGCTGACTGAGAGTATTTATAAAAATCTGCTGTTTTTGAAAAGCTCTCTAATTCCACTACTTTTAAGAAAATTGTATATTTTGAATATCTCATGATTCTACATTCTCCTTATGTCTTTTTTGATTATTTTTCAAAATATTTTGTTTTCTTATTCTCATCATGATAAATATGAATTTTTACTTATATTCTATTCTACTATATAATAAAAAACAGAAAACAATTGCAGGCTTACAGTATTCAGTATTAAGTGAAAATGGTTCTGAAAGGGAAAAATATTATATTTATAAGTATGATGGAAAGAAAATTGTAAAAAAAGCATCATATTTCTTTGAACGTGAAGGACATTTCGAAGATGAGGATGGAAATAAAGTTACAACAAATTTAGAAAAATCAGAAAAAACAGTACATAGAGTCATTGATAAAGAAATATATAGCAAAAAGGAAAAAGGAAAGTTGACATATATTTCAGAAAAACAATATAGAAGTGCAACGAAAAATGATGTACGTGTATGGGCATTTAATAATACAACGAAAAAAGAGTTGATCAAAAAATTAAGAAAATAATCAACTAGGGGATATATGATAATTATTATCATATATCCCCATTGATTTTTCCATCCAAATCTAGTATCATAAATAACAGTTAGACAACACTAACTAAAAACGTGAATGAATCATGTGGACTCCTCGATTGAGATCAACACCTGCAACAAAACGATCTCAAACTGGAAGCTTACCCTTCTTCCAGCGAGGAGTACTGCTATGTATAGGGAAAGGAGTCACAATCGAAAATGAATTATTTAGAAATTGAAAAAGTAGTCGGAAGAGAAATCCTAGATTCCAGAGGAAATCCAACCGTAGAAGCTGAGATTACATTAGTTGATGGAACAGTTGCAAGAGGAACAGCTCCAAGTGGTGCATCTACAGGAGAATTTGAAGCACTAGAATTAAGAGACGGAGATAAAGAAAGATATTTAGGAAAAGGTGTTACAAAAGCCGTAGAAAATATCAATACAAAGATCAGTGAAGCAATCATCGGATTAGATGCTTCTGATACATATGCAGTAGACAAAGCAATGATCGATGCAGACGGAACAGCTGATAAATCAAACTTTGGAGCAAATGCAATCTTAGCTGTATCGATCGCAGCAGCAAGAGCAGCAGCTACATCTCTTGAAGTACCTCTATACAGATTCTTAGGTGGAGTATCAGGAAACAGACTTCCAGTACCAATGATGAATATCGTAAATGGTGGATGTCATGCATTATCATCAGGACTTGATGTACAGGAATTCATGATCATGCCAGTTGGAGCTCCATCATTTAAAGAATGTTTAAGATGGTGTGCTGAAGTATTCCATGCATTAGCAGCAATCTTAAAGAAAGAGGACTTGCTACATCCGTAGGTGATGAAGGTGGATTTGCGCCAGCATTAAAATCAGATGAAGAAGCCATCGAAACAATCTTAGAAGCAGTGAAAAAAGCAGGATACGAACCAGGAAAAGACTTCAAGATCGCTATGGACGCTGCATCTTCAGAATGGAAGAGTGAAAAAGGTAAAGGATATTACAAACTGCCAAAAGCAGGAACAGAATATACAGCAGAAGAACTGATCGAGCACTGGGCTGCATTATGTGAGAAATATCCAATCATCTCAATCGAAGATGGATTAGATGAAGAAGACTGGGAAGGATGGAAGAAACTGACAGAAAGACTTGGAGATAAAGTACAGTTAGTAGGAGATGACTTATTTGTAACAAACACAGAAAGACTTTCTAAAGGTATCGAAATGGGAGCAGGAAACTCTATCCTGATCAAATTAAACCAGATTGGATCGATCTCTGAAACATTAGAAGCGATCAAGATGGCACACAAAGCAGGATACACAGCTGTAACATCTCATCGTTCCGGAGAAACAGCAGATACAACGATCGCAGACTTAGCCGTTGCATTAAATACATGCCAGATCAAGACAGGAGCACCTTCAAGATCAGAACGTGTTGCGAAATACAACCAGTTATTAAGAATCGAAGAAGCTTTAGGAGACAGTGCCGTATATCCTGGAATCAAAGCCTTCAACGTAAAATAAGAAGAACGCAATTATAAAAAACGTAAATAATAGCCCTTTTAAGTCTCTGGATTTAGTATCCAGAGGCTTTTTTCTTTGATTTTTTATAAGAAAATATAAGAGAGTATGTTATAATAGAAAGCACTTATTTGGATAGAAATGTAACACATTCTTATAATCAGAATATCGCATTATCAATTATTTCACAGGCAAAAGAAAAATTTTATGATATGTTTTGCCAGTTGAAAAAAGAAATAGATGAAAATTGGATATAAAAAAATCCGGCAAACACAAAAATGTAATGCCGGATTCTTTTATTTGCTATATTATTATGAAATATGTATCACGGATATCCTATCCCCAAACTTCCTCAGCAATCTCCTTAATAAGAGTCATCTTCTTCCACTGATCTTCATCAGTTAAGATATTTCCTTCTTCTGTAGAAGAGAAACCACACTGAGGACTTAAGCAAAGCTGGTCAAGTGCAACATACTGAGCAGCCTCTTTAATACGTTCTTTAATCTCAGTTTTATCTTCAAGTTCTGGATCTTTAGAAGTAACAAGACCTAACACAACCTTCTGATCTTTGATAAAACGTAATGGTTTGAAATCACCGGAACGGTCACTATCATACTCTAAGAAGAAACCATCGATCTTACATCCACCGAATAAAGTCTCAGCTACTGGTTCATATCCACCAGAAGAGAACCATGTAGAACGGAAGTTACCACGGCAGATATGCATTGTAATTGTCATATCCTCAGGTTTAGCTTCTAAAGCTTCGTTGATCATTTTCACATAATTCTTAGCAATCTGGTCAAGGTCAAGACCACGGCTTGCGTAATCGTCGCGTTTATTCTGATCACAGAATTCACCCCAAGATGTATCATCAAACTGTAAATAACGGCATCCACGAGCGTAGAATGCTTTGATCGCTTTCTGATAAGCAAGAGCAATCTCATGATACAGATCATCTTCATTTTTATAACGATCGATCGCTTGATAAGTTTCGCTTCCACGAACACAACAGATCAGATGAAGCATTGCAGGAGAAGGAATTGTCATCTTGCAGTCAACATCCCCAGCAATTTCTTTCAAGTAAGAGAAATGATCTAAGAATTCACTGTTTTCATCAAAATCAATTTTGTCAACAATCTCAAGAGTTGCGGCTTTTGGCTGATGTCCCTTAAAAGCAACAGACCAGTGATCAGCTTTGATCTCCTCGACTCCGACTAAGGAAGCAAGGAAATCAAGATGCCAATAGCGACGTCTTAACTCTCCGTCAGTAACTGCTTTTAATCCAACAGCTTTCTCTTTTTCAACTAACTCTTTGATCGCTTTATCTTCAACTTCACGCAACTGGTCTGCAGATAAAGTTCCTTCTGCATATTCAGCACGTGCATCTTTTAAATAATCTGGTCTTAAAAAACTCCAACAATATCATATCTGTATGGTCTCATAAATCTATCCTTTCCATTTATATAAGTCTAATAAATTTCTATCGATAAGCTATACAATAACAGATAGAATAAGGCTTGTGAAATACATAAAAATAATAGTTTGCCATAACTTCAAGTTATAATGATAAAAAATTTTTCAGACAAATTGTGTCTTTCTTTTTAACAATAATTGTATGCAATATACGGACAAAGTCATCGTTAAGAAAATGTTAATTGTACATTTTAAAAAAATTGCATATTTTTTGTACTTTTCTTTAAGCATTGTAGAGAAAAAGAAAATATTTGTTATAATGCACATAGATAAAAAAATAACAATATCTAGGGTGTTTTAGTTAAGTGTTTTTTTAAGGAAGGGTAAACTATTATGTATGATGTAACAAGCATTCAGAATCTGAAAAAAGATGTATTGTATTTCGTAGCAAAGGCATCGTTTGAAGGGACTTTAGAAGAAGAAAGAGATCTGATCCCAGAGAAGATGATCGAAGGACCAGAACCAACATTCCGTTGCTGCATCTACAAAGAAAGAGAAATCGTAAGACAGAGAATTCGTTTAGCAGAAGGTAAAGCTCCAGGAGCAGAAGATGATGGAAATATCGTGCAGGTAATTAAATCAGCATGTGCTGACTGTCCGATCTCAAGCTATGTTGTAACAAACAACTGTCAGAATTGTCTTGGAAAAGACTGTATCAAAGCATGTCGTTTCGGAGCGATCGAACCAGGACATACAAGATCAAGAATCGATCCTCAGAAATGTAAGGAATGTGGTATGTGCGCAAAAGCCTGTCCATACAATGCAATCGCTCATGTATCAAGACCATGTAAAGATAGCTGTCCAGTAGATGCAATTTCTTATGATGAGTATGGAGTATCAGTGATCGATGAAGAAAAATGTATCCGTTGTGGACAGTGTGCAGCAAAATGTCCATTCGGTGCGATCGGAACAAAGACATGGATCACAAACGTTATCGCAGACTTGAAAGCAGGTAAGAAAGTCTACGCGATCCTTGCCCCAGCAACAGAAGGACAGTTTGGTAAAGATATTACAATGGAAAGCTGGAGACAGGCAGTAAAGAAAGCTGGATTTGAAGATCTGATCGAAGCAGGTTTAGGTGGAGATATGACAACATGCAGCGAAGCAGAAGAATGGTTAGAAGCTTACAGAAACGGTGAGAAGAAAACAACTTCATGCTGTCCAGGATTCGTAAACATGATTCGCAAACATTATCCAGATCTTGCAGATATGATTTCTACAACAGTATCTCCAATGTGTGCAGTATCAAGAATGATCAAAGCAAAAGATCCAGATGCAGTTACAGTATTTGTTGGACCATGTGTAGCCAAGAAATCAGAAGTGGCAGACCAGAAGATCGAAGGAAATGCAGATTATGCATTAAACTACAACGAGATCTTAGCAATTCTGAAAGCAAAAGACGTAGAATTAGAACCAGCAGAGAATACATATCAGGATTCTACGATCTTCGGTAAATTCTATGGAAACTCTGGTGGAGTAACAGATTCTGTATTAGAGTATATGAAAGAGACAGAACAGAACGAAGATATCAAAGTATGCAAAGCTAACGGTGCAGCAGAATGTAAGAAAGCTTTAATGTTCTTACAGAGAGGAAGATTACCAGAAGACTTCATCGAAGGTATGGCATGCGAAGGCGGATGCGTTGGTGGACCAAGCCGTAACGAAGAGATCATCAAAGCTCGTAAAGTCAGAGAAACAATGATCAAATCCGCAGATGATCGCAAGATCACAGACAACTTAAAACGTTATGATATGGATAGCTTCTCAATGCATAGATAATCAGAGTTGCATGAAGCATCCAAAGAGATGATAAAGAATCCCTGGAGCAAGATTGAAGTTTTGTTTTGGGGATTTTTGTATCTGAAAAGAAATTGTATTAAAAATAGTAACTATTACTACTAGATATTTTGGTAAAACTATGTTATAGTAAGAAAAGTTGAAAAAGCAAAATGAATTTAATTTTGGAGGTAAGACAATGAAGGATATTAAAGTTACAGATTCAGTAAAATATATTGGTGTAGACGATCATGACATTGACTTATTTGAGAGCCAGTATGTAGTACCAAATGGTGTTTCTTATAACTCTTATGTGATTTTAGATGAGAAAGTAGCCGTTATGGATACTGTGGATGCATGCAAGACAGATGAATGGCTTGTAAACTTAGAAGAAGCATTAGATGGAAGAAACGTAGATTACATTGTAGTATCTCATATGGAACCAGACCATGCTGCAAGCTTACAGGTATTAGCAGAAAAATATCCAGAAGCTAAGGTTGTAGGTAATGCCAAAGACATTTAATATGATCCCTCAGTTCTTTACATTTGATCTAGAAGGACGTAAAGTCGTAGTAAAAGAAGGAGATACATTATCTCTTGGATCTCATACATTACAGTTCGTTATGGCACCAATGGTTCACTGGCCAGAAGTTATGGTAGCATATGAAACATCAGAGAAAATCTTATTCTCAGCAGATGGATTTGGTAAATTCGGAGCTTTAGATGCAGATGAAGATTGGGCATGTGAAGCAAGACGTTATTATTTCAATATCTGTGGTAAATACGGAGTACAGGTACAGAATCTCTTAAAGAAAGCCGCAGGATTAGATATTGAGATCATCTGTCCATTACACGGACCAATTTTAAAAGAAAACCTTGGATATTATATTGGATTATACGACACATGGAGCAAATATGAGCCAGAGAACGAAGGAATCCTGATCGCATACGCATCTATCCATGGAAATACAGCAGCTGCAGCAAAGAAATTAGCAGAAATCTTAGAAGCAAAAGGAGCTCCAAAAGTTGTAGTAGCAGACCTTTCCAGAGATGATATGGCAGAAGTGATCGAAGATGCATTCCGCTATGACAGACTGGTACTGGCAGCAGCAACATACGATGCAGGAATCTTCCCATGCATGGAAGACTTTTTACATCACTTAAAAGCTAAGAACTATCAGAAACGTAAAGTTGCATTTATGGAAAATGGATCATGGGCACCAATGGCAGCAAAAATCATGAAAGGTATCGTAGAAGGATTTAAGAATATCGAGATGGTAGATCCAGTTGTAACGATCAAATCTACGATGAATGATGAGAATATTAAGACTATGGAAGAATTAGCTGATAATTTACTGTAAATTTTAAATTTGTAAGTTGGCCAACTGTAGTCTTTCAGTATATGATAAAAAATAAATAAGCAACCGAAAACGCAGCGGTGGAATTTTGCTCACATTTTGAACAAATCGCTTATCCGCCCAATTTCCTACGAGAACTCGCTCTGAAGTTTTGTTTCAGACAAAAGTCTTTGAAGCTCAGACACTCGTCCAATTGGGCTGCGAATTTGTTCAAAATATGGCAAAATTCCAATGCTGCGTTTTCGGTTGCTTATTTATTTTTTATCATATACCTAAAGTCTATAGAGTGGACAATTCACAAGATTGAAAATTTAAGTGGTGTGTATGGAGAACAGCATTGATTGTAAAATAGGGGATTTTCAGACAGAAGGTAATGTTATTATGCTTCATAAACATCTCGATAAATCGGTGTTCGTAAGTTTCTTTCTGACTCATACATGCAACACTATCAACAAATCAAAATTGTATAAAAAAAGAAGCATCAAATATTCTTGACAGTATTACTAGGAAATGATATTATACGAATAATTCCTACTGGAAAACTATGAAAAAGAAAAAACTATAAGAGAGGATGTGTAACAAAATGAGCATTAACACAGCAGATTTTGCCGCACTAGCAGTTACAATTGTTTTGTTTGCGGTTATCTATTATTTAGATTATAAGAAAGGCGTAGACTTCGGACTTTTAACATTATTAGGAACAGTTTTTGGAATCGCAGTTGGTCTGGGATTTGGAAATCATTTTACATATGTTGAGATTTTCGGACGTATCTATACCAATGTATTGACAGCACTTGTTGTACCAATGCTGTTATTTAGTATCATCGCAAGTATCACAAATCTAAGTGAATCCATTCATTTAAAGAAAATCGGTGGAAAGTCAATCTTTTATCTGATCTTAAATACAGCGATTGCAAGTACGATTACAGTGATTGCAGCAGTCATCTTAAAAGTCGGTGATGGATTTGCTTACAAAGTAGCTGATGGATATCAGAAAGTTGAAGTTCCATCTGTTGTTGATACGATCGTAAACTTATTCCCAAGCAACTTCGCAACAAACTGGAGTGAAGGACAGATCATTCCGATCGTCGTATTTGCAATTATCATTGCATTATCTTACAATGCAATTTCCAAAGAAAATGAATCCGTAAAACCATTTAAAGCATTTATTGATGCAGGGAATCAGGTGATCGGACAGGCAATTGACTGGATCATTGGATTTACACCATATGCAGTATTATCTTTCTTGGCAAGAGCCGTTGGAAGAAGCAGTGTCACGGAATTGCTGCCATTATTAAGTACATTAGTATTATCTTATATCTTATGTGCAGTTCAGGCATTTGGAGTAGAAGGATTATTAATTAAATTTGTAGCAAAATTAAGTCCTGTTAAATTCTTTAAAGGAATCGCACCAGCTCAGTATGTAGCATTTACGACACAAAGCAGTGTTGGTACGATCCCGGTTACATTAAGACAGTTAAAAGAAGCACTTGGAGTTGATGGAGATGTAGCATCATTTACGGCAGGTCTTGGAGCCAATGTTGGAATGCCAGCATGTGCAGGAATCTGGCCAGCATTAACAGCGGTATTTAGTGTTCATATGTTAGGATATCATTACGGAATTGCACAGTATGCATTTCTGATCCTGATTACATTAGTAGTATCTGTTGGAACAGTCGGGGTTCCAGGAACAGCGACGATCACATCAACAGCTGTATTTGCAGCACTTGGCTTACCAATCGAATTAGTTGTCGTATTTGCACCAATCTCAACGATCGTTGACATGGCAAGAACAATGACAAATGTAACAGGAGCAGCAACAGCAGCCGTTATCACAGCAGCAACAGAAGGTCTGGTTGATGAAGAAGTTTACAATTCAGATCAGGCAAAACATGTTGCAGTAAACAACTAGGATAGAAGAAATTCTATATATAATCACTGTATGAAAAGACACTTGATCGTAACGTATATTTTATGTATGTTATGAGCAGGTGTTTTTTCATTTCATGTAATCAATATAAGTTGAGACGACTAAAATTTCGTGCTATCATAATCAATATAGATAAGAGCACGAAGTTTTTTCATATTATAGAAAATTGATTCAAGGAGGTGATCGTATGGGAAATTATCTAAATCCAGGGAATGAAAAGTTCAGAAGAATGATTCAGTCTGAAATTTATGTAGATAAGACAGGGATGATAAAATATACGAATTCCGTACTAGATACAGCACAAAACTATGTCTGTGTCAGCCGTCCAAGAAGATTTGGGAAGTCAATGGCTGCGAATATGCTGACAGCTTATTACAGCCGCGGTTGTAATTCAAAAGAATTATTTGGAAAGTTTGAAATTGCAAAAGATAAAGATTTTGAAAAATATCTGAATCAATATAATACCATATTCTTAAATATGCAGGAATTTCTAAGTCGAAGTCATAATGTAGAAGAATTGATCGATCGTGTGAAGAAGCTTGTGATCAGAGATTTGAAAATGGAATATCCAGAAGTTGATTATTTTGACGATACAGATTTGATTGAGTGTATGCAGGATATTTATGCACAAATGCAGTACCCATTTGTTGTGATCATTGATGAATGGGATTGCATTTTTAGGGAATATAAACAAGATAAAGAAGCACAGGAAAAATATTTAGATTTTCTACGGGACTTATTAAAAGATAAGGCATGTATTTATCTATCTTACATGACAGGAATTTTACCGATTAAGAAATATGGAACACATTCGGCACTGAATATGTTTGATGAATTTTCCATGATCGCCCCGGGACCTTTAGCATGTTATGTCGGGTTTACAGAACAAGAAGTCAAAAAGCTCTGTGAACAATACGGAATGGATATGGAAGAAGTTAAGAACTGGTATGATGGATATTCATTTGACGGAGTACTGTCTGTGTATAGTCCAAGATCGGTTGTAAATAGTATGAGATTTCGAAAGATATCAAATTACTGGAATCAGACAGAGACTTTTGAAGCATTACAGATGTATATTGATATGAATTTTGAGCATCTAAAAGATGATGTTTTAAGTATGATCGCTGGAGAAAGCGTGGCGGTGAATACCGAAAGTTTTACGAATGATATGGCAACGTTTCGTACAGAAGATGATGTACTGACATTATTGATCCATCTTGGATATCTTGCATATGATGATAAACAAAAACAGTCAAGATACCAAATAGTGAAATTCGGGCAGAATATGTAAATACAGTTTCAGTATCAGACTGGGGATCTGTTTCAAAAGCACTAAAAGATTCTGCAGATACATTAAGTGCAATCTGGCAAGGCAGAGAAGAACAGGTATCGAAAGCCATTGAACAGGCACATTTTGAGACATCACATATCCAGTATAATGATGAAAATGCATTGAGTTATACGATTTCACTCGCATTATATGCAGCAAGGAATTTTTATACCATTCACAGAGAACTGGCAGGTGGAAAAGGATTTGCAGATTTGGTCTTTATTCCGAAAAAACAATTTGCAGAGAAACCGGCATTGGTAGTTGAATTGAAATGGGATAAGAGTGCGGAAAGTGCGATCAAGCAGATCAAAGATAAGAAGTATTTTGAAAGTTTGGAAGAATATCAGGATAATCTGTTGTTGATTGGTATTAATTATGATAAGAAAACAAAAGAACACGTGTGCAAAATAGAGAAATATTAAAAAACAGGTAAAAGGAATCAGGTGTAATAATATGGGCAGATTTGTTAATCCAGATAATAGTGCGTTTCAAGCAGCACTAAATTCCAAAATTTATATAGATAAAACAGGATTGATCGCATGTATGAATGAAGTTCTGGATTCTACAGATGCGTATATTTGTAATAGCCGCCCAAGGCGTTTTGGAAAATCATATGCAGCGAATATGCTTGCGGCATATTACAAGCAAAGGAGCCGAATCAGAAAAGATGTTTTCTGATCTTGAGATAGGACAATCAGAAGATTTTAAGAAACATTTGAATAAATATGATGTGATTCATATTGATGTACAATGGTTTTTGATAAACTGCGAAGATGCGGATAATGTTGTGCCATATATCACAAGAGTTGTGCTGGATGAATTGCGTGAAGTTTATCCAGAGATTTTACGTCAAGAAGTGGTATCTTTGCCAGATGCTCTTTCTCTGGTTAAGGATAAGACAGGACAGAAATTTATCATTATCATTGATGAATGGGATGTGCTGATCAGAGATGAATCAGCAAATAAAAAAGTGCAGGACGAATATATCCGATTCCTAAGAGGTATGTTTAAGGGAACAGAACCAACAAAATATATTCAACTTGCTTATCTTACAGGCATCTTGCCGATCAAGAAAGAAAAAACACAATCAGCACTTAACAAATTTCCGAGAATATTCCATGTTGAATGCAGGATGTTTAGCTTCTTACATCGGTTTTACAGAAGATGAAGTAAAAGCACTTTGTGAGACATATAAGAAGGAATTTTACAGAAGTCAAACGTTGGTATGATGGATATCAGTTAGGAAAATATCATGTCTATAATCCCAATGCAGTTGTAAACTTGATGGACGGATGGAAACTTCCAAAGTTATTGGTCAGGAACAGCTTCTTATGATTCGATTGTTCCATTGATCAATATGGATTTTGATGGATTGAAGACCGCAATTATTGAAATGGTGTACGGGAGCATCTGTTGAAGTAGATGTTGGGTCATTCCAAAATGACGTTGAGAATATTGTAAATAAAGATGACGTTTTAACATATTTGATTCATATGGGATACTTAGCATATTCAAGTGTTAATAGGATGGCATTTGTACCGAATGAAGAGATAAGACAAGAACTGATTCGTGCAACAAAAAGAAAAGAATGGAATGAAATGCTGAAATTTCAGCAAGAATCAGAGGATTTACTGGATGCAACTTTGGATATGGATGGAGAAATAGTTGCAGCTCAGATTGAGAAGATCCATGAGGAATATGTTTCAGCAATTCAATATAACAATGAAAATTCACTCAGCAGTGTATTGGCATTAGCTTATTTGAGTGCAATGCAGTATTATTTTAAACCGGTCAGGGAATTTCCTACAGGACGTGGGTTCGCAGATTTTGTGTTTATTCCAAAAACAGAATATCGAAATGATTATCCGGCACTTGTTGTGGAATTGAAGTGGAATAAGAGTGCTGTTAGTGCATTGCAACAGATTAAGGATAAAAAATATCCAGATTCTATTCAAAAATATGCAGGTAATATTTTGCTTGTGGGAATTAATTATAGTAAAAAAGAAAAGAAGCATGAATGTATGATTGAAGAATACTTGAAAAAATAAGAAACAATAAAATCCATGAGAACAACAAACCAAAAAATCGTGTTCTCATGGATTTTATATTTTACAGATATTTTTACGAAATCCCAGAGGCAGAAGCGACCCGCCGCAGGCGGAGAATCCTGTAAAGCAGGATTCTTTCTTGAAATCATATTATGCTCCTTTTTTCTTTATACAATCTTAATACAAGAGAACATATCCTTACACTATCTTTTTATCATAAAAGATATAATAATGATAAGATCAAAAAGTCATAAAATAATTTGAAAAAGAGGTAAGATCATATATGCCATGGAAGATTTATAAAAAAGACATTTAACATCATTTCAGGTGATCATATTAGGGTTCGCAGGAGTGATCCTTTTTGGAGCATTGATCCTGATGCTGCCAATTTCATCGGTTCAGGGAATCATAACACCATTTCATAAAGCATTATTTACGTCAACTTCTGCAGTATGTGTGACAGGGCTTGCAGTCGTGGATACTGGAAGTTACTGGTCTGCTTTTGGACAGACAGTGATCATGTTTCTGATACAGATCGGAGGTCTGGGAGTTATAACAACAGCAACAGCCGTATTTATATTATCAGGAAGAAAAATATCGATTATGCAGCGAAGCACGATGCAAAATGCGATCTCTGCACCAAAAGTAGGAGGGATCGTTCGATTGATGAGTTTTATTTTAAAAGGAACTTTATTGATCGAATTGATCGGTGCGTTATTCATGATGCCTGTTTTCTGTCATGATTTTGGATTACGGGGAATCTGGATGTCGATCTTTCATTCTGTATCAGCCTTTTGTAATGCAGGATTTGATCTTCTTGGAACAAAATGGCATCCATTTGTATCATTGACATCATATGCGGTAAATCCAGTGATCAACATTGTGATCATGTTACTGATCATCATTGGTGGAATTGGATTTTTTACATGGGAAGACATTTATCTCCATAAATTTCATTTTAAGCATTACCATATGCAGAGTAAGGTTATTCTAACTACAACATTATGTCTGATCTTGTTACCAGCTGTTTTCTTTTTCTTTCAGGATTATGGAAATCTATCAGGGATTCACCGGTTGCTTGCATCATTGTTTCAAGCTGTGACACCGAGAACTGCAGGATTTAATACGACAGATCTTTCGATGCTGACAGGAGCATACAAAGGACAATGATGAGTTTATTGATGTTGATCGGAGGTTCACCAAGTTCTACAGCAGGAGGTATGAAAACAACAACATTTGCTCTGTACTTTTTAAATGTACTGGCGACCTTTCAAAGTTGTGATGATGTGACAGCATTTGGAAGAAGAATCGATGCTAGTGTGATAAAAAATGCAACAACGATCGCAATGATGTATTTTATCTTGTTTTTTGCAGGCGGAATGACGATCAGTGTGTATGAGGGACTGCCGCTTTCAAGCTGTCTGTTTGAAGCAGCATCTGCAGTTGGAACCGTAGGTTTGACATTAGGAATCACACCAAAACTTCATATTTTGTCACAGATCATTTTGATCATACTGATGTATCTGGGACGTGTTGGCGGTTTGACGCTGATCTATGCAGTATTTTCAGATAAAAATAAACGAAAAGCAAGACTACCACTTGATAAGATCATAGTGGGATAAAAGAAAGAGGGAATTGATGATGAAGAATATTTTATTGATCGGACTTGGACGTTTTGGAAAACATATAGCGATACAGTCAAGTCAGCTTGGACATGAGATCATGGCAGTTGATCTGGATGAGGAAAGAGTGAATGATGCACTTCCATATGTTACGAATGCACAGATCGGGGACAGTACGAATGAGGAATTTTTAAAATCTCTGGGGATTGCAAATTATGATATATGTTTTGTTACGATCGGTGGGAATTTCCAAAATTCGTTGGAAACTACTTGTCTGTTAAAAGAACTTGGAGGCAAAATGGTTATTTCCAGAGCCGAACGAGATGTACAGGAAAAGTTCCTTTTACGAAATGGAGCCGACAAGGTAGTTTATCCAGAAAAAATGGTGGCAAAATGGGCAACGATCCGTTATACCGATGATCATATTCTTGATTATATGGAAGTCGATGCCTCACATGCGATCTTTGAGGTAGAGGTTCCGAAGGAATGGATCGGAAAGACAGTGGGAAAACTTGATATTAGAAAAAAATATGATATTAACATTATGGCAGTAAAAGATGATGGAAAAGTAAGTATGGCGATATCTGCGGATACCTGTTTTAAGGAAGATGTTACATTATTGGTATTAGGAGAATATAAAGCGATCAAAAAGTGTTTTTGTATCTGATGTCATGAAAAAGAGGTGAGAGCTTATGTCAGATTTCATTTTAGCATTGGCGGTAATACTGATGTTTGCATTTGTGTTATTCTTTTTGAAAAAAGTAAATTATTTTCTTGGAGAAAATCGGAAAGTAATTGACAGGGAGCAAGATGATGACGATGATTGATGTGTTTATGGATTATTATTGACGATCGTGATATAATGCATCCGATAAGGAAAGGGGGCCAAGATGAGCACAGGAGAATTTGTAGAGCTGAACAAAGAAAACGAACACATTCTTGTTTGTCTTTCTTCTTCACCATCGAATGAAAAGATCATACGTACAGCAGCAAAAATGGCAAGAGATATGCGGGCACGTTTTACGGCATTGTATGTACAGACAGGAAAAAGAGAAAGAGAATCGGACAAAAGAAGACTGGAAGCTCATGTACAATTTGCAAAGGAATCTGGTGCGGAAATCGTAATGACACATGGGGAAAATGTTCCGGTACAGATCGCGGAATATGCACATTTATCAAATGTCACAAAAATCGTGATCGGACAAAGTAGTGCAAAGAGAAATCACTTTTTCAGCAAACAGACATTAACAGAGAAGTTGATCGAGGCTGTTCCTGATATTGATATCCACATTATTCCAGATGCGATGAACTTAGATAATTATCGAAAACCGCATGGAGCGGTTTATGTAGGAAAGCCTACGATGAAAGACAGTTTATTAACATTATTTATATTTGCAGTTTGTACGTTGATCGGTCTATTCATCCAGAAACTTCAATTTACAGATACAAACATCGTTACAATTTATATTTTGGGTGTTTTATTAACGTCAATCCTTACAGATGGATATTTATACAGCATTGGAGGTTCTGTCTTAAGTGTATTTTTGTTCTGCTTTTTCCTTACGGAACCAAGAATGTCATTTCAGACGTATGCAGTTGGATATCCGATAACTTTTGTGATCATGTTAATATCTTCTGTCATTACTGGAACACTTGCAGCAAAATTAAAAACACATGCAAGGCTTTCAGCACAATCTGCATTTCGTACACAGATTTTATTTGAGACAGACCGGTTACTTCAAAAAGCAAAAAACGATACGGATATTTTAAGTATTACATGTACACAGCTTATCAAATTATTAGACCGCAGTATTGTAGCATATGTTGTGGAAGGCGATGAATTGTCAGCACCACATATATTTTCGAATAAAAAGAAAGAACAGACAGAAGATTTATTGACAAGCAGGGAGCAGGAGATCGCAAAATGGGTGTATGAAAACAAGCAGCGTGCTGGAGCAACGACCGAACGTTTTAAAGATGCACAGTGTCTATACCTTGCCATTTGTATTGAGGATAATGTGTATGGTGTGATCGCAATACCAGTTGACGAATATACATTAGATTCCTTCGAATATAGTATCTTACTTTCTGTGATCAATGAATGTGCACTTGCCATGGAAAATAAAAAGAATATCATGGAGAAAGAAAAAATCTCCGTTCTTGCCAAAAATGAACAGTTAAGAGCAGATCTGCTTCGTGCGATCTCACATGATCTAAGGACACCACTTTGTTCCATTTCTGGGAATGCAGACATGCTGTTAAATAGTGGAGAACGTCTTGATGATATAACAAAACATCAGATTTATACAGATATTTATGATGATTCAGAATGGCTGATCAATATTGTTGAAAATTTATTATCGATCACAAGATTAAATGATGGAAGATTAAAACTGAAATTTACAGATCAATTATTAGATGAGGTGATCGCGGAATCATTACGGCATATCAGCAGGAAACATGAAGAGTATCAGATCGTTACAGAATGCGATGAATTGATACTTGCACATATGGATGTGCGGCTGATCCTGCAAGTGTTGATCAATCTGGTCGATAATGCAATTAAATATACACCGAAAGGATCTACAATCCGCATTTGTGCCATGAATGAAAATGGAAAAGCAAAGATTCAAGTAGAAGATAACGGCCCTGGAATTTGTGATGAAATGAAGCCGCATATATTTGAAATGTTTTATACAGGGAAAAATACGATCGCAGACAGCCATCGAAGTCTTGGTTTAGGTTTGGCACTTTGCCGTTCGATCATAGAGGTGCATAACGGGAAACTGGTGTTGGAGGACAATACACCACATGGTTGTATTTTTTCTTTCACACTGCCATTAAGTGAGGTTACATTAAATGAATAAAGCATTAATTTTAGTCGTGGAGGATGACCGGCCGATCCGTAATCTGATCGTGACAACATTAAAAACACATGATTATAAATATATTACAGCAGAAAATGGAAGTTCAGCTATTTTAGAGGCATCTTCTCATAAACCAGAGATCATTTTATTAGATCTTGGATTGCCTGATATGGAAGGTGTGGATGTGATCAAAAAAGTAAGAACATGGTCTAACGTACCAATTATCGTTATCAGTGCAAGAAGTGAAGATGTAGATAAAATAGAAGCACTGGATGCAGGAGCAGATGATTATATCACAAAACCATTTTCAGTTGATGAACTGCTTGCAAGGATCAGGGTTACACAGCGCCGATTAGCATTGATCCAGTCAGGCGAGGAACAAGAACAAGCAGTCTTTGTAAATGGAGAGTTAAAGATCGACTATACAGCAGGATCTACATATTTAAAAGATAAAGAACTGCATTTAACACCAATCGAATATAAATTATTATGTTTGCTGTCTCATAATGTTGGAAAAGTACTGACTCACACTTATATCACGCAACAGATCTGGGGCAGTTCACTGGAAAATGATGTTGCATCACTTAGAGTGTTTATGGCAACATTACGGAAGAAATTACAGCCAGATAAAGATGGCATGCAGTATATACAGACACATATAGGTATTGGATATCGGATGCTTAAGATATAGTAAATAAAGAGTGTCTGCATCATTAAGTGATGCAGACACTCTTTTAGATTCCAATATATGAAAACGCCCAAAAGAGGCAAAAAAGAGATTGATTTATTACCTACTATTTAAAAATGTGTTCTGAAGGAATTTTTACGCACAACCTCCGCATGCAGAACATGCAGAAGGAGTTGCAGCGCAGCCTCCCTGGGCGGTTTCTCTTAGTTCAGCTGGCAGTCGTTTACCAACGATATACATTGCGTTTAACATTTCGTCAAACGGGATGAGCTGATGGATTCCAGATAAAGAAATCTCAGCTGCGATGATCGCATTTGCAACACCTGCGGCATTACGGTTCTGGCATGGATATTCCACCAACCCGCCAACAGGGTCACAAACAAGACCTAACATATTCATTAAAACGGTAGAGGCAGCTCCAAGACATTGTTCTGGGTCACCGCCAAGCAGTTCGACAATGGCAGAAGCAGCCATCGCAGAAGCAACACCGACTTCCGCCTGACACCCGCCGACAGCACCTGCAACCGTTGCATTTCTCATAGCAAGATATCCGATCGCACTGGCATTAAACAGTGCCTGAATGATCTGTTCATCATCTAATTTATAAACTTCCTGAAGTCCAAGTAAAAGTCCAGGAACGATTCCGGCAGACCCTGCGGTTGGGGATGCTACGATCAACCCCATGGATGCATTCGTCTCAAGAGTCGCCATCGCATAGATTATACTTTTTTCTAACAGATCACCACAGATTCCAAATCCAGAATGATACCGGGAAGCAATCTTCTTTGCCTCGCCACCGATCAGTCCACCCATGGAACGAACCGGTTCTTTGATCGGAGTAAAAGCAGCATTTTTCATGATCTCAAGAACTCTTGCCATTGCATCATGAACCGTATCAGCTTCTTTTTCCCCTTCTACGATCTCACGCTGTCTCATCACTTCGGAGATTGGAAGATCATGTTTTTTACATAAATCAAGCAATTCATTTGCGTTTTTAAAATCCATAATATTTCAGTCTCCTTTCTACAGCTGAATGATCATAACATCTGAGACATTTGGGCTTTTCCTAATCTCCTCTGCGATGTTTTCAGGAAGAAGCCCATCGGATTCAACGATAGAATAAGCTGTATTTCCTTTAGATTCTCTGAAAAGACGCATAAAAGCGATATTAACACCCTGATCACTCAGACATTTTGTGATATAAGTAACAACGCCAGGTTTATCTTTCTGGATCACGATCAAGGTACTGTATTCCCCGGTAAAATCAACTTCTACATCATTGATACGGCAGATCCTGGCTTTTCACCGCCTAAAGATTCCCCACGGATCAAGATGTGATCTCCGTTTTCATTTGTCATTAAGATATCCACTGTATTTGGATGGATATCAGTTTCTATTTCATTTGGTACAAAAGAGAAATCAAGTCCAATGTCTTTTGCAATCTCGAAAGAATCGCGGATTCTCATATCGTCGGTTCCAAATCCCATGATCCCACCTAATAGGGCACGATCCGTTCCGTGTCCATGATAGGTTTTTGCAAAAGATCCATAGAGTGTAAACTGAACTTTTTTCAGTGTACTATTTAACATTTTTCTTGCGAGAAATGCAATCCTTGCAGCCCCAGCTGTGTGGGAGCTTGAAGGGCCGATCATATTTGGTCCCATAACATCAAATGCACTGATAAAAGACATAAATTAAGCCTCCACTGTATCTTCTTTTAAAATAAATTTCTTGTAAATAGAATCTACAACGATTCCGATCGCATTATCTCCGGAAATGTTACATGCAGTTCCGAAAGAATCCTGTGTGATATAAAGTGCGACCATTAAAGCACAGATCGGTCCGTTTGTATCTCCTGCTGTTGTACCAAATACCATGTAAAGGAAAGGCAATGCAGTCATGATAGATCCACCTGGAGCTCCAGGAGAAGCGACCATTGTAACACCAAGTGTCATAATAAATGGAATAACAGTTGCAAGGCTGATCGGTAACTGATTCATCAAACATACAGCAGTTGCACATGCTGTGATCGTGATCATAGAACCTGCCATGTGGATATTGGCACAAAGAGGCACTACAAAGTTACGGATCTGAGCACTGACACCGTCATTCTTTGCACATTCCAGATTAACAGGAATTGTAGCAGCAGAAGACTGAGTTCCTAAAGCTGTAGTATAACCAGGAACCTGATTTTTAATAAGAGAGAGAGGATTCTTTTTGCTGACAGAACCTGCAATTATAAACTGGATCGTGATACATACAAAGTGCATGATGATCACTACAAGGAATACTTTCCATAAGATTCCAAGGATTGCAAATGTTTTCCCTGATTTCGTCATATCAGTAAATGTACCACAGATATACAATGGCAATAAAGGAATGATCGTTTTGTGAAGGACTTTATCGATGATCGTTGAGAAATCACTCATTCCGTTGTAAAGGCTGTTTCCAATCTCTTTACCTTTCATTGTGGATAAGCATAATCCTAAAATGAAAGCAAGAACAACAGCAGATAATGTATCAAACAGCGGTGTGATCGTCAGTGAAAAATAAGGTTTCAGTGACGCATCAGCAGTCGCAGCAATCTGATCTAATGCCCCAGAAGTCATAAAGTGTGGGAACAGATTGGATGATACAAGGTAAGAAGCTGTACCAGCAAGTAAAGTTGAACCATAAGCAAGAGCAACGGTAATTAAAAGCAGCTGTCCAGCACCCTGTGACAGATCAGCGATTCCCATAGTTACATAAGCAAGGATCATCAGTGGAATGATGAATTTTAAGTAGGTACTGAAGAATCCAGACAGTGTTACAACAAAGCGGCAGAATCCAGTTGGAAGGAACTGTCCAAACAGGATACCAATAATGATGGCAATAATGAGTTTTGGTACCAGACCAAGTTTAAATTTTTTCTTTTCCATTTTTAATTACTCCTCTAAAAGCATAATCACATATCATCGTAGTTTGTTTAATGTGCACAAAAAATGTTTGACGTCTTTATGTTTGTATTGTATCATCCACATATAGATGAATCAAATTCATAGATTTAATGATAACATTGAAAATTATTCATAATAGTACAAAGGAGAAAAAAATGGAATTCCGTCAGATACAGACATTTATGCAGATAGCACAAGTGAAGAACTTCTCGAAAACCGCAGAATTACTAGGTTATTCGCAATCTGCTGTAACAGTACAGATCCGTCAGTTAGAGACAGAATTAGGAGTGCGGTTATTTGACCGTACAGGAAAAAAAAGTGATACTCACACCGAAAGGAAAAGAATTTTTAATACATGCAAATAAGATCATTGATGAAATGCACAAGGACAAAAGATGCAATGAATGATACTGCAGAGTTAAAAAATCCATTACATATCGGAACGATTGAATCACTCTGCACTGTCAAATTGCAGGAAATCGTACAGCGGTTTCGGAAAGAACATCCACAGGTTAGAATTCAGATCACGATTGGTTCTCCAGAACGCCTGATCCAGAAGATGGAACACAATGAACTCGATGTCATTTATATTCTGGACACACCAAGATGGAATAAAAACTGGGTGAAAGTCATGGAAAAAGCGGAGCCTGTGATCTTTGTGTCTGCACCAAATTATAAGTTAGCAGGGAAAAAGAATATAGAGGTTGAGGAAATCTTAAATGCACCGTTTTATCTAACAGAACGAAATGCAAACTACAGACAGGCATTAGAACAGGAATTAGCTCTGCATAAACAGACATTATCGCCAGTACTTGAATGCAGTGATACCGCGTTTATCAAGAAGATGCTAAAGACAGGAAAAGGGCTTTCTTATCTCCCATTATTTGTTGTAGAAAAGGATATTGAAGAAGGAAAGATCGCAAAATTAGATGTGAAAGATATTGATATTACAATGTATCGACAAGTGTTTTATCATGCAAATAAATATATGACAAAAGAAATGGAGAAATTTGTGGAATATTGTCAGGGATAATGCGAAAAAATGGATAAAAATACATGAAAAAATATCTCTGAAACCGATCCCTCGATTGACGGTTATTTACATCCTAAGGTATAATAAAAAAGGGTGTAAATAAAGATCAAATAAGAACGAAAAACGGTTGGGGAACTGCTTTTTCGTGGAGGTTATTATGGGAGATAATCCACAAAATGAGAATCATAAATATTTAGGGAAATTTGCAATTTTATTTCTGATATCTGTGCTATTAATCGCCGTGTATACATTAATCTTACAGAAGAATTACAGCGAGAGTACATTAAAAGCAGAAGTACAAAGAGACAGTGATTGTTCAGATGCGATCCATAAAGTTATAACAGATAAATTGACCAAAGAAGATTTTGAGAATATAAACGCGAAATCTGATATGAAAACGGATCGGTATCAGAAATTACAAAAGAATCTGAATCAATTACGAAGTTTAAATTCTACAAGATATTTGTATACAGCAAAACGGAATAAAGATGGAAATCTGATCTATTTGGTAGATGGGCTTGATCTGGGCGCATCTGATTTCGCATACCCTGGGACATCCATTGAAAAAGAGATGATTCCATATATTAATCAGGCACTTTCAGGGAAAACGATATATTCCCAGAAGATCATAGATACAACATGGGGACATATTTTTACGGCATGTTATCCGATCAAAGATCCAGATGGGACAGAATATGTTATCGATCATTGATAATATTCTGGAACTGGCAAGGATTGAGAACAACCAGCGGCATCGATGGAAGTGGACTTGGTATGGGAATCGTGAAAAAACTGGTTGATATGATGAGTGGTTCGATCGCAGTAGATAGTAAGCTGGGCGAAGGAACGACATTTACCGTAAGGATTCCATGCAGAATTGCCCAGAAAGAAGAAGCAATGCCGAAACGAGCGGAAGAACAGATAGATAAGGAAAATCTTTGTGGGAAACGAATTTTATTAGCAGAAGATAATGAATTATACGCAGAGATTGCGATGGAACTTCTCAGCGAAGAAAGTCTTGAGATCGAGCATGCAGAAAATGGAGTGATCTGCGTTGAGATGTTAGAGAAAGCATCAAATGATTACTATGATATGATCTTGATGGATATCCAGATGCTGGTGATGAATGGGTATGATGCAACGAAACCGATTGATATGAATCGGTTGTTGCCGATTATTGGAAGATTATGAATGTGAGGTAAAATTTGTAGAAAAATAGTGTATAATAATAAGTGACATATAAAAGCTTAAAAATCGGAGGATTTAAAGTGCAGGAATATTTTATTAGAGAAATTAATATAGACAAATTATATCATTTGTCAAATATAAAAATAGAATTAAGTTCTGATAAACGGCAGAATCTTCTCCTGACAGGGAAGAATGGTTCAGGAAAAACTTCGTTGTTGCTGAAGATAGAAAAATTTTTGAAAGCGATTAATGATGAACGATTGAGTCAAATTTTTGAAGAATATCCTATGTGGATAAGAGAAGCTAAAAAACAAGCTTTGTCTGCATCTAGCGAGAATGAGAAATACAAAATAGATCAAGATGTTAAACTGTGGACAGGATATTTACAGAGATATAGTGATGGTGTTCAGGTAAACTTAAACCAGTATGATGGACTAGAGATGTTGTATGATCAAGGCAAATTTATAACAGCATATTTTCCATCTGAAAGAAAAGCACAATTTATGCGTCCTAATGGTGTAGAGAATATTACGCTAGAAAATACGTATGGCATTGATAAATCTGCAGGTAATATTTTGCTAAAATACATGGTCCATCTAAAAACTCAGCAGGCATACGCAAGAAATGAAGGCGATCAAACGACAGCAGATAAAATTCAGCAATGGTTTGACCGATTTGATTCAGCATTGCAGATTTTGTTAGATCGAAGAATCAATCCATATAGAATATGATTACAAGAAATATGATTTTAAAATCCGGCAAAATGGACGAGAACCATTCAGTTTTAATGAATTATCAGATGGATATTCATCCGTGATCTATATAGTATCTGATCTGATTTTAAGAATGGATAAAAATTGGCTGTTAGAAGATAAAATCAGCGAATATGATTATCAGGGGATTGTACTGATTGATGAATTGGAAACACATTTGCATATTGAATTACAGAAAAAAATCTTTCCATTTTTAACAAAATTTTTCCCTAGAATTCAATTTATTGTGACAACACACTCCCCATATATTTTGAATTCAATCTCAAATGCAAAGGCATATGATCTTGAACGACAGGTAGAGTTAGATAATTTATCAGGATTTTCGTCTGATGATCTTGCAGAGGGATATTTTGAGGCAGATGCTTATTCAGATGAATTAAAAAACAGCCTGAATCGATATGAAGAACTTTGTCTTAGAAATGATTTGACAGAAGATGAACGTGCCGAACGAGCGGAAATAAGAATAAAGTTTAAGAATATATCTACAGAACTTTCAGGGGTTGCCAAGGAAAGATTTGAGGATATTGAACGGAGAAGAAAAGCCAATGATTAAAATTGAAAGAAAGGAAACAGAGAAAACAAAACAGGCGATTGCAGATTTGCAAAAAGCCAGTGAAAATGAAAGTTCCTATAATATTGAAAGTGTAAATCAGGCATTAAAAGAAATATTTCATGGAAAATGTTATATTTGCGAAAATAAAGCAGTAACTTCTTATCAGATTGAACATCTGGTTCCACACCGTGGAGATAAAACTTTAAAATATGATTGGAAAAACTTATTTTGGAGCTGTGCACACTGTAATAATATCAAATCAGATAAGTATGAACCAATTCTAGATTGTACAAAAGAACCAGTAGAAAAAATGATAGCATTTCGTAAAAGGGGTTATTTTGGAACGGATGAAAAATTAGAATTTACATCCGTTGGGGAAGAACGAGAAGATGTAAAGAATACAATTGCTTTATTAGAAGCTGCATACTATGGAACAACACCTCAAAAGAAGATAGAAGCACAGATCATAAGAAAAACATTACGACAAAATCTTTCAAATTTTAAAGAGTATGTTAGAGAATACCAGGAGACAGAAGACAAGGAAGAGAAAGAAGATATAGGATATCTTCTGAAAAAAGAGCTTAGAGATAGTGCGGCGTTTGCTGCATTTAAAAGATGGCTGATTTGGGATAATGAAATGTTTTCTGAGATAGAACAATTTATTCCCGAAAATTGAGAGCAATTTAATTTTGGGGATACAATAAAGAAAGGCATACAAACATAATAATCAATGTTTGTGTGCCTTTCTTTGCATCTTAAATCTTCATCTGTCTTTCCAAGAATCTTATCACGCTGTTTTCCAAATGCCTTTGTGATGATACCAACAACAGTACCAGCCAAAACAGCAGCAATGATCGTACCGATACCAGCACTTCCAAGGTTATGTAAAACAGCAAGACAAGTAACCGCTGATACAAGAACCATCGTACAGTCAAATCCAATAACATAGAAAATGATTGTCAAATGCGAAAATATTATGGCTTAAAATCACAAAAAATTAGCACTCACCTCTTGACAGTGCTAATAATAGGTGTTATAGTACAACTAGAGCAAGAGGGAAGGGCTTAAGAGAGAAGCCAAAGAACCGAAGGCCCTGTAAGATACAACAAGTCATATTCAGAACGAATCTGAATGTGCTTCACATAAAAGGCAAGTGTCAGGAATTACCCTGACATGCCCAAACATTATTATAAAGAAAAAGGAGAGATGACTTATGATGATGATGCCTAGTATTTTTGGAGGAAACTTATTTAACGATGACTGGATGGATTTTTCTTTCCCAGATATTGATAAAGAACTGTATGGTAAACACGCAAAGAACTTAATGAAGACTGATGTGAAGGAAAAAGACGGAAACTACGAAGTAGCGATCGACCTTCCAGGATTTAAGAAAGATGAGATTACAGCTGAACTGAAAGACGGATATTTAACGATTAGTGCAGCAAAAGGATTAGATAAAGACGAGAAAGATAAAGAAGGTAAATATATCCGTCGTGAACGTTACGCAGGAAACATGAGCAGAAGCTTCTATGTAGGAAAACATGTAACGGTAGAGGATGTACACCCGAAATATGAAAGTGGAATCCTTTCATTCAGTGTTCCGAAAGAGGAAGCAAAACCGGTAGAAGAGAAGAAACATTACATTTCAATTGAAGGTTAATGAAAGCTCATAGACATAAAAAAGAGTGATGGTACCCCACAGGTATTGAGCCTGTGGGGTATCATATCATAAAAACACATATAGAAAAGCAAATGACGGGAGGGAGAACAATGGCGGCAAAAAGAGATTATTATGATGTTCTTGGAATCAGCAGGAGTGCAGACAAGGGAACGATCAAAAGAGCATATCGTAAACTGGCCAAGAAATACCACCCGGATACCAATGCCGGAAATGCACAGGCGGAAGAGAAGTTCAAGGAAGCAACGGAAGCCTATAATGTGCTGAGTGATCCGGAAAAAAAGAAATTGTATGATCAGTTTGGCCACGCAGCTTTTGACGGCAGTGCCGGGGGCAGTGGAGCTTACGGTTATGGAAGTGAACCGGGAGGCGGCACCTATAGCTATAACGGACCGAATGGGAGCTTTCATGAATATCATTTTGAAGGCGGCGATATGGATGACATCCTGAAGAATATATTCGGCGGTGGATTCTCGGAAGGAGCAGGAAGCGGCTTTCACGGATTTGGAGGATTCGGAAAAGGATTTAGCGGTGGCGGAAATTTCCGGCAGGATGGTTCCGATGTGACAGCTGAAATAGATGTAACATTTGATGAGGCTGCATTCGGTGGAGATAAAGTTATCCGGCTGTCAGATGCACAGGGCAGCAATGTGGCAGGAAAATCATTGAAAGTGCATATTCCGGCAGGTATCAGCGACGGAAAAAGCATCCGTCTGAGAGGAAAAGGAATGCCGGGAGTGTCCGGAGGTAAAGCAGGAGATCTGTTATTAAAAGTCAGAGTCGGCAAACGTCCGGGATTCGAACGAAAAGATATGGATGTATATTCAAAAGTCACGATTCCGTTACTACAGCAGTGCTGGGAGGAGAAGCAGTGGTACAGACACTTACCGGAAGAGTGGTCTGCAAGATCAATCCGGGAACGCAGTCCGGAACGAAGATCCGGTTAAAAGGCAAAGGAATCGTGTCTATGAAGGATGCAGGAAGATATGGAGATCAGTATGTGACTGTTCAGATAGATGTACCAAAGAATCTCAGTAACGAAGCTAAGAGAAAATTAAAAGAATTTGAAGCTGCATGCAGGAACGGAAGCCGGGGAGCAGCATAAATTTAAATATAAATATAGAATAAATGCATTGTTTTATCAGAAGAATCCAGCTTGGATCCGGAAGGTAGAAGGATGCATTTTTTCTGTATTGACGCTCTCTTTAGAAAGAATTATAATAAAAGAATTAGGACAAAGAATCTGTATTTCCATACAGGTTATGAAAATATATGCTAAGGAGATAAGTAAGATGAGCAAGATTATTTTAACAGGTGACCGCCCGACAGGACGTCTTCACGTTGGTCATTATGTAGGTTCATTAAAAGAACGTGTAAAATT
>ENA-OQII01000027-OQII01000027.1-human-gut-metagenome-genome-assembly--contig:-NODE-27-length-26882-cov-4.357541_pt1 | contig 26882 bp, 25 predicted proteins | sample MGYA00242577_ERZ504742 | MGnify/ENA primary metagenome ERZ504742 (study PRJEB26092, sample SAMD00036443) | human gut metagenome | host: Homo sapiens | study: EMG produced TPA metagenomics assembly of...
TATTGACTTTTATCCATGTATCAGTTATTATAAATGAGCAGTCGCGAGAGAGCGATTGATAAATAGAAATGCAGAAGTGGCGGAATTGGCAGACGCGCAGGCTTCAGGTGCCTGTGGTAGCAATATCGTGTGGGTTCAAGTCCCATCTCCTGCATTAACAGGGAAGTCGGTGAACGGCTTCCTATTTTATTTTGTGCAGATAATTTTGAAAGCCTATTGGCTATTAATGGTCTGTAACCGTTGCCTGCCACACTGAGGGGGTACAGCTGTCACAGGAATTTGATTATTATATTGGAGATGGGATTGCAGCGTGAAGAGATTGAATCTATCTTATATTAATGTAATATGTGTGTTGTTTTGTCCTTTGCTGTTATGGAGTATGTAAATCTTTTGATTGGCAGAGTGGGCGGATTTCCTGTGCTTGCAGGGGTGCTTGTGTCATATTCCGTTATGAGATATGGCAGCTTTGCAAGGAAAAATATGGCATGCTACATGGGCATCTATATACTGACATGGTTTATCGGCACGGTAGTGCTCTTTATCTCAAAATACTCAGGCTGGGGCAATATCAAAAAGCTTGGTCCGGCGCAGTATTTTAAGGCACTGTACGGCTCAACTCTGTCAGAGATATGGGGGTATTTTTTTGCAATTGTGCTCATGCTGACAGTGATTGTTTCACTTTTTTCCGCTTACCGTGATAAAAAAGCAGAAAAATATATGCACGGTATGTGTTGGGAAATACGCTTTTTTGGACGATAATACTCATACCGCTTAAGTTTATAGACAAGAAATTTGTCAATCACAAGGTGATGTGGCAGGCCGGCTGTATGATGGCCTTTGCTGTGCTTTTGCTTGTGCTGGAGCTTTTCGTTGTATACAGATTGGTGAAATACAGGTATTGCGATGAACATGCAGACAGGAAAGTGCGCATTCACAGACGCAGGGTTCGAAGGAAAACCATAAAAGCTGTAATAGTCATTGTGCCGGTCGTTGTCATTGCAATTATTGTTGTTTACACATATTTCATGTCGCCTTCAAACGAGCCGGCTGAGTATGAAAAGGTCGCAAGCTGTATCACAAATGATGACAGGCTTGGGCCTATGGTTTATGACAGTCAGGTGTATATTCCGATAACCATAGAGCTTGACTATGCAGGAACTGGCAGTCCGCTTGGCTATATTGTATACAAGGATCAGGACTATAGCAGCAGGTATTATGAGGTTGCAGCATCAAACCTCTTATATATGAATAAGAACGGTGACGATACATATTTACAGATGGCGGGCAACGCATCAAATTCATACAAGAAGCTGTCTGTAGTTGAAAAAAGCAATTCATGGAAGGACTGCAGCGTTTTTCTTATGTGGGATGAGGAGTGGCAGTCAGAGTCTCGCTACAGCAAGGATGTCACAGGCTATACGGAGTGCGATGAGAATTTCATAAAAAGTCTTGAGGATACCTTTGGCGCAGTGAAAATAAACCCGGCAGACTTCAAGGACTATGATGCCTATTTTACAATAGAGGGCTACAAATCCATGAAGGATGCCATAGAGAGTGACAGTCATGTGGGCACCTGGGTGGGCTGTATACTGGCAAAAGACGATAAATTTTACTATGGCAGCTACGACAATGAAATCACAGGCGGACAGCTTCAGATGCTGCGCCATGTGCTTGGCGGTAATTGATATAGCATTTAATTTTTTGCCGAAAGAAAATTAAAGTAAAAAGAAATAAAAAAAGGATTTTTAAAAATCACGTCGAATAATAACTAGTGTAGAGCATAATTAGTGGAATGTAACGCTATTTGTTACATTTGTGTGTGAATAGCAGCAGAACATAACGACTGTGACAGCGAGGAGGCAGATAAATGACTATTCGCGAGCAGATAGAAAAACGTGAGCAGGAAATACTTAGTCCGTTCGCATGCCTGAGCATCAACTCAAGAGGCAGGGACTATGATGAGCCGCAGTGCGATATCAGGCCTGTTTTTCAGCGGGACAGGGACCGGATACTGCATAGCAAGGCATTCAGGCGTCTGAAAAATAAGACACAGGTGTTTCTTACACCAAAGGGCGACCATTACCGCACACGTATGTCGCATACACTTGAGGTGTCGCAGAATGCCAGGACAATAGCCAAGGCACTGAGACTGAATGAGGATCTGGTGGAGGCTATAGCGCTGGGACACGATCTGGGGCATACACCGTTTGGACATGCTGGTGAGCGCATCCTCAATGAGATATACGAGGGTGGCTTTAAGCATAATGAGCAGAGTGTGCGCATAGTGGAGAAGCTCGAAAAGGACGGGGCAGGACTAAATCTGACCTGGGAGGTCAGAGATGGTATGCTAAATCACCAGACCTCGCTCATGCCACACACCTTAGAGGGCAAAATAGTCAGGCTTTCAGACAAGATAGCCTACATAAATTCAGACTTTGATGATGCAATCCGCGCACAGCTTCTGTGCGAGGATGATATACCGCTTGAGATAAGAAACACGCTTGGACACAGCACCAAGGCCAGGCTCAATCATATGGTGCACAATATCATCACAAACAGCATGGGAAAGGACGATATATGCATGTCAAAAGAGTCCGCGCAGGCAATGCAGGATTTGCGTAAATTCATGTTCGCAAACCTCTATAACAATCCAGTCGCAAAAAGCGAGGAGAAAAAGGCCAAGGCGATGCTCAAGCAGCTTTACTTTTATTATATGGAGCATATAGAGGAGCTGCCGCAGAAATACATCGCCATGCTAGGTCAGGGTGATGACAAGGGGCGCATCATATGCGACTATATATCAGGCATGACAGACCAGTATGCCACCACGAAGTTTCACGAGTATTTCGTGCCGGTAGCCTGGGAAATCGACGGATATTGATAATTCGTACAGGCTCTTAGCAGCGTAGCGTTAGCCGGTTGTAAGAGCTAAGTGCCGCACTGCAGACGCGCTCGCCGGGCGACACAAATGACAACAAAGATGAACAGTAAGGGGATGATAAAATGCCGTACTACTCTGACGAGCTTGTAGAGGAGGTACGTTCGCGAAATGACATAGTCGATGTCATAGGAAGCTACGTGCATCTTCAGAAAAAGGGAAGTACCTATTTTGGATTATGCCCATTCCATAACGAAAAGACAGGATCCTTTTCCGTCTCACCGAATAAGCAGATGTACTATTGCTTCGGCTGTGGAGCCGGAGGCAATGTATTTACATTTCTCATGCAGTATGAGAACTTCACCTTCCCAGAGGCCATGCAGGAGCTTGCAGACCGTGTGGGAATTGAGCTTCCAAAGCAGGAGATGACCTCAGCACAAAGGAGGGAGGCAGACAGGCGCACACAGCTGCTTGAGATAAATAAAGAGGCTGCAAAGTATTTTTATATGCTGCTTCGTGGACCGAGAGGACAAAGGGCGCATGAGTATTTCAAAAAGAGAGAGCTGTCCGATGAGACAATGCAGAAGTTCGGGCTTGGTTACTCGGACCAGTACAGTAATGATCTGTACAAGTATCTGCGCAGCAAGGGCTATGATGATGAGATACTTAAGGAGACAGGTCTTGTGACGATAGATGAGGTCAGAGGCGGGCACGATAAGTTCTGGAATCGTGCGATGTTTCCGATTATGGATGTGCACAACCGCGTCATAGGCTTTGGAGGCCGAGTGATGGGTGACGGAGAGCCAAAGTATTTAAACTCTCCGGAGACAAAGATATTTGATAAGAGCCGTAATCTTTACGGACTTAATATAGCAAGGAGCACGAGGAAAAACCAGCTCCTTTTGTGTGAGGGCTACATGGATGTCATAGCACTGCATCAGGCAGGCTTTGACAATGCGGTGGCGTCGCTTGGCACGGCGCTCACGAGCGGACATGCCTCACTATTAAAGAGATACACCAATGAGGTGTATCTGACATATGACAGTGATGGCGCCGGGGTAAAGGCAGCGCTGCGTGCGATTCCGATACTCAAGGAGGTAGGCATCACAACAAAGGTCATTAACATGCGGCCGTACAAGGACCCGGATGAGTTTATCAAGGCGCTTGGCGCACAGGAGTATGAGGAGCGTATCAAAAAGGCTGAAAACAGCTTTATGTTTCAGATACGGATCATGCAGGCAGGCTATGATATGGACGATCCCGAGTCAAAAACCGCATTTTATAATGAAATCGCAAAGAAGCTGCTTGGTTTTACCGAGGAGCTTGAGCGGACAAACTATACGCAGGCAGTGTCAAGAGAGTACAGCATACCATACGACGACTTAAGAAAGCTCGTAAACAGTATGGCAATGAAGGGCGGTATCGTAAAGCCCCAGACAAAGCTTAAAAGTGGAATCAATGAGAAAAATAAAAAGGAGGATGGCATGAAGCAGTCGCAGAAGCTTCTCCTCACATGGCTCATAGAGGACAATTCACTTTTTGACAGGATAAAGGGGCGTATCAGTGCAGATGACTTTACCGAAGAGCTGTACCACAAGGTGGCTAAGGAGGTTTTTTCACAGTACGAGACCACGCATACAGTAAATCCGGCCAGGATAGTAAGCATGTTTACCGATGAGGACGAACAGCGCGAGGTGGCAGGGCTTTTCAATGCCACAATCCATCAGGTGGAGGGTAAAAATGACAAGGCAACCGCACTCAGGGAGACTGTTATCCGTATCAAGCAAAACAGCATAGACTACCGCTCAAAGCATCTGGCACCTACAGATATGGAGGGCATGATGAGGATTATTGAGGATAAACGTGCACTCGAAGAATTGCAAAAAATACCAGAATAAAGAGGAAAATAAAATGGCAAAGAAAAAGGAACAAAAAGACATGGCACAGGAGCAGGAGCTGAGACTGAAATTCCAGCAGAAGCTTATTGAGATTCTTGAGCTTGGAAAAAAGAAAAGAATATGCTCGAATACCAGGAAATTGCAGATTTTTTCAAGGACTTAAATCTGGATCCGGAGAAGTTTGAGATGGTAATAGATTATCTCGAGCAAAACGGCATAGACGTGCTTAAAATCAGCAATGATGATGACGTGGATGATGATATCATACTCGATGAAGAGGATGAGGTAGAGGTTGAAAAGATTGATCTCTCAGTACCGGAGGGAGTCAGCGTCGAGGATCCTGTTCGTATGTATCTTAAGGAAATCGGTAAGGTACCTCTTCTCTCAGCAGATGAGGAGATTGAGCTCGCCCAGAATATGGAGGACGGAGCGGTAGCAATCGAGAAGATCAATGTACTAAAGGGCCGCCTTGATGGTGCATCGGAAGAGGAAAAGGCTGAGATAAGGGAAGAGATAAAGACACTGCAGAGGGATGTGGACAAGGGAGCAGATGCCAAAAAGCGTCTTGCAGAAGCAAACCTGCGTCTTGTTGTCAGCATCGCAAAGAGATATGTGGGAAGAGGAATGCTTTTCCTTGACCTGATTCAGGAGGGAAACCTGGGCCTCATCAAGGCAGTTGAGAAGTTCGACTACAAGAAGGGCTACAAATTCTCTACATATGCCACATGGTGGATTCGCCAGGCTATCACAAGAGCCATAGCCGATCAGGCCAGAACAATCCGTATTCCTGTGCATATGGTTGAGACGATCAACAAGCTCATTCGTGTGTCAAGACAGCTCCTTCAGGAGCTTGGAAGAGAGCCTTCACCGGAGGAAATTGCCAAGGAGATGAGCATGCCGGTAGAGCGTGTGCGTGAGATACTCAAGATATCGCAGGAGCCTGTTTCGCTTGAGACTCCGATCGGTGAGGAGGAGGATTCACATCTTGGTGATTTCATCAAGGATGATAATGTACCGGTTCCTGCAGATGCGGCAGCATTCACACTTCTTAAGGAGCAGCTTGAGGAGGTGCTTGGCACTCTTACAGAGAGAGAGCAGAAGGTACTCACACTCCGCTTTGGCTTAGAGGACGGCAGAGCCAGAACCCTTGAAGAGGTAGGTAAGGAGTTCAACGTCACTCGTGAGCGTATCCGCCAGATTGAGGCAAAGGCGCTGAGAAAGCTTCGTCATCCTAGCAGAAGTAGAAAGCTTAAGGACTACTTAGAGTAAGATGATTAGGCTATCCAGAAGAATGAAGGCAGTGGCATCAATGGTCACGGCCGGCTACACGCTGTGTGATGTGGGAACCGACCATGGCTATGTGCCTATTGCCCTGGTGCAGGGTAATATAATACCGAAGGCAATTGCTGTTGATATAAATAAGGGACCGCTTGAGCGCGCCAATGAGCATATAAGGGCAAACGGTCTGACAGAGAAGATTACCACAAGGCTTTCCAATGGGCTTGAAGCGATACACGACGGAGAGGTTGACTCTATTGTCATAGCAGGAATGGGAGGAGAGCTTGTTATTCACATTTTAACCGCAGGGGAGACAGTGTGCAGGTCGGCAAAGGAGCTGATTCTGCAGCCACAGTCGGAAGTGAGCAAAGTCCGTGAATATGTAAGGAACACAGGCTATAAGATAGTTGATGAGGATATGATTTTGGAGGACGGAAAATACTATCCGATGTTCAGATGTGTGCCGTGTGCGGACAATTCCGCATGGGACAATATGGACGAGACGACGGTTACTGTATGCGATCTGTACGGACCTGTACTTATCAAAAACGGTAATCCGGTGCTTCGGAAGTTTCTTGTCAGGGAACACCACAAGCTGGCTGCCATCATGCAGCAGCTAAGGACACAGGAGATGAGTGATTCCATCATGGACAGAATCGAGCAGATAAACGAGATGATGGCATACAATGAGGCAGCATATTCGACTATGGGGGCAATAAGAAATGCAGGAATATAGTGTGAAGGTGACCTCGCCGGACGGACAGGTCATGGCAGTGACAGCATCAGAAAGTGATACTTTAGAAGCCGTAGCAGACAGATTCAAGGATTATTATGAGGATGACATAATCCTTGGAATTGTAAACGGCAGGCTTCGTGAACTGAATAAGAAAATAAAAAGTGACTGTGAGCTTAGCTTCGTGACGACAGCTGACAGGGATGGCAGGCGTACATACAGAAGAAGTGTTGTGCTGCTTTTGCAGAGGGCTATATACGATGTATATGGCAGCATGACACAGCTTCATGTGATGCATTCGCTCGGAGAAGGCTATTATTGTCAGCTTGAGAAAGCAGTGGAGTGTGCGGACAGCCAACAGGAAAAGCATAGTTCTGATAACCAAGGAAGCAGCGAAAACAGTGTGCAAAGCGTGACAGGGCATGATATCGACAGGATAGTGTGCAGCATGTACTCATTTGTGGAAAAAGACCTCCCAATTACCAAGCACAGTGCAAAAACACAGTTATGCGGAGCAGCTTTTCAAGGAAAAAGGGCAGCATGATAAGGAGAGGTTATTGCACTACAGGAGAAGCTCCAGAGTCAATCTCTATGTAGCTGGATGGGGTGGTGGATTATTTCTACGGATTTATGGCACCCTCGACAGGCATGCTCAAATACTTTGATATAGTGCCGTATGAGAGTGGCTTCGTGCTTCTTTTTCCGGGTGCCAACAGCAGGAGTGTTGAGCCGCTTGTGACATCAAATAAGCTGTTTCACACGCTGGATGATTCCAGGGAATGGAGCAAGATGCTTGGAATAGGCACGATAGGCTCACTAAATGATGCGATTGCAGCAGGCAGGGGACAGGAAATCATGCTGCTTCAGGAGGCACTGATGGAGCAGAAGATAGGAAATCTTGCAGCGCAGATTGCTTCGGATGACAAAAAGAATTTGTATGATAGCAGGTCCTTCATCATCAGGCAAGACATCGTTTGCCAACAGACTGTCAATCCAGCTTATCGCAAAGGGCAGAAAGCCACATCCGTTAAGTCTGGATGACTATTATGTGGACAGGGAGTTTTGCCCGAAGAATCCGGACGGAAGCTTTGATTTTGAGTGCCTTGAATCTATTGATATAAAGCTGTTCAATGAGGATATGAACAGGCTTCTTAAAGGAGAGGCTGTTGATATGCCTTCCTTCAATTTCAAGACAGGAAAGAGAGAGTACCGCGGAAGAAAGCTGACGCTGGGAGCTGATGATATACTTGTCATAGAAGGAATCCACGGCCTGAATGACAGGCTTTCACAGCTTATCCCGCCTGAGCACAAGTTCAAAATCTATATCTCAGCGCTTACACAGCTCAATATTGACGAGCATAATCCTCTTTCCACCACAGATGAAAGACTTATACGCCGGATTGTGCGTGATGCGCGTACACGGGGTACCAATGCCATGGAGACCATCGCCATGTGGCCGTCTGTCAGAAAAGGTGAAAGGGAGAATATCTTTCCTTTCCAGGAACAGGCGGATGTGATGTTCAACTCTGCACTTGTGTATGAGCTTGCGGTACTCAAGGTGTATGCGGAGCCGTTGCTTTTTGGCATAGAAAGAGACTGCCCGGAGTATCTCGAGGCAAAGAGGCTGCTTAAGCTCTTAGACTACTTTCTTCCGATGCCGGCTGACGGCATACCAAACAATTCACTGCTTCGTGAGTTTGTAGGAGGAAGCTGCTTTAATGTTTAAAACTAATAACAAAATGCAACTGAGATATCTCAGTTGCATTTTTAATGGTGCACCTTGCGGCGCACGTTACTGATAAGTTATTTTACGAAACGCCAATAGGCTTTAGATTATTAAAATACGCAGGACGATAAGCCGGGTTATGTCGTTGAGTGATCATCTATCTAGGACGCCTGTTGCCAGACGCCTCAAGCGACCTACCTAAAGCTGGCGGGCCACGTCAAAGCTTTGTTTCGGTCTTGCTTCGGATGGGGTTTACATGTGCCCTCCCTGTTACCAGTGAGGCGGTAGTCTCTTACACTGCCATTCCACCCTTACCACAAAAGTGGCGGTATATTTCTGTTGCACTGTCCTTAGAGTTTCCTCCACCGGCCGTTAACCGGCATCCTGCCCTATGAAGCCCGGACTTTCCTCACCTGCGGTCTTTCGACACCTGCAGCCGCGATCACCTGTCCTGCATATTTATTTAATATACCAAGCATTTTTCCAAAAATCAAGCCCTTTTACCAACTTTAATAAACGAAATATAAAATGTTTCTTAAAAGACGATAGGTCTATTGACGGTTTTTATCTTCAATATTATCTTAATAATGTAAAGAGCGATTTAAAACCTCAAATTCATAGCGTGGACACTGTATGAGGTAAGAATTTGGCTATAATGAAAATATAGGGCGAGGCGGTAATATGAGAGAAAAATTTATCAGATTTATGAATGGAAGAAACGGTATGGACGAGCTTGCAAGGGCTGAGTCATGGGTAGTAATGATATTACTTTTGGTTTCAATATTTACAAGGTCAGCGATACTTGATATACTGGCAATAGGACTGATGATACATATGTATTTTCGCGTATTTTCAAGGAATGTAAACAAGCGCTATGCAGAGAATCAGAAGTTTTTAAATGCCAGGTATGAGTGGACCGTAAAGGCAGAGCGCAGGAAAAAGCATTTTGCACAGAGGAAGCAGTACAAGTTCTTCAAGTGCCCTATGTGCAAGCAGGAGGTCAGGGTGCCAAGAGGACATGGAAAGATCTGTATTACCTGTCCGAAGTGCCGAGAGCAGTTCGTGAGACGCAGCTAGTATCTCAATATATACCTGTACATAAGAGCATGGAGAAGATAAATGTTTGGATATATAACTGTCAATAAGGACACCTTGTCCGAGGAAAATAAAAAAATATATCAAAGCTATTATTGCGGGCTGTGCCAGACAATGAAGTCGCAGTATGGCAGGCGTGCACAGATGGCACTAAACTATGACATGACTTTTCTCATAGTGCTTCTGACAGGCTTGTACGAGCCGGATAGTGTGACGCGGGATGGATTTGTATGCAGCGTGCACCCTACGAAGAAGCGTACACTTCGCACCAATGAGATTACAGAGTATGCTGCAGCTATGAACATACTGCTTGCATACTACAATCTGATAGATGACTGGAAGGACGATAAAAGCCTGCCGAAGAAGACATACGCAGAGATGCTGAAAAAGGACTTTGAGAAGGCCAAAAAAGGCTATCCGGTACAGGCTAAGGCGATAGAGGACTACATTGCAAGGCTTACAGAGTGCGAGAAGAGCAATGATACCAATATTGATGCAGTTGCGGGGCTGACAGGGGAGATGCTCGGCGTACTTTTTGCGTGGAAGCAGGATGAGTGGCAGACGGATTTGAAGGAATTTGGCTGCTACATGGGCAAATTTATTTATATAATGGATGCGTATGAGGACATAGGGGATGATGTAAAAAAGAAATCATATAATCCACTTATACAGCTCATGCATTGCTGCAATAATGATCAGGAAAAATTTGACAAATCCTGTCGGCTTATGATGACATCTATGCTTTCAGAGGCAGCAAAAATATTTGAGAGGTTGCCAATTCTCTTACATGCGGATATAATCAGAAATGTTCTATACTCCGGTGTGTGGAGCAAGTATGAGTATATTCAGATGAAGAAAAGGAAGAAACATAAATGATAGATCCATATCAGGTGCTCGGTGTCAGCCGCAGTGCAAGTGACGATGAAATAAAAAAGGCCTACAGAAGCTTAAGCAGAAAATATCATCCTGATGCCAATATCAACAATCCTAACAAGGATCAGGCTGAGGAGAAGTTTAAGCAGGTGCAGCAGGCATATGACCAGATAATGAAGGAAAAGCAGTCCGGTGCTGCCGGAGCCGGTGGATATGGTGCGGGAAGCAGCAGCTCATACGGCGGCAGCTCCTATGGTGGAGCATATGGTAGTGGACCGGGAGCAGGTGATCCATTTGGAGCAGGTGGACCGTTTGGTGGTTTCTATGGCCGCTATACCTACAATAATGCAGGCAGCAGTGCACAGGATGACAATCCAAAGGTGCGTGCAGCAGGCAATTTCATCAGCAACGGCTACTACAATGAGGCACTGAAGGTGCTTGAGGAGGTACCTTTTGCTGAGAGACGCGGAAGGTGGTACTACTACAGTGCTGTCGCAAACCAAAAGCTCGGAAACACAGCGACAGCCATAGAACACATACAGCGAGCTGTGTCGCTTGAGCCAAACAACATGCAGTACCGCCAGTTTATGCAGATAATTGAAAATGGTGGCTCGTGGTATTCGGATATGGGAGACATATACGGACGCCCTAGTGGCAGGGGCAGCGAGTGCTGCAGTCTGCTAGCCACATTCCTTTGCTGGCAGATGTTCTGCTGCTAGATGTCAAGCTTTTCTGATGTTACAGATGGAAATTCATGCAAGTTATTGTGCTGGTTATTTGCAGAACGATGGACTGGTATATTAATCTGTGCAATTATTCTGAATAGTTACCTGAAAAATAAAAGATGCGGTCATACGACCGCATTTTTTATTTATGGACATGAGTAACTATTCAGATCCACACATATATGAGCAAAATCAGCTGCGCAGCAATGGCTGTATTATTCCATAGAATCCGGAATACCATCATGATCCAAATCTGCAATGTCTGCTCCGTGCGCACCGATATCCACAGTGTTTAAAGGTGCGTCTTTTAAGTCTTGCGGCCTCAGACTGCTTGAGCAGATAGTTCTTTATCTCGCGTGAGTGCTTTACGTGAACGAGCTTAAGCTCAGGGTTTGTGACGTCGCCTGTGTAGCAGACTATGGTGCCGAGCTTAAAATGCGCTCCATCAGTGATGTGGTGAGCTTTACATCAGCTACCTTATACATGTAGCAGTCATCCTCTGTGGTGCTTAAGAGTCCGGACTCTACAGTGATAAAGGACGGTGTGACGGTATATTTTGTGAAAGTCCACGGCAGACCGAGAAACAGCAGTCTCTTTCGCTCCTTAAAGATTACAGCATCGTCATCATCAATTGCGCCGGCGGTGGTGTTTTTGATTTGTGATTCATTTACAGACATATTATTCTCCTTTTTGATGTTGAAATTGTCGTAATTGTATGAAAACTTCACTACAATTGCTAAGCATTCAGAACAGTTATATTCTGATATATATTCTACAACAAAAAAGTGTAAAAGCCAACTTGAATATTGCACTGAGATATTATATGATAGAAAAAATGTAAAAAACAATTAACTATTCAGAACCACTGAGAGCAGGAAAAGCTGATGTGTCATGCTTGTCATGTAAACAGCAGATTTTTCTGTTCTCAAGGTGGCTCGAATAGAGCCACCACCACACTCATGAGCAAAATTAGCTGTGAAGCAGCGGGAAAGCACGTGTAACGTGCGTTTTTGCGAATGTGCGTGGTGTGGTTTGGAATAGTTACGCGAAAAAGAATGGAGGCAAATTATGCGTCACTTAATGAGTCCGTTGGATTTTTCTGTAGAAGAGTTGGACAAGCTTCTGGATCTTGCAAATGATATAGAGGCTCATCCTGAGAAATATGCACACAAGTGCGATGGAAAGAAGCTTGCAACCTGTTTTTACGAGCCAAGCACAAGAACCAGGCTTAGCTTTGAGGCTGCCATGCTTAATTTGGGAGGCTCGGTGTTAGGTTTCCACAGTGCTGATTCGTCATCTGCGTCAAAGGGCGAGAGCGTTTCAGATACTATCAGGGTTATTTCCTGCTATGCGGATATCTGTGCCATGCGTCATCCTAAGGAGGGTGCACCGCTTGTGGCTTCAGAGAAATCGCGTATCCCTGTAATCAATGCAGGCGATGGAGGTCATCAGCATCCTACCCAGACACTTGCTGATCTCCTTACAATCCGTTCCATCAAGGGCAGATTGAATAATATCACAATCGGCTTTTGCGGAGATTTAAAGTTTGGACGTACAGTGCATTCACTGATCAATGCACTCATCAGATATGACAATGTGAGGATTGTGCTTATCTCGCCTGAGGAGCTTAAGGTGCCTGACTATGTGCGCGATGATGTGCTTCGTGCCAACAATATCGAGTTCAAGGAGGTAGAAAAGCTCGAGGATGCCATGGGAGAGCTTGATGTGCTCTACATGACACGTGTCCAGAAGGAGCGTTTCTTCAATGAGGAGGACTATGTGCGTCTGAAGGATTTCTACATTCTGACAAAGGAGAAGATGGAGCTTGCAAAGGATGATATGATTGTACTTCATCCGCTCCCACGTGTGAATGAGATTTCTGTTGATGTGGATGATGACCCGAGAGCATGCTATTTCAGGCAGGCACAGTATGCGGTTTACGTGCGTATGGCGCTTATTCTGACATTGCTTGGACTGGCTGAGGACTAAAGGAGGATAATATGCTGAATATTAGTGGAATACATGAGGGCTTTGTGCTCGATCATATCAAGGCAGGTATGAGTCTTCAGATTTACAGGGATTTAAAGCTTGACAAGCTCGACTGCACAGTTGCAATCATAAAGAATGCAAAGAGCAGCAAGATGGGCAAGAAGGATATTATCAAGGTAGAGTGTCCGATAGAGTCATTAGACCTCGATATCCTTGGATTTATCGACCACAATATCACTGTAAATGTGATAAAGGGTGACAGGATTGTGGACAAGATGGAGCTTAAGCTGCCTCATCAGGTGAAAAATGTCATCAAGTGCAAAAACCCAAGATGCATCACTTCAATTGAGCAGGAGCTTGACCAGATTTTCGTGCTTTCCGATGAGAAAAACGAAATCTACCGTTGCAAGTACTGCGAGGAGAAATACGAAGGAGTTAAATAGTATCAGTTATGTATGCCAACGTGATTGTGGATATATCCCACGAAAAACTGGATAAGACATTTCAGTACAGCATCCCGGATGAGATTTTATGCGACATCCGTCCGGGTGTGTGCGTGGATATTCCATTTGGCAGCCGCACTATCACAGGCTATGTGATCGAGGTCACGGATAAGCCTGAGTACGACCCGGCAAGGACAAAGCCTCTTATCGGGATAAAGGCAGACTCTGTGGCTGTGGAGGCAAAGCTCATCGCACTTGCGGCATGGATACGGCGCAATTACGGCTCTACCATGAATCAGGCGCTTAAGACTGTTATACCTGTAAAGAAGCAGGCTAAGGAGCAGGTGAGCCGCAGTATTGCACTGAAAATAGACAAGGTAAAGGCAAGGGCGCAGCTTGCGCTTTGCGAGGCAAAAAAACAAAAGGCAAAGGCCAGGCTGTTTCGGTGCGCTGAGTCGATGCTCGATGATGGGGCGCGCCTTGAGTATTCCTTTGTGACAGGCAAGCTGTCGGTGTCGGCTGCCACTATAAGAGCGCTTGAGCAGAGCGGCTTTATCGAGGTCATCACACAGAGCGGCTACAGAAATCCTGTGGAGCATATGAGTGTGGACACCTATGATAAGGTACTGAATGCTGCGCAGCAGAGTGTGGTTGATGCGATAGAAGGCGACATTGCCGCTGGCCTTAGAAATACTTATCTGATTAAGGGCGTTACCGGAAGTGGCAAGACAGAGGTGTACATGGAGCTTATAGCACACTGTATACAGTCCGGGCGTCAGGCGATTGTGCTGATTCCCGAGATTGCCCTCACTTATCAGACCGTGATGCGTTTTTTTGCAAGATTTGGGAACAGGGTTTCGATAATCAATTCAAGACTTTCAAATGGTGAGCGTTATGACCAGTTTGAGAGAGCTAAGAATGGTGATATTGACATCATGATTGGCCCGCGGTCGGCGCTGTTCACACCTTTTTCAAATTTAGGACTTATCATAATAGATGAAGAACACGAGAATTCATACAAGAGCGAGTCGGTGCCGCGCTATCATGCCAGGGAGGTGGCGATAGAGTATGCGCGCATGTCCGATGCTATTGTGGTACTTGGCTCTGCAACACCTTCGGTGGATAGCTATTACAAGGCAAAGACAGGCGTTTACAGGCTTTTGGAGCTGGATAAGCGCGTGGACGACAGACCTCTTCCAAAGTGTGAGGTTGTCGATTTGAGGCAGGAGCTTCGTGAGGGAAACCGCTCGATTCTTTCCACCAGGCTTCAGGAGCTTATGGAGGAGAGGCTTCTAAATGGCCAGCAGACCATGCTTTTTTTAAATAGAAGGGGCAAATCGGCATTTATGTCGTGCAGAGCGTGCGGTTTTGTGGTAAAATGTCCTCATTGCGATGTATCACTCAGTGAACATAGCGGCGGAGTGATGGTCTGTCACTACTGCGGCTACAGACAGCCGGTGCCTAAGGTGTGTCCGAGCTGTGGCTCGAAGTACATCAGCGGCTTTAAGGCCGGCACACAGAAGATAGAAGCGATGGTGGCAAAGCGTTTTCCACAGGCGCGTATACTGCGCATGGATTATGACACCACGAGGGCGAAGGATGCGTATGAGAAGATTCTGCAGGCATTTTCCAATCATGAGGCCGATATACTTATCGGTACGCAGATGATTGTAAAGGGGCATGATTTTTCAAATGTCACGCTGGTTGGTGTGCTGGCGGCGGATATGTCACTGCATGTGAATGATTTTCATGCGGCGGAGCGCACCTTTGCTCTGCTGACCCAGGCGGCAGGGCGCGCCGGCAGAGGGAAGCTGCCCGGCAATGTGGTTATCCAGACCTACGACCCTGACCACTATGCCATCCGGACTGCCAAAGAGCAGGATTATGAGGCTTTTTACGATAAGGAGATAGAGTACAGGAGGCTTATGCATTATCCGCCTGTATGGAATATGCTTTTAGTCCATGTCACATCACCTGATGAGAGTGAGTGCGCCAGCATGTCACAGCAAGTGTACGATATAGCGTCGCAGATGATATCGCATGCAGATGAAAATCAAAGCCCTGATGATAGGCATCAGATTCAGCTCATCGGTCCTGCGGATGCGACCATCGCCAAGGTAAATGACATATACCGCAAGGTGATTTACATGAAGACATCTGACTATGCGGCGCTCATTTCCATAAAGGATGGCATAGAGCAGGCTGTGAAAGCTGATACGGCAATGAAACATGCTAATATCTCATTTGATTTCAATCCGATGAGTGGATTTTGATAGATATAGAAGGAGGCAATTATGGCACTTAGAACTATTAGAGTGGAGGGAGACCCTGTACTTGGCAAGGTCTGCAGAGAGGTTACGGAGGTGACTCCAAAGATAGTAACACTTATTGATGATATGCTTGAGACTATGTATGAGGCCAATGGTGTAGGACTTGCCGCACCACAGGTTGGCATATTAAAGAGGATCGTTGTTATCGATGTGGGCGAGGGTCCGATCGTGATGATTAATCCTGAAATTATCGAGTCTGACGGGGAGCAGACCGGCGATGAGGGCTGTCTTTCAGTACCGGGAAAGGCCGGACAGGTGACCCGCCCGAATCATGTAAAGGCCCGCTTCATGGGCGAGGATATGAATGAGTATGAGATAGAGGGAGAGGAGCTTTTGGCCAGATGTATCTGTCACGAGCTTGACCATCTCGACGGACATCTCTATGTGGAGAAGGTTGAGGGCGCACTTCACGATGTGACATATGAGGATACACAGGAGTAATCATTAGGATGACATTTGTTATCTGAGCTTGGAAAATATCTGGGAGGCAGTAAGATGAGAGTAATTTTCATGGGAACACCGGACTTTTCGGTGGGAACACTTGAGGCAATTATAGAGGCAGGACACGAGGTGGCACTGGTTGTCACACAGCCCGACAAACCAAAGGGCCGCGGCAAGACAATGCAGTATACACCGGTCAAGGAGTGTGCGCTTTCGCACGGTATTGAGGTATTCCAGCCGGTTAAAATAAGAGAGACTGCTAATATAGAGTATCTCAGAAAGTTTAATGCAGATATAATAATTGTGGTTGCTTTTGGACAGATTCTGTCAAAGAGTATTCTTGATATGCCTCGATACGGCTGTATCAATGTGCATGCTTCACTTCTGCCAAAGTACAGAGGTGCGGCTCCTATCCAGTGGGCTGTGATTAACGGTGACGAGTTTACAGGTGTCACTACCATGAGGATGGATGAGGGCGTCGATACCGGCGATATGATTGCAAAGAGTACAGTCAGACTCGCACCTGATGAGACCGGCGGCAGCCTGTTTGATAAGCTCTCAGCAGAGGGAGCAAAGCTGTGTGTGGAGACCATGAAGATGATAGAGGATGGCACTGCAGAGTATACTCCTCAAAACAGCGAGGAGGCCACACATACATCAATGATCAGTAAGGAGCTTGGCTTTATCGACTGGACAAAGCCGGCTGTTGAGATTGAGAGGCTTATAAGGGGGCTTAATCCATGGCCGAGCGCATACACCCACTTAAACGGTAAGACATTTAAGGTGTGGAGTGCAAAGGTGATTGACGGCAGCGATGATTATGAGCCAGGCTGCATTTATCATATCGGAAAAAATGATATGTATGTACAGACAGGAAAAGGAGCATTATCTTTAGTAGAGGTACAGCTCCAGGGCAAGAAGCGCATGGATACAGGTTCATTTTTGAGAGGCTGTCATGTGGAAGAGGGCTCGTTTTTCACATTATAGTTATTAATTATAAGTAACTATTGACAAACTACTACACGCATTATAATAAGCAGCAAGGAGAGATGATACATGGGATATTATTACTGGGATCCGACATATATACTCGTTGTGATAGGTGCAGTGATATGTATGATTGCATCGGCAAGAGTTAAAGGTACATTTAATAAATACTCGCAGCTGAGAAGCATGTCAGGCATGAATGGCGCACAGGTAGCTCAGAGAGTGCTTCAGGCGGCAGGCATATATGATGTGCAGGTGCGTCATGTGTCAGGTAGTCTGACGGACCACTACGATCCGCGCACCAAAACAGTGAATTTATCTGATCCTGTGTACAATGCCACATCGGTCGCAGCACTTGGCGTAGCAGCCCATGAGTGTGGACACGCTATACAGCATGCAAAAAGCTATGTACCTCTTTCAATCAGGAGTGCACTTGTGCCTATAGCCAATTTTGGCTCAATGCTTGCATGGCCGGTCATACTTATCGGCTTGTTCTTTAACACACGCTCGTCAGGGCTTATTATTGATATAGGCATATTGCTATTTTCGGCAGCAGTGCTTTTCCAGCTCGTGACATTGCCGGTAGAGTTTGATGCTTCAAGACGTGCGCTTGTCATGCTTCGTACACAGGGCATACTTGCAGATGACGAGCTTAAGTACACAAGAAGAGTGCTCAAGTCAGCGGCACTTACCTATGTAGCCAGTGCGGCAGCTGCTATTTTACAGCTCCTTCGTATAATACTTATCACAAACGGACGCAGACGGGACGACTGATATTGTTTTAGCTGCAAGTAGGTTAAACTATATGACATCGAATAAGAATATAAATAATCATAGTAAAAGTAATCATAACAATAAAAATAGCCAAATAAACAAAAATAATATACCGGGCAGACCGGCAAAATCAAACGTGGCAGCGCATAATGAGCACTCTGTAGATACGCGTGAGCTTGCCCTTGAGATGCTTATTGAGATTAATGAGCGTGGAGCATTTTCGCACATCGTGCTTCGTAGTGTGCTTGACAAGTATCAGTATCTGTCAAAGCAGGACAGAGCCTTTATGACGAGGCTTGTTGACGGCACTATCGAGTATATGCTGCAGCTCGACTACATCATAGACTCTTTTTCAAAGACAAAGGTAAGGAAGATGAAGCCCTTCATCAGAAACCTTCTTCGTATGAGCGTCTACCAGATAAAGTACATGGACGCGGTGCCGGATTCAGCTGTATGCAATGAGGCTGTGAAGCTTGCAAAGAGGCATAAGTTTGCACAGCTTTCGGGCTTTGTAAACGGTGTACTCAGAAATATTGCAAGAAATATAGATTCAGTACAGTTTGATACCTTAAGCATCCGATACTCCATGCCACAGTGGATAGTGGACAGATTTGTTGCGGCATACGGAGAGAAGAAGGCAGAGGAGATTTTCAAGGCCTTTCACAATAAGAGCACAATAAGCATCAGGACAAACCTGACCAGGTGTACTCCGGATGAGCTTCGTGCAATGCTTGAGGCAGAGGGTGTGACGGTCACTGCGGTTGATGAACTTGATTACGCGTTTGTTATATCTGGATTTGATTATTTGAATGGCTTGCAGAGCTTCAGAGACGGGCTTTTCTATGTGCAGGATATAAGCTCAATGCTTGTTGCACAGACGGCTGCTCCAAAGAAGGGCGACTATGTGATAGATGTATGCGCAGCACCGGGTGGCAAGAGCACCCATATAGCTGAGCTTTTGCAGGGTAGCGGTCATGTGCTCGCGCGTGACCTGACCGATAACAAGGTTGATATGATTGAGGAAAATATAGAAAGGCATGGTCTTAAAAATATGTCGGCAGAGGTGTGGGATGCCACCGTACCTGATGCTGATTCGGCAGGAAAAGCAGATATACTGATCTGTGATCTGCCGTGCTCAGGGCTTGGAGTGCTCGGAAGAAAGAAGGACATCCGCTACAAGATGACACCTGAGTCTGTAGATGAGCTTGCTGCTCTTCAAAGACAGATACTTGATACCGTGCATACATACGTGAAGCCAAACGGAGTGCTCGTGTACAGTACATGTACGATAGATGAGGCTGAGAACGAGGACAATGTGAGGTGGTTTATTGAAAAGCATCCGGAGTTTGAGCTTGATAAGAGCTTTGCGGAAGGCACCGGAATGAAACAGATACTGCCCGGTGAGCATGGAAGTGACGGATTTTTTATTGCAAGATTTATAAAAAGCAAATTATGATATTAAAGTAAATCATGAATTAATAAATACAAATTGATTCGAATTAGTAGAATTATAAAACAATAGTTAAATGCAGATTTAATAAAAATAATATGGAACAGATAAAAGAACAACTAACTGACATCAAATCAATGAATATGGACGAACTCACAGAGTTTATCATATCGCTCGGAGAAAAGAAATTCCGTGCGAAGCAGATATATGAGTGGATTCATGTGAAGCATGTGGAAAGCTTTGATGAGATGACCAATATTTCAAAAAAGTTCATACAGGTATTAAAGGACAATGCAATACTCATCTCGCTAAAAAAAGAGGAGGTGCAGGTGTCAAAGCTCGATGGCACGAGAAAATATCTCTTTGCACTGGACGATGGCAACGTCATAGAGAGTGTGCTTATGAAGTACAAGCATGGAAACTCTGTATGCATCTCTTCACAGGTCGGCTGCAGGATGGGGTGCAGATTCTGTGCATCCACTCTTGACGGTCTCGTCAGGGGGCTTAGGCCGTCTGAGATGATTGACCAGATTTATCAGATAGGCAAGGACATAGGAGAGCGCATCTCAAATGTGGTTGTCATGGGGACAGGTGAGCCGCTTGACAATTACGACAATCTGCTGCGCTTTATAGAGCTTCTTACTGATGAAAACGGTATCAATATCAGCCAGCGCAATCTGACAGTTTCCACATGTGGTCTCGTACCGCGCATGAAACAGCTTGCAGATGAAAAGCTTTCTATCACGCTGGCGCTTTCACTGCATGCCTCCAACCAGGAAAAGAGAAAAGCTCTCATGCCGGTTGCAAACAGCTATGATATACATGATGTGGTTGATGCATGCAAATATTATTTTGCACAGACCGGCCGCAGAGTCACCTTTGAGTATAGCCTGGTAGGCGGAGTGAACGATACAGCCGAGGATGCAGCAGAGCTTTCGGCACTCGTACATGGCATGAACTGCCATATAAATCTGATTCCGGTAAACCCGATAAAGGAGCGCGATTACGTGCAGTCCAATAAGGGTGTTATAGAGGCTTTTAAAAATAGGCTTGAAAAAAACGGAATTAATGTTACTATTAGAAGGGAAATGGGCAGAGATATAGACGGTGCCTGTGGACAGCTTCGCAAGAAGCATATAGATAAAGAGAGAGGAATAAACTAGATGAAGACGTTTTCCATTACGGATGCAGGTGCTATTCGTGAGATGAATCAGGATTTTTATTTCTCGTCTGACACTGCAGTAGGAAATCTTCCGAATCTTTTCATCGTAGCAGATGGAATGGGAGGACACAAAGCCGGTGACTATGCTTCCAGATACACTATAGAGCGTGTGGTTGCATCGGTATCGAGAAATGCCGGGGATGAACCGGTATCCATCATCAAAGAGGCTATCAACAAGGCAAATGAGCTTTTGGTGGCTGAGTCTCGTGAGGATGAAGCTAAGCGTGGAATGGGTACCACCTTAGTCGTAGGAACTATTATAGGAAACAAGCTTTTTGTGGCCAATATAGGTGACAGTAGGCTTTATATTGTAGGTGGCACAGAGCAGATCAGACAAATTACCAGGGATCATTCACTGGTTGATGAGATGGTCAGGATGGGTGAGATAAATGCCGACGAGGCGAGAGTTCATCCGGACAAGAATATCATCACGAGAGCTGTCGGGGCAGCAGATCATGTGGAGGCAGATTTCTTTGAGGTCGAGCTATGTGAGGACGACAGGATTCTTCTGTGTACAGACGGACTTACCAATATGGTGAGAGATAAAGAAATATGCGATACTATTAGGCAAAATGATAATATCGAGACAGCAGCGTCACAGCTTGTCGCCATGGCCAATGCAAACGGTGGCCGCGATAATATCACGGTAATGATTATTAAACCATTTTAAGACGAGGTAATAACAGATGTTAGAGATAGGAAGTTTTTTATCGGATCGATATGAGATCCTAAGCAAGGTTGGCGCAGGCGGCATGTCTGATGTATACAAGGCAAAAGACCATATACTGAGCCGTTTTGTAGCTATAAAGGTTTTAAAGCAGGAGTTTTCGGAGGATAGTTCATTTGTGACCAAGTTCCGTGCTGAGGCACAGTCAGCAGCAGGACTTGAGCATCCAAATATCGTAAATATCTATGATGTAGGCAGCGAGAATGGTCTGTACTACATTGTCATGGAGTATGTCGAGGGTATCACACTTAAGACTTATATCGAGAAAAAGGGCCAGCTGTCATTCAAGGAGTCTGCAAGTATTGCAATCCAGGTGGCAAGGGGCATAGAGGCCGCTCACAATAAAAATATCATCCACCGTGATATCAAGCCGCAGAATATCATTATTTCTACAGATGGCAAGGTAAAGGTGACAGACTTTGGAATTGCAAAGGCTACATCTTCAAATACAATAAGCTCAGATGTGATGGGCTCAGTACACTATGCATCTCCGGAGCAGGCAAGAAACGGCTTCGTCGATGGCAGAAGTGATATTTACTCATTGGGAATCGTAATGTTTGAGATGGTTACAGGCCGTGTGCCGTTTGACGGTGATACCACAGTGGCAGTTGCACTGCAGCACTTACAGGAGGAGATTGCAAGGCCAAGCATCTACGCACCGGATCTGCCAATCAGCTTTGAGAAAATCATCTTAAAGTGTACACAAAAGACACCGGACCGCAGATACCAGACTATTGAGGAGCTTCTCACAGACATAAGGCGCTCTCTTGCGCATCCTGATGAGGATTTCGTCACAATAGCACCACTCGTTGACGGTGGCAAGACCAAGGTTATAAGCCCGGAGGAGCTTGACAAGATAAAAGAGGGCAGAGGTGTCGCAGAGGACTTAAACGATGATGATACCGATGCAGATAATGGTGATGAGTATGCTGACGATGAAGACGATGATGATGAATATGATGAGTCACTCTTAGACGACGATGATGACGACGAAGACGAAGACGATGATGATGACGGCAAGCTTTTAAATCCAAAGATGGATAAAGCAATCACAATCATGGGTATAGTAACAGCTGTAATCATTGTAATAGTTATCATATATCTTGCACTTTCAGTGGCAGGAGTGTTTAAGTTTGGCGGCAAAAAGAACTCAGAGTCACAGCAGACAGAGTCACAGACACAGACCGAGTCTGAATCAGAGTCAGAGACACAGACTGAGACAGAGGGCCAGATGATTGACATCAGAGGCATGTCAGTGGAGGATGCTCAGAAGGCAGTAGACCGCTTAAAGCTTGACCTCACAGTATTTGCATTTGAGACAAAGCAGTCAGATGAAAAGGACGGCACAATCCTTGAGCAGGATGTCAAGGCCGGAGATACAGTAAAGCGTGGTTCACAGATTAATGTAGTTATCGCAGGAAAAGGTGATAGTACATCAGAGATGGTCAAGATACCAAGTGTAATCGGAAAGACCAAGAGCTCAGCAAAGAGCACACTCGAGTCAGCAGGCTTTAGTGTCACCTTCGAGTATGGAGATTACAATGACAGTGTAGCAGCAGATGTAGTAACAGCACAGTCACCATCAGCAAAGAAACAGGCCGCAAAGGGCAGCACAGTAACAGTCACCCTCTCACCGGGCCAGAAGCCAATCACCGTGCCAAACGTAGTAGGCGCCTCACAGTCACATGCAGAAAGCGCCCTCGCAGGAGCAGGGCTCAAGTACACCTATGCCGACTCCCAGTACAGCGACACCGTAGCCGCCGGCAACGTAATCAGCCAGACCAAATCCGGTGAAACCGTAGCCGCAGGCACCACAATCACACTGACACTCAGTAAGGGTAAGCAGCAGGTTTCAAAGAGCGTAAATAAGACATTGTCACTTGGAATAGAAAATGCAAAGGTAGTAGATGGTTCATATACCTTAAAAGGAAGTGATGGACAGACATACGCAAGTGGAACAGTAACTTCAGCAGAGGTTGCAGTATCCGGAACAATGAATTGTGCATCCGGTAAATTAACGGTAACATGGAAATATACAGTTCCATCATTGGATGGAGATGGAAATGAAGTTGAGGGTGAAATTCAGACAAAGACAGAAACAGTAGAAGTACAGTAAGCCACCGGATAGCACCCACAAAGTGGTGCTATCCGCACCCCAACCACACCAACCCGCGGACGAGAACCTGAACTCGCGGAGAAGGACTGTAGATAGCGGGGCAGACGTGTGTTCCGAGAAAAAAATATGAATTGCCCCGGGGTGCCATAAACCTACCGAGGAAAAAACGAGGCAGAGCAAGCCATAGCCTGTCCGTAGGAGAGCCCGGGGCTGGCTTCATATTTTTTAAGAGGAATATATGTCTGCCCCGCCACCCACACAACCTCAAAGCGCGGCATGCACCCCGCCGAAAGCGTGACTCCTGCAAATACAAAAGCACACAAGGAAAACCATGACAGGAAAAATTATTAAAGGAATTGCGGGCTTCTACTACGTCTACGTAGAAGAAACCAAAGAAGCAAAAGAAACTGCCACAGGCGGCACTCTCTACGAGTGCAAAGCAAAAGGCACCTTCAGAAAACAAAAGATAAAGCCGCTGGTTGGCGATATCGTCGACATAGCAGTCCTCGATGATGAAAAGCACATAGGCAATGTCGAGCGTATACTGCCACGGAAAAACGAACTTATCAGGCCGGCTGTGTCCAATATAGACATGGCCCTGGTTATTTTTGCATCCGCAAAGCCGGATCCCAATTTCAACCTGCTTGATAGGTTTTTGTGTATGATGGAGTACCAGCATGTCCCGGTTACCATATGCTTCAACAAAAAGGACTTAATCACACCTAAAGAGCAGCAGGAGCTTAAAAGCATATACGAGCCGGCTGGCTATAGAGTGCTTTTTACCAGCACGAAAACAGGTGAGGGCATAGATGAGATAAAGCACATTTTAGAGGGAAGGACGACCACGGTTGCAGGTCCCTCGGGAGTTGGCAAGTCATCTATCATCAACTGTCTGCAGGATGATGTGCAGATGGAGACCGGACATATAAGTGAGAAAATAGAGCGCGGAAAGCATACGACCAGACATTCTGAGATTATCCCGATAAAGGATGGCACGTATATCATGGATACACCCGGCTTTAGCTCGATGGATGTGCCGGGCTTTGAAAAGGAGATCTGTGGACATGTTATCCGGAGTTTGTAGAATATGAGCCATATTGCAGGTTTCAGGGCTGCAGTCATATAAATGAGCCGGACTGCGGCGTGAAGGAAGCTCTTGCAGATGGGAAAATATCGCAGGTGCGGTATGATAATTATAAGCTTTTATATGAGGAGCTTAAAAACAGACAAAAGTATTAATTTAAAGCATAATCAAACGGAGGAAAACATGAACTGTTTATCACCATCAATTTTATCAGCGGATTATTCAATACTCGGAGAGCAGCTTAAGCAGCTTGATGAGGCCGGAGCACAGTATGTGCATATAGATGTTATGGACGGCAGCTTCGTTCCCAGCATATCAATAGGACTGCCGGTCATAAAGACGATCAGAAAGTGCACAGAGCGTATGTTTGATGTGCATCTGATGATAGATGAGCCGGTCAGATATATAGATGATTTTGCGACAGCAGGAGCAGATATCATCACAGTCCATGCGGAGGCATGTAAGCATCTTGACAGGACAATCGAGGCAATAAAGGAAAAGGGCATACTGGCAGGTGTAGCATTAAATCCGGCTACTCCGCTCTCAGCCATAGAGTATGTGCTTCCCAAGGTGGACATGGTGCTTATCATGACTGTAAATCCGGGCTTTGGAGGACAAAAGCTTATTCCGTACACTGTAGACAAGGTGCGCGACTTAAAGGCACTTCTTGAGAAAACCGCAAATAAGGCTGATATCGAGGTGGACGGTGGTGTTAATCTTGAGAACGTGGAGACACTGCTTGCGGCAGGAGCCAATATCATTGTTGCGGGAAGTGCGGTGTTTAACGGAGATATAGAAGAAAATGTAAATGGTTTTCTGAATATCATGATGTAACAGATGCAGGTTAAAACGGAAATGCTTCCGGGGCGGTAGCAAATGTGGATATGTTATTTATAAGAAGGTGGACAAAATGAAGTATTTGATTGTATGTGGTGGAAAAACAGATAAGGAATTCGGCTTAAATGAGATAAAGACTGACGGAATAGATGCCATAATTGCGGCTGACAGCGGAATGGATTTCCTGTACGAAAACGGTGTCACGCCTGATATAATTGTAGGTGATTTCGATTCAGCCACGACAAAGGCATTGGAGTTTTTTGAGAGAAAGGGACAGACCGAGATACACAGGCTCAATCCCATAAAGGATGATACTGATACAGAGTATGCCATAAGACTTGCCATAAGAGAGGGTGCACGAAGCATAGTGATGCTTGGAGCAACAGGAAGCAGAATAGACCATGTGCTCGGCAATATTTCACTTTTGGGAATAGGATTGGAAAGTGGAACTGATATCAGCATTATCGACACAAACAACCGTATAAGGATGTCGGATAAGCCCGTAACCATTGAAAAATCAGCCCAGTATGGCAGGTTTGTCTCGCTTATAGCAGTGACAGACGACAATGAGGTGAGCCTTAGAGGCTTTAAGTATCCTGTTACGGATTATTCCTTTGACAGATTTACATCGCTTGGCATATCCAATGAAATAATTGATGACTATGCAGTGATTGATATCCATAGAGGAAAATTTATCATTATTGAGTCAAAAGATTGACTTTTTAGGAATTTGGGACTATTATATTTTTAGGATTATTTCGGAAATATAGTATGGTCATACAGTAAAGACATGTGAGAAAGGACACTATGCATTCTTTTAAATCAGATGAATTTAAGATAAGAGTACTGACAAAGGATGATGCGGAGGAGTACAATGCACTGCTTCGTTATGCTTTTCAGGTAACAGAGGCAGATCTTGCCGAGACCGGTTGGAAGGATGATGAAATCAAGCAGTCGAAGTTTCCGGTGCTTGAGAGAGCTGATGTGCTTGGCTGCTTCAATATCATAGACAAAAAAGAGGAGCTTGTGGCTCAGTTTGCGGTATATCCGCTCGATATGAATATATATGGTGAGCGCTACGAGGTAGGCTTTGTCACAAGTGTGTGCACGTATCCTGAGTACACAGGCCATGGTATCATGAAAAAGCTTATGAGAAAGAGTCTTACGAGGATGCGCGATAGCAACAAGTCGTTTGCCCTTTTGTATCCATACTCCATACCTCTTTACAGAGGACTTGGCTGGGAGATTATCTCAAACAAGATGACATATGTGATAA
>ENA-OQII01000028-OQII01000028.1-human-gut-metagenome-genome-assembly--contig:-NODE-28-length-25404-cov-2.828579_pt1 | contig 25404 bp, 28 predicted proteins | sample MGYA00242577_ERZ504742 | MGnify/ENA primary metagenome ERZ504742 (study PRJEB26092, sample SAMD00036443) | human gut metagenome | host: Homo sapiens | study: EMG produced TPA metagenomics assembly of...
CTTGTGATTTCACCGTTTGTATTCTGGATTATCTATCTGTTCCGGAACCGCGTTGCCCCGATGCATGCGGCGCTGCGTGAAAAACTGGCACAGATGAATACATGCGCACAGGAGAATATTTCCGGAAACCGCGTTGTCAAAGCGTTTGCAAGAGAAGATTACGAAATCGAGAAATTCGACCGTGCCAATACCGACTATGCGGAGACGAATAAGGCAACCGGAATGGTATGGCTGAAATTTTTCCCGATTGTCGAGAGTATTGCGAACCTGATGCCGGTTGTCCTGCTCGCAGTCGGCGGTGTTTTTATGATCAGAGGACAGCTTACTATGGGAGACTATGTGGCATTTTCAGGCCTCATCTGGGCAATCGCCAATCCGATGCGTCAGATGGGAAATATCATGAACGAATTTCAGCGGTTCTCAGCAGCGTCGAAAAAGGTCATGGAGCTGTATTACTCCGAACCGAAAATCAGGGACGAAGAAAATGCCGTTTCCCATCCGGAGCGGTTTGAAGGCAAAATCGAGTTTGATAACGTTTCCTTCCAATACGAGGATGGTGATTTGCCGGTTCTGCACAATATTTCCTTCACGGCCCATCCGAACGAGACGGTTGCGATCATGGGCGAGACCGGCTGCGGCAAGACATCGCTGATCAATCTGATCCCGCGGTTTTATGAGCCGACAGAAGGACAGATCCGGATTGACGGAATTCCTGTAGAACAGCTGAAGCTGTATGATCTCCGAAAACAGATCGGACTTGCCACGCAGGATGTTCTGCTGTATTCTGACACGATCGAGGGAAACATTGCCTACGGCGATGATTCGATCAAGATGAACGAGGTTGTCAAGTTTGCAAGGTATTCCGCTGCGGCAGATTTCATTTCAAAGATGCCGGAGGGCTACGATACCCTGGTCGGAGAGCGCGGTGTTGGTCTTTCCGGAGGCCAGAAGCAGAGAATTTCTCTGGCAAGAGCACTGGCGATCCGTCCATCGGTTCTGATTCTTGACGATACAACATCGGCGGTTGATATGGAAACAGAGAAACAGATTCAGCAGTCCTTACGGGAGCTTGATTTTCCATGTACCAAGATTGTGATTGCACAGCGAATTTCGACAACGAAAACAGCGGACAAGATTATTGTTCTGCAAAATGGCTATATTGAAGAAATGGGAACACATGAGGAACTGATGGAGAAGAAGGGTTACTATTATGAACTGGTGAAGCTGCAGACCGGTGTGGATGAACTGTAGGAGGGGAAGCAATGGCAAAAAATACATACAAGCAGGATGAAGTGCTCGAAGAGCCGTTTGACATCAAGCATCTGCTCAGAGCTTCATCCTATATCAAAAAATATGCAAAACGGATGGTTTTTGCGATCCTTTTGAGTGGCATCGGCGGTGCGTCCGGCTATGTGGCGCCGATGATTATCCAGCGGGCGCTGGACCTTGCAATTCCGGAGAAAAACGAGAGGCTTTTATTTTCTCTTGTGGGAATGCTGGTCGGCATCTATCTGGTGAGCGTGATCTTCACAACAATCCGAAGCCGCATTATGGTGGATGTCAGTCAGAGTATCATCTATGATATCCGAAAAGATTTGTTTGCACATCTGCAGGAGCTGCCGTTCCAGTATTACGATGACCGCCCGCACGGCAAGATCCTGATTCGGGTTGTCAACTACGTCAACTCGGTATCGGATATGCTGTCAAATGGTCTGATCAACATCGTTCTGGAGAGCTTCAACCTTCTGTTTATCGTGATTTTCATGTTTCTGGTTGATGTGCAGATGGCATTTGTCGTGCTCTGCGGCGTGCCGGTGCTGTGCGTTTTCATGGTCTGGATCAAGAATAAACAGAGACGTGCATGGCAGGCAGTTTCGAACAAGAACTCAAACCTGAATGCCTATCTGCAGGAGAATATTGTCGGAGCGCGCATTACGCAGATCTTTGCACGAGAGGATGAGAATGCGGAGATTTTCAAAGATCTTTCCAAGGATTGCCGCAGAACATGGAATACAGCAGTTCGCTATTCCAACCTGGTATGGCCGGGTATCGATTCAATTTCCGTCTGCGTGCGTGCTGCCATTTTTCTGTCCGGTCTGATCCTTTTCGGGCAGGGAAATAAGTCGGTTGGTACGATTGTAGCGATTTCGAGCTATGCATCGTATTTCTGGCAGCCGATCATGAACCTTGGAAACATCTTCAATAACTTTATCAACAACATTGCGTATCTGGAACGTATCTTTGAGACGATGGATGAGCCGGTGACGGTAAAGGATGCAAAAGATGCCGTTGAAATGCCAAAAATCCGCGGTGAGGTGACCTTCGATCACGTAAATTTCTCGTACGATGCGTCAAAACAGATCTTAAACGATGTTTCGTTTACGGTAAAACCGGGTGAGAGTGTGGCGCTTGTCGGACCGACCGGAGCCGGAAAGAGTACGATTGTCAATCTGATTTCACGGTTTTACAATGTCAATGGCGGTCGCGTCCTGATCGATGGACAGGATATCTCGCAGGTGACCATTCATTCCCTGCGTGAGCAGATGGGTATTATGATGCAGGACAGCTTTATTTTCTCGGGAGATATTGAGGATAATATCCGTTACGGAAAGCTTGACGCAACGCATGAGGAGATTGTGAAGGCGAGCAGAACTGTCTGTGCGGACGAATTTATCAGCAAAATGCCGGATCGCTATCAGACGGAGGTAAGGGAGCGTGGTTCCATGCTGAGCCAGGGACAAAAGCAGCTCATTTCGTTTGCGCGTACCCTGCTTTCCGATCCGGCCATTCTGATTCTCGATGAGGCGACCTCAAGCATTGACGTACAGACCGAAAAAGCACTGCAGACGGGACTCAATGCCATGCTGAAGGGCAGAACCTCATTTATCATTGCGCATCGTCTGTCTACGATCCGCAACTGCGATAAGATTATGTATATCGATAACGGCGGTATTATGGAGAGCGGAACACATGATGAGCTGATGGCAAAGAAAGGCCATTATTATAAACTGTATACAGCACAGCTTGATGAAGTACAGAAAGCGGGCTGATCAAAAAAAGATCATAAAAAAGATTATAAAAAAGGCTTCTGCCAGCGGATAAAAATCCGTGGCAGAAGCCTTTTGCCGTTTCTTGTTCGTGTCGCTTTTTGCGCGTGTCGCCGAAGCGACCCGCCGCAGGCGGAAAATTCGGCAAAGCAGGAGTTCTTCTTATTTTCCGGAGAAGTATTTCTCTTTGATGATCTCAACCGGCATATCCTCGCCAGTCCACAGTTTGAAGGAAGCAGCTCCCTGGTACAGCAGCATGTACATTCCATTACCAGTCTTGCATCCTGCTTCCTTTGCTTCACGGAGCAGTCTTGTTTCCTGTGGATTGTAAATTACATCGAATACAAACAGATCCTTATGGAACATACTTGTATCTGTGATGATCGTTCTGTCTACATTCGGAGCCATTCCAACAGAAGTACCATTTACAAGGATTGCGCTCTCTGCGATAGAAGCACGAAGTACTTCCGGATCTGAGAAGTCATGCAGAGTTACCTTGCACTCTGTGCGCTCATTCAGTTTCGCAACGATCTCCTCAGCTCTTCCGAAGAAGTTGTCTCTCACGTTAAATACATTGATCTCTGCTACGCCATCCAGTGCAGCCTGTACCAGAATCGCTGTAGCTGCTCCGCCGGCACCGAGAAGAGTCATTTTCTTGCCGATGATATCTACACCGTTCTCAGCAACTGCTCTCATAAATCCAACACCGTCTGTTGTGTAAGCAGTCAGCACGCCGTTATCATTAACGATCGTATTGCATGCTCCTGAAATCTCAGATGCAGGAGATACTTTATCTGCAAGTTTGCACATGATATTCTTGCCCGGCATGGTAATGTTCCAGCCTCTTGCGCCCATGGTACGAAGCCCCTGAACTGCTTCCGGCATCTTATCTTCCGGTACATCAAATGCAAGATATGTATAATCCAGCCCCAGCTGATCGCATGCTTCATTGTGCATTTCCGGAGAAACACTGTGTGCAACCGGGCTTCCGAGTAAACATAATAATCCGGTGTGTCCTGTGATGTGTTTTTGACATAGTTTGAAATCCTCTCTCTCCTCGTATTTCCGCATGATGATAAATCGTGCTGTAGCACTTTAAACTGCTACTATATGAAGTGAATTATACTCCAGATGCCGAAAGAAAGCAAGAAAAAAAGAGGAAATGACGCAAAGTTCATTTCCTCTTTTCGTGTTGGTTTTTGATTAAGGTTTAAGATGGAAAAGATTCGCCCGGAAATCAGATTCCAAGTTTCTCTTTCATGTAGTCAACCGGAGTATCTTTTCCGGTGTACAGCTTGATTGCGATGAGTGCCTGGAACAGCATCATGCCCATGCCGTTGAATACTTTCTCACATCCTGCTTCTTTTGCCTGTTTCATCATAACGGTTTCGCGCGGAGCGTAAACGGTATCCGTTACGATGAGATCTTTTTTAAAGAAGGAAGGATCAGGAATGTTGGAAAGGTCTTCGAGTGGATGCATTCCTACGCCGGTAGCATCGCAGAACAGGTCAGCTGCGTGCATTTTTTCTTTCAGGAGGTCTTTGTCTGCCAGATCGTTCATGGTAGCCTTGCAGTTGGTGTTCTTATTGATCAGATCAACAATTTCTTCTCCACGGCTGTAGAATTTGTCTTTGTATGTTGAAGATTTCAATTTCTGCAACTCCATCCAGAGCACCGCGCACTGCAATTGCAGTAGCAGCACCGCCGGTTCCGATCAGGACCATCTTCATTCCCTTGAAATCGATGCCCTCTTCGGTCAGTGCCTGCCAGTATCCCATACCATCGGTGTTGTAGCCTTTCAGTTTTCCGGTTACCTGACCGTTTTCGTCGCGGAGGTTGACTACGGTATTGATAGCGCCGCATAACTTAGCTGCTTCATCTACTTCGTCCAGATATTTGTGGACAACAGTTTTGTTTGGCATGGAAATATTGGAACCGAGCATTTTCAGCGCGCGGATACTCTGCACAGCATCTTTTAAAGAATCGTTATCAACTTCGAAAGCAAGCTGAATGACGTCATCTCCGTTTTTGTCGTATGCAAGGTTGTGGGTTGTCGGAGACTGGGTGTGACGGATCGGGTAAGCCATTAATCCAACTAATTCGGTATGTCCTGTAATATTTGGCATGATATTTTCCTCTTTTCTGTTTTTTTATATTGTGTAAGAAAGTGATTCAGTGATTACTCAAGCGGCTCCAGATGCAGGTAGCCCTGGGACTCCAGTACATTCAGGATCGCGCGGCCTTCCATGGTACCTTCCATGATGCGGCGTGCGCGGACGGAATCGCCGATGGTATAAATATAAGTATGGGTATCAGCGAATGCTTCCTGAAGCTCCGGCAGAATCGGGTTATTGGAGCGCATTCCAAGACAGTTGAATCCGTAATCGAAGGTGAGATCCTGGATGGTTCCGTCCGGAAGCTTTACAGTGAATGCGTTTTCTTTTACTTCCTGAAGAGCAGTGTTGACATATTCTTTTACACCGTATTTGTCGTGTGTCTCACGCATGGAGCATTTGGTGATCGGGTCTGCAAGCATACCGATCTGCGGCAGCATATCGATGATGGTACACTCGGCGCCTCTCGGTGCAAAGTATTCAATAACGTCAAGTCCTACGGAACCGCCGCCGACTACAACGACTTTCTTGCTCTGACAGGCTTCTTCCGGATATTTTCCGGCGTTTACATTGTTGATCATACCAAAGATGGTATTTACGTTTCCGGCATCGATGTTCTCTTTCAGGCCTTTGATCGGCGGAACAAGCGGAACGGAACCGGTGGAGTTTACAATGATGTCCGGTTTGAACTGTTTGATCTTATCCACCGTAGCTTCGGTGTTGAGGAAAATATACAGGTTTTTCAGTCTTGCAGCTCTTGCCTCAAGGTATTTCGGGAAATCTTTCATACGGGTCTTGCTTGGAAGATCGGAGATGAAAGTGGAAAGACCGCCGATGTGATCGTTTTTCTCAAGTACGAAAACGTTGCATCCGACTTCTGCTGCGGTGCAGGCTGCTTCCATACCGGCAGTACCGGCGCCGACAACAACAACGTTACAGTTTTTATTTACTTTCAGTGCTTTGTAAATATCGCCTTCCGGAACAGCCGGGTTTACGGTACAACGGATCGGGCGGTTGACGCCGATACGGTTTCCGGCACATCCAACGTTACAGGAGATACATTTCCGAAGAAGATCTTCCTCGCCGTTCTCAACTTTTTTCACCCAGTTCGGCTCAGCGATCAGGCCGCGTCCCATTCCGACGATATCTACATCGCCGCTCTCGAGAACTTTTTCAACGACCTTCGGGTCACGGTAGTTACCAGCATTGATCACAGGCTTTTTGAATTTATTTTTTACGGTCTCTTGCCATGTAGGAACGCCATCCATCCGGCAGGAAGTTGGAGTCGATCTGATACTGCAGGGATGGGTTGAGGCCGCAGGATACGTCATACATATCTACGAACTCATCCAGGTACTCGAGGTACTCGAGGGTATCTTCCAGAGTATTTCCTCCCGGAACACGCTCCTCAGCAGAGATACGAACGATGATCGGGAACCACGGTCCGACGTTTTTACGTACTTCTTCGAGAACCATACGTGGGAAGCGCAGGCGGTTTTCTACAGAACCACCGAATTCATCGGTTCTTTTATTGTAATACGGGGAGATGAACTGGCTCATCAGGTAGGAGTGGCCGCAGTGGATTTCAATGGCATCAAAGCCGATGGCCTGCACACGTTTTGCAGCCTCGCCGTATTTTTTCACGGTTGTCATGATTTCTTCTTTTGTCATCGGGCGAGGGGTTTCTCCGCCGGCTTTTGTCGGGATGTTGGAAGAAGAAACGGTTTCCATACCGGTTCTTGCGGAAGATGCGGAAGCTCCGGCGTGGTTGATCTGAATTGCTACGGTAGCACCGTTTTTATGAAGATTTTCGACTAACTGATAGTAGCGCGGCATAAAGCTAGTCGTGGTCGATACGGATCTGGCTGGTTCCGTTGGAACCGACCGGGTACTCGATGTTGGCGTTCTCCAGAATAATAAGACCAACGCCGCCTTTTGCGCGGAGAGAGTAATAATTCATATGACGGTTACTCATCTCACCGCTTGTCTCACCGTAGTTGGTTCCCATCGGGGTCATTGCAATACGGTTTTTAATCGTTGTTCGTTTGATGGTAATTGGTTCAAAAATTTTTGGGTAAGCACTCTTCATGAAAATTTCTCCTTATTCATTACATGAGCGGTAATCCTCTGTTTGTGACAAATCCATCATAACTCTTTCGACTAAAAATTAACAATATCTTTCAGATAAACTTTTGATACGTTTTCGCTATCGTTTCTGGACTCTTCGATAATGTCAGCGTGCTGTTTCATGTATTCGGTAAACCGTTCGACAGCCGGAAGCCGGTAGCGGTTCTTCATCCAGAACATAAAAGTCTGATGATAAATCTCGAGACCTTTCAGTGTATGGATGCGGATACCGTCTGCCTGTTCCAGAATATCGGTTCGCGGCATGAGCGCGATGCCGAAGTTTTCGCGTACCAGTGCCACAATCGAATATTCATCCGGGCATTCCATGATAATATTGGGATGAAGCTGATATTTGCGGTAGAGATGACCGGTGTAGGCCCCCATCCAGGATGCGCGGTCGTAGCCGATCACCGGATAACGGGTAAGCTTTACAAGCGGAACCTCCGGTTCGTCGGCAATCGGATGCTGTTCCGGGGACACGATGACAAGCGGCTGCTGGATCAACGGAAAAAACTCCATGTCGTCGCGCTTTAAAAAGCCGCCAAACCCAAGATCGAGTTCGCCGGATTTCACCTTCTGTGCAATGGCCGGGGTATGGTTCTGCCAAAAGCTAAAGGCAACATTTTTGTTTTCTTCTTGGTCCAGAAAGGTGCGGACATTGTGCGGAATATAATGTCCGGCAAGTGGAAAAATATAACCGATGTTGATTTTTCCGCCACCGGAGGCGAGTTCTTTCATCTTGCCTGCCGCAATGTCACAGTCGCCTGCGATCCGGTCTGCATGCTCCAGGAAAAGACGGCCGGCATTGGTAAGGACAACACCGCGCCCTTTCTTTTCAAACAGCGTGATTCCAAGCTCACTTTCAAGGGCGGCCATCGAACGGCTCAGGGATGGCTGGGAAATATAAAGCTCCTCTGCCGCCTGGTGATAATTTTCCAGCCGGGCGACCTTTCGGAAATAGAGAATCTGATTCAGTGTCATGTGGTTTTTCCTCCTGAAAAAATGGTTCCGTAAGAAAGTCTTTGCTTCCTCTTATTATGATAACTCAAGTATACCATATCAATGCATTCAATGCATTGATTTTTTCCTTTAAAAGCATTAGACCGCACACACTTTCACTGTTAAAATAAAGGCAAATGTTATTTTTTTAACATTCACGAAACTGGTAATCTGTTGTTTGTGACAAAACAAAAGGATGAACCGAACAGAGGAAAAAGACAATTTGACCTCAACACATGATCTATTTAAAAAGGAGAGAAACCATGAACAAGAAATACCTGCCAAGTGCATTAATTTTGTACTTGAACTACTTTATCCACGGTGTTGGATGCTCTATTCTGGGCCAGGCAGTCATCAAAGAGGCTCTGGCAGCAGCATGGGGAGTGGAAGCAATGGCAATTACCGCAATTTCCGCAGCACTCGGTCTTGGCCGTCTGATCGCACTGCCATTTGCAGGTCCTCTGTCCGACAAGCTCGGACGTCGCATTTCCACCGCAATCGGAAGTGCTTCTTATGCAATTTATCTGATCGGCCTTGCCCTTGCATTTAATGCAGGAACACACGGTGGTTATACCATCGCTTACGTATGCGCCATTATCGGCGGTATCGCAAACTCCTTTCTGGATACCGGTATTTACCCGGCAGTATCCGAAATTATTTACAAAGCTCCGAGCGTTGCTACTATGGGAATCAAATTCTTCATCGCAATCGCACAGATGCTGCTTCCATTTGTTCTTGGTGTAGCGGTTACTTCTACCGCAGCCGGCTTTACCTCCTACAATCCGTTATTCTATGGATGCGGAATTGCGTATATCGTACTTTTTGTACTGGTATTCCTGTTCCCGCTGCCAGATGCTGACCAGAAAGCATCCGGCAAAAAAGAGGGTCTGATCGACAGCCTGAAGCATACCCATTTCTCTTTCGAGTCCATCGCCATGATCCTGATCGGATTCACCTGCACCGGTACCTTCCAGCTGTGGCTGAACTGCGCGCAGAACTTTGCAAAAGAAAATGTAGGCTGGGCGAATCCGTCCATCATGCAGACCTACTATTCTGCAGGAACTATGCTGGCACTCGTTGTAACCGCATTCCTGACCAGAAAAATCAAAGACGTTCGTTTCATCGTTGTTTACCCGGCTATCTGCCTTGTAACAATGATCGCTGTCCTGATGGGACAGAGTAAACCGCTGATGATCGCCGGTGCTTTCATTATCGGATGGGCTGGTGCAGGCGGACTGCTTCAGATCGCAACTTCCGTTTGCAACATGCTGTTCCCGAAAATCAAAGGAACCGTAACCGCACTGGTTATGATCGCATCTTCTCTCTGCAACTACACCATCCTGACCGCAGCATCTAAAATGCAGCCGTCCGGCGTTATGACCATGAATATCGTTCTGACCGCAGTTGGTGTTGCACTTGGACTGTTTGTAAATATCCGCTATAAAAAAATGGTTGAACTTGCACAGCAGGACAATTAAAATGAGGTTAAGGATTGCGGAAGTACGAAGTACCAAGGAATCCGGACGTGAAAAAGAAAAGCCTGCAAAGAAAAGTCAGGGTTAAATTGAAGAAAGAAGGAAAAACACATGAATACAGTAAAAGTTCGTGATATTGAAATCGGTGCCGGCGCACCGAAAATCATCGTTCCGATCGTAGGTGTTACCAAAAACGATATCATCGAAGAAGCAAAAACCTTCCATTCGATTCCGGTTGATGTTGTAGAATGGCGTGTAGACTGGTTTGAAGGCGTATTCGACTTTGCGCAGGTAGAGGACGTGTTAAAAGACCTCCGCGAAGCACTCGGCAATATTCCGCTTCTGATGACGTTCCGTACCTCCAAAGAAGGCGGCGAAAAAGCTATCGAGCCGGCAGCCTATGCGGAGCTGAACATCAAAGCAGCACAGACCGGATATGTAGATCTGATCGACGTTGAAATTTTTACCGGAGACGAGATCGTAAAAAAAATCATCGATGGTGCACACGCAGCAGGTGTAAAGGTTATCGCTTCCAATCATGATTTCTTCAAAACTCCTGCAAAAGCAGACATCATCTACAGACTGCGCAAAATGCAGGATATGAACGCAGATATTCCGAAGATTGCTGTTATGCCGCAGAACAGGAAAGACGTTTTGACCCTGCTTGCGGCAACAGAGGAAATGGCCACCAATTATGCGGACAGACCGATCATCACCATGTCTATGGCAGGCACCGGTGTAATCAGCCGTCTCTGCGGTGAGGTATTCGGTTCTTCCATGACCTTCGGCGCGGCAAAGAAAGCATCCGCACCGGGTCAGATGGGTGTGAATGATCTGAGCACCGTTCTGGATCTGCTTCACAAAGCCATGTAACCGTTTTTTCTTTAGGGGACACCGGTATTTTTAGCTTTTGCTGTTGATGCCGATGTCCCTTTTGTATTATTGTTCTGTTATAAATTTAACGGAGGTATGCCTTTTATGAAGAGAATATTTCACTGGCTGGATGAAAATCTCGAAGAATTTCTTCTTGTGATCGGTCTGATCGCCATGACGCTGATCATGGGAGTCCAGGTTTTCTGTCGTTACGTTCTTGGCATGTCGCTGTCGTGGTCGGAAGAGCTGACCAGATATATTTTTATCTGGTGCGGTTTTTTAAGCGTCAGCTACTGCAGTAAGAAATGCCTTTCCATCAAGATCGAGCAGTTTGTTGCGATTTTCCCGCGGAGAGGAAAAGCCATCTTCAAAATTGTGAATCATACATTTGAACTGATTTTTTTCATCTATATGATTCCGTTTGCTTTTTCCTATATGATGTCGTCGGTTAAAAGCGGCCAGCTTTCCCCGGCCTGCAAAATTCCGATGTACTTTATCCAGGCAGCACCGCTCGTCTCCTTTGTGCTGGTTGCCTTTCGTGTTCTGCAGCGGTGGATGATCGAGTTCCGCGTGGCACGCGGTGAGAACGTTTTCGACCCGGCCCATCCGGAGCGCAATACGCCGGAATCCTTCATTGAGGCAAATGCCGGAGCAGATAACGCCACAGAAAATGCCCTGAACGCGGGTATCGACAACCGCATTCATACGATTAAAAATTCAAACGAGGAGGAACGCTAATGCCGGTCGTAGTATTATTTTTGATTTTGTTGCATTGCTGGTCATCGCTGTTCCGGTATCGATTACCCTTGGAATCACATCTGTGCTTCCGTCGGTGTTTGACCCGTCCTTTACGGTAGGAGCCAAATATCTGATCCGTGCCATGTTCGGAGGTCTCGATTCCTTCCCCCTGCTGGCAGTTCCGATGTTCGTCCTCTCCGGTATCATCATGGCTAAGGGAGGCATCTCCAAAAAACTGTTTGATGTCTTTGCCTATTTTCTCGGAAAATTCACCGCAGGTATGCCGTGCGCTGTTATCGTCACCTGCCTTTTTTATGGTGCGATTTCCGGTTCCGCTCCGGCGACCGTTGCTGCTGTCGGAAGCATGACAATTCCGATTCTGACTACTCTTGGTTATGATCTGACATTCTCCACAGCGATTGTGGCAGTTGCCGGCGGCCTTGGCGTTATCATTCCCCCGAGTATTCCGTTCATCATGTACGGTATGGCTTCCGGCGCTTCGGTCAGTGACCTGTTCCTTGCCGGAATTGTACCGGGTCTGATGATCGGTCTGCTGCTGATGGTTTATGCCGTTTATCACTGCAAACGGTATGGGGAGGACAAAGAGAAGATCCATGCAGAAGTCAAAGTGCTGCATGACAAAGGCCTGCTTCGCGTTTTAAAAGAGAGCTTTTTTGCACTGCTCAGCCCGGTGATCATCCTTGGCTGTATCTACAGCGGTGTCGCTTCCCCGACTGAGGCGGCTGTTATCTCCGTATTCTATGCATTGATCATCAGCCTTTTTGTGTACAGGAGTATCCGCATCCGCGACATCTGGTCCATTCTGGTTGAGGCGATTCGTACCTTCACCCCGATCCTGTTTATTCTGGCGGCATCGACGGCATTTTCCCGTGTGCTGACGCTGATGCAGGTACCGCAGACGGTCAGCGAGTTTATCCTGAACAACTTCCACAGCCCGGTTGCGATCCTTCTGATCATCAATGTATTCCTGCTGATTGTGGGAATGGTGATGGATACCACACCGGCAATCCTGATTCTGACCCCGATCCTGCTGCCGATCATACAGGCAATCGGTATGGATCCGATTCAGTTTGGTGTGATCATGGTTGTCAACCTGTTCGTGGCAAGCTCCCTGACCGAGGTTCCGGTCATGCAGATCGCAAAGAAGGCTATGCCGATGATCGGTTTCTTCCTTGTGGCACTGCTGCTGATTACGTTTATTCCGGCGATTTCGATTGGAATTTTATAAGGAGGAGCGAAGGACGATGAAAAAGATGACAAAAAAGAAAAGCTTTTCCGAAAAGTGACGGCACTTGCCGCTGTCATTGCGCTTGGCGCATCGCTTGCCGGCTGCGGCTCTTCCGATGGAGAGACGACACAGCGCTATTCCTGGCCGCTGGCAACGGCGAGCCCGGAGGACACGGTAACGCAGATCTTCGCTGAGAAGTTTGCGGAAGAGATTTCAGAGCTGAGCGATGGAAGGATGAAAATTCAGGTTTACGCAAACTCAACGCTTGGCGGCGACCGCGATCTGCTGGAAACGTGTGCTGACGGCGATATTCCGTTTGTCGTACAGAATACGGCACCGCAGGTTTCCTTTATGGGTGATCTTGCTGTGTTTGATCTGCCGTGTGTGTTTGATTCTCTCGATGAATGCCGTGAGAAGATTGATAATCCGGAGTTTTACGATCTGATCAGCAATGTTTATACGGAGGGCGGCTATCACCTGCTCGGTATGGCAGATCAGGGATTTCGTGTCATGAGTACGAATAAGCCGGTTTACAGCTTTTCGGATTTCAAGGGCCAGAAGATCCGTACCATGGAGAACAGCTACCATCTGGCATTCTGGAAAGCCATCGGTGCCAACCCGACGCCGATGAGCTTCAGTGAGGTTTACATCGGCCTGCAGCAGCACACGATTGATGCGCAGGAGAACCCGTATGAGGTCATCGTTTCGAATAATCTGTATGAGCAGCAGGATTACGTAGTGGAAACGAACCATCTGCCGCATCTGATTTCCCTGATTGTCAACGACGATTTCTTCCGGGATCTGCCGGAAGACGAGCAGGAGATCATGACAGAGGCCGCAAAGATTGCGACCGAGTACGCAAGAGAGCAGTCCGATGCCCGTATCGCCGACAAGATCGCGACAATTGAGGAGAGCGGAACGAAGATTCTGACACTCGATGACCAGACAAGAGAGGAGATCCGAGAGGCATCGAAGAGCGTGTATGCGTCGATTAAAGAGAACATTGACCCGGCGATTTACAATGCTTATATGGATGGGATTGAATAGAAAATGGTGACGATTCAGAGCCCTGTCTCGATGTTTCTCCCGTTTTGCATGACTCTGAACAACTGCAAAAAAAAGAAATTTCCCGGCTGCGGGTGCTGAAAAACGGTGCTTCGCAGCCATTTTTTTTCTGTCCGGATCGCTTTAAAATCGCTTTGAATTTACTAAAATCTGCCTTGCACCGTCGAAATTACAAGATTATAATGATGTTTGGAAGGTTTTTGAGCTATTACTGATGAACAAGGGAGGCAAAAAAATGATTTTTGAACACATGGACCGGATTGTATTTGCAGGAGATTCCGTAACAGATATGGAAAGTGCACAGCCGGTGGGGGAAGGTTTATTTGAAAATGTCGGAAAGAGCTACGTTCGAATTGTCGAGAACATGCTCGCAGCATTCTACCCGGAGATATATCTTCGCGTGACAAACTCCGGTATCAGCGGAAACACAAGCCGCGACCTGCTGCAGCGCTTCGACCGTGATGTCGTATCCTTAAAACCGGACTGGGTATCCATCTGCATCGGCATCAACGACGTCTGGAGACAGTTCGACAGCCCGGCTATCCCGGACGAGCAGGTATCGCCGGAGGAGTACCGTTCCAACGTCGAGAAGATGATTCTTTCCGTAAAAGATAACGTAAAAGGTGTTTTTTCTCATGACCCCATATTACATGGAACCAAATGCAGAGGATTGGATGAGAAAACGTATGGATACATATGGGGCAATCTGCCGTGAGCTGGCTGAAAAATATGGCTGCTGTTTCATCGATCTGCAGGCTGTTTTTAATGATTACTTCCAATACCGCCATTCTTCCTACATTGCCTGGGACAGAATCCATCCAAATCAGATCGGGGCAACCGTGATCGCGCGGGCATTTTTGGAAAAATGTGGATTTGACTACAATCACAGACCGGGAGAAGAATAAAAACTAATATAAATACCATAACAAAAGCAGAAATTTGCGTTTTCGCGAGAAGTGCAGATTTCTGCTTTTGTAACCCACTAAGATATATCATAATTACCAGAGCTTGTCGGAATGGAAAGTTGCCGGAATGATAGAAACTCGCACCACTGGTGCGAGAAATTAGTTGGAACAATAATATTATTTCGAATGACAAAAAGATATGGCTGGACGAAAAGAGTTTTAGCTAATTCTGTCTGAAAACAGCTGACAGAGTCGAAAAAAGAGAAAAAGAATCGGTAAAATTTTGCTTAAATTACCAAAAATAATTGCTGTTTTGGGACAGTTATGGTATATTATGACTATACATACATTTATGTGGCGCTACATGGGGACATAAGAGTGAGACATAAAAGAAAGGTAACTATTCAGAACCCCATCTCGATTCCGCTTGCGCTGCATCTCGATGTTGCTTCTCGCCATATGAAATTCCAGAAAGCCGCGCATTCATGCAAGCGTGATTCACGATTTTCTTCTCTTTCGCATGGCGTTGAATAGTTACAAATAAAGAATAGAACAGGAGAAAAAAAGATATGTATCTGGAAGAGTATAAGAGATGGCTGGAAGCTGACCTGGAAGACGCAGACCTGAACCCGGAGCTGGCACGGATTGAAGGAAACGATGAGGAGATCAAGGATCGTTTTGCAGTATCTCTGAAATTCGGAACCGCAGGACTTCGTGGAGTGCTTGGAGCAGGAACAAACAGAATGAATATCTATGTAGTACGTCAGGCAACACAGGGTCTTGCAAACTGGGTAAAAACACAGGGCGGAAACCAGACGGTAGCCATCAGCTATGACAGCCGTATCAAGAGCGATGTATTCGCAAAAACAGCAGCAGGCGTTCTGGCAGCAAACGGAATCAAAGTCAGAATTTACGACGCACTGATGCCGGTACCGGCACTTTCCTTTGCAACCCGTTACTACAACTGCAACGCAGGTATCATGGTAACTGCATCCCACAACCCGGCAAAATACAACGGCTACAAAGCCTACGGCCCGGACGGATGCCAGATGACCGATGATGCTGCAGCAATCGTATACGCAGAGATTCAGAAAACCGATATCCTGACCGGCGTAAAATATATGCCGTTCGCAGAGGGCGTGGAAGAAGGACTGATCCGTTTTGTCGGAGAAGACTGCAAGAATGCCCTGTATGAAGCAATCGAATCCCGTCAGGTTCGTCCGGGTCTGTGTAAAACCGCCGGACTGAAACTCGTTTACAGCCCGCTGAACGGATCTGGTCTTGTACCGGTTACGCGCGTATTAAAAGACATCGGCATCACCGATATTATCATCGTTCCGGAGCAGGAGTACCCGAACGGATACTTCACCACCTGCAGCTATCCGAACCCGGAAATCTTTGCAGCACTGGAAAAGGGCCTGGATCTTGCAAAAGAAACCGGCGCAGATCTGATGCTGGCTACCGACCCGGATGCAGACCGTGTTGGTATTGCCATGAAGTGCCCGGATGGAAGCTATGAGCTGGTAACCGGAAACGAAGTCGGCGTTCTGCTTCTCGACTACATCTGCGCAGGCCGCATCGAGAAAGGCACCATGCCGGAGAAACCGGTTGCTGTAAAATCCATCGTGTCTACACCGCTGGCAGATGCAGTTGCAGAGCACTACGGCGTAGAGCTCCGCAGCGTTCTGACCGGATTCAAATGGATCGGCGATCAGATTGCAAACCTGGAGGCAGACGGCGAAGTAGACCGCTTCATCTTCGGATTCGAGGAGAGCTACGGATACCTGGCTGGCCCGTATGTAAGAGATAAAGACGCAGTCATCGGCTCCATGCTGATCTGCGAGATGGCAGCTTACTACAGAAGCATCGGAAGCTCTCTGAAACAGAGACTGGAAGAGATCTATGCCGAGTATGGCCGCTACCTGAACAAAGTAGACAGTTTCGAGTTCCCGGGACTTAGCGGAATGGACAAGATGGCCGGTATTATGGATGGCCTTCGAAAAGAGCCGCTGACCGAGATCGCAGGTTCCGCTGTTGTCAAAGTAACCGATTACGAGAAACCGGAAGAAACAGGACTCCCATCCGCAAACGTTCTGATCTACAAACTGGCAAACGGTGAAACCGTCATCGTCCGCCCGTCCGGAACAGAGCCGAAAATCAAAGTATACTACACAACACTTGGTAAGGATCTGGCAGAGGCAGAAGCAGAGAAGAAAAACTCGTAGAGGCTTTGAAACCGATTCTGGCATAAAGAAAATAAAAGAATAGAAGGGCGTGGCTTTGGTCACGCCCTTTTTTGAACCGAAATTTCTTTTGAAAGTGTAAGATTTTCTGCAAAATGGCGTGATGATAGATGAAAGGGGGATTTCCATATGGAGGATACTCATATTGTCCAAATGTACTGGGACAGGAACGAAACAGCGATCAGCGAGTCTGCGATGAAATATGGTACATACTGTACGTCCATTGCACAGAATATTCTGCGGAATCCGGCGGATGCAGAAGAATGTGTCAACGACACCTGGCTTCACGCGTGGAACGCTATGCCGCCGCACCGGCCGTCTCTGTTATCCACATTTCTTGGAAAAATAACGAGAAATCTTTCGTTTGATCTGTATAGAAAAATGCATCGCAAAAAACGCGGAGAAAGTCAGATGGATGCGGTATTGGACGAGCTGGAAGAATGTGTTTCGGGAAAAGGATGATATCGAGAGGCAGTGGGAGATGAAAGAACTGATCGCGGAGATCAATCAGTTTCTGCAGAAGCTGCCGGAGGAGAAACGATGCATGTTTGTCCTGCGGTACTGGTATGTAGACAGTATCGGTGAAATCGCGGAGCGGCTGGGAAGAAGTGAAAATTATATTTCAGTTTCATTAAACCGGATCCGTGGAAAATTGCATACACACTTGACGGAAAGGGGGTTCGAATTATGAAGAAAGAAGAATTGTTTGAAGTGCTGGGAAATCTGGAGCCTGGTATGGTGGAAAAAGCACGGAGTGATCGCCACCCGCGAAGAGGCGTATGGAAAAAATGGACGGCCGCCGCAGCCTGCGCGGTGATCATCGGCGGAGCTGTGCTGGGGGTTGCGACATGGAGAAACGGTCGGGAGGGTTCTGCAGTCCGTTATCCGTCGGGGGTAACGACGGTTCTGGCGGCTTATCCGGCATCTGTGGAGCGGACAATGGATGCACAGAAATTCATGGAAAGCGATGCACACTGGGACTGGTGGGATTCGTACCGGGAGTTGACAGCAAAATCAGCAGAACTGCAGTCGGGAATGGATGCATATTATCAGAACCTGATGAAACAAATGCTGGTTTCAGAAGATGAAAATACCGTCTGCTCGCCGATCAATCTGTATATCGCGTTTGCGATGCTGGCGGAAACTTCGGATGGAAATACGCGGCAGCAGATTCTCGACATGCTTGGCGCTCAGGATATGGATACGTTGCGGGAAAATGTTTCTTCACTCTGGGAAAGCAATTATGCAGACACGCCCGCGCTGAACAGTGTGTTGGCAAATTCGCTGTGGCTGGATGGTGAGGAAACATACAATGACACAACGCTGCAGCGGCTGGCGGAACAGTATTATGCATCGACCTTCCGTGGGACTCCCGGATCGGAAGAGATGAATCAGGCTCTGCGGACCTGGACGGATGATAATACCGGAGGGCTTTTAAAAGAATACACCGAAAATATGGCGATCGCCCCGGAAACGGTATTTGAACTGGTATCAACCATCTATTATAAGGCGATGTGGCGGGAGAATTTCTGGGAAGTAAATACAGAGAAGGAAACCTTCCACGGAGCTGCGGGAGATACCACTGTGGACATGATGAAGAAAACGGAATGGATGGATGTCTACCAGGGCGAACATTTCCGTGCAGTCAGCCTTAGCCTTCAGGACAGCGGCTCCATGTATTTCCTGCTTCCGGATGAAAATACCGATGTCAATGAACTGGTATCGGATCCGGATCTGATGAAGGTTATACGGCGGGATGAAAGCAGTGATAACTGGTATTCCCCTATGGTGAACCTGTCTGTTCCTAAATTTTAAAGTATCGGAGAAAACAGACCTGATCGAAACGGTGCGCGCACTGGGTGTAACGGATGCACTGGATGCGGATCTGGCAGATTTCAGCCCATTAACAGGGGACAAAGAGAATTTATACCTGAGCAAAGCAGACCACGCCGCCATGCTTGAAATCGACGAAAACGGAGTAACCGGAGCAGCGTATACAGAACTCGGCGTTTCAGAAACCGCAGCAGAAATACCGGACGACGAAATCGACTTCGTACTGGATCGTCCATTCCTGTTTCTTGTCACGGGGCAGGACGGATCGATTCTGTTTTCGGGAGTTGTGAGAAATATTGCAGAGACATGAAAAAAAGGAGCCGGACTGTCCGGCTCCTGTGTCTGAGACACGTTACAGTATCTCTTCGGTGCTTATTTTTGCTCTGCGTTCCTTTGTCGGAGCAGAAAAACAGACAAAATCAGTACAGCAGGGAAAATGCAGCCGGCCAGCATACCTGCCTTCAGATCGTCGCCGGTGTTTTGTGTGACAAATCCAATAACAAATGGGCCAATGGAACCGCCCATATCTCCGGCCATGGCGAGAAGTGCAAACAGTGCAGTTCCGCCGAGTGGAATTTTAGAGGATGAAATACTGATGGTTCCCGGCCACATAATTCCTACAGAGAAACCACACACAACGCAGCCTATAAGATTTAAAAGAGGATATGGTGCGAGAGCTGCAGCCAGATAACAGATCAGGCAAAGTGTACCGGATGCGATCATAAATTTTGTTAAGTCAATTTTTTCCCCGTATTTACCATAGAAGGTTCTGCTGATGCCCATCATCACAGCAAACAGGCACGGTCCTGCAATGTCTCCAATGCTTTTTGAGAGACCTAATGCAGACTCGGCATAAGCGGAAGCCCATTGCGCCATCGAAATCTCGCTTGCTCCGGCGCAGACCATAAGAACAAGGGAAATCCAGAAAATGGGAAGACGGCACAGCTGACGAATGGTAAGTCCTTCTTCGCTTCCGGTGAGTGATTCAATCGGGCAGGAAAGGAAATTAAACGTATTGTACAGTGGAAGTACAGCCCAGATACATGCGAGGATCGGCCAGCGTTCCATACCAAAAACTGCCAGAAAAGCAGTGGAAAGTAAGATGACGCCTACAGACCCCCAGCAGTAAAAGGAGTGAAGCAGACTCATAACGCTGTCCTTATTGTCAAACGGACAAGCCTCTACGATTGGGCTGACAAGAACCTCAATCAGTCCGCTTCCGGCGGCATAGATCATGGCACTGAGCAAAATTCCTGCATAGGCATTTGGCAGAATATTGGGCAGAAAGGCAAGTCCAATCAGGCCGCAGGCGGAAAGAATCTCAGAAGCAACGACACACCTGCGATAACCGATTTTATCGACATATCTGGCACAGAACAAATCGACAAGAAGTTGTGTGAAAAAGAATACTGTCGAGATAAACGCAATTTTTCCAAGAGAAATATGGTAAGTTCTGTGAAAGGTAAGAAATAGTAAAGGTGCAAAATTTGCAGAAATTGCCTGCGTGATAAATCCAAGATAACAGGCAATTAAGGTTTTGTGGTAGTTCTTTTTCATGATGATATACTCCGTTTTTTAAAATGGCAGAACTGCTGCGGCCGTAGTGTTCGTTTCGTTGCCGTTCACCGTGTTCCATGGAGCGACAACGATTCTTTTTGTATAATAACGTAAAATAGTGTCGCTTTCACTGGAATATATCGTCTGTTTATTGTATAATATCGTAAAATAGAGAGGGGCGTGCCTGAAAAACGGAGGCGGGGAAAGATGGAATTTAATACATTTTATAACAAGATCCAAACGGATGAAAGCATGATGGAAACGATACAGCATGGAAACAGTGAATATCCGTTTCAATTGTATTACGACGATCTTGCGTTGTTTGATTTTCATTGTGTAGAATGGCACTGGCATGTGGAGTTTGAGTTTGTTTTTGTACAGGAGGGAACAGCAACCTTCTGGGTTGGCGAAAAGCAGTTTTCACTGGGACAGGGAACGGGCATTTTTATTAACTCAAAGATTTTGCATCGCTATTTTTCTGAAGGCCATGCGATTGTGCCAAATTTCGTTCTGAAACCGACATTTCTCGCTCCGGCAGACAGCCTGATTTACAAAAAATACATTGCACCGATACAGGCGTGTAAGGTGGACTGCATTGTCTTTTGCAGGGAAATAAAATGGCAGGCAGAAGCACTGGAGCTCATGCAGAAAATTCTCAAAGCGCAGGAATCAGACAAAGACCGGGAACTGGTTACTTTATTTCTGACGCAGGAATTGTGGCACTTGCTTTATTTGCACATGGATTCGGAAGTGCTGCAGAAAAAAAGAGAAAATACGGCATCCTCACAGGGAAGAACACAGCTGATGATGCAATATATTCATCAAAATTTCCGACAGAATCTTACATTGGAGGATATCGCCGGGCAGGCTATGGTGAGCAAAAGTACGGCATTGAATCTGTTCCGAAGATATCTTCACGATACGCCGGTGCATTATCTGGTGAAGTATCGTCTGCAGGAGGCTGCAAAGCTTCTGGCCACGACGGAGAAAAAGATAACTGTAATTTCCGGCGAGACGGGATTTGAAAATATGGATTATTTTTGCAAAACATTTAAGAAATATTATGGGAGGACACCAACGGAATATCGAAGAAAAAAACAAATGGATACGGATGACAGAGAATGGATCGTTCAAGATGTAGTGTAAGAGGAAACGGAAAAATTACATTCTGAAAAAGGAGCGGAATCTGGTGTGGGTTCTGCTCCTTTTTGAATGGAGAATTATGAAATATACTTATTCGGCACAGCCAAAAACTCTTCTACATATTGTTCCAGTGCCGCAAGCAGTTCTTCAAGCGGAAAGACCTTCAGATCCTGCGCGGCTTCCGGCGGGACGGAGAGGAAGTGATGGAGGAGGTCAAGTACCTGTTGGACGTTCTCATACGGAATTTCTGCGATTCCAGGGTTCGTGACGTTAGGATTGAGATCGAGCGGGATGCAATAGCGGTTGACAAGATATGTATTCATTCGTGTATAGTCCCCGTAATAATACTCCTCCGTGAGATATCTGGAAAAAGGAATGGATGTCCGCGATTTTTTGATATAAACCGTTGCAATCTCATCTCTCATATCTGTAATTTCTCCATCCGCATTATAAAATTCCACAATCTGCGGAATGAAATCCTTAAAAAATTTCCGGTCAATATAAAGATGAAAATAATATCCCAGTGCGCTCGAATCTGGCAGAAGTGAACGGTATTTCGCTGTAAACCGTGTAAGATCCGGGAATACCATCATTTTTTCGCGGTAAAGCGGGTCGCGGAAATGGGAGGATTCTTTCTGCTGCGTCGCATCCGGCAGAAGATTTCCGATTAGGAAATCATTTACCGATGAAATCGGATATGGAAAATCCGGGTGGGACGGGAGGTGCTTTAACAGCATTTGGGCTGCGGTGAGATGTAAGATAAAACCTGGCATGGGAATGAAGGTGTCCTTTCGTATTTGCTTCTAATCTAAACAAAATGGCAGCGTTTGTCAAATTCTATTTGAGTAGCGTAAATTCTAAAAAAAACATAAACACTGGCAAATTTCTTGACATGGAAATTTGCCGGTGTTATTATTTAACACGCGTAAATAAATAACACTGTTAAGTATTTGCACAAAAAGGAGGGGGATAATATGAAGGATGCATTTGAAAAACTGTTTCGTGCGGTGCACCAGTTTAAAAAACTGAACGTATCAGACCTGGTTCCGGGACTCAGCAGTTCCGAATTTTCCGTTATGGGTGCGATTTTGCAAATGGGAGAAAACGGAAAAATTACAAGCTCAGAGCTGGCGGCGAAGACCAAAACACTTCCGCCGGCTGTGTCGCGCACACTGCGCGGACTGGAAGAAAAAGGATATGTAGAGCGGAGCGTTGACAAAAAAGACCGCAGAAATACGTATATCAGTCTGACAGAGAAGGGCTGGAAAAAGGGGGAAGAGGTACGGGACAGAATGCAGGACTTTGGCTGCTCTGTGATGTCACAGTTAAAGGAAGAGGATATAGATCAGCTGGTTGATTATCTGGATCGTATCTATGAGATCGCAGAAAAAGAAATTGACACCCGAAAACGACAGAATTAGTGTGCCGGCAAGCTGGTACACAAAAAAAAGACAGAAAGGGGAAAAAATGAGTAAGATTTTCAAGAATATGCTCCCGTACTGGAAATCGATTCTCGTGATTCTTATGCTTTTGTTTGTCCAGGCGTGGTGCGACCTGTCGCTCCCGTCGTATACATCCGACATCATCGATGTGGGCATTCAGAACAGCGGCGTCGAGCACGTTACGCCGAAACGGATCACCGAGGAAGAATTTCAGACGGCCGAGTTTATCATGACGGATGATGAGGTGGATTTATGGGAAAGCCTCTATACGAAAAAGGACGGCTATTATGAACGGAACAAAGCTTCTGAAAAAGAACTTGATGAAACAGACGATACACTGACCGTTGCACTGCTGATGAATTACCAGATGGGTGCGATGGAGGAGGATACCTTTAAACAACTCATGGCACAGCAGACCGGTCAGGATGCGTCGGTGTTTGAAAACATGACGATTGAGCAGATCGGCGAGATGATGCATGTGGAGCTGAAGAGCTTCCAGCAGGAAAAAGAGGATGACGATGGAAACAAAGTCGAAGTCACCTGTGTGGATGTCCGTCCAATCTTTGCAGCGATGCTCGAGAGCGGACAGATGGATAAAGACACCGTGCTCTCGATGCGCGACAGCATGGAAAAAACGCTTGATACGATGGGAAGCTCCCTAGTAAAAATCGATGGGCATTGCGTATGCAGTTTCCGCAGACAAAGCGGCGGGTCTCGATGTAGACCAGATTCAGAAAACGTACCTTCTGACTGCAGGCCTCAAGATGGTCGGCATGGCACTCCTGATGGGTGTGGTAACTGTTCTCGTCGGACTGTTTGCCTCCCGCGTCGGCGCCGGAATCGGCCGCGATCTGCGCGAAAAAGTATTCAAACGGGTTGTCGGATTCTCCAATGCGGAGATGGATCAGTTCTCCACCGCATCGCTGATTACCCGAAGCACGAACGATATCCAGCAGATCCAGATGGTCTCCGTCATGGTGCTGCGAATGGTTGCCTACGCTCCGATCCTTGGCATCGGCGGTGTGCTGAAAGTCATGAAAACGGGAGCCGGTATGGAATGGATCATTGTTCTTGCGATCATCGTCATTCTCGGATACGTGATGCTGCTTGTCTCCCTTGCGATGCCGAAATTCAAGCTGATGCAGAAACTGGTCGACAACATCAACCTCGTATCGCGTGAAATCCTGACCGGACTCTCTGTCATCCGTGCGTTCGGAAGAGAGGACAAAGAGGAAGAGCGCTTCGACGGTGCGAATAAGGAACTGACCAAAACAACCCTGTTCACCAACCGCGTCATGACCTTTATGATGCCTGGTATGATGATGATTATGAACGTGCTGACCGTCGGAATCGTATGGTTCGGTGCACATAAAATCGATGCCGGCACGATGCAGGTCGGTGCAATGACTGCATTTATTACCTACGCCATGATGATCGTCATGTCTTTCCTGATGCTGACAATGATGTCTGTTATGCTTCCGCGTGCCGGTGTGGCAGCAGACCGTATTGATGAAGTATTGCATACAGATTTTTACAATCCGGGAAGCAACAGAACCGAAACATATCGAAACATCAGAGGGTGTGTTGAAATTTGACCATGTGGATTTCACATATCCGGGCAGCAGGGAGCCGGCGATTCACGACATTGACTTCACTGCTTATCCGGGGCAGACTACGGCGATCATCGGAAGTACCGGTTGTGGAAAATCTACGATCGTGAATCTGATTCCGCGTCTGTATGATGTGACGAAGGGAAGCATAACACTGGACGGTATTGATATCCGGGAACTTTCTATGAAAGACCTGCGTCAGCAGATTGGATTTGTACCGCAAAAAGGTGTGTTGTTTTCCGGAACGATTGCGTCCAACCTGCGTTTTGGAAACGCCGAAGCAACGGATGCCCAGGTAGTTCAGGCAGCACAGATTGCCCAGGCGGAAGAATTTATCGAAGAAAAACCGGAGAAATATGAATCTCCGATCTCTCAGGGCGGAACGAACGTGTCCGGAGGACAGAAGCAGCGTCTTGCCATTGCCCGTGCCATCGCAAAACATCCGAGAATCTTTGTGTTTGATGACAGCTTTTCCGCACTGGATTTGAAGACAGATGCAAAACTGAGGAAAGCACTCTCAGATACCGTTCAGGAAAGCACGGTGATCATCGTGGCACAGCGTATCAGTACAATTTTTGCATGCAGATCAGATCCTTGTGCTGGATGAAGGGAGATTGTTGGAAAAGGAACCCATGAGGAATTGATGAAACACTGTACGGTATATCAAGAGATTGCAAAATCTCAGATGTCCGCAAAAGAACTTGGCCTGACAGACGGAGAGGAGGGTGAGTACCATGAGTAATGAAAGAAATATACATTCTGCTTCCCGACCGAGACGCAGAATGGGACCGGGCAGAGGGATGGTCCCGGGTGAAAAAGGCAAAAGATCTGAAAGGTGCCCTTGGAAAAATTCTCCGCTATATGGGAAAATATAAGATCGCCGTTGTGTTTGTCATGATCATCGCGGCATGTTCCACAGTATTCAGTGTGCTTGGCCCGAAGGTACTTGGTAAGGCGACGACAGGCCTGGCAGAAGGTCTGATG
>ENA-OQII01000029-OQII01000029.1-human-gut-metagenome-genome-assembly--contig:-NODE-29-length-24773-cov-3.022762_pt1 | contig 24773 bp, 19 predicted proteins | sample MGYA00242577_ERZ504742 | MGnify/ENA primary metagenome ERZ504742 (study PRJEB26092, sample SAMD00036443) | human gut metagenome | host: Homo sapiens | study: EMG produced TPA metagenomics assembly of...
GTCCGTGGCCCTGATGGCGGTGCCATACGACACGCGCCTCCGTTCCTGTTATTTCACCGGCCTGTCTGATCAGCTCCGGGTCCCAGGATGCACTCATACCGATCGGCTGTGGGAAGGATGTTGTCACATCCGGTTTTCCAAGACCGTTCTGATCGTTTCTGCCCTCAACGCCGTGTGCCGCCTCACCGCCCACAGAGACTCCCGGAATACCAAGGCGCGGCAGATCCGGGGAAGAGCTGGCGAGGTATCCCAGTTTTTCTTCGACCGTCATTTCTTTTAACAGCCAGTCGATTCTTTCCTGATCCGTCAGTGATGCATCCCAGAACGGTGTGTTTTTGTTTACCTGAAACTCCTTCTTTTCTGTCATTTTTCAAAAACCTCCCGATGATTTTGTCTCATGAAATTGTTTGCAGATTTTCCATATACTGTTATCTTTTTACAATGTTTCACATTTCCCATTACTGTCGCTGTATTTTAAAACATGGCCTGACATTTAATAATATCAGACCATGTTTTTGTGCCGCCTTCCGTTCAACGGCAAAACCTTATGTTTTTATGTTTTTGCTTTACTTACTCTACATCAACAAGTTTGGTAGCAAGGAACTCTGTCATAGCTTCTTCTGCATCTGCCAGACCATTGTCTGTCAGCTCCTGTACCATGCTCTCCCAGTTTGCATCAAACTCATCTTCTGTACCAGTTACGCACTTAACCAGTCCCGGCCAAGCAATTTCGTCCAGAATTGTCTGTTTCTCAGCAAGTTCCTGTGGCTGCTGATATGCCCACAGTGCAGAGTATGGAAGAAGGTCAAACTCCTCCGGCTGTGCAAACATGTCGGTCAGCATTTCAAATCCCATCGCTTCGCATCCTTCTTTTTCTGCTGTATTGTAGTTTGCAATAACAGACTCTTTGGTAGTTGGAGTGTATGGGAATCCGTCTTCAGAGTAGGAACCTGTTCCGTAGATCGGGAATCCAGTGTAGTTGTCAATACCGGTGTTCTTTGCATAATCCGGATCAGACTGAGCTTTTGCTACTTCTTCGTCAGTACGATATGGCTGTCCATCATCATCAAGGAAGTAGTTCTCGCCTTCGATACCCCAGTGATACAGGATCTGTCCTTCATCGGAGCACAGATAGTCAAGGAATTTGATGGCACGAACCGGATCTTCACAGCTCTTGGTAATTCCAATACCCCAGCCAACGGTAGTTCCCTGATACAGAAGGGCTTTTTCTACCTGATCTTCTCTTAAGGTTACAGGAAGTCCAACATAAGTCTGATCTACTTTTCCGTCTGCTACCAGAGTAGCTTCGCACTGGCTGTAATGCCACTCAGCATCGGTGATGGCAACAACACGGCCGCTGGCAACTTTTGCAATATAGTCATCATCTGTCTGCGTTGCAAAGTTCGGATCCAGGATACCTTCGTTGTACATACGGCACAGCCATTTGAAGTATTCTTTCTCTTCATCTGTTACATGTTTGTAATGTACGTTGTACTCGTCGTCAATGATCCACTGTCCATTATCCGGGGATGCATCAGCGATCAGTCCTGCCGGGTTTCCAAGGGTAATCATCCAGTGCCAGTCAGAAGCACTCATGGTGATACCGATCATATCCAGACCATCTTCTGTTTTTGGATGTGCTGCAAGATAGCTCTTGATCATTTTTTCATACTCATCCAGTGTCTTCGGATATTTATAATCGTTCTCTTTTAATGCAGCCCACTGAATCTGGCAGCTTCCGCCTGTTGTCAGGGTTTTCTGGTTTACACCTGCGTAGGAAAGCTGATAGATTCCAGGATCATCCTGGCTCCATTTCAGTTTTTCCATCTCTGCTCCGTACATTTTTTGATGTTTGGACCATATTTTTCAATCAGGTCTGTCATATCAATCAGCGCGCCTGCCTGATACAAATCTGTTGCTGAGCCTTTTGCATAAATCATGTCCGGATACTCATCATTTGCGATCATCAGCGCAACATCTTCTTTTGCATCACCCTGGGATGCTACCGGATAGGAAACATCAAGTGTAACGCCTGTTGCCTCTGTGATTGCTTTTGCTACCGGGTTATCCCAGTTGCCGTTTTTACCATCAGCGTTAAAATACTCAAAGGTAATCGGAGATTTGTCATCTGCATCATCTGCTGTCTCGCCTGAAGAACTTGCCTCTGCCGCTGATCCAGTCTCTGTGCTGGAACCTCCCTTGCTGCTGCCACTGTCGGAACCGCATCCTGCGAGCATTCCGGCCACCATAGCAGATACTAACATGAGTGATACTACTTTTCTTTTCATAAAAGCCCTCCTTAAAATGGTTTATGTCATCCTGCACTCTTTCTTTCGCCTGGCAGGAATAAACATCATCTTTTTCTAAAAATTTTTTAATACTGTTTTTTATCAGTCTTTAACAGAACCAAGTGTCATACCGCCGATAAAGTATTTCTGAAGGAACGGATATACAATAACGATCGGCACAGTTGCTACAATCGTTACGGCCATACGTACGGACATTGGTGTTACGGCCGTCTGTACATTGGTTCCTGCATGAACGTCCATTTTCATGGTCGCCTGGTTCATAATCTCATACAGTTTGTACTGCAGAGTCGGGAGTTTTTTCGCATACAGGTAAGTATCCATGAAGGAGTTCCACTGTCCTACTGCATAGTACAGACCTACGGTTGCGATAACCGGTTTACAAAGCGGCATAACGACTTTATACCAGATCTGAAAATCGTTTGCTCCGTCGAGCTTTGCTGCCTCCTGCAGAGCCATCGGCAGTCCGTCGATATAAGAGCGGACCAGAATCATATTATAAACCCACATCAGACCAGGCAGAATGTATACCATGAAGTTATTGCCCAGCTTTAAGGTACGGATAATCAGAAGGTATTCCGGAATCATTCCGCCACTGACATACATGGTAACAACGAACAGAAGCTGGAATGGTTTGCGGAGTACGAAGTCTCTGCGGCTTAATGTGTAAGCAACCATCGAGGTACATACAATACCTACGATTGTTCCGATGATGGTTCTTGTTACAGAAATCACAGCCGGCATTGCAATGCCGCCGTCTTTAAATACATATTTATAGTTGCTTAATGTAAACTTTCTCGGAATGATAAAATTTACGTTTTTGATGGTATCCGTTGAATCATTAAACGAAATCGCCAGTACGTTCAGGAACGGATAAATCGTAATGATGACAAGGAATACGAAGATTACTGCCAGTATGTAGTCAAATGTTTTTGCTCTTTTTTTCATATTCGCGTCCTCCTACAGAAGTTTGTCTTCGCCTACCAGACCGGCAATTTTATTGGCGATCAGCAACAGAGTAACGCTGACAGCAGACTGAAATACACCGATTGCGGTACCAAGACCGTAGTTGCTGTTTCCGATACCTCTCTTATAAGAGAACCAGGAAAGTACCATCGTGTGATCCTCAACCAGCGGGTTACTAAGAAGCATCTGACGCTCCATACCTACGTTCAGGGCGCCACCGATGCTCATAATCAGCAGTACGATGATGGTCGGTCGGATACCCGGCAGAGTGATGTGCCAGATCTTCTGCAGACGGCTTGCACCGTCCATATCAGCGGCCTCGTAAAGACCAGGATCAATACCTGCCATGGCGGACAGATAAATAATTGCGTTCCAGCCAACCTCTTTCCAGCAGTTGATCAGGATAATGGTTACCCAGATAAGCGGTGAGTTGGAACTCATCAGGTGCAGGTTCTTGCCGAAGATACTGTCAACAACACCGCCGTCGTTGAAAATATTCTTTGCAATACTTGCAATGATAACCCAGGATACAAAGTGCGGCAGATAAGAAATGGTCTGCGTTACTTTTTTGAACTTCATAAAGAACATCTCGTTCAGAAGAACCGCAAATGCGATTGCTGCGATCGTTCCAACCGCGATGTCAAGGAAGCTTACTCCCAATGTGTTGATTAATGTCTGTGTGAACAGACGGTCTTTAAATGCATCTGTAAAGTTCTTAAATCCAACCCAGGTTCTCTCCCAGATCGGAAGTGCGAACGTTGCCGGTTTTACCTCCTGAAATGCCATGGTCCATCCCCACAGCGGAATGTACTTGAAGATAATCAGCCAGATTACAAATGGTACTGACATCACAAGCAGCCAGCGCTGTTTCCATAAAATTGCGGGGGCGATTTTCTGCCCTTTTTTCTTTTTCATTTTTTCCTTCGCCATACTCCCCATCCTTTCCGTTGTTTTGTGCGTTTTTATTACGCATTTTCTTTGCTTATTTGTGATATTTACACTATATCAAATAAAATCCCCGTTTGATATTGTGTATTTTGTCCACTTATATTGACTTTTTTTATCTTTTTCCACATTTTCAGTTGCTATGGCAGGCATTTTTACTAATTTATATGCGTTTGTTTTTATTTTTTACACCAGCTTACAACTCTACCAATCAGTGTTTTTTTTGTAAAAAAAGCAGGAAAACGTAATGGGGGATTACATTTTAGAAAAATGTCAGTTTTTTATCCAAATAATCTCCGTTTTCTCTGCTATGATAAACACCATAGAACCAAGAGGGGAAAAACGAGATGAGCCAATACAACATATTAGTCGTAGACGACGACCGGGAAATCGTAAGATCTCTCGGCAAACTATTAGAACTGGAAGGCTACAGGGTAAAAAAAGCCTACAACGGCATGGAGGCACTCGACATCCTCATGACCGAACCGATCCATCTGATCCTGCTCGATGTCATGATGCCCAAAATGAACGGCCTTTCCGCCCTGATGAAAATAAGAGAAAAAAACAACATCCCGATTATCATGCTTTCCGCGAAAACCGAAGAGAGCGATAAAGTCATCGGACTTTCGATGGGCGCCGATGATTACGTGACAAAGCCGTATAATACCGCCGAACTCATGGCCCGTGTTAAATCCCAGCTCCGCCGTTACTTCTCCTTAGGCGCCGCAAACGGAACCACACAAAGCCAGGATATCCTGAAAAACGGCGGTCTGCTGCTGAACCGAAACACCAAAGAACTCCTGGTGGACGGTGAACCTGTTCGCCTGACCGCAACCGAGTACAAAATTATGGAGCTTCTGATGGAGCATCCCGGCTATGTATTCTCAGCCGAAGAAATCTACAGCCAGGTCTGGCAGGAGGATGCTTACAGCGTAGAAAATACCGTCATGGTTCATATCCGGCGCATTCGTGAGAAAATCGAAATTACGCCGAAAAATCCAAAATATTTAAAGGTGGTGTGGGGAATTGGATACAAAATTGAAAAAATTGACGGAAACTGAAAAACGCATCCTGCTGTGGATGCTTACCGATCTTTCTATGGTACTGATTTTGTGCGGAAAGCTTCTGCGGAAATGGGCCAGTGAATTCGAATGGGGAATGTGGCGCAACATCGAATGGGGAATCGGCATCGGAGTGACGGCAGTCGGTATTTTGGGCATAGCCGCAGCTTTGTATCTGGTATGGAAATTCCGAAAAAATACCGGGAACTCGAAAATGACTGCTTTTGCCGGCAGCGAACCGGAAAAAGCGGGAAAAACAGCAAAAAGCAGCGAAGGGGCAGCCGCAGATAAGTCCGAGACAAATGAAATAGAAAAATCCCGGCAGATGCAGTTTGAGGCAAGAGCCGCTGCGGAAGCAGAGAAAGAGCAGCTGTTTCTGAAAAAATCCGAAAAGGTGCCAAATGAGCTTCTGGTTCTTGTCGGAGGATTTGCTTTTTTCGAATGGCTTCAGCCGCTCCGGCACAGTTATGCCAGATACCGCATTGTTGCCGAATGGGGTACTGTAATAGAGTGTGTGCAGACAGGTCTTCTGTTTTTTGGAATCTGTGGCGTTTTCCTTCTCAGTGCCGGCATTCTTGTCTGTCGCTATGAAAAGAAACAACTGAGAGAAATGTCCTTTTTTTGCAGAGAAAGGAAGCGTTACAGAGATCGGACCAGCCTGGAACGGCAGCTTGCCGGTCAGAGTAAATGGCCGTTCCGTGTGGCACTGATTGCGGAACTTCTAATCGTGATTACCATGATCACCGGACTGATAAACGGAATGGATGGCGAGGTACTGTTTGTCATTCTTCTTGGGCTGACCACGCTGATTTTAATTCTGTTTGCCTGGAAAACATACCGCAGTCGCCTGAACCGGGAGATGGGTCTTTTGATGGAACAGATCCATACGATGGCAGAAGGCAGCATGGAAAGCCGGATCCATGAAATATCCGAAAAATCTCTGCTGTATCCGGCATTTGCAGAGCTGGAAAATATTGAGAGCGCTATGCAGAAGAGCGTAGAAAAACAGATGCAGGCGGAGCGTCTCAAAATTGACCTGATTACCAATGTATCGCACGATCTGAAAACACCGCTCACCTCGATGGTCGGCTATACGGATCTTCTGAAAAAGAGGATCTGACACCGGCGGCACAGGATTACGTCGAAGTGATTTCTGTGAAACAGGAACAGCTAAAGGAGATGATCCAAAGCCTCTTCGAGCTCTCCAAATCGACAAGCGGAACCGAAAAATTCCAGATGGAAAAAATGGATATGAAACGGTTGATCGAGCAGACCCTCGCCGATATGGACGATGCGATTGCGCAGAGCAATCTGTCGTTCCGTACGGCGCTCGGAGAAGAGCCGCTGCCGTTCCTTGGGGATAATGGGAAAATGTACCGCGTGATACAGAATCTCGTGGAAAATATCCTGAAATACAGCCTGGGCGGAACGAGAGTTTACATTGACGCAGGGAAGGAAAACGGGGAGATTTTCGTGACGATGAAAAACATTTCCGCCTATGAGATGAATTTTGAAGCGGAGGAAATGATGGAACGCTTTGTGCGCGGCGACGAATCACGGACGAGCGAGGGTCACGGCCTTGGCCTTGCGATTGCATCAAGCTACACGGCCAACATGGGCGGCCGCATGGAGCTTGCGGCAGACGGCGATCTGTTTAAAGTCATCCTGCGTTTCCCGGAGGCAGGCGAGGATTCTGCAGCGGGAGAAACAGCCACAAAAACCTGACTTGCATAAGAATGAGACAGAAGCGGGATTGCAGCAGGAAGGATCTGCAGAAGGATTCTGAGAGAGTATGTAATCCCCGGGAGGAAAAAAATGGAGACAATCAGTATTATCATACCATGCTACAACGAAGAGGAAGCAATTCCGGTTTACTACGAGACGATGGTACGTCAGATGGATGAGATGGAAGAACAGCAGAAGGTTCAGTTCGAGCTGATCTTTGTTGACGACGGCTCGAAGGATCACAGCCTGTTTGAGATGCGCCGGCTTGCGCAGAAGGATATGCGCTGCCGTTACCTCTCGTTTTCGAGAAATTTCGGAAAAGAGGCAGCCATGTACGCCGGACTGCAGGCGGCCAAAGGCGATTACGTAACGGTGATGGATGTCGACCTTCAGGATCCGCCGTCCCTTCTTCCGAAAATGTACGCGATGCTGCAGAGCGGCACCTGTGACTGTGTAGCGGCACGCCGCAGTTCACGGGAGGGCGAGGGAAAAATCAAATCCTTCTTATCAAATGCCTTCTACGGTGTGATCAACCGCCTTTCCAGAACAGAGATTGTAAGCGGTGCACGGGACTACCGTCTGATGAGCCGCAAAATGGTGGATGCCGTGCTGGAAATGAGTGAGTACAACCGCTTTTCCAAAGGGATTTTCGGATGGGTCGGTTTTCACACAGAATGGCTGGAATTTGAGCATGAGGATCGCTGCGCCGGAACATCAAAGTGGCCACTTCGAAAGCTCCTTGCGTACTCAATCGACGGCATCACAGGTTTTTCCGTAGCCCCGCTGTCACTCGCATCCGTCATGGGCGTGCTCTTTTTCCTGATTTCGATGATTCTGATCGTGTTCATTATCGTAAGAACGTTGCTGTTCAGCGATCCCGTTGCGGGCTGGCCGTCGATGGCATGCATCCTTTTTCTGGTGAGCGGTGTACAGCTTTTCTGCACGGGCATTGTAGGCATTTATCTTTCCAAGACATATCTTGAAACAAAGCACCGTCCGATCTATCTTTTAAAGGAGACGAGTGAAGAGACGGTCAAGATGCACAGTGTGCAGCCGGTGAAAAAGCAGGAGAGTGCTGCAAAGAGAAGAAAAGATGCCCATACGGCAGAAAAGAAAAATGTGTATTTTCCAGAGTATGCCGACAAACGCCATGCTTCTGAAAGAGGAGAAATCCGGGCATGAAAAAGGAAATCTTAAAGGAAATAAGAGAGCCGGGAAAATCACGGAAAAAGAAAGGCCAGCCGAAAGGACGGCGGAACGGCTTCTTGGAAGGTCTTACCGGAAAGGATTTTACGGCGGCTGGTCTGTTTTTCTTTTCTTTGCTTTTGTGCCGGCTGTTCGTCCTGCAATACGGCGTATTCGGCTCCTCGATTGACTGGATCAGCCAGCACAGCACCCTTGCCGATTACTTCCGGAAGCGGTTTTACGCGACCGGAAACCTCTTCCCGGATTTCGCATGGAATCTGGGAGGAGGTCAGAATATTTACCATTTTGCCTACTACGGACTGCTGAGTCCGACCATGCTGTTATCCTACCTTTTCCCGTTCATCCCGATGGACCTGTGGGTGATGGGTTCCTCCGCGCTGCTGTATGCGGCGGATGCAGTGCTTTTTTATCAATGGATCAGCAAAAAGGGTCTGCATTACGGCAACTGTCTTTTTACATCACTTTTCTTTACGTGTTCTACCGCACTTCTGTATCATTCCTATAATCAGCTTATGTTTGTCAATTATATGCCGTTTCTGCTGCTGGCTCTGCTGGGCGTGGACCGCCATTTTCAGAAGAGAAAGAGCGGTCTTCTGATTCTTTCCGTTCTTGGGATGATTCTGACCAGCTTTTATTTTTCTGTCGGCGGGCTGCTTGCGCTCACGGCGTATGCGGTGACGGAGTATTTGAAATGCGGTACAGAAAATGCTGCGTATGAAGCGGAACAGGAGAATCGAAAAGTGTCGCGGAATCAAAAGGCCGGGGCAGAGAAAAAGCAGAGGGCAGGTGAAAAATCTGCCGGAACGGGTGAAACCTTGGTGGGTTTGCGGAGCTTTTTTGGCGCAGCAATCCGCTTTGCACTTCCGGTCCTCGCAGGAATCCTTCTTTCCGGTATTCTGCTGATCCCATCGGCTGCCGCCTTGTTCGGCGGCAGCGGCGAGGGCGGACGCGGCACCGCAGCGGGCGGCATCGCAGGACTTTTTACCGATCCGGCGATGTGGAAACCGCAGTTTCTGATCCTGCGTCTCTGCTACACGCCGTACGGCATTGGCCTCTCCGCATTTGCGGGGGTGGCGCTTTTGGGCAGAGTGATCGGAAAGAGCCGGTTGCGTGAGAAACTGTTGTCCTTCCTTTTGCTGGTATTCTTTTGTATTCCCCTGTTCGGCTATCTGCTGAACGGCGGCCTGTACAGCAAAGATAAAGTATTCATCCCGTTTCTTCCGGTCCTCTGTGCAGAAGTCGGGCTTTATGTGGAAAACCAGCTTGTCCGGAAAGCGGGAGTGTGGAAAAAAATCGAAGCACCGGGAATTTTAAGCGCAAAGTCATGACAGAGCTGCGAGAATTGCTTCCGTACCTCATAGTTCTGATTCTGATGTGGAATGCAAAGCAAGAGACATACTTTGAACCATACTGGCATCTCGGCATACTGGATGTGATTTGTGTGACTGCGTGCTATCTGGCATGGCGGTGGTTTCCGGCAAAAAAACGGCTGCGGGGCAGAGAGCTTCCGTTTCTGCCGCTCGTCTTTAGTGCTGTGATTCTTGCATTTGCCGGAAAAGCAATCAATCAGGAAAAGCATGTGATGATCCCGCGTAAAACGTATGAAGCTCTGACGGACAGCAAGATTGCAGCGGCAATCCGCGAGATCCGTGCGGAGGATCCCGGCTGGTACCGTATGGAGCAGTATGGAGACGGCGGACAGAACCTTGCGAACGTCAACCGGATATGGGATATTGGACAGAATGTTTCGACGATTTATTCCTCGGCATACAATGCAGAATATAAGAAATTCCGGGACGAGACGTATGGGATTAATGAAGCCTTCCGCAACCGCATGATGCAGACGGTTTCCGATGATCCGCTGTTCTGGCAGCTCATGGGCGTGAAGTACATTCTGGCAGAAACACGGCCGGAAGGGTATGAACTGTACCGGGATTACGGGGACTTTCAGGTTTATCGTGCCATATCCGCAGCGCCGGTTGCCTACGTGACAGACCAGGTGGTTTCCGAGACGGAATACAAATCGTTACCTTATCCGCAGAACCAGGAAATACTGGAGACGGCAGCCGTGATCCCGGATCAGGAAATGCGGAAGACAACAGCGGCAATCACGGATCAGGAAAAATCGGCGAAATCTGTGGATAATTTCAGAGCCGCTGCAGATTCAGATACAAAGAATGGTTCTGTAGGACCCCTGTTTCACAGTTGTTTTCAGAAAGTAAACCTTGAAATTCCAGAGACCGATCAGGAAGATCTGCGCATTCAGAAGACAGCGGACGGATATGAGATTGAGACGAAAAAATCCGTGACCGTCTCAGCAACGCTGCCGGGTGCCGCAGAGGGAGCAACGCTGCTCGCCGTTTCTTTCGAGGTGGAGAATCAGAAAGCGAGTCATGATATGTTTATCCGCATCAACGGCCAGACCAACCGCCTGACCGGCATCAACCATACGTATGCCAATGGGAATACACAGTTTAACTATCTTGTAACGATGAAAGAAGATGGAACCGCATTCATTCGGATGGGAAAAGGCCATTATATCCTGAAAAATTTTGAGACATGGACTGGTATGGCACAGCCGTTGGAAAAAACGGAGCAGCTGTACAGTCAGGCGGTTACCCTGATTGGCGGAACAACAGCAACATACGGCGGCGACGGCATCACAGGTGTGGTTTCCGCGGAAAGAGACGGATACCTCATCACCAGCATTCCATACGATGAAAATTTTGTGCTGAAAGTGGATGGGAAAGAAACAATGCTGTTCCGCGCAAACACGGCATTTCTCGGCGCAAAAATCCCATCAGGCGAGCACAAAATTGTTCTTGTGTACCATGCGCCCGGACGGGCGGCTGGCAGTTGGTGCAGCCTGATGGGAGGAATGCTGGCACTCATCCTTGTGATCTGTGAAAAAAAGAAACAGCAAAAACGGCAGCGAACGGGCAGGAGAGAGCAAAATGTTGCAAAAACAGCGGAAATATTATATCATCAGAGTGTAAAAATAGTTGTAGTGACACTTGGTGGAATGGAGCATATCTTTACAGCCGCAGGAAGAACTGGCAGCGTTTGCCCGGTTTGGAAACGCCGTTGCAAGCCTTTGTGTGGAGAAAAAAGGTGCTAGAGCGTGTCTGAAAAATCATTTCCGCAATCTGCAAGCTCCACTTTGCGGTATATTTTACCCTCATTCGGTTGCCGTAGCCCGCTACGCCGCCCTTATTCGGATAAAATCTCCCACGAACTGGGACTCGCAGCTCACGAAAAGCCTTTTTCAGACACGCTCTATTCCGGCCATGCCGGATCTGGCACAGGTAGAAAAAAGACTGGGGGATAAGAAATGGAATTAAGAGAGCAGTTAAATGGAATCCAGCATGTCGGTATTCCGACCAACGATATTGAGATGACGATTGCGTTTTATGAAAAGCTTGGATTTGAAATTGCATTCCGCACCGTAAATGAGGCGGCGGATGAGAAAGTGGCATTCTTAAAGCTTGGAACACTTGTGATCGAAACGTACGAAAACAAAGCTGCAGCACTGAAACCCGGAGCAATCGACCATGTGGCGATTGACGTAAAGAATATTGAAAAGGTTCACGAAATGATTACCGGGGCCGGTCTGAATACGACGCAGGATGAAGTACATTTCCTTCCGTTCTGGGAAAATGGCGTCCGTTTCTTCACGATCGAAGGACCAAATAAAGAAAAAGTGGAATTCAGCCAGTATTTGTAACGATTCCAAGCCATGCGAAATGGAAGAAAAATCGCGAATCATGCTTGCATGAATATCCGTTTGACCAGCAAAGCCTCTGCCGGAAAGCAAAAATTTTTGCCCGGCAGAGGCTTTTTTACTTACTCTGAAACAAATACTACCGGATAGTCAAAAAAGCGCAAATTATCCCTATAGAGTAAAGGAGATGCAAAATTTATCTGCAGTTACAAAAACGGGGTGGAGTTTTTATGGAAACAGGGCAGGAAATCATTGTGCTTTCTGCACGTGAGTGGTAAAATAGAATAGATAATATATAATCTGTTTTGAATAAAAACAGGATATTTTAGATAACATATAATCTGTAACAAGAAGGGGAAAAAATGGAACAATTTATATGGGAAACTCCGGAAGAACTGGATCAAAAACTTGCGCAGCGAGTGAGAAAAATCAGAAAGAGACGTTCAATTACGCAGGAAAAATTAGCATCTATAAGCGGAGTGAGTTACGGCTCAATCAAAAGATTCGAAACGACAGGACAAATTTCCCTGTTATCTTTAACGAAAATTGCAATCGCACTGGATCTTGCAGATGAGCTCAGAAATATTTTCACGCAGGTACCGTATAAAGATATTCAGGAGGTTATCAATGAAACAAGATAAAGTACTGCAGGTGTGTTATGAGGATCAAACGGTGGGAACATTAGCTATGACGGCAGACCACAAAGTGGCATTTCAGTACAGTGATGAATGGCTGGAAACCGGATTTTCGATCAACCCATTTTCATTGCCTTTGCAAAAACAGGTATTTGTTCCAGTTAAGGATCATTTTGAAGGATTATTTGGGGTTTTTGCGGACAGTCTTCCAGATCATTGGGGCAGATTACTGTTGGATCGCCTGTTACGGGCACATAAACAAAATCCGGATGAACTGACCGTACTGGATCGTCTGGCGATTGTGGGCACATCGGGGATGGGAGCGTTGACATATCACCCGGAAAAGAATTTTCCAGAGGAGCAGAGCAGTGCAGATCTGGACAAACTAGCGGAAGAGTGTCAAAAGATACTGAATACAGAGTATTCGGATAAACTGGACGAATTGTATCTGCTGGGAGGTACCATCGGCGGAGCAAGACCTAAAATCATGACACCCATTGATAATGAAGAATGGATTATCAAATTTCCAGCGCATGTGGACGGAAAAGATGCAGGAAAAATGGAATATGACTATTCCTGCTGTGCCAAGGCCTGCGGAATTATGATGAGTGAAACGAGATTGTTTCCATCAGAAAAATGTAAAGGATATTTTGGAACTAAAAGGTTTGACAGGAGAAACTGTTTGAAAGGGAAAAAGAAAGTGCACATGTTGACGACAGCTGCAATTCTGGAATTGGATTTTGAGCAGCCAAGTCTGGACTATCATGGATTAATGAAACTGACAAAAATCATGACACGCAATTGCGATGAAGATGTTGAAAATATGTTCCGCCGAATGTGTTTCAATGTTTTTGCACATAACAGAGATGATCATTCGAAGAACTTCACGTATTTGTACGAAGCAGACGAAGATAAATGGCATTTAAGTCCGGCATATGATCTTACTTACAGTAATACGTATTATGGCGAACATACTACGTCAGTAGATGGAAATGGAAGAAATCCAGGCAGAAAAGAGTTACTGGCGGTAGGAACTGGTGCAGGGATGAAAAAGACAAGGTGTGAAGAGATCATAGACGAAATTGAGAAAAAAGTAAAGGAAATGTTGGAAGAATATCTTTTGGGTAAGTGATTCTCTTTGCATTCAAAAAATTTTAAACAGCAAGTTATTAACAGTTAAATAAAAAAGAGTTGCCAGACAAATGAACACTATAAGTACCTTGCTACGAGTTTTATTTTCGTAGCAAAGTACAAGATAGTACAGAGATAAAAATATGTCTCATTTGTCGTTTAACTCTTTACATTGCGCTTTTATTTCTTCTATCGAATCCTTCAATAACTTTAATCTGGCAGGCTACTTTCTAAACAAAGTCGTCCCCATCCCACCCGCCTGTTCGGGTATTCGCTCTCGGAGGCGATGGGTTTTGCGCCTGCGATGAGATAAGCTTTCAGCTTTTCACCATATAAAAACGGGTCATTTCCGCGCAGAATACCCCATTCCATCATAAGAGCGGCGCTTCCCGATACAAAAGGCGTGGCAAACGAGGTGCCGGTGAAGGAAGCATAGCCGCCGCCGGAACGGGGAGCTGGGATATTGACACCCGGGGCGGCGAGATCAGGTTTAATTTCGTGGAGAATACGGGTATAGCCGCGGCCGGAGAAGCTGGCATAGGAGGAAAGGCGGGGATCGTAGGCACCGACCGTGATGGCGGAGCGGGCGGTGGAAGGGATGGTGAGTGTGGTGTCGGCAGCGGGAGAGAAGAAGCGGGTCTGTGGACCGATGGCATTTCCGCCGGGAAGCCAGAGGTCAAAGGAACCGGAGATCAGGCGGCCGGGGGTGAGACGCAAGGTCCAGATGCCGTTTTCGACGGACAGATGGTTTCCTGCGCCCTGAAAGGTCAGGTAAATTTCCTGCGCCTGGCTGTAGGGGGATGGCATGCCATAAAACAGGAGAAGTTCTGTCGGACCAAGCGTCAGACGCGCCGTGCCGAGGACAGGAGAGAGCGTGCCGGAGCGGATGCCGCCGGGGGAAATCAGTTCGATCGAGATTTCATCCCCATAAACCTTCCAGATCTGGAGACTGAACGAGGATTCATAAGCACCGACCTGAAATTCAACGGAGACAGCGCGGTCAGCCGTTGCCGAGACCGCAGACGTCGCAGCCGGATCAGATGTCGCACGGACTGTTTGCGTCTGACCGGACGACTTGCGATCCGACTTTAGGTTCCCGGCATAATGGCGTCCGGTATCCCCTTCATTTCCTGCCCCGATACAGATCACGTTCTGCCCTAAATTTGACACTGCATTCAAATACGTTTCAAGTAAGGAATCCCCGCTGTGCGAACCGTAATTATTCCCGAAGCTCAAATTAGTCACAAGTGGCCGCTCCACCAGAAGTGCATATCTTACGCAGAAATCCACCGCCTGCAGCAATTGCGATGTCCGCGGCAGATCCGCCGGATCAGGATTCCCAAGCTTTACGACCACGAGTGTTGCTTCCGGTGCCACGCCCCGCATGGCCGCATCTGCCGAGGATCTCCCATTTCCCGCTGCGATTCCGAGCACCGCTGTCCCATGCCCCGTCACATCGCGGGACGGCACGAGGGCAAACCGTTCTTCCGGCGTAGAAGATGCAAGTGCCTCATTGATCTGCTGCCGTGTATATACCGACCCAAGAGCATACCCCATCGGAGGATTCCCCGGAATCGTCTGATCCCATAAAATTGCAATTCGGCTTGTCCCGTCCGGTGCGCAGAAATCAGGATGCGCATAGTCCACGCCTGAATCAATGCATGCAAGCAGCACCCCATTCCCAGACAGACCCATACCCCCCTCCTGCACAGGCGTAATACAGGATATGCTCCGCACAAATGCATCTGCGAAATAAAGTAATTTCGGTTTCTCCAGATAGGTAATCTGCGGCAGTCCTGTCACGTAATCCATCAGGGACTCCGGAACCAGAAGAATGGCATACGAAAACAGCAGCAGCGTCACACGAACTCCCTGCTCCTCCAGAAAAGCCAGGTCTCCCTGATACTGTACAATTACTTCCCATGTTTTGCTGTAAGAGTTATAACCTGCCGAAAGCTCCGGCACACGCCGCCGTTCGACTTCCGTTGCGGCCAGCGCAAGGTTCAACAGGTTTTCCCTTTTTTGATCAATCATTACAAAAACTCCGTCCAAAATGTTGTTAAAATCTATTCCGCTTTTCCTGGAAATATGATATAATCGCCATCGTACAATAGGGGTACAGATCTGCTTTTTGGAGTGCATCGAAAAATGGTTTTACGATGCCGCCTGGCGGGTCTTTACTATTTTACGCGAAATGCTTTTGCATTGAAGGGAGAGAACATGAAAATTATCATTGTGGGCTGCGGAAAAGTCGGAGCCGCACTGACCGCCCAGCTGAGCCGCGAGGACAACCTTGTGACGGTCATCGACACAGACAGTATTGTCGTCCGCAACGTCTCCAACACCTACGACGTTATGGGAATTGTAGGAAACGGAGCAAGCTATCAGGTGCTTCAGGAGGCGGATATTGAGCATGCGGATCTGATGATTGCCGTAACCAAAAGTGATGAAATGAACCTGCTTTGTTGTGTCATCGCCAAACAGGCAGCAGACTGTCACACCATCGCCAGAGTTCGAAATCCGATGTATCGGGAGGAGAGAGAATTTATCCGTAAAAAGCTGGGTCTGTCCATGATCATCAACCCGGAGCACGCGGCCGCCATGGAAATGGCAAGACTGCTGCGGTTCCCATCTGCGATTGAGATCGACAGCTTTTCCCGCGGAAGAATCGAAATGCTGCGCTTTAAAGTGCCGGAAACATCGAAAATTGTCCATATGTCGCTGCGTGAGCTGGCCGGAGCGCTTCAGTACAGTCTGCTGGTCTGTGCTGTTGAGCGAAACGGCGAGGTTTACATACCGGATGGAAATTTTGTGATCCAGGCAAAAGACAGCCTTTCCATCATTACCACACCGCAGAACGCAGAGAGCCTGTTTAAGAAAATCGGTGTTCATACAAACAAGGTACACAATACGATGATTGTTGGCGGCGGTGAAATTACGTATTATCTCGCAAAATCACTGGCAAATATGAACGTCGATGTCAAGATTATCGAGAAAAATAAGGATCGCTGTGAGGTTTTAAGCGAAGCACTGCCGGATGCAACCGTTATTTACGGCGACGGAAGTGATCAGGAGCTCTTAAAAGAGGAGCGTATCCAGGATATGGACTCGTTTGTAGCCTGCACTGATATGGATGAAGAAAACATCATTCTGTCGCTGTATGCGAAAGAGAAGGTATCCTCAAAGGTTGTAACGAAAATCAACCATCTGGAATTTAATGATGTTATCCACAGCCTGAACCTGGACAGCCTGATCTACCCGAAACACATCACCGCAGAGTACATTCTGCAGTATGTCCGGGCAATGAAAAACTCCATCGGAAGCAACGTTGAGACGCTGTATAAGCTGATGGAAGACCGTGTGGAGGCTCTTGAGTTTATCGTGAACCAGAACTGCCGTATGATCGGTATCCGTCTGCAGGATATGAAAACACGGCCAAACCTTCTGGTAGCAGCGATTAACAGACAGGGAAAGGTCATCATTCCGGGCGGACAGGATTCCTTTGCGGCAGGAGATTCCGTCATTATCGTAACAACGGAAACCGGTCTTCAGGATATCCATGAGATTCTGGCAGAGTAACGGGGGAAGCGGATTATGAACTATAAAATGATTCGTTTTGTCATCAGCTGGGTGCTGAAAGTGGAAGGTATGCTGATGCTGCTTCCGGCGCTGGTCGGAGCCATGTACCAGGAAAAGGCAGGCTTTGCGTATCTTATCTGGGGACTGCTCTGCATTGCAGCCGGTCTGATCCTCTGCTTCAGAAAAACCGTCCAATATGGAAATCTATTCCCGCGACGGATTTGTCTGCGTTTCGTTAAGCTGGGTTGTCCTTGGTGTTTTCGGAGCGGTGCCGTTTGTAATTACGGGGGAAATTCCGTTTTATATCAATGCGCTGTTTGAGATCGTTTCCGGTTTCACAACGACAGGAGCCAGCATTTTGAGCGATGTGGAAGCACTTTCACACGCCAGCCTGTTCTGGAGAAGCTTTTCCCACTGGATTGGCGGTATGGGCGTTCTTGTGTTCATTCTTGCATTGCTTCCGATGAAGGGCGGTTCCGTCATGAACCTGATGAAGGCAGAGAGCCCGGGACCGACTGTTTCCAAATTTGTTCCGAGAGTGCGCGGAACCGCTAAAATTCTGTATCAGATTTATCTTGGCATGACACTTTTTACCATTGCTGCCCTGCTGCTTTCCGGCATGAAGACATTTGATTCTGTCACACTCGCCATGGGAGCTGCCGGAACAGGAGGCTTTGCCGTGTTGAACAGCGGCTGTGCAGTGTACACATCACTGCAGCAGTGGATTCTGACAATCGCCATGATTGCGTTCGGTGTGAATTTTAACTTTTATTATCTGATGCTTTGCAAAAAGGGAAAGGCCGCCATTTCGTCCCAGGAGGTAAGAGCGTATATCCTGATTATTCTTCTGGCAGGAGGCGTGATTTCCTGGAATATCTATCCGATGTACCATTCCATCGGTGAGACAGTACGGACCGCCTTTTTCCAGGTCGGATCGATTATCACGACAACGGGTTATTCCACGACGGACTTTGATCTCTGGCCGGAGCTGTCAAAATGTATTCTGGTGATGCTGATGTTCATCGGAGCCTGCGCCGGTTCAACGGGAGGCGGAATCAAGGTTTCGCGAATCCTGATCCTCTTAAAAACCGTGAAAAAAGAGCTTGGTTCGATCGTACATCCGCGCAGTATCAAACGCATCCGTTTCGATGATCACCCGGTAGAGCATGAGGTTCTGCGGGCGATCAACGTATTTTTGATTGTTTATCTTGTGATCTACAGCTTTTCCATGCTGATCATCAGTGTGGATGGATTTTCCTTCGAGACAAACTTCACGGCAGTTGCCGCAACGCTGAACAACATCGGACCTGGTCTTGACCAGGTAGGACCGACCAGCAATTTCTTTGGATACGGTCCGGTTTCCAAGCTGATTCTGATTTTTGATATGCTGGCAGGCCGTCTGGAACTGTTTCCGATGCTGATTCTTTTCTATCCGTCTACCTGGAAGAAGAGAGGATAAAGCGGTTCACCGGGAAAAAGAGGGACTTTGCGTCGGCGGGAAACTGCCGGAGCAGAAGGAAAAGAAAAAATGGTTACGATTCACAGGGTTTTCCAAAAAAACAGAAAGACGGAATAAAGTCAGGGTGCATTTCCTGACCACAGGCAGAAAGGAAGGAACTTATGAAGTACGTAGGGAAAAGAATGTAAAGAAAAGTTGTGCCGTATGTACCGGGCGAGCAGCCGCATGAGGCTGACATGATCAAGCTGAATACGAATGAGAATCCGTATCCGCCGTCACCAAAAGCCGCAGAGGCGATCAGACGGGCAGCAGAAGAGGATACCCTCCGTCTCTATCCGGATCCGACCGCGGCAGAACTGGTGCAGGCGATTGCGGATGTCTACCACGTAAGCACAAAGCAGGTTTTTGTCGGCGTTGGTTCGGATGATGTTCTGGCGATGGCGTTTATGACGTATTTTAACTCTGACAAACCGATTCTTTTCCCGGACATTACGTATTCCTTCTACGATGTCTGGGCGGAGGAATTCCGCATTCCGTACGAGCAGATCCCGCTCGATGAAAATTTCTGCATTGTGCCGGAGCAGTATTTTGCAGAAAACCATCCAAATGGCGGAATCGTGTTCCCGAACCCGAATGCACCGACGGGTGTGGAGCTTTCACTTTCTGCGATCGAATCGATATTACAGCACAACCCGGATGTGGTTGTAATTGTGGATGAGGCATATGTGGATTTCGGAGCAGCCACTGCGCAGCCGCTGTTGGAAAAATATGAAAATCTGCTGGTTGTGCAGACAACATCAAAATCCCGTTCGCTTGCCGGCATGCGCATCGGCTATGCAATCGGAAATGAGAAGATGATTTCGTATCTGAACGATGTGAAATATTCATTCAATTCGTATACCATGAATCAGACCACGATCGCAGCCGGAGCCGCAGCGATCCGCGATGTGGAATATTTCCGCAAGACGGTGAAAAAAGTGATGGAAACGAGAGAGTGGTCGAAGGAGGAGCTGAAAAAGCTTGGATTTTCTTTCGAGGATTCGAAATCGAACTTTATTTTCGCAACACACAAAAGCGTACCGGCCGGGAAGATTTTTCAGGCACTCCGGGAACGCCATATCTATGTGCGGTATTTTGAGAAACCCCGCATTGACAATTATTTGCGTATTACGATTGGCACGCGGGAAGAAATGCAGACGCTGTTTGATTTTTTGAAAGATTACTTAACCGAATCAAGCAAGTAGCGAAGCGGATTGCAAATATCCGCTTGCCAAGAGGGATGAAGCAGCTGAAAATATAAAACAGAAGAAGAGTATCTGCAGAGGAGCAGAAGAAAATTTTAAAGGGGGACTGCCGTCGGAATCAGCCATGAGATCCGGCGGCAGTTTTAGAAGGTATTTGGGTATGAACAAAGAGAAGAAAGAAGTAGTAAAGGTAAATCAGATTACGGAAGGTGTTATCTGGCAGCAGATTCTGATCTTTTTCCTGCCGATTCTGTTCGGAACGTTTTTCCAACAGCTTTACAACACGGCGGATGCCATGATTGTCGGACACTTTCTCGGAAAACAGGCACTTGCGGCGGTCGGCGGAACGACAGGTACGCTGATCAATCTGCTGGTCGGATTTTTTGTCGGCCTTTCGAGTGGTGCGACGGTTGTTATTTCACAGCATTACGGAGCCAATAAAGAGGACAAGGTGCAGTGGGCAGTGCACACTTCCATTGCCTTTTCCATTCTCGGAGGTATTGTGCTGACAGTAGTTGGCATTGGCTGTTCGAGATGGATGCTCGATCTGATGAACACGCCGGATGATGTTGTAAATCATGCGCTGATTTATATGCGTGTTTATTTCCTTGGAACCATCGGAAACCTGATTTACAACATGGGTTCCGGTATTCTGCGTGCGGTCGGCGATTCGAAACGTCCGCTGCTGTATCTGATCATCTGCTGTATGACCAATATCGCGCTTGACTTTTTATTTGTTGTCGGTTTGCAGATGGGTGTTATGGGCGCGGCGCTTGCGACCATTCTGTCTCAGATCATCAGTGCGGTTCTTGTTATGGGCTCTCTGATGCGGACCAGAGACATTTACCGGCTTCATCTGCGGAAAATCAGCATTGACTGGATTATGCTGAAACGAATTGTCCGCATTGGTTTTCCGGCAGGCGTACAGTCAATTCTGTACTCGGTATCGAACGTGATTATTCAGTCTGCTGTCAACTCGCTGGGAACTAACAATGTGGCTGCGTGGGCGGCTTACGGAAAGGTGGACGGTCTTTTCTGGATGATGATCAATGCGCTCGGTATTGCGGCGACAACCTTTGTCGGTCAGAACTACGGTGCGAAAAAGATGGATCGTGTACACCGCGGTGTGCGCACCAGCATGATCATGGCATTTCTGATGACGGGTCTGATGGTTGTGTTTATGTGGTTTATCGGTGATACACTGATTTCTCTGTTTACCACAGATACGGCGGTGCGTGAAATCTGTCACGGACTGATCCATTTCCTGGTTCCGACCTTCTTTACCTACATTTCCATCGAAATCCTTTCCGGTGCACTCCGCGGTGTCGGAGATGCATGGATTCCGATGTTTATCACCGGAATAGGAATCTGCGGAGTACGTATCGTGTGGATGACGGCGGTTCTGCCGCATTTCCACTCCTTAAAAGGAGCAGCCTTCTGCTATCCGCTGTCGTGGGTAATCACAACGATTGCATACTTTATTTATTACCTGTTCTTCAGTCAGCTGAGTAAGCGGAAAGAATTGAGGAGTATCTAACAGAATGTTCAAACTGTTTTAACAAAACTGTGCTATCATGAAAATATCAGTGTCAAAAGGTCAAAAAACCGATGCAGGCAAAGCTTGCAGGAGGATTTTTGAACTCGGGACACGGCAAAAAATGAGTAAGTAGCCATTTTTCAAAGAAAAATGAGCGGATTACAAAGGAAAGACAGGTGGAACATAAGATGGTAAGTGAAAAAGTAACGATTGTCAATCCGTCAGGTCTGCATCTTTTAAATGCGGTAAATTTGTCAAACAGTGTAAGCCGGTACAAATCTGCCATGTCGTTTACCTATGAAAACAACGGGATGCAGGGAACGGTTAATTTAAAGAGTATTTTGAGTATCGTTGCCGCAGGAATCAGGCAGGGAGACACTATTGAGATCTGCAGCAGCGGAGAGGATGAAGAGGAAGCACTTCGGGCGGCCATTGCCGCAATTAAAAGCGGGCTCGGAGAGACGCCGGAGTGAGGAGATAGGAACATAGAATAGAAATAAAGAAAAGGACCTCGCTTTTTGAAAAAACGGAATGGGAAACCGGACCGTATTTCAAAAAGCGAGGTTTTTTTTGTGGCGGCAGATAAAAGATTCCTGCCTTCGGGGGGGATTTCGAAAGCAGGGATGAAAAGATAAGCTGCGAAGCAGCTCTTCGGCTATGAGCAAGCAGCGAAGCGGATTGCGAATATCCGTTTGACAACAGGAGGTATAAGGCCGGAAAAAAGTGTCTACACTCTGGATAAAGCAAAAATGCAGAGAAAAGGAGTGCAGAACAAAATGGCGAAGCAGAAAAAAATCGATCTGGAGCATATGACGGAGAAGGAAAAAATGAAATACGAAATTGCGGACGAGCTGGGTCTTTTAGACCGCGTGCTGAATGACGGCTGGCGGTCGCTCACGGCAAAAGAGACAGGACGGATCGGTGGCCTTGTGACACGGAGGAGGCAGCAGATGGCGGCGGAAGGAAAGAACGAAAACGAAGAAAAATAAGCGGTACCGCAATTTTTGCAATATCCTCAACAGTTTTGACCATAGATTTTTCCTGTGAAAGCGTTATAATAAAAACAAGGAATGGGTGGTGCCGCGCCAAAGTCCGTGTCTGCACGAGACCCGGCGACTGCCGCGATACCCTGAGAAACTCGCAGAGCGTGTTTCGGATCGTTTGGAGAAGTGAGGGAAAAGTTTATGGAAGCAAAAAAAGAGAAAAAGTATATGTCGGATATCCATCTCGAGGATTATACCGAACAGTACGAAACGGGATTTGCCACAGTGGACACGATGATATTTGAAGGGGGAAGAAGAGAGGAGCTGCTGAACGGCGGCTGGCATTATGCAGTCGATCAGTACGATACCTGTCTGCGCCAGAAATGGTACAAAGAGAGATACCGCGACGAAAAAGGCTTTACTGTGCCAATCGACTATTCCTTTGACGAGTGGCCGGTGATGCAGCTTCCGTGCAGCTGGAATACCATCGATCCGATGTATCTCCTGTATGAGGGAAGCATGGTCTTTACGAGAAAATTTTCCTATATCGCAGAAAGAGAGGAAACAGTCTTTCTGAAGGTGGGCGCAGCCAATTATCTGTGCCGCGTTTTCTTAAACGGAAAATACGTCGGTATGCATCGCGGCGGATCGACACCGGCGTTCTGGAATATCACAGAATACCTGAAAGCGGAGAACCGCATCGTGCTTGCTGTTGACGGAACGAGACGGTCGGAGCAGGTGCCGACCGAGAATACCGACTGGTTCAACTACTGCGGCGTATACCGCGATATCGCACTGATCCGTGTTCCGAAATGCCATATCAAAACTTTTAAAATTGCGCTTGTGCCGGACGGAACATTTGGACATGTTATGGCGAAAGTGACACTGTCGGAAAAAATCACAGCCAAGGCAGAGCTTGTCATCGAGGAGCTTGGCGTGAGCCGGAAAATCCAGCTGGAAAACGGAGCCGGAGAAGTTGTTTTTGATGCAAAACCGGAGCTTTGGACACCGGAAAAACCGAAGCTGTATGATGTAAAAGTAACCTGTGGAACCGATACCGTCAGCGACCGGGTCGGCTTTCGTGAAATTCGCGTGAACGGCAGAGACATTCTGCTGAACGGAGAGCCCGTTTTCCTGCGTGGTATCAGTTGCCACGAAGACAGCGTGGAAAACGGAAAAGGCCTGACAAGAGAGGAACGGATCGAAAATATCCGCATTGCGAAAGAACTGGGATGCAACTTCATGCGCCTTGCACATTACCCGCATAACGAAGAAATGGCAAAACTCGCCGACGAGCTTGGGCTTCTTTTGTGGGAGGAAATTCCGGTTTACTGGGCAATTCGTTTTGAACGTGAAAAAACATATGAGGATGCCCAGAATCAGCTCCGCGAACTCATCAACCGTGACTGGAACCGCGCGAGCGTGATCATCTGGTCTGTCGGAAATGAGAATGCCGATACGGATGAACGGCTGAAATTCATGAGCGCACTGGCAGAATGCGCGCATCGGGAAGATGAGACGCGAATGGTGTCTGCGGCCTGCCTGGTTAATGCTGCGAAAAATAAGATTGAGGACCGTCTGATGGAATACCTTGACATCATCGGCATCAACGAGTACTGCGGCTGGTACACCCCGGATTTTGCGATGCTGCCGGCACTGATGGAAAACAGCCAGCCGGACAAGCCGGTTATCGTAACGGAGTTCGGCGCAGACGCGCTGCCGCATCACCATGGAACCATCTCGGACAAAGGAACCGAGGAGTGCCAGGCGGATGTGTACGAAAAACAGATTGCAACGCTGCGGAACATTGACTACATCAAGGGCATGACCCCCTGGATTCTCTACGATTTCCGCTGCCCGCGCAGAACAAGCCTGATCCAGAAATATTATAACCGGAAGGGGGCTGCTCTCTGAGGACAAAAAGTACCGCAAACCGGCATTTTATGTGTTGCAGAAATTTTAATGAAGAGCTGAAAAGAAAAGAACAGTAGGGGCAAGAGCTTTTCAAAAAGATCAGCCGACTTGCACGGTTGATGATATCAAACGGAACAGAGAAAAAAAGACAAGAACAGACAAAAACAGATGGTATGAAATCAGCTTTGAAGTCCGATTTCATACCATCTGTTTTTTTCACTGCAACAATCCGCCGTAGGCGGAGAATCCGGCAAGTGCTGTGTTATGCTTTTTTCTGTGCAGCCATCCACTCCAGAATCGGAGTCTCTTTTCCGTCCGTCATAACCGGTTTGCCGTCATAATCGAGGACACACTCATCGTT
>ENA-OQII01000030-OQII01000030.1-human-gut-metagenome-genome-assembly--contig:-NODE-30-length-24757-cov-5.359156_pt1 | contig 24757 bp, 22 predicted proteins | sample MGYA00242577_ERZ504742 | MGnify/ENA primary metagenome ERZ504742 (study PRJEB26092, sample SAMD00036443) | human gut metagenome | host: Homo sapiens | study: EMG produced TPA metagenomics assembly of...
TTGGTTGGAAGGGTTACTTCTTTTACGATTTCACTCGCCTGCTTGAATTTTTCTAATGTTAACATCTCGTATTTCCTCGCTTCCTCTTATTTGTTTTCTGAAACCTCTTCTGGAGTCTCATCATCTTTTGGTTCTTTCGAATAACGCATTCACGAAATCATCCGCATCAAATTTCTGCAGATCATCAATGGTCTCTCCTACACCGATATATTTTACCGGAACGCCAAGTTCTGCATGAATTGCAACTGCGATACCGCCTTTTGCGGTTCCGTCCATCTTTGTCAGAACAATTCCTGTAATTTCTGCCACATCGTTGAATTCTTTTGCCTGCTGCAGAGCATTCTGCCCTGTTGTTGCATCCAGAACCACCAGCGTCTCTCTGTATGCCTCAGGAAATTCCCGGTCGATGATCTTATTCATCTTTCTGAGTTCTTCCATCAGATTCTTTTTATTATGCAGACGACCGGCTGTATCTATCATTAATACATCTGCGTGCCGTGCTTTTGCTGCCGCAACAGCATCAAACACTACCGATGCCGGGTCAGAGCCTTCCTGTCCGCCGATCAGCTCAGCCTGCGAACGGTTCGCCCATTCTTTTAACTGTTCTCCTGCTGCAGCACGGAATGTATCTGCCGCACCAAGGTATTACTTTCTTCCCTTGTGCATGGAATTTCCTGCCAGCTTTCCAATCGTCGTAGTTTTACCTACTCCATTGACTCCGATCACAAATACTACAGACTGGCGGTTTTCAAATTCATAAGCTGTCTCGCCTACATCCATCTGTTGTTTATGCTATCGATCAATAATTCTCTACATTCGATAGGTCTTTGATATGCTGTCTTTTACCTTCTCTTTTGAGATCTTCTATAATCTCCATTGTTGTGTGTACACCGAGGTCTCCCATGATCAATGTTTCTTCTAATTCCTCATAGAAATCATCATCAATTTTTGAGAATCCATGAAAAATTGAATCAAGACCTGAAGCAATGTTCTTTCTTGTTTTGGTCAGTCCGCTAACCAGTCGGCTGAAAAATCCTTTCTTTTCTTCTCCCATTTCTGCCTCCTACTTCTCCAGTTGGTCTTCCAGAAGATCTACCGATACCAGCGTAGATACTCCCTTTTCCTGCATCGTAATACCATATAGCCTGTCCGCAGCCGCCATCGTACCACGTCTGTGTGTGATGACGATAAACTGTGTGTTCTTTGTAAGCTTGTTCAGATAATTTGCATAGCGCGAAACGTTCGAATCATCAAGCGCCGCCTCAATCTCATCAAGCAGACAAAACGGTGATGGCTTAAGTGCCTGAATGGCAAACAAAAGTGCAATAGCGGTGAGCGCCTTTTCTCCACCGGACATCTGCATCATATTCTGAAGCTTCTTTCCGGGCGGTTGTGCGACGATTCTGATGCCACACTCAAGTATATCCTCATCCTCCACAAGCTCCAGGGAACCATGTCCACCACCAAAAAGCTGCTTAAAGGACTTGTCAAACTCTCTCTGAATCTCGGCAAACTTCTCTGTAAACTGCTTTCTCATACCACTGTCAAGCTCATCTATGATGCCAACCAGAGTCTTTTCAGCCTCGATAAGGTCATCATGCTGTCCCTTCAAGAACTCATAACGCGTTGAAATCTCCCTGTATTCCTCAATAGCGTTGACATTTACATCTCCGAGGCGTCTGATTTCGTCCTTTATGCCTGCAATCAGCTTCTTTAATGAAGGCAGGTCATCATATGCATCATTTCTAAGCTCTGAAGCCGCATGCGGAGTAATCTCATACTCATCCCACATGTAGTTGATCTGAGTCTCTGAAGCCTCCTTAAGCTTCTCTCTCTGGCTGTTCAGTCTGAAAAGCTCCTTATCCAGAGCAGCCTGTTTCTTTGAAACTTCCTCCTGCTTTGCAAAAAAGCCTCTATAATCCTCAGACATCTTTTCCTTTTTTGTAAGGCTCTCCCTAAGCTCTTCGTCAAGCTTTGAATTGTTGTCCTTTGACGCCAGAATGGTCTGTGTAATTGCATCAATATCAGCCTGCTTCTTTTTAATATCATCCTTTGCAGCAGCTGCACCTTCCACAAGGCTTTTCTTCTGCTCATCGAATTTCTCTATCTCTGAATTGATACGATTGATATTTTCTATAGCAAACTCAGCCGTCTTTGTGATATTTGCAAGCTCCAGTGAAATGGCAGCGGCCTTGTGTGAAGCCTCCTGCTCAAGTACTCCCTGCTTTTCAAGTATCTCACTGTATGAGCTGTTTTCCTTCTCAAGCTGCTCCTCACGCTGCTTTGATGCCTCAAGCTGTGCTGCGATATCCTTCTTGCCCTGATTTATCTCTTCGAGCTGTTTTTCAATCTCCGCATTTTCTGTGCGCAGATCCTCGTAGACATTCGCACTCTCCTTCTTTTGCTGGTCTGCCCTGTCAACAGAAATCTGTGCTGTGTTCTGCTCAATATACTTCTCCTGCAGCAAGGTCTTTGTGGCTGCTATATCCTCCTCGCCAAGCGCAATAGCAGTCGCAATATCATCCTTTCTGGCTCTAAGCTCTTTAAGCTTTGTCTTAGTCTGATCAACTCTCTTTTCAAGCTCCTCAATCTCACGATTTCTCGCAAGCAGATTGGATGAATTTTTAAACGCACCACCGGACATAGATCCTCCCGGTGCCAAATACTCGCCCTCGACAGTCACGATATGGAGTGAATAGTGATTTTTCTTTGCAAGCGCAATGGCATTGTCAATTGTATCCACCACAATCACTCTGCCAAGCAGGTATGCAACAACCTCATCAAACTTCGTATCACACTTCACCAGCTTATTTGCAATGCCAAGCACACCCTTTTCGCCGAGTGCCGCCTCATTTTTAGTATTTCTGTTTGCACGCACACTTGTAAGAGGTAAAAAAGTAGCCCGACCAAAATGATTGGCCTTCAAAAAGCCAATCATCTTTTTGGCTGTGGCCTCATCCTCAGTGACGATATTCTGGATATTGCCGCTTAAGGCCGTCTCTATCGCTATCTCATAGCGCTTATCCACCTGGATAAGATCTGAAACCACTCCGAGAAGCCCCGGATTTTTAGCCTTCTGCTCCATAACACGCTTGATGCTGTTGCCATAGCCATCATAGCGCTCGGCAATGTTTTTAAGTGACTCAAGCCTTGAAACAGACTTATGATACTCTGTGGAAGCCTCCTCCATCAGGCGGGCATTCTCTCCGGACTTATCTCTCCACTCCTTAGCCTTTGCCAAAAGAGCCGACTCCTTTTCCTTTAAACCGGCTATCTCTTCATTGACAGCATTAAGCTTCTTATTGGCATCATCCAATATATCATCAAGCCCTGCTTCCCTTGTCTTTCTATCTAAAAGACGCTTGGTAAGCTCCGCCTTTCTGATATTAATCTGCTCAAGCATAGTGGCAAAACGCTGCTTCCTTGACTGGATACTGCCTCGCTCCTGAAGCAGGGCAATAAGCTCATTCTTACCCTTTTCCAGTCCGTCATTGCAGCGGTTGACCTCTGCAAGCACAGCCTCATGCTCATTTACCGCAAGAAGCTCGTTTAGCCTCATCTGCTCTATCTCAGCTTCCAGTGCAGCTTTTTTGTCATCATACTCTTTCCTGCTTTTAAGACGCTGCGCCTTTTCCTTTTCGATAGCTAAAAGCCGCGACTGCAAATGCTCATCCGTCATTTCGGCCGTGTGAATCTGCTCTTTTAAAAGCTCTATCTGATTCTCAAGCTTCTGTCTGGTGGATGAAGTGCTTGTGATGCTCTCACGAAGAGACTCAATACGCTCATCCATCTGCTGCATATCATTCCCAAGCCCCTCATACTCTGCCTTGATGCTCTCGTATGTGGCGTTGGTCTCCTTTAGCTCGTCATCCGCAATAGCGTATTTCTCATCAGCTGACTTAAGCTCGGTCTCAATGCGCGCTGATTCAAGCAAAAACATGTTGGCATCGTAGTTCTTCAGCTCTTCTCTCTTTTTAAGATATGTATGAGCCTTCTCGGACTGTCTCTGTAACGGACCTACCTGTCTCTCAAGCTCTGTCAGAATATCATTGACACGCACAAGGTTCTCCCGCTCATTATCGAGCTTCTTTTGCGCTGTAAGCTTTCTCTTTTTAAACTTCACAATGCCGGCAGCCTCATCAAACAGCTCTCGCCTCTCCTCCGGCTTTCCACTTAAAATCCTGTCAATCTGGCCCTGTCCAATGATGGAATATCCCTCTTTACCGATACCGGTATCATAAAAAAGCTCCGAAACCTCCTTGAGCCTGCACGGATTGCCATTGATTAGATACTCACTCTCCCCTGAGCGGTAAACACGTCTGGCAACCGTAACCTCATTGAAATCAATCGCAAGCGAATGGTCTGAATTGTCAAGTGTGATTGCAACATACGCGTATCCAAGCGGCTTTCTGTTCTCTGTACCTGCAAAAATAACATCCTGCATACTGGCACCACGAAGCTGCTTTGCGCTCTGCTCACCGAGCACCCATCTGACCGCATCGGCGACATTACTCTTTCCACTGCCGTTTGGCCCGACAATACCTGTAATGCCGTTGTGGAACTCAAAAACAATTTTGTTGGCAAAGGACTTAAAGCCCTGTACTTCCAAGCTCTTTAAATACATTAAAAACTCCTATTCCCTGTTTCTGTACAAAAGAAGTGCCTGATATGCAGCCTGCTGCTCCGCCGCCTTCTTTGTGTGGCCTTCTCCCTCGCTGACACGCTCGCCGTCCACAAGCACCGCAACTGTAAACTGCTTGTCATGGTCCGGACCGCTCTCATCAATAAGTTCATAGGAAAGCTGCTCATGCCTGCCCTGTATAAGCTCCTGAAGGATAGTCTTGCTATCATAAAAGAGCTGCTTATTCTCAATATCAGTCATGATAAACCTAAGCACAAACTCCTTTGCATTAGTAAAACCACCATCTAAATAAATTGCTCCAATCACTGCCTCAAGTGCATCAGAAAGAATCGATTTTCTCTTTCTGCCACCTGTATGATCCTCGCCCCTGCCAAGACGTAAGTACTTTCCAAGGTCAAGTGGCTTTGTACAAAGTGCAAGAGTCGGCTCACAAACAATGCTTGCGCGCAGCTTGGTAAGCTCACCCTCAGGCTTTTGCGGATAATTGATAAACAAAAACTCACTTGAAACTATTTCCAAAACAGCATCGCCCAAAAACTCCAGACGTTCGTTATCAGAATGCTTTTTCATGTGCTTTTCATTGGCATACGAGCTGTGTGTCAGCGCCTGCTCAAGCAGATGTTGGTTCTTGAACGTATAGCCTATTTTACTTTGAAATTCATTTAAATCTGCCATAATTTCTCCTCTATTTCTATATCTATCCATTTTACATGTTCCGTGAGTATAACGAAAAGCCCTTATAATAAAGGGCTTTTCATTAGTTAAACATACTACTGCTCGCTTACAGCTTTTTTAATCTGCTCAACAGCATCGCCTACAGTGACGATTTTCTCAGCTTCCTCATTAGGAATCTCGATATCGAACTCTTCCTCGATACCCATGATAATCTGGAATACATCCAAAGAATCAGCTCCAAGGTCATCAATGAAGGTTGACTCCATAGTAACCTCGTTCTCATCCACGTTAAGTACCTCGACAATAATGTCTCTAAGCTTCTCAAATTCCATTTTTAATACCTCTCATTTCTGTTTATAGTGACCAATCATACAGCAATACTGCTATCTAATCAGCCGGCTTATTAATAATATATTCTTTAATTTTATCATTAATCTCTTTTTCCTTAAATGTAACACACTGGAAAACAGAGTTAGTGATTTCCTTTGCCTTGGAACTGCCGTGGGTCTTTACCACAAGACCATTCAATCCTAAAAGCGGTGCTCCGCCGTACTCGGTCGCATCAAATGACTTTAGCGTATTCTTAAGAGCCGGAAGTGCAAGTGCAGCTCCTATCTTGCTCTTTAGTGTGCTCATGAGCCCCTTCTTGATAACCCCGATAAGTGTGGAGCTGAGACCCTCGTAAAGCTTTAATATGACATTGCCAGTGAAAGCCTCGCAGACTATAACATCGGCATCTCCCTTCGGAATATCCCTTGCCTCAATGCTTCCGACAAAATTGATATCTGTGCACTCTCTAAGAAGCGGCATGGTCTCCTTTACCAGGGCATTACCTTTCTCCTCCTCTGCACCGATATTGACCAGTGCAACCTTTGGATTCTTCACGCCGACAACATGTTCCATATAGATAGAGCCCATCTTAGCAAACTGTACCAGATGCTCAGCTCTGGCATCCACATTGGCTCCACAGTCTATGAGCAAAGATACTCCGCGCTCAGTCGGAATAAGCGGTGCCAAAGGCGGCCTTTGTATGCCCTTTATCCTGCCGACTATTACCTGTCCTCCGACAAGCACAGCACCTGAGCTTCCTGCCGAAACAAATGCATCAGCCTCTTTATTCTTGACCATATTCATGCCAACAACGATTGATGACTGCTTCTTTCGTCTGATTGCCACAACCGGTGGCTCTGCCATCTCTATAACCTCAGGCGCATCTATTATCTCTATCTGCTCCTTAGGATATGTATACAAAGAAAGCTCCCTCTCTACCGGAACCTTCTGTCCTATAAGAAATATCTTTATATCATTTCTTTTGTTAACCGCATCTACCGCACCCTTTACTACCTCTGCGGGTGCATTGTCGCCACCCATTGCATCGAGTGCGACCCTTGTTGTACTTTGCATTGTGACCTCCCTGTGCCTGCTAAAAAGCAAACTACTAATTGATTAAATAAAATATACTATAATCATAGGTATAAATCAATAACCAATTCACTACCCTATATGGCTTCCATCATTCTCCAGGACTCATTGAAATAACCTTGCCACAGTTCCATAAATCAGCAGTGCGCTTTGCTGCATCAAGTCTGTCATCGTCTGACTTGAAATCAATATTCACAGAGTGGCATCCGCACTCAAGGCATGTCACATAATATGAGCTGCCACAGTCCTCCTCGAGAATACCGGCACCGCCACAGAGCGGGCACTCATAGATTTCAACTAAATCGTCTATATTATTCATGATAGTATGCTTCCTTCTTTCTTTAATATCTAAATATCCTCTCAGTATAATAACATCCCTGCAAGCTATATACAAGCAAAAAGTACCTTCATTTTATTATGGGGTAAAAAAGGGATAAAATCAATCAAAAAAGGATTGAACGATATCGTTCAATCCTTAATTTTACTGGTTTTCTACTATTAGTCCTGAGGAATGATTTCTTTTTTGTTGTATGATCCGCAGTTCTTGCAAACTCTGTGTGGCATCATAAGCTCTCCACATTTGCTGCATTTTACTAAAGTAGGAGCAGACATTTTCCAGTTTGCTCTTCTCTTATCTCTTCTTCCCTTAGAAGATTTATTCTTTGGACAAATTGACATTTGTTTACACCTCCTTAAACTTGTTAAATATATCCTGGAACGCTGCCATTCTTGGATCCGGTACAAAACTATCGCAACTGCAGGTGCCTTTATTCAAGTTCATCCCGCAGACTTTACAAATACCTTTGCAATCGTCTTTGCACAGAACTCTCATTGGCCAGTTCACCAGAATTTCGGCGTAGACAAGTTTATCTACATCGAGTTCAAACCCAATCAGGTAGTCAGTTTCCTCCATCTCTTCATCGACTAATGCTCCGTCTGTGATTTTCAGAGTCTTGTCAATGTCAAAATGCATGTTTGTTGGAACTTCTTCCAAGCATCGGCTGCACGGTATCGCTATGTCTATATCTACTGTTCCCGTGATGTGCACTGCTGCATTCTCCACGTTTGAGATATGAAGTGATATCGGCTGCTTTTTCAGAATAGGATAATCTCCTAACCGCGACTCAAATGATGTGAGCGTAAGCTCTGTCTCAATTGTTGTCTCTTTATTGATAGATTTTACAATGGTTGATATATCAATCATAGCTCTCTCCTATTCACACCTAACCAATTATACATATTGGAGTGGTGTTTGTCAACAAAATTTTATAATTTATCCACAACTTTTTGCTTTTTATTAGCCAACAAGCTTTACTGTCTCACGGCAGATTGCAAGCTCCTCGTTTGTAGGGATGACGCATACCTTTACGCTTGAGTCTGCTGTTGAGATAAGTGCCTCCACGCCGCGTGTCTTGTCGTTTGTTACATGGTCGATCTTTATGCCGAGGTAACCTAAATATGCCATGATTTTTTCTCTTACGAAGCTTGTATTCTCACCGATTCCTGCTGTGAATGCGATAGCATCTACTCCGTTCATTGCTGCTGCATATGCTCCGATGTATTTTGCTACCCTGTAGCTGAATACCTCTACTGCTGCGATGGCACGCTCGTTGCCCTCATTGTAGGCTGCCTCAAGGTCTCTGAAGTCGCTTGATACTCCTGACATGCCGGCTACTCCTGACTTCTTGTTGAGCACATTCATCACACCATCGATATCAAGGTTTTCTTTCTTTGCGATAAACTCCATGATTGACGGATCAATATCACCTGAACGTGTTCCCATTACAAGTCCCTCAAGTGGTGTAAGTCCCATTGATGTATCTACGCATTTACCGTTTAATACTGCGCTGACTGAAGCTCCGTTTCCAAGGTGTGCTACGATAATCTTTGAGTTGTTTAAGTCCATTCCAAGGTAGCTTGCTGCCTCCTTTGAGACGAAGCTGTGGCTTGTGCCGTGGAAGCCGTATCTTCTTACCTTGTACTTCTCATAGTACTCATATGGAAGGCCGTAGAGATATGCTTTCTCAGGCATTGTCTGATGGAATGCTGTATCAAATACTCCTACCATTGGTACGTTTGGCATAAGTGCCTGGCATGCTCTGATTCCGATGATGTTTGCAGGGTTGTGAAGAGGTGCGAGGTCGTTGCACTCCTCTACCTGTGCGATTACTTCCTCTGTGATGACTACTGAGTCTGAGAACTTCTCTCCACCGTGCACTACACGATGTCCTACTGCATCGATCTCTGCAAGTGATTTTACTGCGCCTGTCTTTGGATTTACAAGTGCATCGAGTACCATCTGGATGGCCTCTTTATGTGTTGGCATAGGTGCCTCTGTGATTTCCTTGTCAAGCCCCTCTTTCTGATATACGAGTCTGCCATCGATTCCGATTCTCTCGCAAAGTCCTTTTGCAAGTACCTCCTCCGAATCTGAATTGATGAGCTGGTATTTCAGTGATGAACTACCGCAATTAATTACTAATACATTCATTGTTTTGTCTCCTTTGGTTTAAAATTACAATACTATTGTTAGTATAAACTTATTTTTCAAATGCGACAAGGGTGTTTTTGTGGTATTATGGTTTTGAACTCTAAAAAATACATTATTGATTAAAGGAGCATCAAACATGAAGGTTGCAGGTGTGATTACCGAATACAATCCATTCCACAATGGGCACAAATATCAGCTGGAGCAGATTAAAAGGCAGACATCTGCTGATTATATCGTCGTAGTAATGAGCGGTGATTTCGTGCAAAGAGGTGAGCCTGCCATCATCGACAAATACGAGCGCACACGTATGGCGCTTTTGAGCGGTGCCGACCTGGTGCTTGAGCTTCCAGCGGTCTTTGCCACTGCTTCCGCCGAGTTTTTTGCCGGTGGCGGAGTCAGTGTACTCAAAAACACAGGTGTGGTGGACATGCTGTGCTATGGTGTGGAGTCTGTGGACCATGAGCTTACAAAGCTTGTGACTGGCTTGCTTAAGAATCCGCCTGCTGAGTATTCCGCCTCTCTTGCCCGGCTGATTCATGGTGGGATGAGCTTTCCTGCGGCCAGGAGCAGAGCTCTATGTGAATATTTTCGAGATACCTATGACAGCGTTTCCGGGAAATTAGATGCTTTCATAGCTTCACCCAATAATATTCTGGCCATTGAGTATGAGAAGGCTTTGATGGACTGTGGTGATATTACAGGATTTCCTATTCAGCGCGTCGGTGAAGGATATCACAGCACTGATTCGACAAGTGAGTTTTCTTCCGCTACGGCTGTGCGCGGGGTGATTTCGACCTTAATTGATATAGACAAACACAACACTATTACTAATATGCAGCTTGATAATTCATGGATTTCCGCAAAGTTCAGTCAGCTAATGCCATCAGACTGCGCCGATATTCTTGTCAATTGTATTTTAGGCGGTCATATTGTGTTTCCGGATGATATTTCTGAAATGCTTTACTATCGCCTGCTGACCGGGAAGGATAAAGGCTTTGCGCAGTATTCAGACTGCACAAAGGAGCTTTCTGCAAAGATAGTTAAAAATATTTATAAATATGAAGGTTTTACACAGTTTTGTAACTTACTAAAGAGTAAAAATCTGACTTATACGCGTATTTCGAGGGTTCTCATGCATATTTTACTTGATATTGAGAATAATGATTTTAACATATGTATGGATAATACTTATCTGCGCATACTCGGTTTCAAAAAATCATCAGGAGAGCTTATGCATCTCCTCAAAAAAAGAGCATCAGCGCCTATTATTACAAAAGTCGCTGATGCTCCGTACGAGCTTATTTCCAAGGATATTTTTGCTGCTGATTTGTATGGCAGGATGTGTCATTCACAGCAAAATGAGTTTACACATGGGGTTGTAATTATTTAATCTACAGCTCCATTATAATTTCTCGTGCCAGACTTTCCTCTATAGGCTTTGCATACACTCCCGGTGCAAACTCAACAGTGGCTCCTATACCTTTTTGGAGCACGAAGCGAAGCTTGCCGTCTCTCACCTTTTTATCGGTGTAGAGTTTCTTTACAAGCTCTTCCCTGTCTATATAGTCAGGTATGCGTGTCGGAAGACCGGCTCTCTCATAGAGCTTTATCACGCGCTCTGCCTGCTCCTCTGACATATAGCCAAGCCGTGCTGACATGAGTGCCTGTGCTGCCATTCCAATCGACAGTGCCTCTCCGTGCAGCAGCTTGTAGTCGCTGACTGTCTCGATTGCCCGGCCTACTGTGTGGCCCAGATTTAAGGTTTCGCGAAGTCCCGCCTCTCGCTCATCCTTCATGACCACATTGTACTTGATACGGCAGTTATTTTCTGCGATATACTCACATGCAAATTTCTTGAATGAATATATATCATCCAGATTTTCCTCTATAAATTCAAACATATCCTCGCTGCCTAAGCATGCGTGCTTTATGGTCTCTGCCATACCGCTTGCCATCTGGCGCTGTGGCAGTGTTTTCCAGGCAGCTATGTCTATATATACCTTTTGGGGCTGATTGAACAGACCTATGGTGTTGGTAGCAAGAGGTGTATCAATTGCTGTTTTTCCACCTACCGATGCATCTGCCGCCGCTAGAAGGGTTGTTGCATAGTTGATAAACGGCACTCCTCTGCCGTAGGTTCCTGCAATAAAGCCTGATAAGTCGGTTACCACACCGCCACCGACTGCAATGATACAGCAGTCTCTTCTGTACCCCTTTTTAAGCATGGCATCCTCTATCTTTGCCTTTGTCTCACGCGACTTACTCTTTTCCCCAGCCGGGAAAACAAACAAATCCACTGAGTATCCCGCATGCTTTATTTTCTCACAGATTGGAAGAGCATAAGGATCACGCACATTTGTATCTGTAATCACTGCAAATTTCTTTATCTTGCCCGCAAGACCATTTTCCAGGTCAGATACAAGGGTGTCTGAGAGGTTGTAGCCTATCTCAATATCATATGTGTCATCTACTACTTTTTTGAGTTCTACATTGAATATGCTCATCTTTTTCTCCTGTTATGCTATATTTTTGTTTCTTTTATGTGGAAAACTGCTACAGTATCCCCACAGCCTGCTTTGCAAGCTTATCTGCCTCTTCGTTGCCCTCTACTCCTGAGTGTCCTTTTACCTTTACAAAAGTAAGCTTTATTTTATCCTTAACTGACATGATGTATTCGTGATAAGCTATAGTGCCTGCCTTGTTTCGCTTCCAGGCCCCTGTGGCCCACATCTCTATGCCCATGTAGTCATAGTATATGACCAGTTCCTTAATTCCAAGCTCTATAGCCTTTTTTACGGCAGCCTCCGCGCCCTTTATCTCTCCGGCTACGTTGCGCATCGTGGCCATCTCGGCATCATTATCTGCCCCCTGCAGCACGTATTTTTCATAATCAGTCACAAGAAAGCCTCCATAGCCATAGGTGTGTGTTGCTTTATTGAATGAACCGTCCACAAACGCATATGTACTATTTTCGCCGGATGATTTCATACCTGTAATAGTTTTCTCTCCGGCAATAATTTTCTCTCCGTTAATAAATTTTTCTGCCTCTTCTATTGTCTTAAAGCTTTTATACACTGCTCCAGGATATCCGTCAACCATTGCTTTGCAATCATTCCAGTTCAAATATATCCCGGAAACCTTTCCCTTTTTTACTGCATAGTATTTTGATGCCATGCTTCATGTCTCCTATAACACTCTTGACAAAAATTCCTGTAATCTCTCACTCTTTGGTGCGCCAAATACTTCCTCAGGTGTGCCCTCCTCAGCTATGGTACCCTCATTGATGAACATCACTCTGTTGGCCACTTCTCTGGCAAAGCCCATCTCATGAGTCACGACTACCATTGTCATGCCTGCCTCTGCAAGCTCCTTCATTACTGAAAGCACCTCACCTACCATCTCAGGGTCAAGTGCCGATGTAGGCTCATCAAACAGTATGACATCAGGATTCATAGCAAGTGAACGGATAATTGCCACTCTCTGCTTCTGTCCTCCGGAAAGCTGCGCCGGATATGCATCTGCCCTATCGAGGAGACCAATTCTGGTGAGAAGCTCATCTGCCTTCTTTGATGCCTCATCCTTCGTCATCACACCAAGCTTCACCGGTGCGAGCATGATATTTGCCTTTATGGTCATGTTGGCAAACAGATTGAACTGCTGGAAAACCATGCCGATTTTCTGTCTGGTCACATTGATGTCTGTCGACTTGTCTGTCAGGTCTGTTCCTTCAAAAAGGATTTGTCCTGATGTAGGTGTCTCGAGCAAATTGAGGGAGCGTAAAAATGTAGACTTTCCACAGCCTGACGGTCCGATGATGGCAATTACATCACCTCTGTTCACCTCTGTGCTTATGCCCTTTAATACCTCCTGCTCTCCAAAACTCTTATGCAGGTCTTTTACCTCTAGTATCACGTTATTATCTTTCATTGCTTCTCAGTCTCCTCTCAAGTTTGCTTACTCCGTGGCTTAAAAGCATCACTATAACCAGATAAATAAGGGCTACAGCAATAAGCGGTATAAATGCCTCGTATGTGTTGCTTCGTATGATATCTCCACCCTTTGTCAGATCCATCATACCAATATAACCACTGATTGATGTCTCCTTTAGGAGGCTGATAAACTCGTTAAGCAGCGCCGGAAGTATATTTTTGACAGCCTGCGGTATGATAACAAGCTTCATGGTCTGTCTGTAGTTGAGTCCTAAGCTTCGTCCTGCCTCAAACTGTCCTATATCTACAGACATGATTCCTGAACGCACAATCTCTGCCACATATGCAGCTGAGTTGAGGCCGAAAGCAATGACTGCTACAAGTATCTTGTTGGTCACAGATGCAAGCACTACATAGTATATAATAAGAAGCTGTATCATGACAGGTGTTCCCCTGATGATAGTCAGGTATGCCTTGCAAATTCCGTTTAATATGGCAAGACCGCCGTTTCTGTCATGGCTGGTTCTGACTATCGCAATTAAAAATCCCAGCACAATACCAAGCATTACGGCAAATATTGTGATAACTATTGTATTGCCAAGACCCTTTACGATATACATGTAACGATTGTCCTTGACAAAGTTGTCATAGAGCTTTTCCTTTATACCGATTGAAGAACCCACCTGGCTGTCTTTTACGATAATCTCCTGCTTTGTGGTGATATACGTATCGGTAAAATCAACATTTTTCTGTCTGTCCTCTGTCACTGTAAAGCCTGCTGCCCCGACATCCACCTTGCCTGATGATACAGCGGCAATGATTGAGTCAAACTGCATATCCTCTACCTGCATATCCATGCCAAGCTCATCGGCGATGGCCTGCATGATATCCATATCAATTCCTGTGACCTTGTTGTCCTCATAGTACTCATATGGCGGGAACTCTGCATTGGTTCCTACCTTAAGTGTACCGTTTGACCTGTCAATGTCCTTCTTCACGTATGGAGTTTTTCCCACCTGATCCTCAGAGCCGATATAGTTGTCGATAATGCTCTGAACTGTTCCATCCTGCTGCAGCTTTTCAAGCGCAGTATTTACCTTGTCGCGAAGCTCTGTATTACCCTTTTTCAGGCAGAATGCATAGTCCTCGTTGGTAAACTCCTCGTCCAGTATCTTAAGTCCTTTGTTTTCTTTTACAAAGGCAAGTGCCGGCTGCTCATCAATAACCACGCAGTCAATCTTGCCGACCTTTAATGCCTGGACTGCATCAGCACCCTTGTTGTATCTCTCTACCTTGGTGCCTGAACCGTCGTTCTCATAATCAGATACATAGATATCTCCTGTGGTACCGAGCTGGACACCTATTTTTGCGCCCTCCAGATCGTCCACACAAGCGACCTTTTTGCTGTCGCTTTTGCCGCATGCGCATAAGCCAACGATGAACGTAGCCATTAATGCTGCCATAAGCAAAATCATAATCGGTTTTTCTTAATGGATTTCATATTATTCCTCATTTCTGTATAAATATTTATTCACAATTATATCATATTAGTTTATAAAATAAAAGAGCCTGATTTTCTCAGACTCTTTTATACCAAATATTTATGCATCATGCTCCATGTTGCTTAACTTCTTCGCCTGGTCGGCTGCGATACAGGCATCAATTATTTCCTGGATATCTCCGTTAAGAATCTTGTCAAGCTTATAGAGTGTCAGATTGATTCTGTGATCTGTCACACGTCCCTGTGGGAAGTTGTAGGTACGAATCTTCTCAGCACGGTCTCCTGTACCGATCTGGCTTCGTCTCTCCTCTGCCTCTGCATCCTGCTTCTTCTGAAGCTCCATGTCATAGAGCTTTGTACGAAGAAGTGCAAAAGCCTTTTCCTTGTTCTGTATCTGTGACTTCTCAGTCTGGCTGTAGATGACAATACCTGTTGGATAATGTGTCAGTCGGACAGCTGAATCAGTTGTGTTGACACACTGTCCACCGTTTCCGGAAGCACGCATTACGTCAATTCGGATATCCTTGTCATCAATCTTGACATCCACATCCTCTGCCTCAGGCATTACAGCAACTGAGCATGTAGAGGTCTGGATACGTCCCTGCGACTCTGTCTCAGGCACTCGCTGCACACGGTGTACTCCCGACTCATACTTTAGGATAGAGTATGCACCTGAGCCCTTTACCATGAACTCGACCGACTTCATGCCGCCGATTCCTGTCTCATCGGCATCAAGTGTCTCCACCTTCCAGCCTCTGTTCTCTGCGTAGTGCACATACATACGGTAGATTTCCGCTGCAAAAAGTGCTGCTTCCTCTCCGCCTGCACCGGCACGGATTTCGACGATTACGTTCTTGTCATCGTTAGGGTCCTTTGGCAGAAGAAGTATTTTAAGCTTCTTCTCAAGTTCCTCCACCTGTTCCTTTGAATCCTTAAGCTCTTCCTTTGCGAGCTCTCTCATCTCTTCATCTGATTCCTCATCCAAAATAGCCAGTGAATCCTCGATATTCTGCTTGCACTCTTTATATTTCTTATATGTCTCAACTATAGGAGCAAGGTCACTCTGCTCCTTCATAAGCTTTTTAAATCTGTTTGCATCATTTGCCACATCCGGCTCGCTGAGCAGATTCATCAGCTCTTCATAATGGTGTATAAGATCTTCTAACTTATCAAACATGTTTTTCCTCCTTGCTGTCAAACACTCCTGATACTACCCTGTCATTTCCCGCCAGGTCCTTTATCACATGTACATCGCTAAATCCGGCAAACTGCATCATCTGCGACACCTGTCTGCCCTGATCGCAGCCTATCTCAAAAAGCAGCCTGCCCTGTGGCTTTAGATTTGCCCTGCAATCCTTTATGATACGCCTGTAAAATAAAAGCCCATCCTCAGAGCCGTCAAGAGCCTCATGCGGCTCAAATACCGACACCTCCGGCATCAGATGCGGTATCTCGTCGCTTCTTATATATGGTGGATTGGATACTATCACATCATACATCTCATCGACATGCTCAAACAGATCGCTTCTCTCAAAATCAACAAACACGCCGTTAAGCCTTGCGTTTTCCTTTGCCACATTGAGCGCCTGCTTTGAGATATCACAGGCTGCACCGTCCACATTAGTCGTGTTCTTTAAGATGCTTATAATTATGCAGCCGCTTCCTGTACACATATCAAGCACTCTCATACCCGGCTCTATCACCTTGAGCGCCTCCTCTACAAGAGTCTCTGTATCCTGACGCGGTATGAGCACATTGCTGTTCACACGGAATTTGAGTCCCATAAACTCCTGCTCTCCGACTATGTACTGGAGCGGGATACGCTCAGCGCGCTTACTCAGCAATGCTTGATATTCCCTTGTCTGCTCCTGCGACATTTCCTCATCCATATGCACATAGTAATATGTGTGATCTATCCTGCATGCCATGGCTAAAAGCAGCCATGCATCGTTTTTTGCATCAACTATCTTTACTTTTTGTAACATGCTTTCCCCAAGTAAAATTGCTTCTCTATATGTCATATATACCTTCTATCCGGCGGTCAATGTGCACACACATTGTTTTCCTCCTGCCATTTCTTCCAGTCAAACACGGCCTCAACCGATGCGATGCCAACCTCTATCATTTCATCATCCGGCTCCTTTGTGGTCATTCGCTGCATTAAAAGCCCCGGTACACTAAGCATGTTGACAACCGGATTGTCATATCTGCCTGCAAGCCTGATAAACTCATAAGATACCCCTGCGATTACAGGAATAAGCACAAGTCGTAACAATAACTGCAGCGGCTTTGAATCCACACGGATAAACATGAAAAATAATATGCTTATGAGCATTACTATAAGCAGAAAGCTTGTGCCGCAGCGCTTGTGATGCTTTGAGCTTTTTCTCACGTTTTCCACTGTAAGCGGAAGCCCGTGCTCTATGCAATTGATGCATTTATGCTCAGAGCCGTGATACATAAATGTGCGCTTAATATCAGGTGTCAGCGATATAATTGCTATATACCCCAGAAATATTGCCAGTCTGATAACACCCTCTATGAACGCTATGAGCATCTGTGAGCTTATCACCTTTTTAAAAAGCCCAGAAAGGAAATACGGCAATGCAAAAAACAGCGCGAGTGCTATGACAATTGACAGTACCACTGTACCTCCAAGCATGGCATTTTCCTGTTTCTTTTCTTTGGCTAGCCCTTTTTTTCTTTCTTCCGCTGTGAGTTCTTCTTCCTTTTCCTTTTTCTTTGAAGCCAAGGTACCTTCATCATCCTCGTCCTCGAAAAATGACGCTGAATACATCAGTGTGCTCATGCCCAAATAAAGCGAATCGACAAAGCTCACCACACCTCTTAAAATAGGAATCTTTCTAACTGCATCAAGTGCCTTTGAATTCTTACGCTTTGACACCTTGATATCTATTTCATGGTCAGGCTTTCTCACGGCTACTGCGTATGTGTCCTTGTTCTGCATCATTACGCCCTCCATGACAGCCTGACCGCCAATACCTGAATACTTCATAAAACCTCTCTATATTCCAAAAAAGGTTGAGGTATATTGCAACCTCAACCTTTCAAGTAACTATATGATTCTATTTCATACCATATTTCTTATTGAACTGCTCAATACGTCCACGAGCCTGGTTAGCTTTCTGCTGACCTGTGTAGAATGGATGACACTTTGAGCAAATCTCTACGTGGATCTCCGGCTTTGTAGATCCTGTAACGAATGTGTTACCACAGTTACATGTAACAGTTGCCTGATAATAATCTGGATGGATTCCTTCTCTCATGATTTTCACCTCTTTTATATTCTTATCGTATTTCTTTAGCTTCACTCTTTATACCCGTATGCCCGATCCGCATATGATACTTGCTGCAAGAGCGACACGTTGCGTCCGTTTACATCCCGATAAACAGCTTAATTATTGTAGCACATGAATCTGTCAATTGCAAGACATTTTTATAAAATTCTGTTTTTCTTTACAAGATTAACAAATTCCTTGTTGCTCTTTGTGTGTGCAAACATGTTGAGTACGTTCTCAACGGCCTCATCAGAGCGCATGCCGTTGAAGGCTTTACGCATATTATCGACTGCTGCCTGCTCATCCTCATCAAGGAGCAGATCCTCACGCCTTGTTCCTGATTTTACTATATCTATAGCAGGGAAGATTCTCTTCTCGGAAAGCTTTCTGTCGAGCACAAGCTCCATGTTTCCTGTTCCCTTGAACTCCTCAAATACTACATCATCCATCTTGCTTCCAGTATCAACAAGAGCTGTTGCAAGTATTGTCAGACTGCCGCCGTTTCTCATATTACGTGCTGCTCCGAAAAATCTCTTTGGCATATGAAGCGCTACAGGATCAAGTCCTCCTGAAAGTGTACGGCCTGATGGTGGAACTGTCACATTGTAAGCTCTTGCAAGCCTTGTTATGCTGTCAAGGAGTATCATGACATCATTACCATGCTCTACAAGGCGCTTTGCTCTCTCTATTACCATCTCTGACACTCTCTTATGATGCTCAGGAAGTTCATCAAATGTAGAGTAGATTACCTCGACATTGTCCCCCTCTATAGCCTCCTTGATATCTGTAACCTCCTCCGGTCTCTCATCAATAAGGAGAATAATAAGATGCATCTCAGGATTGTTTACAGTGACAGACTTTGCAACCTCTTTAAGTAATGTGGTCTTTCCGGCCTTAGGCTGTGAAACAATCATGCCTCGCTGTCCCTTTCCTATTGGAGAGATGAGATCTACAACTCTCATCGCAACACTTGCTCCGGGTCTCTCGAGACGCAGTCTCTCATTCGGGAATATAGGCACAAGATCCTCAAAGCTTGTACGCTTCAGTGCTACATCCGGTGTATATCCGTTGACAGTGGTCAGGTATAAAAGAGCCTGGAATTTCTCACGCTCAGACTTCACCTTCATATTACCCTTTATGATATCACCTGTCTTTAAATTGAAGCGGCGTATCTGCGCAGGTGCCACATAGATATCATGATCTCCCGGCATATAATTATCACAGCGGATAAATCCAAAGCCCTCCGGCATTACCTCAAGTATGCCTTCTGCCTCTTCTCCACTGTCGAGTGCTGCATAATCCTCTTTAAAAGAGTTGGCGCGCTCCTCGGCTGTACCGTTTTTCTCAGCCTCCTCAACCTCTTTTGCATCCTCCTCGAGCATTCTTTCAATAATCTGTCCCTTTTTCAGTGATGAAACGCCCTTAATTCCTCTTGCCTTCGCCAGATCCTTAAGCACAAATGCCGACAAACTTTCATATTTTTCTCTCATCTGTTCCATTTCGTCTTCTCCTTAAATTTGATAACAGTATTTATTCAATTCGTCTAAACAATATTATTTAACAAATATATATGTGTAGCTATTGGGAAATAACGCCTGAATTGACTTTTGAATCATTAATTAATGATTATACATCATTTCTTCAAAAATATAAAGCGTATTTCTTATTTTTTATCATATTTTTATATAATCGGTTATCTGCATAGTTACTTGATTTAAATCACCTGCAATGTTATGATTATTCAAAAGAATTTTTAGAGGGAGAATTACCATGGATAATAAAGAAAAAGCACTGAAATGCCACGAAGAGTGGAACGGAAAACTCGAAACCATCGCTAAATCAAAGGTTAATTCGAGAGAGGACCTTGCAATTGCATACACCCCCGGTGTTGCTGAGCCTTGCAAGATCATAGCCGAGGATAAGGAAGCTGCATACAAATACACCTGGAAGGCAAATACCGTTGCCGTAGTGTCAGACGGAAGTGCTGTGCTTGGTCTTGGAAACATCGGTCCTTACGCTGCCATGCCTGTCATGGAGGGTAAATGCGTACTTTTCAAGGAGTTTGGCAACGTAAACGCTGTTCCTATCTGTCTCGACACTCAGGACACTGAGGAGATTATTGCTGCAGTCAAAAATATCGCACCGGGCTTTGGCGGAATTAACTTAGAAGATATTTCTGCTCCGCGCTGCTTTGAGATTGAGGAGAGACTTAAAGAGATGCTCGATATTCCTGTATTCCACGATGACCAGCACGGAACTGCAATCGTTGTACTCGCCGGTATCATCAACTCTCTGCGCCTGACCGGCAAAAAGAAAGAGGACTGCAAGGTTGTTGTAAACGGTGCAGGCTCAGCAGGTGTTGCCATCACTAAACTTCTTCTGACATACGGCTTTACACATGTGACCATGTGTGACCGTCTAGGCATCATAGGAAAGGACTATCCAAACCTCAACTGGATGCAGCAGAAAATGACAGAGGTTACAAACCTTGAAAACGCAAAGGGTACTCTTGCAGATGCTTTAAAGGGTGCTGACATATTCGTAGGTGTTTCCGCTCCAAATATCGTCACAGCCGAGATGGTTTCTTCTATGAACAAGGACGCTATCCTTTTTGCCATGGCAAATCCTGTTCCTGAGATTATGCCTGATGTAGCAAAGGCTGCCGGTGCCAGAGTGGTCGGAACCGGAAGAAGTGATTTTCCAAACCAGATAAACAACGTGGTTGCATTCCCCGGAATCTTCAAGGGTGCCTTAGAAGGACGTGCTACGCAGATTACTGAGGAAATGAAGCTTGCTGCCGCAGAAGCACTGGCCGATCTTGTTTCAGACGAAGAATTAAATGATGATTTTATTATGCCTGAGGCATTTGACCCTCGTGTTGCCGCTGTTGTCAGCGAAGCTGTAAAGTCACATATTTAATATGAGATACTATTCACTCAACAGATACTGCCGCGATACATTCGGTGAAAAGCTCTACAAGCTCTCTTTAGACGGAGGCATGACCTGTCCAAACCGAGATGGCACACTCTCATCGCTTGGATGCCTGTACTGCAGCGCCGGTGGATCCGGTGATTTTGCGGCGGACCGCAGCCTTTCCATAAAGGAGCAGCTGTCTGCCGCTAAGGAAAAGGTTGCTTCAAAGAGCAGCTGTGAGCACTTTATCGCATATTTTCAGGCTTTTACCAACACATATGCTCCGGTAGATTATCTGCGGCGCATATTTTATGAGGCTATAGAAGATCCATCTGTCGCTGTGCTGTCCATCGGCACAAGAACAGATTGTTTTTCTACCGAAATATATGATCTGCTCTCAGAATTAAACAAAATAAAGCCCGTCTGGGTTGAGCTGGGCCTTCAGACCATTCACAGGTCTACTCTTGATGCCATGAATACACATACATGTGTTGAGGATTTCATCATTGTAACGGATGAGCTTAGACGCCGTGGCATAAAGGTTATTGCACATCTCATACTCGGGCTTCCTCATGAGACACGCGGCATGATGCTTGAATCAGTTAATTTTGTTGCTAAAAGCGGTATTTTCGGAGTTAAGCTTCAGCTGCTGCATGTGCTAAAGGGCACACCACTGGCTGATATGTATATTAAACAGCCATTTGAGCTTTTTACGCTGGATGATTACTGCGATTTTGTGGTAGACTGTATAGAAAGACTTCCAAAGGATATGGTTATCCACCGCATGACCGGTGATGGACCACGTTCTTTACTTGTTGCACCTCTTTGGAGCACAGATAAAAAACGGGTTCTAAACACAATCAATAAAAAATTTGAAGTGCGAGACACATATCAGGGACGATTAAACTTGTTTTAAAGGAGAAAATCATGGCTGAGCCATTTACCATATATAAGCTGACAATTTTATACATGCTCGACAAAGCGGGTTTTCCGCTGTCAAACACACAGATTTCCAATTTCTTTTTGGAAAAAGAATACACCGACTACTTCCGTGTACAGGAAGTCATCGGTGATTTAGTAAATGCTGATTTAATTAATTTCAAGTCTACTCATTCCAATACACAGTACACTCTGACTGCTGCCGGAAAGGAGACTCTCGGTTTCTTCAAAGACAAAATTACCGACGGTATTGAGTCCGATGTAAAGAGCTTCTTTACGGACAACAAGCTCGAGTTCAGGCAGGAAAACTCCATTCTTGCCGACTATTACAGGACAACTGACCGCAAATATGCAGTACGTTGTCAGGTGCGCTCAGAGAGCACCACCATAATCGACCTGACTCTCTCAGTCGGCACAAAGGAGCAGGCCGAGGCCATCTGCAGCAACTGGAAGAATCAGAACGAGGATGTGTACGCATACCTCATGGATATGCTGCTTCGATAGATTATTTTTTAGTTTTTCTTACAGAGTAGCCGAAGCTTCCGAGCTTATCTCCAAAGCCAAAATACTCTCCGTGCGAATACATCACAAGGCCGGTATCATTGATATGAAATTTCCCGGTCCCATCCATGTATTTATCATCCACTGTCACGCCGACGACGTCTGCTATAAACATTGTATGGCTGCCGAGCTCCTCGCTTTTTCTTACCCTGCACTCAATATTTACCGGGCTTTCTGATATTCCGACTGCTGACACATGCTGCATCGCAAGCGGTGTCAGATGCAGTTCTTTAAATTTATCCACATCCCTTCCGCTTTTCACTCCGCAGTAGTCGCAGGCTCTAAGCAGCTCCTCGGTGGTCAGATTAACCACAAACTCTCCGGTTTCTTTAATCATGTTATAAGAAAAGCGCTCCGGTCTTACAGATATTGAAAGCATAGGCGGATTGGTGCACACCGTCCCCGCCCATGCCACTGTTATTATATTGTTATTTCCGGCCTTGTCAGTAACACTCACCATCACAGCCGGCACCGGGTTTAGCATATTGCCCGGCTTCCAGTTTTGTTTTCCCATATGTTAATTTATCCTTTAATTTTTCTTTAATATCCTTTTATATCCACTAATTTTCCTTTAGACTTTCCATGCTTTCTTTAAGCCTTGCCCGATTTGTCTCCTCAAGCTCCGTGAGCGGAAGACGAAGTCCTCCCACATCATATCCCAAAAGCTTCATAGCAGCCTTTACAGGAATCGGATTTACCTCACAAAACAGTGCCTCTATTAAATCCAGGTATTTAAGCTGGATATCAAGTGCTGATTTAATATTTCCATTCAGGTATTCCATTACCATGTCATGCACTGCAGCCGGCCTTACATTAGACAGCACTGATATCACACCGATTCCACCGAGCGAGAGTATTGGGATGACCTGGTCATCGTTTCCCGAATAAATATCGAGGTCATTTCCTGCCAGCTTCTTTAGCTTTGCAACCTGCGATATATTGCCACTCGCTTCCTTGACTCCTACTATATTTTCAAAATCCCTGCCAAGCCTTGCCGCAGTCTGCGGAAGTATATTGCATCCTGTGCGCGATGGTACGTTGTACATAATGATCGGAAGCCCCACCGCCCCTGCTATCGCTGCATAGTGCGCATAAAGACCATTCTGTGTGGCTTTATTGTAGTAAGGTGTGACAACAAGCAGACCATCTACGCCAAGCTTTTCAACTTTCTGTGAGAAATCTATCACATTTTGTGTGCAGTTGGCACCTGTTCCCGCTATTACAGGAATCTGCCCGGCTGTCTCGTCTACCACACATTTTATTACCGAAAGCTTTTCTTCCTCTGTCATTGTGGCAGGCTCACCTGTCGTGCCACACACGATAATTGCATCAGTGCCACCGTCTATCTGCCTTTTCACCAGTGTCCTAAGCATTTCATAGTTTACACTGTTATCCTCATTGAAAGGAGTAATTAGCGCTACTCCGGCGCCCTTAAACAGAGACATATATACCTCCCAAATACACTATTTTACTGAACTATTTTATACTAAACTATTTAACCTATACTAAAATATTAAAGTCTGATGTCAGGGTTCTCTTTTATTATATCAGCAATTAATTCTCTCTCATCCATGTGATGCTTTACACCCTTTATCTCCTGATAATCCTCATGCCCTTTTCCTGCAAGCACTATGATATCACCATCCTGGGCATTCTCCATGCAGTATCTGATAGCCTCCTTACGGTCAGGAATTGTCACATACTCTCCATCTGCCTTGTGTACACCCTGCAAAATATCATTGATTATGTCCATAGGCTCCTCATCTCTTGGATTATCGGATGTGACAACAGTAAGGTCTGCAAGTCTCGATGACACCTCTCCCATCTCATAACGGCGTGACTTTGCCCTGTTTCCGCCACAGCCAAACAGGCATACAAGTCTGCCCGGCTCATACTCCTTAAGAGTGGTGAGAAGGCTTTCAAGCGCCATCGCATTGTGTGCATAATCAATCATAAGGGTATATCTCTTTGTAACAGGAACAATCTCTATTCTGCCCTTTACACTCACATGATGAAGAGCCTCCCCGATTGCCTTTTTATCCACATTGAAATGATGGCAGATAGCAATGGCTGTTAGTGAATTGTATACTGAGAATTTGCCCGGCACATTGACCTCCACATCAAAATCCAGAAGCCCTGATACATGGTATTTAATGCCGAGTGCTCCATGCTCCTTTTTAAGCTCAACATTTTCTGCTACCAGGTTGTTTGTGGACTTGTAGCCGTAAGTCTCCACCTGGCATGTGTGTCCCTTCATAATACCCTCTAAGTGCTCATCGTCTCCGTTAAAGATACCAAGCCTGCACTGTCTGAATAAAAGGCTCTTGCAATGCATGTAGTCTGCAAAATCCTTGTGCTCATGCTCTCCAATGTGGTCAGGCTCAA